>Ga0070708_100002879_pt1 | contig 13357 bp, 14 predicted proteins | sample KBSK5503metaG_FD_65469 | JGI IMG/M metagenome (GOLD analysis project Ga0070708, IMG submission 65469) | Corn, switchgrass and miscanthus rhizosphere microbial communities from Kellogg Biological Station, Michigan, USA - KBS K5-50-3 metaG | ecosystem: Host-associated > Plants > Roots >...
TTCGTCTATCCCGGCACCGAGCACCTCTTCGCTGAGCACGACGAGCAGGCGGCGGCCCTGCTGAGGGAGCGTGTCCTCGAGTTCCTTGGGTAGCCGTCAGCAGGTTTACGCCAACACGTTGAGGCCGGTCGGCCGCGTTGAGTGCAGTCGCGCCGCTCAGTTCGGGTCACATTTGTTGCGCCCGGCCACCGATGCCATCCTGTTCGGCATGACCGGTCCACGCATGAAGGCAGATCTCCATCGGTATCTGAAGGCCGCCCGGGAAGCTTTGCTGTGGAAGCTGGATGGGCTCTCCGAATTCGACATCCGCCGCCCAATGGTGCCCACGGGCACCAACCTGTTGGGACTGGTCAAGCACGTGGCGAGCGTGGCGGCGGGGTACTTCGGAGAGACGTTCGGGCGGCCCTTCGAGGAGGCGCTGCCGTGGTACGAGGAGGACGCCGAACCCAACGCCGATATGTGGGCGACCACTGAGGAGTCGAGAGACCAGATCGTTGGCCTGTACAACCGGGCTTGGGCCCACTCGGATGCCACGATCGAAGCGCTGCCTCTCGATGCGATCGGACACGTCCCCTGGTGGCCACCGGAGCACCGCGAGGTCACGCTCCACACGGTCCTGGTGCATATGATCGCTGAGACCGACCGACACGCTGGCCATGCTGACATCGTCCGGGAACTCATCGACGGGACCGTTGGTCTGCGGGAAGGCAACGACAACATGGCGCCCGGCGACCGGGCTTGGTGGCACGCCTACCGTACTCGCCTGGAACGTGCCGCCAAGGAGGCCGGTCGCGGCCGCTGATACGCTCGCCGCATGACGGATCGCGACGCCGTGATCGACTGGCTTCTCGACGCAGACCATTCCGATCCGTCCATCCGCTGGCAGGTGATGCGCGACCTGCTCGACGCTCCGCAGTCGGAGTGGGCGGCGGAGCGGGCCAAGGTGGAGACGGAGGGCTGGGGAGCCCGGCTCCTCGCTGTCGAGGACGAGGACGGACAATGGGCCGGCGGTGTGCACTTCCCCGCGGACTTCGACTGGAGGGGACCGGAGGCGCAGCGGGGGTCTGACGGCCGCATGGCCAGCCAGCCGTGGACGGCCACGTCGCACTCGCTGTCGCTGCTGCGGGAGTTCGGGCTCGATCCGTCCTCGGAGGGGGCCCGGCGCGCCGTAAAGCTCATCGGTGCCAACGCACGCTGGGAGGAGGGCGGCCAGCCGTACTGGGAGGGCGAGGTCGAGCCCTGCATCAACGGCACGGTCGTCGCCAACGGCTCCTACTTCGGCGTCGATATGTCCCCGGTCGTCGAGCGGTTGGTGAAGGAGCGTCTCGACGATGGCGGCTGGAACTGCGAGACCGAGATCGGCTCGGTCCGCTCGTCGTTCGGCACCACGATCAACGTGCTCGAGGGACTCCTGGAGTACGAGCGGGCCACCGGTGGTACCTCGGAATCGCGGGCGGCGCGACGCTCGGGCGAGGAGTATCTCCTGGAGCGGGCGCTCTTCCGCCGTCTCAGCACGGGTGAGCCGGCCGACGAGCGATTCCTGTCCTTCGCGCACCCGAATCGATGGCGTTACGACGTGCTCCGGGCGCTGGACTACTTCCGCTCGGCTGCGGCCCTGACGGGCGCCGCCCCCGACCCTCGGCTCGGCGAGGCGATCGACCACGTTCGCTCCAGGCGCCTGGACGACGGCGCCTGGCCGCTGGACTGGAGCCCGCCGGGGCGGGAGTGGTTCGACATCGATGACGCCCCGGGTCAGCCCTCTCGATGGGTGACGCTCCGGGCGATGCGGGTGCTCAGATGGTCGGAGACATGAAGGCCACCTTCGTGATTCCTCTGTCGCTGGCGGTGACTCTTGCCGCATGCACAGGGGCTCCCCCGGGGCCTCAACAGCCAAAGAGCGTGGCGACTTCGGCAGGAATCGTCGCCCCAACAACCACTCCCGGGAACCCACTCTCCGCCGTACGACATCCGATCGAGTCGCTTCGTCCCAGGGTCATCGCCGAGATCGAGGTGGGAGGGCCCCTCGCTCCGGACTGGCAGGTTGCGGGGTATGGCTCGGTGTGGGTGGCGAACTCCCCGAAGAATTCGATCCAGCGGATCGATCCGCGCACCAACCGAGTGATCGCAACGATCCCCGTGAACGACCCCTGCGACGGGCTGGCTGCCGGCTTCGGATCCGTTTGGGCTCCTGGTTGTGCGGCGCAGCTCGTGACCCGCATCGACGCCAGGACGAACAGGGTGCTGGCGCGGATCCATGCCCACATCTTCGGCGAAGGGGAGGGACTCATCGCTGCAGGGGCTGGGGGCGTCTGGGTCATGACCGCGGACATGGTTCTGTCGAGGATCGACCCCTCCTCGAACAGGGTCGTCGCCAAGGTGGCAGTTCCGCCGGGCTCGACGTCGGCCGTAGTCGGATTCGGGTCGGTCTGGGTCACGAGCTATGACACGGGCACCGTGGCCAGGGTCGATCCAGCGCGGAACAAGACGGATGCGACCATCGATGTGGGTGCTGGGCCTAGGTTCCTGGCGGCCGGCGCCGGATCGATCTGGGTGCTCAATCAGGGGGACGGGACGGTCTCGCGCATCGACCCGGCCACCGGAACCGTTGTCGCCACGATCAACGCCCAGTTGTTGGGTGATGGCGGATGCATCGCAGCAGGTCTTGGCGCGGCGTGGGTGTCCCTCCCGGGGGCGCCCCTCACGCGCATCGATGCCGCCTCCGGGACGGTCACCGAGCAGTTCGTGGGCGAGGGTGGCGACTGCCTCAGCGTCGGGTTCGGTTCCGTCTGGTTGTCGAACCGCGCCCTCGGCGACGTCTGGCGAATCAGTCCCTCATGAAGCAACTCCCCCGGCTCGGGATCGTCGTTCTCTCGCTGCTGCTCCTGGGAGCTGCCTGCGACGGCAAGAACTCATCCCCCAGGACTCTGAATCGACCGTCGCCGAGCCCGCAGAGCTATGTCTCGGTCGTGTGCAACGCCCTGCTGGAATGGAAGAACTCCATCGAGGTGGCAGCGTCGTCACTTGTTACCGAGGCACCATCCCTGGAAGGCGCGACCGCGTACCTCAACTATGTCCTTGGCGTCACGGATCGGATGCTGGCGCACGTTCAGGCGGTAGGGGTTCCGACGGCCCCGAACGGCGGGACCCTCCAAAGCGATGTGATCCGTGGATTGGTGTCAGCGCGGTCGGCGTTGTTGCGGGTGCAAGCTCAGGTAGCCACCCTCGTGGCCCAAGGCCCGCTCGACATGATCAAGGACGTCGAGCTGCCCATCCTCTTGGCCGTCGAAGCCGTCAAGGCCGAACTTCGGAACCCGACTAGCCTCGCGATAGATCAAGCGACGGTGTCCGACGCCGACTGCACCAGGCTGTTCCGGAGGAAGACCCCGATCGGCATCGGCGCTTGAGAAGCCCTACGGCTTGCGCTGTGCTGGCCGAGCCTTGCGTTTCGCAGGTAGAGTCTTCCGTTTCGCCGGCCGGTCGGTGGACTCGACACTCGGGTCGGGCAGCGTCGGATAGTCGGTCGGGTACAGGCCTGCGGCGAACCCGTACACGGTTTCGCCGGTGCGGGGCACTTGCGCGAACTCTGACGCCAGGACCTTCACGCGCTCCCAGAACTCGGCCGCGTCCTTCCGAGGTATCCGCGCGTGGCGCAGGATCGAGCGCAGCCGATCCGCCTCGTGCGCGGGGAGGGACTCGGCCGCGGCCACGGACAGAGCGTTGGCATGGACGGTCGTCGGGTCCTCGCCCGGACGATTCACCACCCCGACGTAAAACAAGCGCGCCGTGCGACCGTAGTACCGCTCCTCGATCGCGCGCACGCGCCGGGTCCGTACGACGCGCAGCATCCCCGCGGCGACGAGGACATTCACGTGGTGGGCGACCGTGCTCTTGGGCCGCTTCACCGAGGCAGCGAGCTCGGTCACGGTCGCCGCGCGCTCGAGCAGCAGATCCAGGATCGTGTCGCGCAGGGGGTCCGCGATGGCCCGGAGCTGCTCCGGCGCCGTGATGACGATCTCGTCCGCGAGCTCGTAGTCGGGAAGCGTCGATTTGCTCGACATCAATGGAATGGTCTAAGATATTGGATCATTCGACCAGAGTCGATCATAGCCCAAAGGAGGCGGAGATGGCAGAGGTCCTGCTCTTCCACCACGCACAGGGTCAGACGCAGGGGTTCCTCGCGTTCGCGGACGAGCTGCGAGAGGCCGGCCACACCGTGCACACTCCCGACCTGTTCGACGGCAAGACCTTCGGCTCGATCGACGAGGGCCTGGCCCACGTCAAGGAGCTCGGCGGCTTCGAGCGGGTCATCGAGCGCGGCGAGCGCGCGGCGGACGAGCTCCCCAACGAGCTGGTCTACGGCGGCTTCTCGCTCGGTGTCGTGACGGCGCAGAAGCTGGCGCAGACTCGCCCCGGCGCCCGAGGGGCGCTGCTCTTCTACTCGTGCCTGCCCGTCTCCGAGTTCGGGACGGCCTGGCCGGCGGGCGTGCCGGTGCAGATCCACGGCATGGACAAGGACCCGTACTTCGCGGGCGAGGGCGACATCGACGCCGCCCGCGAGCTCGTTGCGTCGACGGACCAGGCTGAGCTGTTCGTGTACCCGGGCGACCAGCACTACTTCGCCGACTCCAGCCTGCCGTCCTACGATCCGCAGGCCGCGGCATTGTTGACCAAGCGGGTGCTCGACTTCTTGGCAACCCGCTGAGCTGGTCCGAGCCAGGCACCGTCCGCCTCGACAGCGGACGCCGGGAGACCGCAAACTCTCGCGCGTGATTCCCGACACCCGATACGCGCGGACGTCTGACGGCACGTACGTCGCCTATCAGATCGCCGGTACCGGGCCAGTGGACCTCGTGTTCGCCCCGGGGTGGTTCTCCAACGTCGAGCTCGCCTGGGAGCACACTGAGATCAGCCCGTTCCTCCGCGGGCTCTCGGCCGAATCTCGCCTGATCCTCTTCGACCGGAGGGGCAACGGGCTCTCCGACCCGATCGCCGAGGCGTCCACCCTCGATTCCATGATGGAGGACGTCAAAGCCGTTATGGACGCGGCAGGCTCAGAGCGAGCCGTCCTTGTCGGCCTCACCATCACCTGCGCCTCCATGGCCGTCTTCGCCGCCACGTTCCCCGATCGGACGCTCGGCGTGGTCCTGATCCACCCAACCCCACGCGTCGCATGGTCGCCCGACTACCCGTGGGGCGAGACCGAGGACTACTACCTCGAGGAGACGGAGCAGATCGCGAAGGGATGGGGCACCGGGGAGTTCGAGCGGTGGTTCCTCGACTACATCGGCGACCCGCGCGCCAACGACGCCCTCTACGTCGCCCTCACCGCTCGGTACGTACGGCACAGCATGAGCCCGGGCTCGTCGCTCCTGCAGAACACGGTCTGGCGCCAGACCGATTACCGGCACGTACTGCCGGCCATCCACGTCCCCGCACTGATCATCGACCGCCGGCAGGATCCCGGCATGGGGAAGGACCTGGCGGCGGCGATCCCCGGCGCCCAGCTGCTGCGGCTGGAGAACGAGCCGAAGCCCCCCTGGATCCCCGGATCCGAGCGCGCCGCCGGCGAGATCATCCGGTTCGTCTCGCAGATCCGCGAAGAAGAAAGCGACCTGGATAGGGTCCTGGCCACCGTGCTGTTCACCGACGTGGTCGGGTCCACGAACCTGGCCGCGCAGCTCGGTGACGCGCGGTGGGCGGAGCTGAGGGAGGCGCACAACCGCGTCGTCCGCACCCATCTGGCTCGGTACCGCGGACGCGAGATCAAGACCATCGGCGACGGATTCCTGGCCATGTTCGACGGCCCGGCCCGAGCGATCCGGTGCGCCCAGGGGATCGCCCGGGCGGTCGAGCCTCTCGGCCTGCAGGTGCGGGCCGGCCTGCACACTGGCGAGCTCACCGTTCGGGAGGGCGATGTGGAGGGTCTCGCGGTCGCCATCGCGGCGAGGGTGATGGCGGAAGCGGGACCGGGCGAGGTCCTGGTCTCGAACACGGTGAGGGACCTCGTGGTGGGGTCGGGGCTCTCGTTCGAGGACCGCGGCGAGCGCTCGCTCAAGGGCGTCCCCGGCGTGTGGCGACTGTTCGCGGCAGGCATCGGCACCTCGCCAAGTTGATCTCGGATGGTGGAGCGGTCTTCGTCCCCGTAGCCTCGGTGGCGGCATGGCCACGGCTGCTCCCTCGCGACGCCCAGGGTGGCTGTCCAACCACCCCTACATAGGCGTCCTGCGGAACCGGCACCTTCGCCGCCTCTACCTCGGCATCTTCATTTCCTCGATCGGGGATGGGGTGGCGGTGGTCACCGTTCCGTGGCTGGCCCTCGAGGTGGCCGGGACCGTCAACCGTGCGCTGGCGGTCGCGGCGGCGGCGACGCTGGCGTTCCTTCCCGGCATCCCGCTGAGCCTGCTGGCCGGACTTCGCCGGTGGCGCATCCCGCCCCGCACCATGCTCGTCGTCGACTCGGTCTTCCGCGGCGCCCTCTTCACGCTCATGGGCGTGCTGGCAGTCACCGATCACCTGACGCTCGTTCCCTACCTGATCATCCTGGCGGTCTCCTCCCTCACCCGCACGCTTGTCGCCGGGGCCCGGCGCACCGCCATCGATCAGCTGATCCGGCCCGAGCAACGTCTGGCGGCGAACTCGCTGCTGGGCACGTGCTTCCAGCTCGGGCAGGACGTCCTGGGGCCGGCCGCCGGCGGCTTGCTGATCGCAGGGCCGGGACCGGGAGTGGCGCTGCTGGTCGACGCCGCCTCGTTCGCCGTCCTGGGTGCTCTGGCGATCGCCCTTCCCGTCGCGGCGCGTGCCGAACGCGCAGAAGTGCGGGGCCCGAGGCTGTCCGTCCTGCGCTCAGTCCCGCGGTTCGTCCTGTGGCTGATCGGGGTGACGTTCGTCTTCAACTTCCTGTACGGACCGATCGACGTTGGCCTGCCGATCTTCGTCCGGCACTCGCTCGGCCACGGCGCCACGCTCTACGGGCAGATGTTCACGGTGTTCGGGGTGGGGTCGCTGGTCGGCAGCCTGGCCGCGGGCGGCCTGCGCCGCGAGTCGTTGGTGCAGTGGATCATGGTCCTCTCGATCATCGGGTGGGGAGGGGCCGCCCTGCTCCTCGCCACGGCGCACACGCCCGCCATGGCCCTGCTCGCCTTCGGGCTGGGGGGCCTGCTGTACGGGCCCAGCACCGCCGCGGTGGTGAGCGCGATCCAGGGCGCCACGCCGGTGGCCGAACAGGGCCCGGTCATGTCGATCTGGGCGGCCGTCGCCATCGGCGCGCTGCCGCTCGGGACGGCGGTCGGCGGGCCGCTCGTCGCCGGGCCGGGAACCCGAGGGACGTTCGCGCTGTCCGCCGCCCTGACGCTGGCGCTCGGAGTGGCAACCCTGGCCCGAGTCGTCAGGCCATCACGCCGATAGCCCGCGGGCCTCAGGGGCCGGACGCGCTCCCTTCAGGAAGACCTCGCGCGGGATCCGGTCGTAGCCCCCGGACCGCGTGAAGCGGTACTCGCGGAAGGTCTCGCTGGCCTGCACCCAGTGCTCGTCATACCACTCCTGTCGCGCGCGCTCCTGCGTCACCCGGTGCTCCGGTTGCCCCTTCCATGCGTCGAGGGCCTCGCGGGATTCGTATCGAACCACGGCGATCGTCTCCCCGTCCTCGGCGGTATAGGCCTTGTAGGAGATGAATCCGGGCATCGCCGAGACGATCGACCACATGCGATCGGAGGCTTCTGCCTCGGCTTCGACGTCAGCGTCATCCCGCATGGCGATCGAAAACAGGACGATGATCATGAACTCTCCCCCAGGGTCAGGTCCGCCGAAGACTACCGCCGTCCCCCGATCTGACGCTGGCGCTCGGAGCAACTACGCTGGCTGCGGTGCTGTCACCTCGACGAAGGAACGAACGTGCCTCCGGTTGAACGGCTGACGTCCCCGAAGATTTCCGCGATCTCGTGGGGCCGCATGGAGGTCGAGGGTGTGGGTGAGGCCAAGGACTTCAAGCTCTGGCCAGGCGGCGGGCGGCCCTGGGATTGGAACGAGACCGGGACGCGGCACGAACCCGGGATCCAGCCGGCCGATGTCGATGAACTGCTCGAGCACGGGAGCCAGGTGGTCGTCCTGAGCCGCGGCCAAGAGCTGCAACTGCAGACCGGCCAGGACACCCTAAACGTCCTGAAGGCGCGAGGGATTGAGTCCCGTGTGGAGGAGACCCGGGCAGCGGTCAAGCTCTACAACGACCTCGCTGAGCAGGGTGTGCCGGTCGGCGGCCTGTTCCACTCCACCTGCTGACGCCAACGCATGAAATCCTCGCGAGGGGTTCGATGGGCGGCTGCCGTCGCCATCTTCCTCGCGGGTTGCAGCTCCTCCGTCGGCGGCCAACCGACGCCGACTCCGAGCGCGAGCCCGTCGTCGACCCCAACGCTTGGTTCGTCGCCGAGCGCCTCCTGCGCCGAGCAGGTGTTCGCCTCGATGTCGGAGGCCCAGCGCGTGGGGCAGCTGTTCATCGTCGGGCTGCGGGACGACCGGCTGGGCCCGGCGGAGATCGCCGGCATCCAGCAGCACCACTTCGGCTCGGTCTCGTTCATCGTGACCACGACCGAAGGGGTGGCCGGTGTGAAACGCGTGGCCGACGCGGTGCAGGCCCTCGCCACGAAGGCGACCACGGCGCGGGTCCGCTTCTACGTGGCCGCCAATCAGGAAGGCGGCGTCATCCAGGCGCTGCGCGGTCCGGGGTTCTCGATGATGCCGACGGCGGTGGATCAGGGCACGCTCAGCCCGGCTACCTTGCAGGCCGACGCCGAGACGTGGGGGAGGCAGCTCCTCGCGGCCGGCGTGAACCTGAACTTCGCCCCGGTGATGGACGTGGTGCCGGCCGGCACCGAGTCCAGGAACCAGCCGATCGGAGTCCTCAAACGCGAGTACGGGAGCGATCCCACCACCGCCGGCGCCCACGGCGTGGCCTTCTTCCGCGGGATGGCGAAGGCGGGGGTGACCACGACCGCGAAGCACTTCCCCGGCCTCGGACGCGTGCTCGGCAACACGGACTTCTCCGCGAACGTCGTCGACTCGGTGACGACGCCGAACGATCCCGACCTGGCGTCATTTCGCGAAGCCATCGACGCCAGCGTCCCCATGGTCATGGTGGCCCTCGCGCTGTACAAGAAGATCGACCCGAATCACCTGGCCGTGTTCTCACCGACGGTGATGAACCTCGTCCGTGAGCCGTACGGCTTCGGCGGGGTCATCGTCTCCGACGACATCGGGGCGGCCGTGGCCATCGCGAACATCCCGCCGGGGACCCGAGCCATCGATTTCCTTCAGGCGGGCGGCGACCTGATCATCTCGAAGTACGTCCAGCCGGCCGACCAGATGGCCGACGCCGTCCTGGCCAGGGCCGGGTCCGACCCGGCGTTCCGGTCGAGGGTCGATGACGCGGCCATGCGCGTCCTGCGGGCCAAGGAGGTCTCGGGCCTGCTGCCTTGCTCCGCCTAGGCTGGTTGCGGACTGCGATCGGTACTCGCGCGAGGAGGCAGATGAAAGCGCAAGCGGGACATGACATCACGGTGGGCGGTCCCGACTTGGCCGCCCAGGCGATCAAGGCCGGGTTGGTCGACGAGTTCCATCTGTTCGTCACACCAGTGGTGGTGGGGGGCGGCAAACGATCCCTCCCCGACAACGTCCGCCTGGACCTCGAACTGCTGGACGAACGCCGTTTCGCCAACGGAGTGGTTCACCTCCACTACCGGGCCAGGACGTGAGCTCTGCAGGCCGTGAAGGCGAGTCGCGGGAGCCACCCTTTCCCACCCCGGCCCGTCGGAGCAGAATCGAGGACGCCATGGCTGGTCCTAAGGTTTCGACCGTTCGCCGGATCGCCTGGTCGATGGGGACCTTCACGATGGCCCTGTTCGCCGCCGCCCTGGTCATCATGTTCGTCGACCGGCACGCGGTCCTGCCTTCGGGCGCCACCCGGTGGAACCTCCGAACCGTCCTCGGTGTGGTGTCCAATGCGGTCACGGCGGCCATCGGGATCCTCTTGGCGACCCGGCGCCCGAAGAACCGGCTGGGGTGGTTGTTCCTGGTCGCCGGGGTGGCCCTTGGACTGGGGGGCTTCACGGGCGCGTACGGCCTCCACGCCCTGAAGGCCGATCCGGGTTCCCTGCCGGCCGGCCGGGCCCTGGCGTGGGTGTCGAACTGGATCTGGACCATCCCGGTCACCTTGCTGATCTACCTCCTGCTCCTGTTCCCCACCGGGGAGCTTTCCTCGAGGCGATGGAGACCGGTCGCCCGGGGCATCGGGATCTTCATGGGGTTGCTCGCGGTCGGAGCGATGACCTTCGCCTCCGCCAACTGGTCGAACCCGTTCGGCCCGAGCCAGCGGACCACCGGACTGGCGGCGATCGCGTCGATCCCCTTCCTCGTGGCGTTCGTGGCCATCCCAGCGGCGTTGATCGCCGCGTTCGCATCGCTCGCGCTCAGGTACAAGCGGTCCCGAGGGGACGAGCGCCTCCAGTTGAAGTGGTTCGTCACGGCTGCCGCGGTGGTCGCCGTCACGTTCAGCCTCAACGTCGTGATGAACTCCTCCGCCATCCAAATGGCCAGCGACCTCGCGCTCATCTTCCTGTGGGTCGCCATCGTCATCGCCTTGATGAAGTACCGCCTCTATGAGATCGACGTCGTCATCAGCAAGACGGTGGTGTTCGGCTCCCTCATTGCGTTCATCACGCTCGTGTACGTGGCTCTGGTGGTCGGCGTGGGGACAGCGGCGGGGAACCGGCGGAGCCCGCTCTTGTCTGCCGTTGCCGCCGCCGTCGTGGCGCTGGCCTTCCAGCCGGTGCGGAGCCGCGCGCAGCGGCTGGCCAACCGCGTCGTGTACGGGAAGCGGGCCACGCCCTACGAGGTGCTCTCCGAGTTCGCGGAACGCATCGCGGGCACGTACTCCTCGGAGGACGTCCTGCCGAGGATGGCGCGCATGGTCGCCGACGGGACCGGGGCGGACCGGACCGTCGTGTGGCTCCGAGTCGGGAACGAGCTGCACGCCGAAGCGTCGTCGGACGGCTTGCCCGAGGCTTCTGTCCTCCCGGTCGTGGGGGACGAACTCCCGATCACCGCAACGGGTGAGACCGCCGTGCCGGTCACGCATCAGGGCGAGCTGCTGGGCGCGATCTCGATCCGGATGCCGCCGAACGAGCCGCTCTCGCCCGCCGGCGAACGGCTGGTCGCCGACGTCGCCTCGCAGGCGGGCCTGGTGCTGTCGAACGTGCGGCTGATCGAGGAGCTGCGGGCGTCGCGCCAGCGCCTGGTGGCGGCCCAGGACGCCGAACGGCGCAAGCTCGAACGGAATCTGCACGACGGCGCTCAGCAGCAGCTCGTGGCGCTGGCGGTGAAGCAGCGACTGGCCGCGTCGCTCGTGACGAAGGATCCGGAGAAGGCGTCGGCGATGCTGGCGGCGCTCCAAGACGAGACGGCCGAGGCGCTGGAGAACCTCCGAGACCTGGCCCGGGGGATCTACCCGCCGCTCTTGGCGGACCAGGGGTTGACCGCGGCGCTCACCTCGCAGGCCCGCAAGGCGGCCATCCCCGTCGAGGTCGACGCCAACGGCGTCGGCCGCTATCCGCAGGACACCGAGGCTGCCGTGTATTTCTGCTGCCTCGAAGCCCTCCAGAACGTGGCGAAGTACGCGCAGGCCACGCGCGTTCACGTCCGGCTGTCCGCCCAGGACGGCGAGCTCACCTTCGAGGTGACGGACGACGGGCGGGGGTTCGACGCGGGGCGGACGCCGCTGGGGTCGGGACTGCAGAACATGGCCGACCGCTTGGCCGCGCTCGACGGCTCGCTGGAGGTTCGGTCCAAGCCAGGTGCGGGCGCGACGGTCTTAGGCCGGCTGCCGGCGTCGTCGACGGACGCGCTCCGCCCCGCGACGTCGCCTAAGATCGATCCGTGATCGGAGCCCCCAAGGGTTGGTCGGAATGGCTCGTGGACGAATTGCTCGACGCCCATGCTCCGTTGGACTGGAGAGAGCGATACGAGGCAGCGAACGCCGCCGACTTGATGAACCGACTGGCCGCCCAGCCCTGGATCGTGGCAGCAGCCGACATTCGGAAATCAACGATGCTCCAGAAGGAGTCACGAGACCTGGGGCGTCTCGCCATGACCCTCAGCGCCTTTGCCACCTTCGCCCGCAAGCACCTCCGTGAAGAGGGCGTCTGGTTCGACAAGTTCACCGGTGACGGATTCCTCGCGTACGCACCTCTTCGAGCAGCAAACGTCCCCGGCAGCATCGGAATGAGCCTCAGCGAGTTCATCGGCCAGATGGCATCAACACATGCCTTCTTCGAAGAAGTGATCATGCCGATGCTGAGGGAAAACGTCAGAAACCTGCCGGCGGAATCGGGACTGGCAATAGGCCTGGACGGCGGCCCTCTGATCCTCGTGCCGGTCGCGGACGACATGACGATCCTCGGGCTGGCAGTCGTCGGGGCCGTTCGCATGCTCGAGGCCGCCCGGCGAGACGAGACCATCTGCAACATTCGAATCGGGTCGGCCATCGGAGTCGATCCCCCCCGATACCTCCCTCCCAACAGCACGTTCTTCGAGGCGATCCGTCACACCAAGGAATACCCGGGAGAAGCCGGGGGGCAGCGCGTCTATGTGATCCAGTTCGACCAGGACGCCTCGCGCCGCGCCGTTTCCGACGAACCTTCCTAGGAAGGATCGGACGCCGTGCCGGCGCGCTCGTGCACGGCGACGTACCAGATCGTGCGGTAGGCCGACGCGACGCGCTCGAAGCCAGCTGTGGCCAGGCTGGCCTCGATCCTCTTCACGTCATGGACATAGGCGCGAAAGCTCTGCCGCCTGACCCGCCGGAGTGCGTTCTCGAGCGAGAGCGCGGCGCGAGCGAGAAGCCCCCGAACGCCGCTCGAGAACGGGAGGGCGAACGCGTAGATGGAACGGGATGCTCGGACGGTGTTCTGAAGCAACGCGTCGACCTGCGGGTAACAGCAGATGACCTTGTCGAGGACGACCACATCGGAGAGGGGAAGCTCGGTCTGCGCCGCATCGCCCACCTCGAAACTCACTCTCTCGGCGAGTCCGGCCTCGTTCGCTAGGCGCGTCGCCTCGCGGATAGCCAGGGGGGATAGGTCGAACCCAGTGACACGAGCGGCTCCTCGGGTCACGGCCGTCAAGCTCAGTCCCCCGAACCCGCACCCCGGCTCCAGGACCGTTCTTCCACGAAGCCCGCGCCGATCGAGCAGCTCGACGAGGATTCGAGAGACCCCGCGGGTGGCCCCGGGGCGAGCACGTTGGGCCTTGGCGCAGGAGCACCGGTCGAAACACTCGGCGATCCCATCTGTCCCGCTGGACGGCACGTCTT
>Ga0070708_100002880_pt1 | contig 13357 bp, 14 predicted proteins | sample KBSK5503metaG_FD_65469 | JGI IMG/M metagenome (GOLD analysis project Ga0070708, IMG submission 65469) | Corn, switchgrass and miscanthus rhizosphere microbial communities from Kellogg Biological Station, Michigan, USA - KBS K5-50-3 metaG | ecosystem: Host-associated > Plants > Roots >...
CCCGGCCAGGCCGAACAGTTCGCGTGCGGTCACCGGATCGCCTCCCGCGCGGCGGCCCGCTCATCGCGGGCGAACAACCCCGCGTAACGGACGAGCCGGTCCACCATCGCCGCCCGCTCGGCGGCCTGCGGAGCGGACCAGGCGCGCCGCCGCGCCACCGAACCCTCCAGGATGATCGCCAGCTTGAACAGCGCCAGCGCCTGGTAGTACGGCAGCGCGGCCAGGTCGGCGCCGGTGCGGTCGGCGTACCGGGCGGCGAGTTCGGCCCGGGACGGCAGGCCGTCGCGGAGCTCGATTTCCCACACGCCGATGGCGGGCTCCTCGCCGCGCTCGGTCCAGCGCGCCAGCAGGTGGCCGAGGTCAAGCAGCGGGTCGCCGATGGTCCCGGTGTCCCAGTCCACCACCGCGGCGAGGCGATGGGTGTCTCGCGGCGACGCCATGACGTTGTACGGGCTGTAATCCCCGTGCATGAGGGCGGGCCGGTGTCCCAGCGGCCGGTTGGCTTCCAGCCAGCCCGCCAGCCAGTCCAGGCCGGGGATGTCCCGAGTCCGGTAGCCGTCGAGCTGGCGGAGCCAGCGGGACACCTGCCGGTCCAGGAACCCCTCCGGCCGGCCGAGCCCGTCAAGCCCGCGTTCCCGCCACGGCACGGCCGCCAGGTCCGCCAGGGCGTCGACCAGGGCGAAGGCGAGGTTCCTGCGCCCGCGGGGGTGGTCGTACGGCGCCGGAAGCACCCCCACCGGGGTGAAACCGTCGACCCGCGCCATGATCAGGAACGGGGTGCCCAAGGGCCCGTCCGGGCCGCCGAGCAGCAGCGGGGCCGGATGCGGCACCGACGTACCCTCCAGCGCGACCAGGATGCGCCACTCGCGGTTCATGTCCGAGGCCCCGGGGGCGTTGATCACCGCCGGCGGCCGGCGCAGCACCCAGACGTGTTCGCCCCGGCGCAGCCAGTACAGCGCGTTGGCCTCCCCGGTGCCCTGGCCCATCCGCGCAGCCCGCAGCGGGACGCAGCCGCCGGGCAGCCGGTCACCGATCCACTCGTCCAGCGCCGAGACATCGAAGCCAGGCTGGGAATCCACCGTCATCCTTCCGCCCAGAGGGTCACAAACTTAGCATAAAAATCTAAATAATTATACCAAACGGGCCGGGTGCCCCGCCTCCCGCACCGTCAGCCGAATGAGCCGGGTGCCCCGCCTCCCGCACCATCAGCCGAACGAGAAGGTGCCTCGCTTCCGGCGATCAGCCGGGACGAGTCGGGTGCCCCGCCCTCCCGCGCGATCAGCCGAACGCACTGAAACCCGGATTTCATCGCGTTCGAACGCAGTAAATGACCAGGTTCATGCCCAGCCCTAGGCCTTGCCAAAACAGTTAAATCATCTTACTCTATTATGGAAGCCTGGTAGACGAACGCGAGGAGGCTCGTCATGACCCGGTTGAACGTGACCGACGCGCGGTGTGTGGCCCTGTTCGCGTCGGGGCTGCAGCGATCGGACGCCCACACCGCCGGGGAACTGGCCGAGGTGATCGGCCGCGCCGTGCGGCAGTACGGCGTCTCGGGCTGCGCGAGCCGGATGGCCCAGGAGTTCGGCGACCATCCGGAGACCGCCGCGATCCGGATGCGATGGATCCGCCAGCTCATCTCCGCCGCGCCCGCCTCGCGGGCCGCGAGGCTCGCCCCCTGGCCGTCCGCCCCGGGCTCGGTCCTGCGCCCCCCGCAACCGGCGGCCGACCGGGTCGACCGCGCCGCCTGACACCACAGGTTCAAGTCTTTCGCCGCGCTGCCGTGGCGGTCCGGGCGGCGAGCTCGCCCGCCCAGCAGAATGACGCGCCGAGAAAGACCTTGGCGGCGCGGCGGGTAAGTGACGAAACTGTCCTCATAGCCTGATGTGGAGCGAGCGTAGCGGTTGCCGCTGTCGCTGAACTCCGTATTTCCGGACGTCTCCGGGTCCTGATAGCACCGCTGCGGCGGTGGCGTACCGATCACCCGGTCTCACCGGCACATGCTCTGGTAGACAGTCGCCATCACCATGCTCGACGATTGAGGTCTTGCACTCCAGGTGAGAAGTAGTGAGATGGCTGTATGGGCTACGGGCTGCATGCGGAGTTGGTAGGCCCGCCCCAGGGACGCCAGCTAGGGAAGTAACGTGAGCACAGGACTAGGCGCGGATCTAGGGCGCGACGCCCGCATGGTCTTGCTCAATGATTTTCGTGACATATTGGTCAGCCGCTGGCCGGAGCGAGTGTCTATGGAAACAATCCTGGCCACCGCCTGCCTAGCCGCGGAAGAGTACATTGTCGATGCGCCCAGGCCTGAAGATCGCTGGCAGCAGACGCTTATGAAGATCGACCGCGATAATAAGCTGATTTTGCTTATTGGCGCGGTACGGCATAAAGCTGATGAGCCGAATGAGGTGCTTAGCAGACTCTATTTTCTGGAGGAAGAGCGACTAAAAAAGGCCAAGCTGGCGCGTGGGTCCGAGGCGATGGACGCCTTCGTCCGTCTTGCCAAGCATCTTAGTTTCACGGCTGACTACGCAAGGAAGCTGCGTGAGCCTAAACATTTGAAAGCACGGGAGCTGGCTTTTATCACGAATAAACTGCTTGAGTTCTATAAGTTGCTAGATGAATTGCGAAAAGCCGAGCTAGCCGCTCCTGGCCCGAATAACGAAATGGCACAGTTGAGCGACATGGAGGAGCGGGCGAACGAGTGCTCCGACGCGCTCCAGCTTTATACCGTACTTTTGAAATATGCCAACCCGGCTGATGGTCTGACTCAGATCGGCGCGACCAGCGGTTCTGGTGACCTGGATGGGCGGGCAAGAGACGCGATAATACTGCTCCAGGCCAAGACTGCTTTGCGCGAGGCGCTCATCCACCTGGGCGAGACTGCGGACAGTGGCTGATCGTCAGCGATCCAGTCATAGCGCAGCGATAAGTTGCTGCATCGATCTCCTCAATGCCGCCCTGCAACTGAGCAGGACCCGCTCATCGTCGGCGGCGGCAGCCAGGGACACCGGCTGTGTCAGTCCCTCCTCGTTGGCGCACGGCGCGCTGCCACCGTGGGCTCGTGCGTGGGTTAAAATAGTTATATAATCCATCTGAATCCGCAATCGCGAGTGCCCCGAGGGAACCGAGGGGAGCCAGAAGGAGGAACCCGTGCGCCGGACCATCTTCACGCCAGAGCATGAGCAGTTCCGGCAGACGGTGCGGACCTTCCTGGAGAAGGAATGCGTCCCGCACATGCCGGAGTGGCTGGAGGCGGGCGTCGTCAGCCGGGAGGCCTGGCGCAAGGCCGGCGAGCTGGGGCTGCTGGGCTGGATGGTCCCCGAGGAGCACGGCGGCCTGGGCATCAGGGACTTCCGCTACAGCGTGGTTGTCGCGGAGGAGATCGCCGCCACCGGGACCCAGGGCATCGCCCTGGCGCTGCACAACGACGTGGTAGCCCCCTACCTGACCGACCTGACGACGCAAGAGCAGAAGGCCCGCTGGCTGCCGGGCTTCGTGACCGGCGAGCGGCTGGTCGCGATCGCCATGTCCGAACCCGGCGCGGGCTCGGACCTCAAGCAGGTCAAGGCCACCGCCCGCCGCGACGGCGACACCTGGGTGCTCAACGGGACGAAGACCTTCATCAGCAACGGCATCCTCGCCGACCTTGTCATCGTCGTGGCCCGAACCGACCCCGAGGCCGGGCACAAGGGAATGAGCCTGCTGGTGGTCGAGGAAGGGTTCGAAGGCTTCGAGCGGGGGCGCAAGCTCGACAAGATCGGCAACCGCGCCCAGGACACCGCCGAGCTGTTCTTCCGCGACGTGCGGGTGCCGGCCGCGAACCTGCTCGGGGAGGAGGGCCAGGGCTTCTACCACCTGATGCGCAACCTGCCGCAGGAGCGGCTCGGCATCGCCGTGTACGCGATCGCCCACGCGGACCGCGCGTTCGCGGTGACCACCCAATACGCACAGGACCGCCGCGCCTTCGGTAGGCCGATCGGAGGTTTCCAGGTCAACCGGTTCGCGCTGGCGGAGATGAAGACCAAGCTGGACGTGGCGCACGCCTACCTCGACCGGTGCGTGCAGGCGGCCGTGGACGGCGAGCTCACCGCGGAAGAGGCGGCGGGCGCCAAGTGGTGGGCCACCGAGCTGCAATGGGAAATCGTCGACCGCTGCCTGCAACTGCACGGCGGCTACGGCTACATCAACGAGTACGAGATCGCCCGGCTCTGGCGGGACGCCCGGGTGCAGCGGCTCTACGGCGGCACCACCGAGATCATGAAGGAGATCGTCGGGCGCAGCCTCGGCTTCTGAGGGGAGGAGCAGCAATGCCATCCGTGACCGTCACCGACCACTGCCCGCGCTGGTGCCGTCGTGATCATTCCGCGGACGCGAGCGGGACCGCGTTCTACCACGCCAGCGACACGACCACGGTCACCATCGCCCGGCCAGGCGGGCTCACCGTGCCGGACCGCCTCGACGTGCAGACCGCGCAGCACCTGCCGGACGACCCCGGCGAGCCGGCCTGGTCGCCCACCGTCGAGATCGCGGTGCACGCCGGCGGCCGCTACCGGCTGATCGGGCTGACGCCCGAGGAAGCCCGCGAACTCGCCGTATTGCTGGCCAGCGCGGCCGACATCGTCAGCGCATCCGCTGCAGGCGATCGCGCGTCCGGCTGAGCCAGGCGTCGTAGTCGGTGGCCTTGCGCAGGAACGAGTCGCCGACCCGGGGGTGCGGCAGGATCAGGAACCGTTCGGCGTTCATGCCCGCGATCACGGCGCCAGCGACCTCTTCCGGCATGAGCACCTCCCCGAGCGCGCCGCCGTCCGGAGGAACAGCGGACTCGTCGTCCGGCGCCCGGCCGAACATCCCCGTGTACACCGCGTTCGGGCACAGGCACGACACTCGGATCCCCTGGTGCCCGTAGTTCAGCGCGAGCCACTCGGCGAAACCCAGCGCGCCGTGCTTGGTCATCGTGTACCCGGGGCCCGACGGCCCGGTGATCAGCGCCGCCGACGAGATCGTCTGCAGCAGGTAGCCCTCGCCGTGGGCCAGCATGGACGGCACCACCGCGCGGGCCGCCCACACATGCGCCATCAGGTTCACGTCGACGATGCGCCGCCAGGCACTCACCGGCTGGCCGAGGTCACCGGGTGCGGGGTCGGTGAAGCCGGCGTTCGAGCAGAAAATATCAATCGGGCCGAACGAGCCTTGTGCGGTGCTCACCAGCCGGTTCATCGCGTCCGGATCCGAGACGTCGCAGCCGACGCCGAGGCCCCGCGCCCCGATCCGTTCGGCTACCTTCTTGGCCCATTCGGCGTTGATGTCCGCCACGACCACCCCGCGAGCCCCCTCGGCCGCGAACCGCTCGGCCAGCGCCCGCCCGATCCCGCTGGCGCCGCCGGTCACCACGACGCACTTGCCTGCGGCCTTCAATGCCCGCCGCCCAGACTGCGGCCGCCCGGGTAGCCCCCGCCGCCGAACTTCTCGTCCAGCGCCGCGTAGTCTTTCGCGAAGGCCTGGGTGCGCGGCAGCGCGTCCAGGAACTCCACCGTCTTCGGTTTCTTGTACGAGGCGATGTGGCGCCGGCAGTGCTCGATGAGGTCCGCGGTGGAGGCGGTGGCGCCCTCGTTCAGCACCACGACCGCCTTGACGTCTTGAAGAAACCGCTTGTTGGGCACGCCGATGATGGCGGCCTCCTTGACGGCCGGATGGGCTTCCAGGCAGTTCTCCACCTCGGCCGGGAAGATGTTCTCCGCCCCGGACTTGATCATCCGGGTCATCGTGCCGAGGAAGGTGATCGTGCCGTCTTGCTCGCGCCGGCCCAGGTCGGTGGTGTGCCACCAGCCGCCGCGGAAGCGCCGCTCGTTGATCTCCGGCCGGTTCCAGTAGCCCAGGTGCACCGTGCCGCCGCGGACGCAGATCTCGCCCGCCTCGCCCACCGGGCACTCCCGGTCACCGGCGTCGAGGATCCGCACCGAGGTGACCGGCGCGGGTCGGCCGGCGTTGCCGGCGCCCCGGCCGCCGTACCCGCCGAACAGGCAGAAGCCGGTGACCTCGGTCTGCCCGTAGCCGTAGCCTATGCCGCCGCCCTCGCGGCCGTGGCGGCTGTCGTCCGCCGCCACCAGGCCCTGCCACAGCTGAGCGGCGATGGTGGCCTTCAGGTGCGGCAGTTCCACGCCGCGCTCACGCATCAGCTCGACCAGCTGGGTGACGGTGGCCGGCATGAGGTACGCGCGGGTGCACTTCTCCGCCGCCAGGATGTCCAGCACGTCGCTCGCGATGACCCGCCGGGTGACGACGTTGGTGCCGCCCTGGAGCAGCACCGGGATGCCGTAGAACTGGAAGTTGCCGATGTGGAACATCGGCCCGGAGTTCAGGAACACCGTCCGGTCGTCGATGTCGCCCAGCCAGGCCACCGACAGGCCCATGGCGATCAGGTTGGCGTGCGACAGCATCGAGCCGCACGGCCGGCCGCTGATCGCCGCGGTGTAGATGACCAGCAGCGCGGAATCGGCGTCGATGTCCAGGCCGGGGTCGCCCGGGTCGCCGCTGGCCAGGAACTCCTCGTAGCCCTTGTCGATATCGGAGTCGTGGCGCAGCCACAGCGCCGACTCGGCGGAAGGGCTGGCCGCCCGCGCCGCGCGCACGGTGCTGCCGATCTCCTCCTCCTGCCAGATCACCACCTTGGGGCTGAAATCGGAGATCGCGAAGGCCATCTCCGGCGGCGCCCAGCGCCAGTAGCCGGGGCACACCATCGCCCCGATCTTGGCCGCCGCGCCGAGCAGCTCGTAGACCCGGAAGGAGTTCTGGCCGAGCCACAAGATGCGGTCGCCCGGGCCGACCCCGGTCCCGCGCAACGCGTTGGCCAGCCGGTTGACCCGCTCGTCGAGTTCCGGCCAGGTCAGGCGCTGCTCGCCGTCGGCGAGCGCCAGCTTGCCCGGGTAGCTGCGGCGGTGCTCGGCGATGATGTCCCCGACGGTGATCATGGGTTCATTTCTCCTTCGGAAATGGTGACCCGCTGGCCAGTGCGCCCGCAGCCGCACGGGCCGTCCGCCAGCGCGCCGCGCAGGCCCAGTGCGGCCTGGCGCACCTGGTGCGCGCGCGGGCCCGCCGTGCTGATGAACAGCTCGCCGCCCCGCTCGGCCAGGGTCCACTCCGCGCCGTTGAGATGGGCGCCGCAGCGGTGCGGGCACTCGACCGCGATCGCCGGCCCCACCCGGGCGACGATGACCGGCTGGGCGCCCGCCTCGGTCAGCAGCCCGGCGGCGTCCGGCCTGGCCACGATGACCGGCACCCGGGCCACGACCTCGGCGAGCTCGTCGCCCAGGCCCTCGGCCACCGTCCGGTCGAGGCCGAAGATCATGGTGATGGGCAGCCGGCGCGCGTACATGCCGGTGCGGAACGCCTCGAAGGCGTAGATCTCCCCGATCGAATACGGAGCGCCAAGCTCGCGGGCCGCGGTCTCGAACGGGTCGAACCAGGGCGATTCCGCCATGCCGCCGACGATGACCAGGCCGCTGCCCGGGCCGACGCCGTGGTCGGCCAGCATGGCACGAGCCCAGGCGACATCGCGCCGCCAGTCATCCCAGCCGACCTCGACATAGACCGGCTGACCGGCGACGTCGTACCGGCCGATGCCCCATATCCGGGGCCGGGGGAGCGTCGCGGCCGCCGCCTTCGTGGACGCTACTGTCATGACTTCACCACCCTCGGTAGCTTGCCGCCGCGGCCCCGGGCGAGCAGTTCGGGCTCCGGCAGCAACTCGAGCACCGGCGGGACGCCCACCGCGGCCGTGATCACCTCAGACACCCGGTCCCGCAGCTCAGGGACCGAGGTCGTCGTGTCCGGGTCATAGCCAACCCGGACCCTCAGCTCGTCGATCTCCCGGGCCGGCCGGACCAGCTGGAACAGCGCGGTGGCGGTCTGCGGCACTTGCTCGAGCGCGCGCCAGATGTCCATCGGCACGAAGGAGTTGCCCGCCACGATCGTCTCGTCGCCCTTGCGGCCCACCGGCCAGAACCGGGCGTGCGTCCGGCCGCACCCGCAGGGCTCCCTGGTCATCCGGATGATGTCGTCGGAGCGGAAGCGCACCATCGGGGTGACCAGGTTGTCCAGCGAGGTGGCGACCAGCTCGCCGAGCTCCCCGTCGGCCACCTGAGCGCTTCCGGCCGGGTCGACCGCCTCGAGCAGCACGCAGTCCTCCCAGGCGTGGCAGCCGTCGTGCTGGCCGCATTCGAACGCCCCGGTGACGTCCCCGGTGGAGGTCCACACGTAGACCTCCACGCCCCAGCTTTCCAGCTGCGCCCTGGCCCGCGCGCCGAGCGGCTCTCCCGCGAAGGCGGCACCCTTGAACGAGGAGAACAGCTCCTGCATGTCGTTGGTCCGGCTCAGATGGTCAAGTTCGGCCATGGCCAGCCCGGTGAGCTGCGCGTACACCGGCCGGTAGCGGCGGATCGCGTCAAGCGCCGTGGCCCAGCCGCCGATGCCGGTGTTCACCAGCAGCGGGATGGCGCCGCACATCTGGTCCGCGTGATACAGCGGCCCGCGCATCTTGAAGCCGCTGCCCAGCACGTAGTCTCCGGGGCGGACGCCGATCTCCCACAGGTCGCGGGCGGTCGCCGCCCAGAACGGGTGCCACCGGCCCCAGGCGTGCCCGTACAGGGTGGCGTCCCCGGTGGTCCCCGAGGTGGAAAAGACGGTGGTCGCGTCCGCGTATCGGGTGCACAGCAGGCCGCCGAACGGGTCGCCGGTCTCGTCGCGGAACCGCCGGATGTCGTCCTTGGTGATGAACGGCACCCGCTCGGTGAAATCGGCCAGCGAGTTGATGTCGCCGGGCTTGATCCTGGCCTCTTCCCATTTCCTGCGCACCAGGGTGGAGCGCTCGTAGACGTAGGGCACCAGCTCGAGGATCCGCTCCTCCTGCAGGGCCGCGAGGGATGCCCGCGGCATGGTCTCTATCTCGGGTTCGAAGAACCTGTCATCCGGCATCTAGCCCTCCACCTCGCACGGCCCAACCGCAGTGTAACCCGAATCCGCGTGATATAACTAACTTGTTCAGATGATTTAACTCTCAAACTCGGGAGGGTAGCCATGGAGCCCAGCGACCAAGCAGTACTCGACCGCTTCCCGGACGTCCGGCTCGATCACCTGAACAAGCGGTACTACCAGGGACTGCTCCGCCGCGAGCTGCTGGCCGGCCGCTGCCGGGCGTGCGGCCGCTGGCACACCCCGCTGCGGCCGGTCTGCCCGTCCTGCTGGTCCTTCGAGGTGGGCCCGGTGCCGGTCAGCGGCCGCGGCACGGTGCACCTGCTCACCTTCCTGCATCAGGGACCCCCGGGCGTCGACTACGACGGAGGCTTCCCGCTCGCCGCGATCGAGCTGGCCGAGCAGCCCGGACTGCGCGTGGCGGCCACGGTGGTGGACTGCCCACGGGACCGGCTGCGCATCGGACTTGAGGTGGAACTCACCTGGATCGATCGCGACGGCGCCCCCTGGCCCGCGTTCCGGCCGACCGAACGCCCAACCGAGAGCCCAACCGAGAGCAGAGCGCAGCCATGACCCCGCGCAACCCGGCCAAGGACAAGCTGGCGATCGTGGGCGTCGGCCTGTCCCCGTACGCCAGGGACCGCGGCGCCACGACCGAGCTCGCCCTGCTGCTCGAGGCGGCGGTCGCGGCGATCCGGGATGCCGGGCTGACTGCCGCCGACATCGACGGCGTGGTCGGCGGCGGACTGCTCACCGGCGGCATCGACCCGGCCACCGTGGTTTCCGCGCTCGGGCTGCCCGCGGTCACCTGGTGGGCGCGGGCGGCGCCGCCGATCATGAACCACCTGGTCGCCGCCGTCAACGCGGTCTGGACCGGGGCCTGCGAGTTGGCCCTCGTCTACCACTCGGTCTACCGGGTCGCGGGCTTCTCGCGTAGCGCGGGCGCAGACCCGTTCCGGCGCCGGGCCGCCTCCGGGCTGCCCGACGGCCGGGCCGCCACCGGCGACGGGCACAGCGACGCCGAGCCGTGGAGCATGCGCGGCTCGGCCGGATACGCCGCCTGGGCGGGCCGTTACCTCGCGGAGTTCGGCGCGTCCCGGGAGGATTTCGGCCGCATCGCGATCAACGACCGGACCAACGCGGCCGCCAACCCCAACGCGGTGCTGCGGGAGCCGCTGACCATGGCCGGCTACCTGGGCGGCCGGATGATCCGCGAGCCGCTGTGCCTGTACGACATGGACGTCCCGGTCGACGGCGCGGATGCGTTCATCGTGACCACCACCGAACGGGCCCGCGACATGCGCGCCGCCCCGGTCCTCATCCACGCGGCGACCATGGGCATGACCGCGCCGCCCGAGGAGCACCTGGCCGCTGGCCTGGACGCCACCGGGCAGCCGCTGGCCGCCCGCGACCTGCGGGCCAAGAGCGATCTGTGGCTCGACGACATCGACCTGTTCTTCCCCTACGACGGCTTCACCGTCGTGGCGCTGCGCTGCTTCGAGAGCTACGGATTCTGCGGTCCCGGGGAGGCCGGCGCGTTCCTTGCCGACAACTGGGACCCGGTGGAGAACCGGGTGAAGATCAAGGGGCGGGTGCCGGTGAACACGCACGGCGGCAGCCTGTCCGAGGGCGGCTCACAGGGCGCGGGACACCTGCGCGAGGCCGTCACCCAGCTGCGCGGGCTGGCGGGCCGCCGCCAGGTGCCGGGCGCGCGGGTCGCCCTGCTTACCCCGGGCGGCTTTTTCTTCAACGCACAAGGGCTGGTCCTGCGGGCCGACTGAGGTAAAGGAGACATCATGGGCTTGCTCGACGGCAAGGTGGCGATCGTGACCGGCGGCGGCCGCGGGCTCGGCCGGGCGCACTGCCTGGCGCTCGCCGCGCACGGCGCAGCGGTCGTGGTGAACGATCCCGGTGCCGGGCTGCACGGGGAGAGCACCGGCGAGACCCCGGCCGAATCGGTGGTGGCCGAGATCACCGCCGCGGGGGGGCGGGCGGTGGCCGATCACTCGTCGGTCACCGACTGGGCAGCCACCGAGAAGCTGATCACGCTGGCCGCCACCGAGTTCGGCCACCTGGACGTCGTGGTCAACAACGCCGGCATCCTCCGCGACAAGATGCTGTTCGCCATGACCGAGGAGGACTTCGACGCGGTCATCGCCGTGCACCTCAAGGGCACCTTCGCGATGACCAGGCATGCCTGCGCCTACTGGCGCGAGGAGGCCAAGCGCGGAGCAGTGAAGCGGGGAGGGGAGGTGGGTGGGGGGCGGATCATCAACACGACGTCGGGGACCGGCCTGTTCGGCACGGTGGGCCAGGCCAACTACGGGGCGGCCAAGGCGGGCATCGTCTCGCTGACCACGATCACCGCGCTGGAGATGGCCAGGTACGGGGTGACCGCGAACGCGATCTCGCCGATCGCGCGCACCAGGATGACCGATGGCATCCCCGGGGTCGCGGTGCGCAACCCGGTGCCTGACTACCCCGCGCCAGAGGGCTTCGATCCGCAGAACCCGGCCAACGCGTCCGGGCTTGTCGTGTACCTCGCCTCGGACGCCTCGGCCTGGCTGACCGGCCAGGTCTTCCGGGTGCACGGCCACCGGGTGCAGCGCCTGCGCGGCTGGCGCGCGGCCGGGGAGTACCGGAGCAGGTCCGGCGGCGCCGTCGAGCCGGCCGAACTCGTCTCCGGCCTCCCCGAGGTCTACGGCACCGCGCCCGCCGGGCGGCTGCCTGACCCGGCCGTGCACGGCGCCTGACCGGGCACGCGAAACCAGGGTCTGGATCACCCGCGATCCAGGCGGCCAGATACGGAGGAAGACGAGATGGAGCTGGCGGAGCAGGACCGGCGGGAGTGGTTCCGCGAGCACTGGGCCCATAGGATCCCGTTCAACAAGTACTGCGGCATAGAGGTGCGGCGGTGGGATGATGAGGTCGTCGAGTTGTTCCTGCCCTATGCGGAGGAGCTCAGCGCCCACGACGGCATCTTCCACGGCGGCGTGGTCGCGGCGCTGCTCGACACCACGGGCTCGGGCGCGGTGATGGCCGGCCACGACTTCGCGAAGGGCAGCCGCCTCACCACGATCTCCCTGTCGGTGCAGTACCTGTCCGTCGCGCCCGGTGAAGACCTGCTGGCCACCGGCCGGTGCACACGGCGCGGGCGCAGCGTGCACTTTGCGCAGGCCCAGGCGTGCGGGGCGGCCTCCGGCAAGCCGGTGGCGACCGGCCAGGTCGCGGTCAGCATCGCAGGCGAGCGGCCGGGCGTGCCCTGGAACGCGCCAGAGCGGGTCAGGCTGGCCTGACCGCTAGCCTTGGGGCCGCGGTCAGCTTTATCGTGAAGACCAGGCTGAACCTAGGGTGAGTGGTCTGGCATGCGGATTGCGGTACTGGGCGCCGGGTCCTGGGGCACGACCGTGGCGTCCCTGCTGGCAGGCCACAACGATTGCACGGTCTGGGCCCGGGACCCCGAACTGGCCAGGGAGATCTACGAGCGCGACGCCAACTCGCGCTACCTGCCCGGGTTCACCCTGCCGTCCAACCTGAAGGCCACCGCCGACCTGGAGAAGGCCGTCCACGACGTGGACCTGCTCGTCGTCGGCGTGCCGACGCACGGATTCCGCGCCATCCTCGTCAACGTCCGGCCGCACCTGCGGTCGTGGATCCCGGTGGTCAGCCTGGCCAAGGGCTTCGAGCGCGGTTCGCTGCTGCGAATGACGCAGCTCATCAGGGATGAACTGCCCGGCCATCCGGCCGCCGCTCTCACCGGGCCGAACCTGGCCAAGGAGATCATGGCCGGGCAGGCGGCGGCCAGCGTCATCGCGACCGAGGACCTCGCCGTGGCCCGGGCGCTGCAGAAGGTCATGCAGCGCGGGCTGTTCCGCATTTACACCAACCACGACGTGATCGGCTGCGAGCTCGGCGGGGCACTGAAGAACGTGGTGGCGATCGCGACCGGCATCGCGCAGGGCCTCGGCGTGGGGGACAACACCCGGGCGGCGGTGGTCTGCCGCGGCCTGGCCGAGGTCACCCGGCTGGGCGTCGCCATCGGCGGCGAGGCGGTGACCTTCTCCGGCCTGGCCGGCCTGGGCGACCTCATCGCCACCTGCATGAGCCCGCTGAGCCGCAACCGCACGCTCGGCGAGCAACTCGGCGCGGGCAAGACGCTGGACGAGATCCTCGGCGCGACCAGGACCGTGGCCGAGGGCGTCGGCACCGCCTACACCGTCCACGAACTGGCCGAACGCCACGGCGTGCAGATGCCCGTCTGCCAGGAGGTGTACCGGGTGCTGTCCGGCGAGATCCCCGCGTCCGAGGCCTACCGCGGCCTGCGCATCCAGGCCGGGCACGAACGCGAGCCCGGGTGAGCGCCACGGCGGTGCCACTTCCGGCG
>Ga0070708_100002882_pt1 | contig 13353 bp, 21 predicted proteins | sample KBSK5503metaG_FD_65469 | JGI IMG/M metagenome (GOLD analysis project Ga0070708, IMG submission 65469) | Corn, switchgrass and miscanthus rhizosphere microbial communities from Kellogg Biological Station, Michigan, USA - KBS K5-50-3 metaG | ecosystem: Host-associated > Plants > Roots >...
ATGACGGCGACGGCGAAGGAGCCCACGACCCGGCGCAGGCAGGCGCGAGTGGCCTCGGCCAGCGACATCCCCGCGGCGATGTTCTCCTCGATGAGGTGGGCCAGGACTTCGGTATCGGTCTCAGACTGCAGCTCGTGGCCCCGCGCCACCAGCCCATCGCCCAGCTCGACGTAGTTCTCGATGATGCCGTTGTGGATGATCGCCAGCCGCCCGGTGCAGTCGACGTGCGGGTGGGCGTTGGCCTCCGACGGTCGCCCATGAGTCGCCCATCGGGTGTGGCCGATACCGGTGAAAGCGTCGCCGGGAGCGTCGCCTACCGCCGACGCCAGCTCGGCCAGCTTGCCCTCACGGCGCCGCCGCCAGATCTCCCCGCCGTTGTGCAGGGCGACGCCGGCCGAGTCGTAGCCCCGGTACTCGAGGCGAGCCAGGCCCTCGAGAAGGAATGGGAGCGCCGGCGACGGGCCTGTCGACCCCACGATGCCGCACATGGAGCTAAAGGCTAAGTGAGACTGCGCTGCACAACGACAACCAGGCGTTCGGCCACAGCTGCCGCCTGCTGCTCGGTGGGCGCCGCGACCATCACCCACACGAGCGGCTCGGTCCCGCTCGGGCGAATAAGGATCCGGCCATCCTCGCCCAGCTCGCGCTCGACGGCCTCGACCTCCGCCCATAACGCGGTGGCGCCGCCGAGGTCGGCGCCTCGCTGGACGGTCACGTTCCGAAGCACCTGCGGGAGCCGCCGCATGATCGACGCCAGGTCGTCCAGCGGACGGCCGGAACGGACGACGACGTCAAGAAGCTGCAGGCCGGTGAGAATGCCGTCGCCGGTCGTGGCCAGGTCGCGAAAGATGATGTGGCCCGACTGCTCGCCCCCAAGGGTCAGGCCCGCCGACTCCAGCTCGGCGAGCACGAAGCGGTCGCCCACGGCCGTCTCCACCAGCTTGATGCCCAGGTCGGCCATGGCGTGGCGCAGCCCGAGATTGGCCATGACGGTGACGACGATGGTGTCGTCGGCCAGGAGGCCGCGCTGGCGGCGATCGCAGCCGCAGATGGCGATGATCTGGTCGCCGTCGACGAGCGCTCCATTGCGATTTATGGCCAGGACGCGGTCGGCGTCGCCGTCGAAGGCCAGGCCGACGTCGGCACCGCGGTCGACGACCGTCTGACTCAGTTGCTCGGGATGGGTTGAACCGCAGCCGTCGTTGATGTTCTCGCCATCCGGTTCGTTGGCGATGACGTCGACGCGCGCCCCCACCGCCTCGAAGACGTGGGGGGCCACTTGCCAGGCAGCGCCGTTGGCGCAGTCGAGCACGACGTGGAGGCCGGCAAGGTTGCGGCCGTCGAGCGACGCCACTAGGGCGTCGGCATACGCAGGCGCGGCCGGCTGCGAGCGCACCCGGCCGATGGCGCTGCCGGACGGGAGGCCGGCGGGCGAGCCGCCGGCGATGAGGCGGTCGAGCTCGGCCTCCAGCTGGTCCTCGAGGGAGTCGTCGAGCTTCCGCCCCCCGGCGGCGAAGAACTTGATGCCGTTGTCGGGGAACGGGTTGTGCGACGCGGAGATCACCGCCGCCGGGATGTGCTCGCTGGCCGACACCCACGCCACCCCCGGCGTCGGGAGCACGCCCAGATCGTCGACGTCGACGCCCTGCGAACTCAGACCGGCGACGAGGGCCGCCTGCAGCATCGGGCCCGATAGCCGCGTGTCGCGCCCGACGGCGATGCGGCGGGCGCCGAACACCGACGCCACCGCCCGGCCAAGGGCGACGACGAGTTCGGGGGCGAGCTCCGCGTTGGCCACGCCCCGCACGCCATCGGTGCCGAAACGGAGAGTCAACGCGCTTAGCGCTTCGAATACTGCGGCGCCTTACGGGCCTTCTTCAGGCCGTACTTCTTGCTCTCCTTCTCGCGAGCGTCACGGCTGAGCAGGCCGGCGCGCTTGAGCGACACCCGCACCTCGGGGTCGAGTTCGACCAGTGCCCGGGCGATGCCGAGGCGGAGGGCCCCTGCCTGGCCGGACACACCACCGCCGGCGATGGTGGCGTCGACGTCGTAGACGTCGGCAGTGGTCGTGAGGCGCAGCGCCTCGGTGACGATCGTGCGATGCGTCTCCGACGAAAAGTATGTCTCGATGGGACGCCCGTTCACGGTGATCGTCCCCGAGCCGGCACGGATCCGAAGCCGCGCCACGGCCTCCTTGCGACGGCCCACGGCGTCGGTAAGGGGCTTGGGCCGCTTCTCGCGACGCTTGCTCGGACGCGCCGCCGGTGCCGATGGCAGGGCGGGCTCGGATGGCGCTACCTCCGTAGCCGCTTCCGCCGCCGGTTCGGCCTGCACGCCCTCGGGCGGTGACGCCTCTGCGGGCGCTGCTTCAGGGGGTTCGGCTGCTGCCGCCTCTGGCGCGGCCTCGGCCGGAACTGGTTCGGGTTCCACGACGGCGCCGTCGGCGACCTCGGCCTCTGCGGCCGCTACCTCCGCAGCGGGCGAGGCAGGCGCGGCCTCTTCGGGCTCGGGCACCGGCTGGCCCTCGTCGGTCGGCGTCACGTCGGTCATGCGGGCTCGTACCTCGCGTCGGAGAGGTCCAGCGCCACCGGCTGCTGGGCGGAATGTGGATGGTCGGGCCCCGAGTACACCTTGAGCTTGCGCAGCATCTGGCTCCCGAGGGCGCCCTTCGGCAGCATGCCCTTGACCGCCCGGCGCACCACTTCCTCGGGTTTGCTGGCGAGAAGGTCGCCGTAGGTGCGGCGCCGGATCCCGCCGGGGTAGCCGGAGTGGCGGATGTACTCCTTCTTCTCCCCCTTGTCCGACGTCAGCACCACCTTGGCGGCGTTGACGACGATCACGTGGTCACCGGTGTCGACATGAGGCGCAAAGATCGGCTTGTGCTTGCCCCGCAGCAGGCGCGCCACCTCGGTGGCCATGCGGCCAAGCACAAGCCCGTTGGCGTCGACCACGTGCCAGGCGCGCTGAATGTCTGCAGGCTTTGGAGAGAACGTGCGCACGCGAGACCTTTCACTACGGGCGTGCTGAACCCGACGAGTGTAGGTGGGCGGCCGCACCCCAGCAAACGCCCGGTTCTTGTGTTCTTTGTCGGTATGACCGCGGCGGATTCAATCGCTCAGCGCGGTGAAGTCGACAAAGAGCGGGTCAGGAGGCGACGGCGGGGTAGCGGACGGACCACAACGTCAGGCCGTGGGGGGGCGCGGGTTGGCCGGCGGCGGCGCGATCGCGGGCGCGCAGGATGCCCGACATATCCCCCGGCCGGAGGCGGCCGCGGCCCATGTCGACCATGGTGCCGACGATCGAGCGCACCATCTGGTGGCAGAACGACGACGCCTCGATTTCGAAGCGCCGCACGTCGTCACCGGCATCGCACCAACCGAGATCAACGACCCGCCGCACGCTGCAGGTGCCCGGCGGCGTGCGGCAGAACGACGTGAAGTCGTGCTCGCCGATGAGGGCATCACCCGCGGCTTGCATCGCCCGCAGATCGAGCGGCGTCTTCACGTGCCATGACGTCGCCGCAAAGAACGGATCGGGCACCGGCCGGTTCAGCACCAGGTAGTGGTACCGGCGGGACAGCGCCGAGCGGCGGGCATCGAACGAGGCGTCGACAACGGCCACCTCCCGGGCCACGACCGCGGGCCCGAGTTGGCTGTTGACCGACTTCTGCAGCGCATCCGCGTCGAACGACGACCCCGACGCGTCGAAGCTCACCACCTGGCCCCAGGCGTGCACGCCCCGGTCGGTGCGGCCGGCACACGTCAACTCCACGTCGTGACGCAAAGCCTTCGACACTGCGGCCCTCAGCTCGCCGCCGACGGTGCGCACACCGTCCTGTGCCACGAAGCCGTGGAAGCCGTGGCCGTCATAGGCCACGGTCATGCGTACTCGGACCAGAGGCGGCGCTGGTGCGCTCACCTCCGGGCCGAAGAGGCTCAAACCAGTTCGATGCGCGCCATGGGCGCGTTGTCCCCGTGACGGGGACCGAGCTTCAGGATGCGCAGATAGCCGCCGGGACGGTCCTCGTAGCGAGGGGCGATCTCGGTGAACAGCTTGTGGGCCATCTCCTTGTCGCCTATGAACGACACCACCTCGCGGTGGCGGTGGAGGCCGCCCTTCTTGGCCTTGGTGATCACCCGCTCGGCCACCGGCCGCAACGCCTTGGCCTTGGCTTCGGTGGTCACCAGCGCCTCGGCGGCGATGAGCGACGCGACCAGGTTGCCCATCATCGCCTTCTGGTGCGATGCGCTGCCGCCGAAGCGGCGGCCCTTCTTGGGCGTGGCGACCATCGACGAATTCCTAGCCCTCGCGACCGCGCAGCGCCAGGCCGCGCTCGTCGAGCTTTTGCAGCACCTCGTCGAGGGACTTCTGGCCGAAGTTGGTGATGGCCAGCAGGTCTTCCTCCGACTTCAGAACGAGTTCGCCGATGGTGTTGACCTGGGCCCGCTTGAGGCAGTTGCGCGGACGCTCCGACAGGTCGAGCTCCTCGATGGGCAGGTCGAGGTCGGGCGAGCCGCCGGTGACCGAACCGACGTCGCCCAGCTCGAGGCCCTGCGGCGCCTCGCTCATGTCCGCCACCAGCGACACCAGCGAACGGAGCGTGTCGCCGGCGGACGCCAGCGCCTCCTTGGGCGAGATCGACCCGTCGGTCTCGATGTCGAGGCTGAGGCGGTCGTAGTTGGTGGCTTGCTCGACGCGCGTCGGCTCGACGTTGAACGCCACTCGCCGCACCGGCGAGAAGATCGAGTCGACAGGGATCACGCCGATGGCCGACGACCGCTTGTTGCGCTCTGCGGACACGTACCCCCGCCCCCGCTCGACGGTGATGTCGACCGCCAGCCGGCTGCGGGCGTTGAGGGTGGCGATGTGGAGATCGCTGTTGAGGATCTCGACATCGGGCGTGAGCTGGATGTCGCCGGCGGTGACGTCGGCGGGCCCGCGGGCGTCGAGGCGCAGGGTGACGGGGTCGTCGACGTGCACCCGCAACACCAGATCCTTGAGGCTCAGGATGATGTCGTTCACGTCTTCCTTCACGCCCGGGAGCGTGGCGAACTCATGCAGCGAGTCGTCGAAGCGCACCTGGGTGGCGGCCGCGCCGGGGATGGACGACAGCAGCGTGCGCCGCAGCGAGTTGCCGAGGGTGTAGCCGAAGCCCGGCTCGAGCGGGCCGATGGCGAACTGCTGGCGGTTGTCGCGCTCGTCGCCGAGAGACTCGACGGTGGGACGTTGAATGATCAGCATGAGAGGGGGTTCCTTTGCGTTACCGGCACTGCTACTTGGAGTAGAGCTCGACGATCAGCGACTCGCGCACGGGCACGTCGATGTGCTCGCGCAGCGGCAGGTCGCGGACCGTCACGGTGAAGTTGTCGTTGCCGCCCTCGAGCCACGGCGGCACCCGGCGGTCGAGGGTGTCGACGTTGTGGCGGATGACGATCATCGACCGCGCCTTGTCGCGGAGCTCGACGGCGTCGCCCTTGCGGACCTGGTAGCTCGGGATCGTCACCCGCTTGCCGCCGACGTTGACGTGGCCGTGGCGTACGAGCTGGCGGGCCTGTGCCCGGCTGGCCGCCCACCCGGCTCGGTAGACGACGTTGTCGAGACGCAGCTCGAGCATGCGCAGCAGGTTCTCGCCGGTGATGCCGGGCTGGCGGTTGGCCTCCTTGTACAGATTGCGGAACTGCTTCTCGAGCACGCCGTAGATGCGGCGGGCCTTCTGCTTCTCCCGCAGCTGGAGCATGTACTCCGACTCACGGATGCGTCCTCGACCGTGCTCGCCGGGCGGGTAGGGGCGCCGCTCGATCGGACACTTCATCGAGTCGCACTTCGGGCCCTTGAGATAAAGCTTCATGCGCTCGCGCCGGCAGAGCCGGCACACCGGTCCGGTGTAGCGAGCCATTAGACGCGCCTTCTCTTCGGCGGACGGCAGCCGTTGTGCGGAATGGGGCTCACGTCTTTGATCCCCGACACCTCGATGCCGGCGTTCTGCAGCGAGCGGATGGCGGTCTCCCGGCCGGAGCCGGGGCCCTTCACAAGGACGTCGACCTTGCGCACACCGTGCTCCATCGCCCGGCGGGCGGCCGCCTCGGCGGCCATCTGGGCGGCAAACGGCGTGGACTTACGCGAGCCCTTGAAGCCCACGTTGCCCGCGGAGGCCCACGCGATCACGTGCCCCTCCGGATCGGTGATCGACACGATCGTGTTGTTGAACGAGCTCTTGATGTGGGCGACGCCGAACGCGATGTTCTTCCGCTCGCGGCGACGGGGGCGGCGACCGCCCGGCTTCGGCTTAGGCACGCGCTACTCCTCCAATGCGGGCGGCCGTTCCCGCCGCCGAAGGCGGCTGCTGTCGGATGCCCGCAAACGAAGAAACGGCGGAGAGCGAGCCGGCTTTGCCGGTCGCCCGGAGCGCGACAGAACTCGCCCGAACGGAGGGAGCGAAGCGACCGAGTGAGGGCGAAATCAATGCTTGCGAACCTTCTTCTTGCCGGCGACGGTCTTCTTGGGACCCTTGCGGGTGCGGGCGTTCGTGTGCGTTCGCTGCCCGTGGACCGGCAGGCCGCGGCGGTGCCGGATCCCTTGGTAGCAGCCGATCTCGATCTTGCGCTTGATGTCCTGCGCGATGTCGCGCCGCAGGTCGCCTTCGACCTTCAGGTTCTGGTCGATGTAGCCGCGGAGCTTGCTGACTTCTTCGTCGGTGAGGTCGCGCACCCGCGTGTCGGGGTTGATCTCGGTGGCGGCGCACACCTGCTGCGAGGTCGTACGCCCGATGCCGAAGATGTAGGTCAAGGAGATCTCGAGCCGCTTCTCGCGGGGAATGTCGACGCCGGAGATACGAGCCATCGCGCCCTAGCCCTGCCGCTGCTTGTGCCGGGGATTGGAGCAGATGACCATCACCCGACCGTTACGACGGACCACCTTGCACTTCTCACACATCTTCTTGACGCTCGGTCTGACTTTCATCTCACTTGTACCTGTAGGTGATCCGGCCTCGGCTGAGGTCGTAGGGGGTCAGCTCCACCTGCACCCGATCGCCGGGGAGGATGCGGATGTAGTGCATGCGCATCTTCCCGGAGATGTGCGCGAGCACGCGATGGCCATTCTCCAACTCCACCCGGAACATGGCGTTGGGAAGGGGCTCCACGACGGTCCCTTCCAGCACGATCGCATCCTCTTTGGGCTTGGGCAGTTCGAACCTCCTGGGGAATCTTCGTCCCGGTCACCATGCGCGCAGAAAGCGCGGAAATTCCACCTGGGACAATCGAAAAGGATATCTCACCCGGGCACCGTGAGCACTTCCGGGCCCTCGTCGGTGAGGGCGATGGTGTGCTCGAAATGGGCCGAGAGGCTGCCGTCGGCGGTGACGACGGTCCAGCCGTCGTCCAGGAGCAGCGTCCCGGGGGCGCCGACGTTGATCATCGGCTCCACCGCGAACACGTGGCCCACCTTGAGCCTGATGCCCTTGCCGGGGGGGCCGTAGTTCGGAATCTGGGGCTCCTCGTGCATGGCTGTACCGATCCCGTGGCCGACGTACTCACGCACCACCGAGTAGCCCGCGGCCTCGGCCACCTCCTGCACCGCGTGGCCGATGTCGGATAGGCGATTGCCCTCGCGGATCTGGTCGATGGCCGCCCGCAGGCTGGCCTCGGTGGTCTTGAGCAGGGCGGCGGCCTCGTCGCTCACCTCGCCCACGGGGATGGTCACGGCGGCGTCGCCGTGGTAGCCCTCGATGATCGCCCCGCAGTCGATCGACAGGATGTCGCCGTCCTTCAGCCGGTAGGGCCCGGGGATCCCGTGCACGATCGTGTTGTTGGGCGAGGTGCAGATCACCGCCGGGAAGCCGTGGTAGTTGAGGAAGTTGGAACGGGCGCCGCGGGTCTCGAGCACCGACCGGGCGAGCTTGTCGAGGTGGGCGGTGGTGACCCCGGGCGCGGCCGCTTCGGTGCATTTCGCGAGCATCTCTGCCACCACCCGGCCGGCTCGCCGCATCCTGTCGATCTCCGCGGTGCTCTTCAGCATGGCCGGCCCGGTCGCGCGGGAACGTGCATGTCGACGGCCTGGATGAGCCGGAAGAAGACAGTGTTTGGTTCGGCCTCGCCATCGACGCTCACCAGCCGGTGGCTCTCGTCGTACCAGGCCATCAACGGGTTGGTCTGCTCTTCGTAGAGCGCCAGGCGACGGGAGATGGCCGCTTCGGTGTCGTCGTCGCGCTGGACGACCTTTCCGTCACACACGTCGCAGATCCAGTCGACGATGGGCGGCTTCTCGGTGCTGTAGTTGGTCCCGCAGTCCATACATACCCGCCGGCTGGCGAGACGCTTCAGCGCCACCGCGGTGCTGATCTCGATGTCGATGGCGAGGTCCACGCCGGTGTCGAGCATCTCGTCGAGGGCCTGGGCCTGGGCGATCGTTCTCGGGTAGCCGTCGAGCAGGAACCCCCGCTCGCGGGCGTCGTCAGCGAGTAGCCGCTCCCGCACCATCCCGATGACCACGCCGTCGGGCACCAACTCACCGGCGTCCATGTACTGCTTGGCCCGCCGGCCGAAGTCCGAGCCCGACTTGACCGCCGCCCGGAAGATGTCGCCCGTCGAGATGTGGGGGATCACGTAGTGCCGGCACAGATGAATGGCCTGCGTCCCCTTCCCCGCCCCCTGCTTGCCGAGGATGGCAAGCCGCCTGCCCGGAACCACTTAGTGCCTCGAGGGGTGACGTTGCACTTACTTGAGAAAGCCCTCGTAGTTCCGCATCATCAGCTGGCTGTCGATCTGCTTCATCGTCTCGAGAGCGACGCCGACGGCGATGAGGATCGTCGTGCCACCGAAGGGGAACGAGCGCAGGCCCTTCAGCGCGAGGGCGATCTCGGGAACCAGCGCGATGGACGCCAGGAAGAGAGACCCCGGCAGAGTGATGCGGTTGAGGATCGTCGCCAGGTACCGCTCGGTCGGAGGACCGGGTCGGATGCCAGGAATGAAGCCGCCCTGCTTGCGGATGTTGTCGGCCTGCTGATGGGGATCGAACGTGATGGCGGTGTAGAAGTAGGTGAAGAAGACGATCAGCGAGCCGTAGACGCCGATGTAGACGGGGTTCCCGGGCGACACCAGGTACTTGTTGATGAAGTCGACGAGGAACTTCCAGGGGATCACGTTCGACAGCAGCACCGGGAAGTAGAGCACCGAGCTGGCAAAGATGATCGGGATCACACCCGCCTGATTGACCTTCAGGGGGATGTAGGTGCTCTGGCCGCCGTACATTCGCCGGCCCACCACCCGTTTGGCGAATTGCACGGGGATGCGCCGCTGTCCCTGCTCGACGAACACGATGGCCACGACCATGCCGAGGCCCAACAACAGCACGACCGAGAAGATGAAGTTGCCACCCTGCGCTTTCACGTTGCCGAGTTGGGCCGGCAGGCGGCTGACCACGTTGGCGAAGATCAGCAGCGACATCCCGTTGCCGATGCCTCGTTGGGTGATGAGCTCGGCCATCCACATCACCAACGCAGTGCCGGCGGTGATGGTCAGCACGATCAGGGCCACGTGAGGCACGTCGAAGTGGGGGATGAGCTTGGCCGTCGTGCGGGCGCTGCTGCCTCGCAAGAGGCCGCTGTTGAACTGGTAGGTAATACCGGTGCCCTGGAGCAGGGCAAGGCCGACGGTCATGTAGCGGGTCCACTGGGTGATCTTGCGCTGCCCGACGGCGCCCTGCTTCTGCCACTCCTCGACCTTGGGGATCACCACCGTGAGCAGCTGCATGATGATCGAGCTGGTGATGTAGGGCATGACGCCCAAGGCGAAGATCGCCATCTGGGTGAGCGCCCCGCCGGAGAAGAGGTTGAGGAACCCGAGCACGCCACCGCGCTGCGCGTTGGCCTGCAGTTCCCGCACCGCCTTGAAGCTGATCCCCGGCACGGTGATGTTCGAGCCGAGGCGGTACAGCATGATGACGAGCAGCGTGAAGATGATCTTGTTGCGAAGGTCGGGGACCTTGAACATGTTCTTCAGGCTGGACAGCACCTGGCGGTCTCCTACCTATTGGTGAGCGCGTTGCCGCGCGCGGGCGGCCGCACGGCGAAGGGCTTGGGGAGCACGTCCACGGTACCGCCGGCGGCCGTGATCGCCTGCGACGCCGTCTTGGAGAAGGCGTGGGCCGACACCCGCAGCGCCCGGTCGAGCTGGCCCCGCCCGAGCACCTTCACCAAGCCGTGCTTCTTGACAAGACCGGCGGCCCGCAGCGTGTCGGGGGAAACCTCGTCGCCCTCGAAGGCGGACAGGGTGTCGAGGTTGATAACGGCGTACTCGACGCGGAAGGGGTTCTTGAAGCCCTTGAGCTTCGGCACCCGCTGGGTGAGCGGCAGCTGGCCGCCCTCGAACCACGGCTTCACGCTCGAACGGGCACCCTGGCCCTTCATGCCCCGGCCGGCGGTCTTGCCGCCCTTGCCGCCGATGCCCCGGCCGACGCGCTTGCGCTCGCGGTGAGACCCAGGGGCGGGCTTGAGATCGTGAGGATGAATCACTCCGAGTTCTCCACGGTGACGAGATGGGCGACCTTGCCCAGCATGCCCCGGATCTCGGGGCGGTCGGGCAGCACCCGGCTCTTGCCGATGCGCCCGAGGCCCAACGCCCGCAGCGTGCCCCGCTGCTTGGGCTTGGCCCCGATCCCCGACCGCGTCTGGGTGACTCTCAAATCACTCACGCCCGTACCGTCCTTCGGACGGCACGGCCGTAGTGACTGTCTGCCCGCCTTCGGCGGGCACAGACCTCAGCGATCTCCATTGTTCGCTCGCTTTGCTCGCTCACCTAGGCCACCTCGGTCGGGACGTGCGACCCCCGCTGGGTCTCGTTGTAGGCCCGCAGCAAGCCTGCGGGTGTGACCTCTTCGGGCGACTTGCCCCGCATGCGGGCGACCTCGTCGGGCCGTTTCAAGGACTGCAGGCCGGCGATGGTGGCGTGGGCCACGTTGATGCCGTTGGAGGACTGCAGCGACTTGGCGAGGATGTCGCGGATGCCGGCAGCCTCCAAGATCGCCCTGGCGGCGCCACCGGCGATGACGCCCGTTCCCGGCGCCGCCGGCTTGAGCAGGACGCGACCGGCGCCGCTGCGCCCGATGATGGGATGGGTGATCGTCGAGCCCGCCAGGGCGACGGAGAACATGGCCTTCTTGGCCTCCTCCACACCCTTCTGGATGGCGGCGGGGACCTCCTTGGCCTTGCCGTAGCCCAAGCCCACCTTGCCGGCGCCGTCACCGACGACGACGAGAGCGGTAAAGGAGAACCGCCGGCCGCCCTTCACCACCTTCGACACCCGGTTGATGTTGATGACGCGCTCTTCGAGTTGACCTTCAGCCACTTAGAAATCCAATCCGTTTTCTCGGGCGGCGTCGGCCAGAGCGGCGACGCGGCCGTGATAGAGGAACCCGCCCCGGTCGAACACCACCCGTTCGACTCCTGCGGCCTTTGCCCGCTCGGCGACCAGACGACCGACCGTCGACGCCGCCGCCCGGTTGCCGGTGGCGCCGCTGCGCAGCTCGCCCTCGGTGGTGCTGGCGGCGGCCAGCGTGTGGCCGGCGACGTCGTCGATCACCTGAGCGGTGATGTGTTTGTTCGAGCGGAACACCGCCAGGCGGGGCCGTTCTCCGGTACCGGTCACGTGCTTGCGCACGCGGGCATGGCGCCGCTGCCGAGCCCGAAGACGCGCAACGGTTCTCATTTCGCCGCCTTTCCGGCCTTGCGCCGCACAATCTCGCCCGCGTACCTGATGCCCTTGCCCTTGTAGGGCTCCGGCTTGCGGATCTTGCGGATGTCCGCGGCCACCTGGCCGACCGTCTGCTTGTCGATGCCCCGCACGACGATCCGGTTGGGGGCGGGCACCTCGAACGTGATCCCCTCGGGGGCATCCACAACCACGGTGTGGCTGTAGCCCACCGCCAACTCGATCTTGTTCGGGCCCTGGGCGTTGGCGCGGTAGCCCACGCCCACGATCTCGAGCTCCTTGGCGAAGCCTTCGGTGACGCCGACGACCATGTTGTTGACGAGCGACCTCGTCAGCCCGTGAAGAGCGCGGTGCTCCCGCTCGTCATCGGGACGCTCGACGAGCAGAGTGTGGTCTTCCTCGCGGACGCTGATGTCGGGCGGCAGGGTCCGCGCCAAGGCGCCCTTCGGGCCCTTGACGCTGATCTCTCGCCCGCCGATGGACACCTCGACGCCCGAGGGCACGGTGATCGGCGCGCGGCCGACGCGAGACATCTACAACCTCACCACACGTAGCAGAGCACCTCGCCGCCCACGCGGCGCTCGCGCGCCTCGCGGTCGGTGAGGAGCCCCTGGCTCGTGGACAGAACGGCGACGCCGAGGCCTCCCAGCACCCGCGGGAGGCGGTCGGCCTTCGTGTAGACGCGCAGGCCGGGCTTCGAGACGCGGCGCAGCCCCGAGATCGTGGGCGCGCGCTCCTCGGTGAACTTCAGGTCGATCTGAAGCGTGCGTCCGGGGCGGCCCACATCCCCGCGGACCGAGTGGCCGGCGATGTAGCCCTCGCGCTCCAGCACGTCGGCCAGCGCCTCCTTCAATTTCGACGACGGCATGTTCACGGTGTCGTGACGGGCAACGGTGGCGTTGCGAATGCGCGTGAGCATGTCGGCGATCGGGTCCGTCATTGTCATAGGCGATCCCCCCTCACCAGCTGGCCTTCCTCACGCCCGGCACTTCGCCGGCGTGCACCATCTCCCGAAGGCAGATGCGGCAGAGCCCGAACTTGCGGTAGACGGCGCGCGGGCGGCCACACCGCCGGCAACGGGTATAGGCCCGCACCTTGAACTTGGGCTTGCGCTGTTGCTTCTCGACAAGCGCCTTCTTGGCCATTAGCTCTGCTCCTCCCGGCTGAACGGAAATCCGAACGCGGCGAGCAGGGCCCGGCCCTCGACGTCAGTGCGTGCGGTGGTGACGATGGTGATGTCCATGCCTCGGATGGTGTCGACCTTGTCGTAGTTGATCTCCGGAAAGATGAGCTGCTCGTTCACGCCGAACGTGTAGTTGCCGCGGCCGTCGAAGGAGTTCGGTGACAGGCCGCGGAAGTCGCGGATGCGGGGAATAGCCAGGCTGATGAGCCGGTCGAGGAACTCCCACATGCGGTCGCCTCGGAGCGTCACCTTGGCGCCGATGGAGTTGCCCTCCCGGAGCTTGAAGCCGGCGATCGACTTCTTGGCCTTGGTGACAAGGGGCTTCTGGCCGGTGATCGTCGTCAGGTCGGCGACGGCCCCCTCGAGCAGCGACGCCTGCTGCGTGGCCTGCCCCACGCCCATGTTCACCACGATCTTCTCGAGGCGGGGGACCTGCATGATGTTGGCCAGCCCCAGCTGCTCCTT
>Ga0070708_100002884_pt1 | contig 13346 bp, 11 predicted proteins | sample KBSK5503metaG_FD_65469 | JGI IMG/M metagenome (GOLD analysis project Ga0070708, IMG submission 65469) | Corn, switchgrass and miscanthus rhizosphere microbial communities from Kellogg Biological Station, Michigan, USA - KBS K5-50-3 metaG | ecosystem: Host-associated > Plants > Roots >...
AGAGCGATGCGCCGCTCACCTGGCAGGCGGGGCAGTTTCTCAGCTATACCGTCCCTCACCTCGATCCGGATGACCGCGGGATCACCCGGTACTTCACGATCGCGTCGGCTCCGTTCGAGGGGCACGTCATGCTCACCACCCGCTTCGCCAGCGGACGAAGAAGTAGCAGCTTCAAGCACGCCCTCCGGCGGTTGCCAGCTGGCGCAGCCGTCGAAGTGGGCGAGCCGGACGGCGATTTCGTCCTCGGCGATCCGAGTGGCGAGCACGTTCTGCTCGCCGGGGGCATCGGCGTCACCCCGTTTCGGGCTATCCTTCTCGATCTCGATCACAGTGAGCTGCCCATTAACGCGACGCTGCTGTACGCGAACCGCACGCCGGACTTCGTGTACAGGGGTGAAATCGACAGACTGGCCGGTCGGCACCCTGGCCTCGTAGTCCGTTACACGGTGTCCCCGACGCGCATCACCGAGGCGTCGATCCGCGGCGTGGCGCCCGACCTGTTGAAACCCATCTTCAACGTCTCCGGACCGGAGCCCTTCGTCGAGGCGCTCGAGGGCATGCTCGCGGGGTTGGGCGTACCAGAGGCCAACGTCAGGCGCGACTACTTTCCCGGCTATGACAGGCTATAGACCTTCGGTCGATGGGCGGTCGGCGGCCTCGCGATCAAAGTCACAGCGCCGCGCTACACCAGCGTGGGTACGAGCTCTCGCCGTAGAAACGCCGCCTTCTTCAGAGTTCACCAGGACGCGCGGGCGGCAGTGGCGACGCCAACTCTGTAATTCCGGCGAGCCGCCGGAGTCCGGCGCGGTCGAGGATCCGCACGCGGCGGCCTTCGAGCCGGACGAGTCCGATGTCCTCGAGATGCCTGAGCGCCCGCGTCGCGACCTCGCGGACGGTGCCGACCATCGCCGCCAGTTCATGGCGAGTGGGCAGCGTCGCGACTGGCTCCAACTCAGCGAGCCGGAGCACCACGCCCGCCACGCGCGGCGTGAGGCGGCGCAACGCCAGGTCACCGGCGAGCCCGCTCACCTCCCGAAGCCGCGCAGCGAGGACGCCGATGACCGCCACCCCGATCTCCGGATACTCGCGGATCAGGTCGAGGAGCGCCTCGCGGCGTATGAGCAATACGACGCTCGGCTCGATGGCCTGCGCGTTCGCGACGGTCGGATTCCCATCGAAGGCGGCGGCATCGCTGAACGACTGGCCCGGAGCGATGTGGTGGAGATCCTGTTCCTTTCCATCGTCCGAGGCCTTGAACACGCGGACGCCCCCCGAGGCGACGAGGTACAACCCATGCGACGGCTCTTCTTCCATGTACACGAGCGCGCCGCGCTCGTAGGTGCGCACGACGACCCGCGTGGCGACGGCCTTCAGGATATGCGCCGGCAGTGCGGCGAAGTAGGGGTGTCGGCCGAGCGTCGCGAGCGGATCCATTATCCCCTCGACCTGCGATTGTACTCTGGCCCCGCTCGGTGCTGTGGGGCCAGGATCCAGACATGATGGCGTCGGGACGCGCACGCGTGAAGCGGGTCTACGATCCCCCGTCTCGGCAGGACGGCCGGCGGATCCTGGTCGACGGCCTGTGGCCGCGGGGCGTGAGCCGGAAGACCGCCCGGATCGACGAGTGGGCCCGGGAACTCGCGCCCTCCACCCGGCTGCGGCAGTGGTTCGGGCACGACCCGGCGCGGTGGCCGGAGTTTCAGAAGCGCTACCGCGCCGAACTGCGAACGCGCTCGGATCGGCTCGCGTGGCTAGCCGGACTCGCACGGCGCGGGCGGATAACCCTCGTTTATGCGGCACGGGACACCGATCACAACAACGCCCGCGCGCTACAGCGCCTGATCGCGAAGCGGTTGAGACGGCGCGCCCCGCGAGGACGCGACACGGGTCGATGACCAACGTCATCGAGCAGCTCAAACGACTCCTCGCCGCGGAGCGCGCGGGTGTCGACGCCCTGTCCCGTCTCGTCGAGCAGGCCCCGACTTCGGAGACGCGGACCCTCTTCAGCCAGATCCGCGATGACGAAGCCCGGGCATGCGCGGGCCTGGTCGGATGTCTCGCGCGGCTCGGCCGCCGGCCGACTCGGGCCAAGGCGGATTTCGCCACGAAGGTGCTGGCGCTCCCCGCGCTCCCGGACCGCGTTCGCCTCCTGAACTGGGGACAACGCTGGGTCGTCGAGCGGATCGACGGGCTGCTCGCGAGGGACCTCGACAAGGACACGCGGGCGTTCCTCGCCGAGATGCGCGCCGTGCATCTGCGCAACGTCAGCCGCTGCGACGAGTCGCTCGTCGAGCTCGACCGTCAACGCGAGGTGCAGGTCGACCGCAGCTTCGACGAAACGCCGCAAGGAATCGCGGCAGGGAGGAACCTTATGACCGAGCGTAACCAGAGCACCATCGACAGCGCCCCTACGAGCCTCGAAGCGGCTCTGCTGGCCTGCGGGCGCCGGCCCGTCGAACCGAAGCGCGTCAGGCTCGTCTCCTCGGCACTCCTCGCGGCCTTGCGGCGGACCGGCACCGCGCATCTCTATGCGGACACGGCTGACGTCGAGGAGCTGCGAACGCTGAACACGGCCGCCGGAGGCGGCATCCTCGCGGAGGTCGATGGGAACACCGTCAATCAGCCACTAGCGCACCGGGTCCTCGACCGGTACCTGACGGGTGACCGGATCGTCACGTGCGCTCGGGAGCTGCGCCGACATCGGCCCGAGATGGCGAGCAGGGCGCTCCTCCCCTACCTCTACACGATGCTCTCGGGCTGGATCGGCAACGACATCGCCAACGCCTTCGCCGCGGGACGCCCCTGGGAGGTGAGTCTTCAGCTTCACATGGGGGCGCTGAGTGATCCGGAGACCGCGAGGGCGCTCGGGCGCGCGCTCCACGCCATCGTTCCCTCCTGTTTCGTCAAGGTCCCATTTCGACCGCACGAGCCGCAGTCGCTCCTGATCGCCCGCGACCTTGAGGCCCAGGGGATCCCGGTGAACTTCACCTCGACATTCTCGGCTCGCCAGATTGTCGTAGCAGCGCTCCTTGGCGACGTGACGCGAACCAACATCTTCATGGGGCGTCTCAATCAGGGCTTCCGCGCGACGCTCCTCGGGGAGCACGTGGACCTGGAGGCGCAGCGCGCGTTGCTGCGCCTGCGCGGCGAGGCAGGCGCCAAAACGCAGCTCATCGTGGCCAGCGTGCGCGAGTGGGAAACGTTCGTCCGGGTGGCGGGCTGTGATGTCTTCACGGCACCGTGCGAAGTCCTGGGTGAGTTCCTCGCTCAGACCGACGTGCCTCCGGAGGCGCTTACGAGCCAGCTCGAGACCTCCTACGAGGACCGCATGGGGATTGCGGACGAAGCGACACGGGCAGTAGGACGGGAGCGAATCGCTCGGCTGTGGCAGGTCGAGCCGGGATTCCTCGAGTTCCTAACCGACTACCGGGCGAGCGCAGAGTACCGCGGGCTCGGCGACGGCGAGCGGCTCCGCCGGCGGTTCGAAGAGGCAGGGTTCGGCGATTTCTTCTATGCGCCCGACGTCCGCGAATGGCAGATCCTCAGGAAGAGCAAGCTCCCGGACCTTGCCGCGCCGCTCGCCGGGCGCCTCGCGGCCGACACGCACATGAGTCTTCTGGCCGACGGGGACTTCGTCAACCAGCAAGAGGCGATCGACGCTGCGCTCCTTCGGCGCGTCGCCGCCCCGGTTCTCTATGAGGATGAAAACAGTGGACAAGGTCGCGATCGAGTCCCGGGACCGAGGCCGTTCGGGCCGCCGGAGGGACGGTCATGACCAGGATAGCGATCAATGGGATGGGCCGGATCGGGCGTGCTGCCTTCAAGCAGATCATCGAGGACGGAACACTTGAATTGGCGGCGGTCAACGACCTCGTCCCGGCGGAAGAGCTCGCCTATCTGCTGAAGCACGACTCCGTGTACGGTCGTTACGAGCGTGACGTTCGAGCACAGAACGGCTGCCTCCTCGTGAACGACGGCCAATCTTGCGTCGCGCTGAACCAGAAGAGCTTGGACAAGCTGCCCTGGCGCGACCTGGCCGTGGACATCGTCCTGGAGTGCACGGGCATGTTACTAAGGAAGCGGACCTCAAGCGCCACGCTGAGGCCGGCGCCAAGTACGTCATCCTCTCCGCGCCGATCGAAGGAGGCGACGTTCCCACCATCGTTCACGGCGTCAACAGTGCCGATCGCAGCACGAACATCGTCTCGTGCGCCAGCTGCACGACGAACTGCATCACACCTGTGATCGAGATCCTCGGCCGCCGGCTCGGCATCCTGAAGGCGACCATGACCACGACCCATGCGTATACGGCGAGCCAGGCGCTCGTCGACCGGCCAAGTAAAGACCGCCGCCGGGGACGTGCGGCGGCCGCCAACCTGATCCCAGCGAGTACAGGGGCCGCGAAGGCCACAACCAAGGCGCTGCCCGAATACGACGGCAAGTTCGACGGCGTCGCGATCCGTGCTCCGGTGCCCGTCGTGTCGATCGCGGACATCGTATGTCTGGTGGCTCGGCCGACCAGCGTCAATGAGGTCAACTGCATCTTCCGCGATGAGGCGGGGGCGCGCGTTACCGTGACATCGTCGGCGTGTCCGACGAGGCGATCGTCTCGACCGACATCATCCACGACCCCCCAGCGTCGATCATCGATTGCACCCTGACCCAGGTCGTCGACGGTGATCTGGTGAAAGTGATGAGCTGGTACGACAACGAATGGGGCTACACCGCACAGCTGGTGCGCGAGGCGAAGGCCGTGGCTCGCGCAGACCGATAGGGGGAGGACCCTCATGACCATCAAGCGGATCCTGTGCGCCTCAGATTTTTCGCCGGCCTCGCGCCGGGCTCTCAGGATGGCTCAGGAGCTTGCACGAACTTTCAAGGCCAAGCTCTTCCTGTTCCACGCTTACGAGCGTTCCTTGCCGATGAGCAATGGGGGATATATATCTGCCGCCATCGGTGCTGCAGGAGATGTTGACGGCAACCCGGGAAGCGGCCCGTCGAAACCTGCAGCGGCTGGCCCGCTCACCGAAGGGCAAGAGTGTCCGCATTTCTACGCTGCTTGCGGAAGGGCCGCCCTCAGCAGCAATCGTCCGGGCCGCCAAGAAGAACCGTGTCGATCTCGTGGTCATGGGCACGCACGGGCGCACCGGCGTGCAACGGCTGCTGATGGGCAGCGTCGCCGATCGGGTGATACGAACGGCCTCGTGCCCGGTGCTCGTGGTGGGGGGTCGGCACTGACCGGCCGTGATCGCCACCGTGCCATCCGCGTCGCGTGGAGGCAGTGGCGGGCCAGGAAGAGCAATGCGAAATTGAGCTGCCCGCCTGAGGAGAGGGGACCATGGCGAAAGCATGGGGCATGGGCGATTGCGTGCGTCTTCCGGACGGCCGCATCGGACGCGTCCGGGCGAAATCCGGAAGGCAGTATCGGGTGCGCGTACGGCGGACGACCAGCGCCACGCATCAGTTCCTGACGTTGGCGGCCAAAGGCCTCAAGCGGGCGGATTGCCCCGGGGCTCGACCGGAGAGAACGATCCGAAGACGCAGAGGAGATCGTCCGATGATCCAGGATCTGCCAGACGAGATATTCCGATGGATCGTGGAAGCGATGCCGGAAGCCGTTGTGTACTCAGACCGTGAAGGCATCATCCGACTCTGGAATCGGAGCGCCGAGACGATCTTCGGTCACCGTCGGGAGGACGCGCTCGGTCACACGCTCGACCTGATCATTCCGGAGCGCTGGCGCGCACGACACTGGGAAGGCTATCGCACGGTCATGCGGACCGGCGTGACGCGATACGGGCGCGAGGTGCTGGGGGTTCCCGCCACCCGGAGCGACGGGACGCGGATTTCAATCGAGTTCTCTATCATTCTCCGCACTGATGGTGACGGACAGGTGCTCGGAGCCGTAGCCATCGTTCGTGACGTAACCACACGGTGGGAGCGGGAGCAGGCGCTCCGAAAGCGGCTGGCGACGTTAGAAGCCGCGGAGCATACGGCGGGTCGCCCGGATGAGTCATAACCGTGTCGCCCGCCGATGAGCCTCACTTCTTCATCCTGCTGCGAATGCTACGAAGCGTTCGTTCCGCCTCGACTCCCGGTCGTGAGATGCCGGTCATTCGTTCGGGGAACTCCTTGCCGCGGGACGGACGCCGATTGCGGCGAGGTTGGCTTCGACGTTTCGGGCAGGTCCAATCCCGTTGACCAAACGCGACGTCGTGGGGTTGTTGGAGGTCGCCTCCTTATGTCGATTTCGATCTGTCTAAGGCCTCAGATCGAAGTTTCTAATAGTGGAAGTCCCGTGTCTCGGTACAAGAACAAGTGAGTCAGCGAGTTACGCACCACTAAATCATGGAGGACGCCGTGAAGGCCGACAGAGTCCTGGTTCCCTTGGACGGTTCGCCGTTCGCCGAGATGGCTCTGCCGAGGGCGATCGGGCTGCTCCGCGGCAATCCCAGCGCGACACTGATTCTCTTGCGCGCCGTGGAGGCAAAGACGCTGCCGGGCGTCGACCCCACCGAGGGGCAGACCGCTGTGGTGGGAGAGGCGGATGCTTATCTCAAGGCCGTGGCCGCCAGACTCGAGAATGAGACCATGGCTCTGGTAGTGAGATCGATGTGGTACTGCAGCGCCGCCAAGGCGATCGTGGAGGCCGCGCGCGTACGCCGTGTCGATATGATCGTAATGAGCACTCACGGCCGCAGCGGTCTCCGTCGACTGGTCCGTGGCTCGGTAGCCGAATCGGTGTTGCGCTCCACGCAGACGCCTATATTTCTCGTGTCGGCTGGCGGCAGCAGTATCGCCGTCCGCTCGGGCGAGGCCAAGCATTCGTCTCTCACCGCGAAGGCCAGATCGGGTGTCGAGGTGGCCTGCTCTACGATCCGCTCGGATCTCACGCCCACCTGACTCGTGGGTATATCAGAGACATGGTCACGCAGACGTCGCGAGCTGTGCCGATGGTACGCGTATGAATTGCCCGGTGCTCACGTGCCTCGACGGCCGCCTCTGCGAGCTCTCGTCGTCAACGAGCCGCGGCGAGCCCAAGCGCCATGAGCCGGCGCAACACGCGCCCGCCGATCCCATTCGGCGGCGTCAGGCCCATCCGCGAAAGCGCAGCCTCGTCCTCCGGCAGCGCACGATCGGCCAGCAGCGCGCGTCCCACCAGCACCGCCCTCGCCGCCGCGCCGCCGGAGCGCCGCCTCAGCCACTGGAGCGCTGGCAGCAGCCGTTGCTCCTCCGCGTTGAAATCGCTGCCAAAGGGGAAGGCCGCGAACAACCCGCGCGCCTGGAACGCGCGAAGGGCGTCGTGCAGGCGAGCCGGTGTGTTCTGTCGCCAACGGTCCGGCACGCTGAGTGTGGTTCGCAGCTTGCCGGCTCTCTTCGCCTGCGCGACCAGGCCGTCGAGGAAGCGCGCGTCGGTGATCGCCAGCATTGCTAGCACGCAGTCCTGGTCGGACTTGCCGCGCAAGTCGGCTATGCCGTATTCGGTGACGAACACGTCGCGCAAGTGACGGGGAATCGTGGTGTGCCCATAGCTCCACAAGATGTTGGAGCGCGTACCCGCGGCCCCGCCCCGGCACGACCGAAGCAGCAGCACCGAGCGACCGTCGCGCAAGGCGTGCCCCATCGCCACGAAGTTGTACTGCCCGCCCACACCGCTGACCACGCGCCCATCTTCGAGCGCATCCGACACAGCCGCGCCCAGCGCGGTCGCCATCATGCAGGTGTTGAAAAAGCGCGCGCCGCGTCGCTGCAACGCCTCGAGCGACTCTCGGCCACCGGAGAGTTGGTTGATGTCTGAGACCCGCGTCATCGAGAATCCGTCCAGCTCCTCGCCGTTCAGGCCGCGCAGCCAGGCGTAGAACTCCTTGGAGCCGAGGAAGAAGGCGCCGCGCAGGTAGCGGCCCTCGCGCAGACGTCGTCGGTCGAAGACCCGACCCAGTGCGGTTCTGGTCGTGGCCTGGCGCAGATCGGTCCCGAGGCGACTGCCATCCGCCAGCACCAGCGTGTCTTGCTCCAGGCGCGTATCGGCCGGCAGCAAGCCGAACCGGATGAGGCGCCGGAGCTCGCGCTGGTCGAGGTGCGGCGCCAGCGCGCCGCGGGCGTACAGGCGCTCGGCGGCCTCACCGTCCAGGGTGTCCGTGATGACGCCGTCCGCCAGCGCCCGCTCCAGCGCGACGTCGTTATAGACACGCCGTCGCAGCACTCCGGCCCGGGCCAGGTGCATGAAGCCGTCCATGACCATCTCGCTGGCGCCGTAGAGCCCACGCGCGAACGGATCGACGCCTCCAATGTGGCTCGCCAGCGAATGCGGTCCGCCGAGGGCGTCCAGCGCCGTGCGGTAGTCGGTGTTGCGCTGATGCCGCAACAGCAGCCCGTGCACGAGCGCGTCGGACAGAGCGCCGATGCCGATCTGAAGGGTGCCGCCGTCGCGCACCAGCGTGCTGGCGTGCAGGCCGAGGGCGAACTCGACCGTCTCGACCGGCTCGCGCGTCAGCGCGAACAGCGTGTGCGCGGGCGCCGGATCGTCAAGCAGCAGGTCGAAGAACCCTTGCTCCACCTCGGCCTCGTTGCCGACGAAGGGCATCGCGGGGTGAACGACTCCGACCATCAGCGGCCGCGGCCGCCCGTTGGCCTTCATGGCGTCCAGCACATCCTGCGTGACGTCCGGATTGCACGCCAGACTCCAGCGCTCGCGTTCGGGCCCGGCCCGCCGCGCCACCAGCTGCGTGATGACGTTGATGCCCACTTCGGCCAGGGCGCGCGCGGCGTGGGTGTAGTTCAGGCTGACGTACTCGCGCTGCGCGTCGTCGTTGCCGAGCAGCGCGCCGGACTGGAAATAGAACTCGCTGATCCGCACGTTGGCCGGCAACCGACCGGCGCGGCGCGCCTCGGCGTACTCCAGATCGGGATAGTCGGCGCCGAAGTGGCGGTCGAGGAAAGGCTCGAGGAAGCGCCGCTCGAGATCGGACCCGGCCACCGGCCGCGTCAACGAGAGAGCGGTGAAGAGGTGCAGGGTGAGTCCAGATTGCGCGACCGCGCGGCGGTAGAGCGCATTGAGGAGCACGTTCGGCTTGCCGAGGCCGAGCGGCGCGGCCACCCGCAAATCGGTGCCGGCCCACGCCAGAATCCGTTCTACGCACGCGTCGACGCCACCCACTCGCAGGGTTTCCGCCATGCCGTCCTCCCGATCGCCGCGGTCCCACGCGGGTGTCGAATCGCGTACTGCGGAGCTCAGCGCACCAGAGCGCGATACTCCTCCGGATCGAAGGCGTCGACCTGGATGGCCTCGTCCCGCGCCGCATCCGCGGCGCGAATCCGCCGGCAGTCCTCATCGGTGATGACGGCGGCCTTCCGCGCCAGCTCGACCAGCGCGTCACCTGGCGCGCGGTCGATCCGCCCCGAGCGCACGGCGTCCCGTATCTTGGCCTCCACGGCCAGAGCGTCCACCACCTTATCCAGCGCGGCCTCGAGACGGCCGAGCCCCGGCTCGTGAGGCGGCGGAACGTAAATATCTCGGGTGAGCCGCAGGCGCTCCTCCCGATCCTCGAGCAGCGCGCGGGCTACTTGCGCACCGAGCGCGTCGCTCGGTGGACGATAGCGGGCGCCGAGTGGGAACACGACGCATCGCAGGGCGCGCGCGGCGAGGCGATTGGGAAGATTGTCGAAAATGCCACAGAGCGCGTTCTGGATCTGGTAGAGCGCGTGCCGTCCGACCCATTCGAGGAAAGGCCGATCCCGGTCGGACTGCCCCTCGTCCCAGAATCGCTTCATGGATGCGGACGCGAGATAGAGCCAGGCCAGGGCATCGGCGAGACGCCCGCTCAATTTCTCTCGGCGCTTCAGCTGCCCTCCGAGCGTGACCATGGCCGCGTCCGAGATGAGGGCAAAGGCGGTGCTCATCCGGGAGAGCCGGCGCAAGAAGTGCGCGAGCGGCCCCGGAACCGGCGAACGCGCTAGTCGCGCGCCAGTAAGGCCGAGAAGGACGGCGCGGGCGGTATTGGTGAGCACGGAGTCGATGTGGGCGAAGAAGGCCCGGTCGAAGCGCGCCAGATCTCGATCGGCGAGAGCCTTCATCTCGTCGCGCACGTGCGGATGGCAGCGGATGGCTCCCTGGCCGTAGATGATCATGGAGCGCGTCAGGATGTTCGCGCCCTCGACCGTGATCCCGATCGGTGCCGCCGAATAGGCCCGGGCCAGAATATTGCGAGGCCCGCGACAGATCCCCGCCCCGGCGCGGATGTCCATGGCGTCGCTCACGACCGCGCGCATGCCTTCGGTGAGGTAACACTTCGCGATCGCGGAAACGACGGCGGGCCTCTCCCCCGCGTCGACGGCGCCCGCCGTGAGGGTGCGCGTAGCGTTCATCAGATAGGTCCATCCCCCGATCCTCGCCAGCGGCTCCTCGATTCCCTCGAAGCGCCCGATGGGCGTGTCGAACTGCTCGCGGACCGTCGCGTAGGCCCCGACGAGACGCGTGGCGAGCTGGACCGTGCCGACCGACAGGGCCGGAAGCGAGATCGACCGACCCGCGGCCAAGCTCTCCATGAGCATCCGCCACCCCTGGCCGGCTCTCGCCGGCCCCCCGATGATGAAGTCGGTCGGCACGAAGACGTCGCGGCCAGTGTTCGGGCCATTCTGGAACGGGATGCCCATCGGATCGTGGCGCGTGCCGATTTCGATCCCGGGCAGGTGCGACGGCACCAGGGCGCATGAGATCCCCAGGTCCTCGGTCTCTCCCAGGAGATGCTCGGGATCGCGCAGGCGAAAGGCGAGGCCGATCACGGTCGAGACGGGGCCTAGGGTGATGTACCGCTTGCGCCAGTTCAGCTTCATGCCGAGGACCTCGCGGCCCTCGAACGTCCCGCGGCAGACGATGCCGAGGCTCTGCGTAGCGGCCGCGTCGCTGCCGGCCTCCGGCCCGGTCAGGGCGAAGCAGGGAATCTCCTGACCTGTGGCGAGCCGAGGCAGGTAGGAGCGTTTCTGTTCCTCTGTTCCGTAGTGGAGCAGCAGCTCGGCGGGGCCCAGAGAGTTCGGCACCATCACGGTCACCGCGGCGGTCACGCTGCGGCTGGCGAGCTTGGTCACGACAGCCGAATGAGCAATGGCGGAGAAGCCGAGACCGCCGTATTCCTCGGGAATGATCATGCCGAAGAAGCGATGCCGCTTGATGAACTCCCAGACCTCGGGGGAGAGATCGCCCGCCTGGCTGATCGTCCACTCGTCCAGCATCGTGCACAGCTCCTGGACGGGACCGTCCAGGAACGCGCGCTCCTTGTCCGAGAGCCGGCGGGCGTTGAAGTCAAGGAGCTTTCGCCAGTCAGGGTTGCCCGAGAACAGGTCGCCGTCCCACCAGACGGTGCCGGCCTCCAGGGCAATGCGCTCGGTATCCCCCATCCGCGGCAGCATGGCTCCCACGGGCCGCATCAGCCAGCGTGTGACGACCCATCGCCTCAGGACCGGCACGCCGAAGACGAGCGCGGCCACCAGGAGCGCGCCGACCGCCGCGGCGTACGCACGCGGCGATTCGTTCCCCGTAACGGCCCATCCGACGAGTGCGATCGCGACCGTCACCACCCACGCCCAGTAGCCCCGACCGAGGTAAAGCAATAGCGTCAGGATCATCAGGAGGAGAGCCACCGATAGTCCGACCTGCAGTGGCGTCACGAGACCACTCCCTGTGCGCGCGAGGCGGCGCGCATGCCGCGATCCGTTAGTCGGTCACGAACTTCGTGATCTCATCCAGGCGAGCCTCGACGTCCGACTCGCCGATCCGCATCAACGCCTGAAGGTACTCCGGCAGAAACATCAGGAGGCTGAGCAGGTCGGGTCTCGACGATTCGTGGGTGCCCAGGCCGCGGGTCAAGAATCGAAGGCCGCGCGGAAGACGCGACTCGCAGTCCGCGGCGAGTCTGGCCAGGTCTTGCGACGGACGGACTAGGAGGAGATCCACCGGGCGCAAGTCTCCCCACTGTTGCCGCGGTACCAGCCCGAGCATCCGGTTCAGGCGCTCGAGCACCTGTGCATCATAGTCGATGAGGTCGAGGAAGATCGCGTCCAGGAGGATGCCGGCAACCTGGGCGGGCGCCGGATAGCCGTGAACGGCCGGCCGATCGGCCTCCTCGTGGGTGGGCTGGTAGCGGGTCGAAACCGCGAGGATCCGCCGGGCGCCGAGATGTATCGCGGGCGAGAGCGGCGTGTGGAGGCGAACCCCACCGTCGCCGTACCAGTCCTTTCCGAGCTTCACGGCGGGGAACATCAAGGGAAGCGCCGCCGAGGCCAGCACGTGGTCCACCGTGAGCCGGGTCTTGACGCTTCGCCGGAGGGGCCGTTCCCAGTCCAGGATCTGGGCTCCCTGCACCCAGGTCACGGTCTGGCCGGTCGAGTAGTTTATCGTCGTCAGGGCGATAGCCTTCAGCAGTCCGTTCTGGAGCTTATCGGTGATGCCGACGATCTCGCCGTCGACGGTCGCCAGACTCCGCTCGAGCAACGCGCGCAGCGGTGCGGTATCGAGCAGGCCTCTCACTTTCGGGGCGACGGCCGCGCCGCCCGATATCAACCGCGTTCCCCAGCGCAGGACGTTGTACGCGAGCGAGAGCGGACCGATCCGAAAGAGCTGGTCTGCGGTGAGCTGACTCCACAGGCCGGCGAGGCTCTCGATTGCGTCAGCGAGCGCGCCGGGATGCGCCGCCAGATAGGCCACGTTGATCGCGCCCGCCGATTCGCCAGTGAGGATCATGGGCCGGGCTCCCGGAACGTGGCGTGCGAGGCCGCGGAGCACACCCACCTGATAGGCGGCTCGGGCGCCGCCGCCGCTGAGTGTGATCGCCAAGTCGTCGCGTGACGAGTGCGCGATGGCGGCCGCTAGCTCGCTTCGGTTCGGGATAGCTGAGGCCGGCATGGCATTCGCGCGGAACCTGTCTCTCGCAGCAGAGTATCAGGAGCTCGCGCGGCGACAGCGCATGAGGGACTGGAAGGAATTGTGCTCGCAGGGGACACGCCGGTCCCGACGTATCCCATCGATCGACCGTTTCCGGCTCGACCCGTTCACAGCCGTACGCCGCGCAGCAGCTGGGCATTGATCGCCACGACGACGGTGCTCAGCGACATCAAGATCGCGCCGACGGCGGGGGGCAGCACGATTCCCCACGGCGCCAGCACGCCGGCCGCGAGCGGGATGGCGACGATGTTGTAGCCGGTCGCCCAGCCGAGGTTCTGGAGCATCTTGCGGTACGTCGCCCGGCTCAGGGCGATGATCCGTGACACGTCGCGGGGGTCGCTCCGCACGAGCACCACGTCGCCGGCCTCGACGGCGACGTCAGTCCCCGCGCCGATCGCGATTCCAACGT
>Ga0070708_100002885_pt1 | contig 13346 bp, 13 predicted proteins | sample KBSK5503metaG_FD_65469 | JGI IMG/M metagenome (GOLD analysis project Ga0070708, IMG submission 65469) | Corn, switchgrass and miscanthus rhizosphere microbial communities from Kellogg Biological Station, Michigan, USA - KBS K5-50-3 metaG | ecosystem: Host-associated > Plants > Roots >...
AGGGCCGAGAAAATATCGTTTCGGCACTTTGGCTCCTGAGTGAGTATATCTCAGAGGAGATGCAAGCACAAGAGAACGCGAGGGGGAGAGAGAAAAAGCAAGAATCCTCCACCAAACCGGACACTGTTGGGAAACTCCTTTAAGCTGCGAGGTAAAGCCTCTGGAAAGCCGAGACGCGTGTGGGCGCGAGATCATCCCCATCGAGCCAGGACACCGCCCGCACCAGATTAATCGCAGCGGCAATCCCAAGATGTTGCAAATGCGTTTTGGCCAGGCCAATAGAACGAGAGCGACGCATACCGAAGGCACGTACTCCCTGGGAAATCGTCGCTTCGATGCCTTCTCGCAGTGCATATTGGCTGGCAAACGCTGACGTTTGTTGCCGACGACGAGCTGCTTGCAGCGCTTCATGTTGGGCCTGCGGTCGGATGGTGATGGTCCGCCGCTTGTACTTCTTTGCAGAGCGGATACAGTGGACCTGGCGCGGACAGCGACCGCAATCTTTTGTGGAGAACTTGATCTTGATCACCTCATTGGTTCGGTGGTCGATGGCAGGAGTCCAACTGATACTGCGCTGTCCTTCGGGGCAGATCGCCTGCTGGCGTTCCCAATCGATGAGGAACTGGCTGGCATCAATGCCCTGCTCCGTGTTGGCTTGCCACTTCACATCGACCCGCGCAGGACCAATTACTTCAATCCCGTACCGTTGCTGACTGCTAACCAGAATGGGTTGTGCTGGCTACTTGGTACATCCATCCGAAAAACTCGTCGTTGTCTGAGAACGGATGTACCAAGTAGCCAGCACACCCCTTTTAACCCAAACAGAAATTGTGTAAAATAACCTCACGTATTGATTTTTTGAAGCTGTTTAAAGTAACATTTGGGGTTGTTTATGCAGAAACGTACCATATCGTGGAAACAGTTACAAAATCTACACAAACAGGAATTCCTAATCTGGCTGGATGAAAACGGACGACTCCTAAACCTATTTAAAAAGCTTGCTGAGGATCTGGAGCGTTATATTATGATGTCTTTAACTCCTACTTCTGTAGAGAGGGAGTTGGGTTTGACTACGGATGATAAGTGTAGAAAGTTTATTGAGCGTATTCCAGGAGTTTTTAGCAATTGTGACGACCCTCAAATGTATGACAAGGATCTTGCTGCACTAGCCTATGCTCATGTTCATTTGCTTGAGAGATATAGGCGATTTTGGGATGTGTTGATTTGCCTTCTAAATGCATCAGTTCTTCCTTTGAGTGATAAGGGGATTGAAGTCCTAGATGTAGGAACAGGGCCAGCACCAGCTTTATATGTGGTAGCTGATTTATATCAAGCACTGCAATACTTTGCAAGTGAGAAAGGGTATGACTTATTACTAACCCCACCTCCAAAGCTGGATGGCGTTGAATTTAGCTCCAACATGAGGAATTTTATTCATTACTTCTCAGAGGAGTCAGGAAGAAGTAAGGGGCCTTATTTCGTCTCCTTTAGTGGGTTTGAAGGGTTAGATTTTGCAAAGCTACGAGCAAACAAAAGATGCGAATTAAGCCAGGTAGAAGAATATTACGACCATGAAACAGAGACTTGGGAAACCGTGTATGTGGAAGTGGGAAATCTAGGATGGACTGAGGGGTTATATCGGTATAACCTTGTTGTATTCAGCAACTTTTTGACAGAAGAAGAGAGGACAGGGGAGTGGAGGAAGGAATTACTTTCGACTTTCTTATCTGTTCGTCATGGTGGCATTGTTGTGGTAGTTGGAGGGGTCGGCGAAAGCTATCCGCCAATATATGATATTGTGAGGGAAGTAGCAAAAGAAGCAGCTCTTAGTCGTCTTCCCTTTGTGGATGAAAGAATTCCTTGCCAGTACTCTGATGCCTATGCTCAACGTATTAAAGAGCACTATAACACAATTTGGAAATGGATCAAGCTAAACTCATCTATAGATGATGACTTTTTACGTTCCTATACAGTAAAAGTAGGCGAACGAGACCAAAAGATTGCTAAGAAACTTTGGAACCCAAGTACAAAATTAAAAGGTCCCAATAGCCCTGATGAGTTTACTTTATTAGCTTTCCGAAGGAATGGACAACCCTGGAAAAAGATCAAAAAGGGTGATAGAAACTAACATGCATTTCCATCCACAGCCATAGTAAGATGGCTTGGTCAGCCACTTTAATCGAGTATAATGTATCTTATACTCATAAATTGCTTTGAGCCATAGAAGTCTAAAGACCTAGCTCAGTTGATATACTTGTATGCAACACTGCTGTCTAACGTCAATTAAATAGGTGTACTGGCTACTTGGACCATCTGTTCATAACTAGGCATCTTCAGATTGATATGACAGGCCTCCTTCTTGCAGAGAAACGTGAGATGAGAGTACAATCAACCAGGTTCGCTCTGTCCTCATGCTCAGACAACCCTGTGCTGGCTACTTAGGATATCCGTTCCAAAATCAGGAAGTAAACAGTCGTGTAGGAAACCTTAACACCACTTATCTGATGCATAGATTGCCAAGAAAAAGAACTGGTAGAGCCATCATGAGCGCTCTTTTTTGGAACGGATATCCTAAGTAGCCAGCACAGTGCTCTTGTCGGCACCTCTTGAAAATACACGCGACAGAACCAACGCAGTACCAGGCTGTCGGCCACCCGCTCACGCGTCTGCTCGTAGCTCCACCCGTACAGGTGTTTGCACAGCAGCATCCGCAGGCTCACCTCTACCGACATCGAGTATCGTCCATGCACCAGTGTCAGCCGATACCGCTTCCCCAAGTCGGCTCGCACCTGTCGATACAGCTGGTCATCCTCGAGCAACCGGTCAAGTTCTTTCAGGACACGGTCGGCCTGCTGTGCTACTTCCGGCACCCGGGCAAAGACATCTTCTGGCGTATAGCAATCCACGAGCATGCTTGTTCCTCCTCAAGTGAACGTCTTGCTCGTATTCTATCATCAAAAGAACGCTCTTTGCTTGCTGTTAAGCCCCATTCCAGGCCATTTCGCATCGCAAACTAGCACTAGAGTGATGGTCCACGAGTGAGATTTGCACCAGATAACGTCGCGTTTGCATAGGAATACGGGTGGTGAATCACACGAAGGTGCTAACAAATTCACACGAAGGTGCTAACAGTCACACGAATCTTCGAACAGCCGAGGTTAATTGCATCATCCTGCTTAACAGAATCGGCTGACACTCGATCTTTCGCTGCTACCCGTTTTGCTCTTTTGAGCACGAAGGGAAAGCTAGCGCAGGGTAAATAAGCTGAGCCATCGGAGTTCTGTTAGACGATTGGTGTGAAAAGATTCACAGGAATCGTCTAACAGGTGAGGGCTTCCTGCTCAGGAACTGTTCAAACTTTCGTGTGAATACCCAACGGGGAGTGGCATGAGTGGTATCAGAAAAAGGGCAGTTGCACCCCTGGCCCTCTTCTTTTCTAAACCTCTCGTAGGTAGGAAAGAAGTGCGATCAGTCTACCGGTTCCGTGGGGTGACCAGTACCGATTGAACGATGCGATGAGGGGAGATTACTCTTCCAGGAGCTATGCACCGAATAACGTCGCTCTGCTTCTTCTTTATTATGGGCTGGATTTGGCCCTGGAGGAGCGTGCGATGCGAAAAAAGCATACGACCAGATACAGAGAGCAGCGACCCGTTTCCAGATGCGCACGAAGAACCACCTGCTTGCTCTTGGTGACTGTCCCTCCGCACCAGATAACGTCGCCCTGTTTGGCTTCATCAGCGCCAAGAAGCGCTCCCTTGTAAAGCGAGCGAGCATTGGCGGCATCTGCAAGGACCTCACTGCCCGACGAGTACTATGCAGAAATATTACCGGCAGTGTTGATTCCTGGCACTGTTGTGCACCAGATAACGTCGCGTGTTTGTAACGTGTAGGCTCTCCGGCGAATTTGATGCAAGTGGTAATTCACATGAAGGTTAGGATGAAGTTTACACGAAGGTTAGGAATCTCCTGTAAATGGAAGATAAGTCTGGCCGCTAACGACCAAACTTCCTTCCGATTTGGGTACACCAAATGTTATGACCCCGTTTTAGGCATGTTAGGGTTCGGCAAAAAAATCGGTGCAGTGCTTGCGCCACCAGTTCTGGTTGACCGCCTGGGTTCCTTTGTCTGTCGTAATTCCACGCAGCCGCATGACCAAGTCCGGGGAACTCAAGACGTGTCACATGTGGCAAGACCTTCTCTAGAGCGTCAAGGTCAACTATCAAGAAAGCCGGGCTCTTGCTCCCTGTATTGGCTACCTGGTACATCCGTTCCCAAAATTGACAATTTGGTCTATCACCATCCTCCTACTTTTCTTTGTCATGTGCCTGTGCTGGCTACTTAGCATATCCGTTCCACTATCAGAGAGTAAACTTCATGCGGGAAACCCTTACGTCATCTATCTGATGAGTAGATAGCAAAGAAAAAGAACCGATAGAGCCAACATGAGCGCCCTTTTTAGAACGGATATGCTAAGTAGCCAGCACAGAGTCAATTCGTGAGCCATTTTTATTGTCGTTCAGCAGCTGCGAGACAAATGAAGAAATCAAGAGCAAAACCATCCTCTTTACAAACGGATGTGCCAAGTAGCCAACACAGATCACCGATCATCTTCGGAGGTCGCAAGTATCCATGAAGAATAAAGTCGGGAACTCAGGTTTTTCGGTAGCGTATCCTTCTCTAAGGGTGGAGAGTGAGGAAATCGAAGTAGAGGTGTTGAGAGGTCTCCCACCAGGTCTGCTTCGACCAGCGAGCGTTGAGCCGCTTGACTTGCAAAAAGATTGTCACCTCTGCACCCTTTGGACTGCCAAAACAGCAGACTTGGCGAAACTTGCGCCGCAACTCGCGATTGGTGCGCTCCAGAAGAGAGGTAGTTCGCACCAGTTCGCGAGCCACGCCTTCGAGTTGGTAGTAGGCAATGGTTTGCTCGAAATCACGGTGGAGGGTTTCCACCGTTTTCGGCGTTCGGGCTTGCCAAGCATCGGCAAAGGTGGCCAACCGCGTTTTCGCTTCTGTGGCACTCTCGGCTTGATAGATGGCACTGACTTGGCTCATGAGCTTCTTGCGCTCTTCCTCCTTCTGCTCCCCTTTGAGTTCCTGGCGACATTTGTCGGCGACATTGCGCATTTTATGAAAGATACAGCGTTGCTCGACGATGGTCGCCCCATACACCCAGGCCACTGCTTCGCCCAATTCGCCACAGCCATCTCTGATCACCGCTTGTAGCCCGTTCTCTGGGCGCACTCCTCGTTCCCACAGTCGATGCACGAAGGGATCCCACGCCGCCTTGCTTTCTCCCTCAGCGATTTGCCAATCCAGAATCTCGCGTCTGCCACTGCCATCGGTCCAGAAGCCAAGTGCCACGAGCAGGACCACTTTCTTGCCACTGCGCTGATGCCGCTTGCGCCCCCGTTTGTCCAGCTTGATCGTCTCCGTTTGCGTCTGCTCACGGAGCCAAATGCCGTCGAATTGCACCACGGCTGGCACATCAGTGATCCGTTCCTGGCGAGCTTGCTCAAGCAGAGGCTCAAGCTGATTGATACGCTCGTTGATGGTGCGTAACCCCACACTGCTTTCCAAGGTGGCACTCCATTGTTGGCTCAAGTGGCGCAAACTCTGGCATAACCCGCTCCCGAAGAGGAGGCGCTGATCCACATCCATCCAAAAGCGTTGATACTTGTCTAAGATGGCAAAGCGGCACACCACATCATGACCACAGCAGTGGCACTCCAGCATGGGAACCTGCACTCCTTCCAGCAGTCCCCATCCCGTAGCCAGTGTGCGACGATAATGCCCATCGCGCGTAAACTGATTCGCATCGTGGCATCCACACTGTCCACATCCCCAGTCAATCTCGCGAGGCTGGCTGCTCACTCGTCTTGGCTCCCCGTTCTTTCGTCCCAGTTTGGCTTGTTGTTCGGCTTGCAGAAAGGCGGTGATGAGTGGTTTGATCGCGGTGAGGGCTGCCGCTTTCGCTTGCTGTTGCACTTCGTGAATGATGCTGATGCGCTCCTGACCCTGTAGTTTCCCTTGACGAAAGTGTATACTCATGTGACTGAAGGCTCCTTGTGCTGTAGATTGTTGTGATGAACCTACTTTACCACTTGGAGGCTCTTCAGCTTTCTTTTTCCCCTTTCTTTCCTCTCTTTTCTCCACCCTTAGCCATCGATACGCTACCGGTTTTTCGGTGTAATCGCTCACAAACAAAAAACTTGCGGACCGAGTCGCTTTGAAACAGGTCATACAAATTTTACAAAAATTGAACGCTCCTCACAATTCTCAAAGGCACCTGTTTGTCTACAATAGCCTTCGCTTCTACAACGAGTGTCAACTTAACAGTTTGCCCAAATCGATCTTTGCCAAGATCTGGAAAGTGAACAGCGGTCAAATACCATCCGTTATCCTGGTGAAAAGAGACAAGTGTAGCTGTGACGCCGTCGATCTGCTCACTGCTCATCTCAAATGCTCTTTTTTGAGAGTAAAGTGTCAAGGGATCGGAGAAGCGTCCTAAATCAAAGTGAACAATGATATTCTCGTTTGCCCAACGACGTACAGAGGAGTCAACAGCTGAAACGTATTCCTCTCTCAGAGTGGGTGGAAGCCAAATGGCAAACACATTCTTGACTTCCACTTTCTTCCAATCAATCGGTATATTCATTGGGATGATGCCTTACTAGGAGTATCTACTCTTGCTCCTTGTATGGTACACGCTCTTCCTGGGAGGGTTGGGGTTCTCGGGGAGGGGAAACACTCACACCCAGTCGTTCACCGATCAACCTAATTGTGGTAATTGTGTGCTCTCGTACGCCTACATTCCGTTCCCGCTTCAGCAATGCGGTCAGCAGATTGAGAGTTGTGTTGTTCCCAATCGCCGCAAGGGTATATACAACAGATTGCCGAATAACGGCTGACTCATGAGACAAGAGCGTATGTAGAAGAGTGCGGGCTATTGTTGGCGTGATCTGCGCAAGCGCCGTGAGAGCGTTTACCTGCAACTCCTCAGCCTCCATATCAGATAATACTATGTCCCACATGAGTTCGGCCACTGCCAGGTCTTTGAATTGCCCTAACGCATGAATGGCCTGCTTGCGAATCGCGGAATTCTCATTAGGATCGCGTTCACGCGCTATTTGCAGAAGGAGCTTCACATCTTCTTGCTCGAAGATGCGTGAGGGTGTTCGTTCAATGCCGCATGAGCGTTGAAGTAGTATACTATTCAGTTCCTGGCGTCGCTGGATAGCAGGAAACCGCTGCAGATCAACCCGTTTAGAGGGTCGCTCAGTCCCACCTCGAATACGTGGTGAGGGTTCATTGTTACGAAACTCTCTGAAAGAATTGGGATCTGCCATGATTTCTTCCTCCTATATGAATAGCATAAAGCCATGGCGCAACATTATACTGTATTGATCATAATTCAGATTTGTGTCTGTTGCCCCACTACTAGCAAGCATCAAGTTACCAGGCTCGTTGATGTGGGACAATCCCAAGTAGTGTCCTATTTCGTGACCCATAAGCATTCCCAGATAGTCAATGTGCAGACGTTTGACCTGTGAGCTATCCAAGTAACCGGACTTGCTCAGCGCGACACCATCACTATTTCCTCCTTTTGAGGCTGGCCCAGGAAGGCCCCCGGACATACCATCAAAGCCGTTCGTATCAAAGCCCTGACACACAAAGACATCAATGTAATCATTGGGTACAGACCAAGCAGCGAACAAGTCATGGACATCGCCTTCGTTATGAATAACTAGAAATCGTCCAGCATCTGCATTGTGGATAATCCAACGAAGCACACTGCGAAATGTAATGTCTCGCTTCTCATAAATTTGCCGTGTAACATCGACTGCGTTGTACAAGTCGATGCCTTCCTGAGGATCAAAGTCGCCGACCTTAATGATGTTGACTCCGTAGGCTAGCATCACTCGACAGGTAATGGTGCCCTTTTCATGGCGACCATCGCTGGCTACCATCTCTATCTCGATGGTCATATCCTCTTTGCCATGATATTTGTTGTAGATGCCACTCCCATGCGGAGAAGTAAATATTACTCCCCCCTGCCATAGCCCAAAAGCAGGAACTGTGATGGACCCAGGCCAGTTAAAGGCTCCAGACTCGACAAGTGTGCCACCTACTCCTCCATCCCAAAACCGCCAGGTAACGCCGTTGTTCATCACAACGGGGTTGGCATCACCGTTTGCAAGAGTAATCGTACACTGTGTGACAAACGTATCGGGTCCACTCTGATAAGCACCGCGTGCACTCCACGTTCCCGTAACTGTAGCGCCCGCAGGGGAAAGTGAGAGCGCTAATGGATTGGAAGGCAAGACATACAAGGTTTTGTGAAATGAGGCTTGTGCGCCATCATGTCTATAGAGTGCCACACGGAACTCGGCTGGACCAACAGGCAATGTTTGTGTCTCATCGAACTTCACATCAACGTACCTGCGCTGCGCCTCCTCATTCGTTACTTCTTGCTCTACGACAAATGGTTCCCCTGCCCACAAGATAGTCACCGAGACGACTGCTGCAGGCACGTCGGCGGGATTAGCAAAACGCACACGTAAGGTGAAGGGACGATCACTAAAGACATCTTCGGCTTCGGATAAGGATGCGACGTTCAGGATGTGCAAGTTGGTATCTCTTGCAAGTAGAGCTCGGCCTCTGATAAGTGCGAATGTACGCGAGATGGAGAGTCCTTTGATCGCTTGCAGTTGCTCAAAGCTTGTAATTGGTGCATCATCGCGCCTTGCAATGATACGTCTTGCCACTGCTGGAGATACTTTCAGATGTTGAACTAGTTCTTCCAAGGTGGCACGGTTTATATCTACTACGGCAAAGGAAGTAGAATCATAGAGACCAAATGCATTTGCTGGTCGGGCTTCTAGCGTCTGTGCGTTTACTGAGGACTCAGTAGCCATAATATACCTCCTTGTACTTATCGAAGAATGTTATATTTACACCTCGAGTTAGACTTTATTCGCAGATACAGTTCCTTGATCGCGGTCTCGTTTCGGAAGTATGGGAGATTGGAAAGAATTTGTTATTCATTCGCTGACCCTTCTTTTGCCTTGGTCATCGACTCTATAAAGGAAACGGATGCCATACCAAATTTTGTATAATGGTACATAGCATAAAAGCCCAGAAGTCAGGTCTGGACTGAATTTAACACCTTCTCGTTGTACATCGTTACACAACATTCGATATGGCATCTCCTTCCTTTGCAGAAGGTAATTATGTACTCTTGTCGAGAATGCGATGTGAGGCGTTTTGAGGTTTTATTTATTATCGCTTCCATAACGGGTTAGTCCATTTTTTCTCACAGTAAGAATTACTGAATTGCAGTACATGAAGCATATATTGTGTGATGCTTCTAGTTTAGTTTAAAATGAGATTTATTGCAATAGAACGAGCTACAACTTATTAGGCCAATGGCATGAGATGCCATAACGAATTTTGTGTAACGATATGCAGTGGGGAGGCGTTAAAACCAGTCCAGACCTAGCTTCCAGGCTTTTCTGCTATGCACCATTACACAAAATTCGTTATGGCGTCGTGAGCTGGGAACACCGACAGCAGGAGTTGCTGGCACAAGTGACGGCACTGGAGACCCTTGGCTAGTCGGATGAGCCTGGCTTGCTTGCCATCAAAGCCCAGCAGTTAGAGGCCGAGTGGGAAGTGCAGCACCGACACGTCTTGCTCGAAGCCACCAGCGTTGCGAGAAAACGCGAGCTGAATCACTGTGCACGATCCTGTCGAGCCCTTCGACATGTCCTGCGCCAGCAAGAAGAACTCCAGGTGTGCGAACGCGAAATGCGTGAACTAGATAACACCAAAGACCAGATCATGACCCTGTTGAAAGTAGGACTGGCCAATCTGGGCATGTGGGTCCGCGATCACTATTTTGGGGAGAGCTATCAGTCGTGTGGGTGGGAACGCCTAGTGCCATTCTTCCAGTTGAGCGGGTGGATCACTGCGACCCAAGCCGAGGTGAGGCTCGATTTCTCTCCGTTCAACCATCGGGCAATGAGACGAGATCTGCAAGATCTGTGTCAAAAAGTGAATACCAGTGGAGTCTTCCTTCCAGATGGGAGGCGGTTGGTGCTCACGGTGGGACAACGGCGAAGTGGATGCCTCAATGGACCTCTGGCGAGCACGGGGTGAATCCCACTCTACTTATGCCAATTGGCTAAAAAGCTTCACTCCCTTGTGCTGGCTACTTAGGATATCCGTTCCAAAAATGAGCACTAATGATGGCTCTACCAATTCTTTTCCTTTGCAATCTACGCATCAGTTAGATAACGTGAAGATTTCTTTCGTGATTGTTTCCTTCCTGATTTTGGAACGGATATCCTAAGTAGCCAGCACAGGCCAATTGCTCCAACGACCGATTGAGATGCGTGTGTGAGAGCGCAATGCTGTCCTGTGATGGGATCGTGTCGCGATGGCGTTACATTGTGAGCAGAAAGCGTATGTTGTTTGAGTAAAACCCGAGACGAGAGGGAAGCGAAGACAGAGCAGTGACCCCTCCCATCTGCTGGCTAGCAAACCGAAGAAGGCGGTACGAAAGTCCCGTCTCCCTCCTGTTGAGAAGGAGGCACCTCATGCTAAGACAACAAGAGAACCATCTTCCGGCCGTGGTATTGTCAACTTAATTTTTTCTCTTGATGAGTTTTCCCCACTACAGCCTCTTTCACAAGGTCAAAGTGGTAGGTATGAGCGAGAAAAGAGGGAGGAGGCCCCACTTTCAAGGGTTTTTTCCGTAATTATCTCTACCATTTTGCTTAAGTTGGCAATACCTGGACCACAACTCCCCTATGACCGGAAACATCATGACACGGTCGGATCTCTTTTTGTGACTCCAGTGTGAGACGCTTTCCCTTTTTGAGAGCCGGATGTGAGATGCAAAGCGTATGCTTCTCCTAGACCTCCTTTAGGGTCGCGCGTGTTGAGACGGAAGCGGGCGAGGTGAGTAGTACAGCGTGGTGCTACTGGCTCTACGTCTTTGACTTCATCGATGGCTTTTCAAGGCAACTCCGGGAAACTTGGGAAGAGTGAGGGGTGGCAGACCAGTGAAGGAGGGTGAGTGCAACTCCTGACGCTTGCTGTTGCTGAGTGAAGTGCCAGGGCGAGAAAAGAAGAGGGCGCTCTCCGTGTCCTCTGTGCGAAGAAAGGAGTGCCTGCCACTTGATGGCGATTGCGCATTCGGTAGGCTGTGACGATGAGCAAGGACTATCCTACACGGAAGTAGCAGAGATAGATAACTACGGTTATCCCCCTCCTGCATATAGTCTTGAAACAAAGCGTCCTTGACTTCAGTAAGCGTCACAGCCTTTCTTCTTTTTTGGCAGCACCAGTGCGCAGAGCCCCTGGTAAAAGGAACTGAGTACACCGATACCGATGTGCTTGCTACTTAGCAGTATCTGTTCCAGAATCAGGAAGTACATAGGCATGCAGGAAACCTGAAAGCCACTTATCTGGTTCGTAGATTGCAAAGAAAAAGCACTGGTAGAGCCATCATGAGTGCTCTTTCTTTGGAACGCATATGCTAAGTAGCCAGCACAGGTGCAACAGGGAGTGAGAATCTCATGTCCCTGATTATTGCCGCCATTGAGGCATATGCGACGCTGGGCGAGATCAGCGATACCCTGCGCCGTGTCTTTGGCGAACAACGCGAATTTCGTAGCGTACAAAGGTGATGAATCTGCCCAAGGCATCTCCGTCTTCGCCGTTGGCTGCCCTGAGTTAGTTACCCTGGTTGAGCGGGGCGAACTCAATGGTCCGCTGGCCGAGCGAGCAGTGAGAGAGCATTGCAGCCTTGATTAATGGAAGATGTGGATGTCATTAGTAAAACCATAGCTATTTCGTAAGGAGGACATTGCTAATGTCTGGAACAGAAGCGACGACCTCGGGCACGAGCACTTCGACTGGTTATGTACATCCAGAGGTGTTGGTAGAGTCAAGTTGGGTTGCCGAACACCTCAATGATCCCGATCTCCGTCTGATCGAAGCTGACGAAAATGTATTGTTATATGAAGTTGGCCATCTTCCAGGAGCAGTCAACCTCGATTGGCATGTCGATGCGCAGGACCCCGTAAGTCGGGACTTCATTGATCAACAGGGCTTTGAGAAACTCATGAGCCATTGGGGCATCGACAACGATACAACGATTGTCCTCTACGGCGATCCCAACAACTGGTATGCCTGCTTTGCATTCTGGCTGTTCTCAATGTACGGTCAGAAGAATATGAAGATTATGAATGGCGGGCGTCGCAAATGGAAAGCCGAGGGTCGTCAAATGACGAAGGAAGTGCCTCATTTTCAGCCTGCTACCTATCACGCCCAGCCAGCAGATGAGGCGCTACGCGCCTTGCGCGACGATGTATTCAGTGGACTGAAGGACCCTAATTGCCGCTTGATCGATGTGCGCTCGCCCGAGGAGTATAGCGGCGAACTGATACACATGGTCAACTTTCCCCAGGAAGGGGCGCAGCGAGGCGGCCATATTCCTACTGCGAAAAGCATTTACTGGTCAACTGCAGCCAATACAGATGGCACCTTTAAGTCGGCCGATGAACTGCGCCAGATCTATAGTGGGAAAGATGTCAACCCTGACAACGACGTCATCACGTATTGCCGTATCGGTGAGCGTTCAGCGCACACCTGGTTTGTGCTGACTCGTCTCCTCGGCTATCCACGTGTGCGTAATTATGATGGTTCGTGGACCGAATGGGGCAACCTTGTCCGCGCACCCATCGAGAAACCCTACCCAGAATTGGGGCGTCCGTTGGTGTCTGATTATGCAGAATGACAACTGAAGGTTGTGTTGCGAAAATAGCAAGGATGCGGTAAACTCGATGGTATTCTGAGAACTGAGAGGAACCGATTGCATGGATACCACCACCCCGTTCAAATGGCGTCACTTCCAAGCCGAGATGATTTTACTCTGTGTCCGCTGGTACCTGCGGTATCCGCTCAGCTACCGCGATGTAGAGGAGATGATGCGCGAGCGGGGACTGCATGTCGATCACACCACGATCTACCGCTGGGTATAACCCTACGCACCTGAACTGAAGCAACGTTGCCGGTCCTCTCTCAAAGCGACGACCGACTCGTGGCGCGTCGATGAGACGTACGTGAAAGTGAAAAAGGTGTGGATGTACCTCTATCACGCTGTGGATTCTCAGGGAAATACGCCGGAATTTCTCTTGAGCCGAGGCCGCGATACGGAAGCGGCCAAACGCTTCTTCTCGAAAGCGCTGGCTGCGCCTCATAGCAGCACTCCTCGCGTCATCACGGTTGATAAAAATGCGGCCTATCCAAAGGCTTTCAAGGAGCTGAAAGCAGAA
>Ga0070708_100002886_pt1 | contig 13344 bp, 11 predicted proteins | sample KBSK5503metaG_FD_65469 | JGI IMG/M metagenome (GOLD analysis project Ga0070708, IMG submission 65469) | Corn, switchgrass and miscanthus rhizosphere microbial communities from Kellogg Biological Station, Michigan, USA - KBS K5-50-3 metaG | ecosystem: Host-associated > Plants > Roots >...
ACCCAACATACCTGTGTATCATGGTTGGAAGAGCGCTATTTAGCAGAGCGAAATCTGTCTCTTCGAAGATCGAAAGAGTTCGGCTTGTAATCAGATAGCTTGCCACAAACACTGTTAGGATGATCGGAAGTCGAAGAAGCGGTCTTAGGAATAGCTGGTGTGTCAGTACCTGATCCGTTACTAGTAATGGGATGCCGATTCCCACCGCAAGTAGAATCGCCTTGAAGGAAGGCGTCGAGCGCATAGTCATATTCCAGCGTTATGGCACCAAGCCGCAACAAATTGTCCTCTGATGTGGCTGAGATTGTACAGCCTGCATTGAGAGTAGCTCGCGGTGCTTCGTACCTTATCATTCAAGGAATTATTGTTAATGGAGTTGGAGTTATCTTCTTTGTTTTCGCCACGAGACTTCTTCCTACAGTCGCTGACTTTGGACGCGTAACGACCCTGAATATTTTCGCTCTCTTGATGGTGACCGTAGGAACATTGGGATTGCCCACTGCCGGAACAAGGTTCATCGCGAGATATGTCGCATTGAGAGAACAGGGGGCAGCTAATGGAGTCTACAAAACAATACTCGTCCTGGGAACTATTCTGTCAGCATTAGTATTGGTCGCCACGATTCTAGCTTCGACAATAATCTCCTTGATCTTGTTGGGATCTCCCGACTATGCTATTTTAGTGCAACTGGTTGCCGTTGACATATTCTTCCAGTTGCTGACGTTATTTCCCCTCGGCGCTCTGCAAGGAAGGTTCGGCTTCAGGGAAAATGCACTGGTCAACATTACATCCAACATCGTTCAAGTTTCAGCTGTTCTTTCCTTTCTCATTATAGGCATTGGAGTCATAGGAATATTGTACGGATGGATTATTGGCGATGGATTGGGCGCGGTGCTTGCAATCATGATTGCCTCTCGCAATTTTTCGATCTCGACTCCTGCAGAGAAAAGAACCAGTCTCATGCTTTTCGCTGCTCCACTCTATGGCGCCAACCTTATCGGGTACGCTTCCAGTTATGTCGACAGATTTCTCGTCCTCTTTCTTTTGGGTGCGGTAGAGTTGGGTTTGTACTCTCCCGCTGTCGTTGCAGCTGGCAATCTCGGAATTGTTTCGGCAGCGATAGCTGGTGCCCTTTTGCCGCAGCTGACGGAGCTTCATGCGAGACGCGGGAACACTGGATTTCGAAATGCTACGAGGGCCGCCTCGCGTTACTTGTTCATGCTGATGTTTCCGCTCGCGGTGTTTTTGGCTACGTCGGCAGGCCCGACAACCACGATCCTGGCAGGGCCGCGCTATATTTCTGCCGAGATTCCATTGGCAATCCTCGCTTTCACATGGGGCTTAACCTCCATAAGCGTGATAGTCAACACTTCACTATTGGCCCTAGGCAGAACATCTGCACTCCTAGTGGCTAGCATTTTGGGTGTGATCAGCAGTCTGTCCCTGGCACCTTTCGTGGAATGGTTCGGTATTGATGGGGCCGCATTGACTAGGGTGGTTCTGATGGTCGTTTCCATGGCCTCGTCGTGGCTAATACTTCGTGGCACGATACGTGGAGTCGTTGACTTATGCGCGTTCTACAAGGCGTTGGCTTGCGCATCGATTGGAGGGGCATCTGTTCTTGTAATGGAATTCATTTGGTATGATTGGCGGCTTTATGGATTATATCTTGGGGTCGGAGGAATAACCTATCTTCTCTGTCTCAGACGTTTTAAAATCCTCAACTTAGACGACATCGCACTTCTCTACAAGTTCATCCCAGTGAAACTTCGTTTTGTTGCAAATGTCCTTCGTTGGGTGGTGCATGCAAGCTAGTCTAGGCGTCTGATTGATGGAATCCAATATTATTGAGGGTAAACTGATCGACACCCTTGAGAAGGACTACAATATGCTAATCAAAGCTTTAGTGTCGGGAAATAAGTTTGAGTCGCCGAAGACCCCCCAAGGTTCAGGATCGACTTCTACCTTCTGGTAGCGAATCCGTGGATAACGACGACAGTACAGGTATAAGATCCAGACAGGAATAGATGATCATGTTGTGATTTATTGAATGCGTTGTTGGAGCAACGCGAACCATCACAGCTAATATCTTTCTCATCAAACCACAGTTCGGAACGAGAAGCATCCGATACTCATCTACGTTTTTCACACACAATTGAACGATCCACGCCCTCGGAGACACCAGAAACTGTTGGCCACTGCCTTGCACTAGTAATTCTCTTGGAAACAGCTTCTGCAAAGTCTTAGGTTGTGCATTTCAAGTTCCCCACGCGGTCACGTTCGGCGCAACGCTGAATGCCCCGAAACTTATGCTGTAGCCGATCGGCACATATTGTTCGGTCAACGTTAACAAGCCGGATTGAATGACGTTGCCCTTGCCGTCTGTGAGCGTTATACTAACACCTGTCCCTGATGTTGATGTGGCGAAGATTGGAACCCCAACCACTACATAAGTGGTACTTGCTGTCGGACTGGCGCTCCCACCAGTTATCGAGGAACTTAGAAATCCTGGTGTGAAAGGATTGCTGATTAGCCCATAGGGATTGAAACCCGCATTATTTACTATTGTGATACATTTGGGAACACCATCAACAATCTGGCAGATTGGTGAGACGATTCTGACGTTGGGATTATTCAGATCATCTGAAGTCGATATGCCAGAAAATGCGTTTCCACTGAATACAACATTACTGCAACTTTGTAAGAATATGGCATAGCCGATTTTCGTATTGTTCAAGAATGAGTTTCCGATAATCGTAGGATTCTGCGCACTGTCACATCTTATCTCTGCGGCCTGAGGCTTTGATGGGCCAACTAGATCATCCCCCCAGAATGTGTTTGCTGATATGGTTGCAACTGTAGAACCCTTCCACAGGAAGATCCCACTAAGATAATTACTAAGAAAATAGTTTCCGGTTACACGCGAAGTTGAGACTTGACTTTCAAACAAGCCATTTCCATGATTTTGAAACACGTAATTGTCTTGGAACCACATGGAGTTACCGTAAGAACTCGTACCGTTTCCCCCGTTACCTTCTATCCAGTTCTTTGTAATCCAGTTATTGAAAATCAGAGGACCCAAATGTATTCCATCTCCTCCACAGCCAGAAATATAATTGCGTTCTATCGTAAGGTCTGTTGAGCCAGTAATATCGTTAATGCAAGCTCCGGTATTGCCAGTTCTATTACCACCTGATAATTGACAGTTCTTGATAGTTGAAAAGGCATGGAGATTTTTTACACCAGAATGTGCTTCGATTTGGATAAGATCCCCCATGCCTCCAGTTGCTTTGATGATGGTGCTTCCTGCATTACCGCACAATAGTGACTGGAACCCATATAGTACGAGCGTCGTTGTCGCTGTGTATGTGTTTGCCGATAGACAGAATACGGCTGCGTAGGAAGTCTCGCCAATATTGTCCTTGGCACCCGCGTTAGAGTCGTGAATTGAATTGAAGAATGCACCGAAATCCTGACCTGCACTTCCAACAAAAAATAGACCTGGACTGTACGTGGTGCTTCCTACTGTGACTTGGACCATTGCCGCTGAAACTGGGGTAGTTCCGTCAACCGAGATTAACCACGTACAGGTACCAACAATTCCTGGCTCTAAGCTCTTGTTGATTGTCGGTGACGGTATTGCACTAACCACAGAAACAGTTCCAAACAGGAGAAACATGACTAGCAGACATCCAAAGATTCCAGCAAATCTCAAGCCTCTTCTCTTTCTGATCGCGGAGACAAGATAGACAACCCCCAAGGCCAATACAAAGGGAAGAATGAGCCAAGAGAAGAATGCAAGAAACGGGTTCTCCAATGTTTGGTGCATAGAGAACACGAATACATAGAAGGATAGAGGACGATACCAGAAGTACCAGTTTGCTAAAATGTTTGTGAAGGAGAAACCAGCCGTGAGTAGCATCAGAATGATTCGAGGACGATTCGTTCTTGATATGAAACGGGAACTCCGCGTGTTCGACGTAACTGTTGCCTCTGTCTTGGCGTTAGGTGAGGTTGTAATTGGCATTAAATGACCCTTGGTCAAATGGAGTGCCGTCATGCGTTCCTGTCGTATAAACTCAAACACCATGGAAGCCCTTTCCCTCGGCACCTTCTTCCTGTATCTAGAACTGCGATGATGGTTTCAAAATCGAGGATCAGCGTGTTGAAAACTCGTCACTGTGTGGAAAGACTGTTTCCCGCGGCTTTACCCCTCCCAGCATTTTGTCGTACCAGCGGTTAGTTTCAATCTTCCCTGACCAGAACTTGTGACTAGTCCTTCGCGAAATAATGCAAGGTAGTGAAGGTAGCGTCGCACCGCAATGGGTCCCGGTCTGAACCCAATTCGCTAAAATCTCCTATTTGTCAAGTAGAGTCTGAGACCTAGAATCGTCCCTCGATATCCCTGCGACAATACTTTTGGGGTTTTTTGAATCAGAGATACGACAACGAGGAAGCCGAAACGGTAGAGAAGATATGCAGGTATAATCAATGCGGATGTCGCCTGGTACTTGAGATAGACATAGGTTTTGTTTGTGTAAAGAGAGTAGTAGTAAGAAAGCCTTCCCTTCTGATATCTCTCCTTGTTACCTCCAGGCGTAGTTGGGAAATGTAACAGTGTAATTGGTACACAAATGGCCTTGATTCCTCGCCTCCTGATGCGCGTGTACAAGGAAATGCTTTCCCCCCACGCGTCGCCTATAAGGCCTGGATCAATCAGTCCAACATCTAAAAGGGTCTTGCGCATTATAGTTCCGGATTCATTCGCGTATCTTATTTCTGCCCAGCCGTCTGAACAAGAAGAAATCCGCCATACCTTATCGCCGAAGCATGTAGTCTTCACTACAGGTTCCCAAGTGCTTCCGTCGTCATTCTGAATGATGGAGCCCGCGATGCCTACGTGGTCATCTTCAAACACTGAGAGCATTCTCCCCAACCAGTCATTTGGAACTAAGATATCGTCCTCTAGGAAAGCTACGAGATCACAAGATGCTTGTATTGCACCTCTCAGGCGGGCGAAGTCACTTCTAAGTTTCTCAGAATATTCGATGATAGTGACGTTTGGGTATCTATTCCTAACGTAGAAAGCAGTCCCATCCTTTGAACCGTTGTCAACTACAATGATTTCATTTGGCAGTGGATGCATCAACAGAACTGAGTTCAACAGTCGACCTAAGCTATCCTTCCTGTTGAAGGTCGGTATAACAAGAGTCACGGTGAGACACGACGTTCCCTTAACCTACCTTGGATAGTCCACCATCCGACGCCTACTGAAAAAGCGTATCATTCATCCCGTTTCGAAGAAGGTTTGTGACTTTTCGAACGGGCTGAACAACCCAGACTTTGAGCGGCACGGGCATGAAACTATCGTCGAGACCCGTTTCATTGTCGTATTCTCAGTGAAACGCGAAGCGAACAGGTCTCGCGTGAGGTACGGGCACGTGTATTACAAGATCGCCTAGCCCTAGTTCTGGCAAGTCGGCTAAGACAGAATGCATGTGCTTCAAGCTTCGCAAACACTCTCCTGTCTCTGCAGGGACATGATGGGCCCTGGCTCACAGACGACAAACGAAGTTTGCCGTTGGAGAGTGCGTTTCGACTTTTCTTGGAGCAGTCAGCCCCAGCGCCTGTACTTCCCTCGTCCTAAGGGTGGAGTTAAACGGTCATCTGAAATACGCCCACTTCTATCGGGCGATTGGATCCGCGGTCGTTCCCCACCTATGGACTCTGGTCTTGCCTCTTTGGCACGTGCAATGCGTCTCTTCATCATGAGTGCCACGATATTTTCGATCTCCTTCATGTCCTTCTCCGTTACTCCGAGAATCTCGGAAGCAAGTTCGTCAATCGGGCGATTGTCTTGTCCAATGCCTTGAGTTTCGCCTGAGTGTCGCGCTGCAAATTCTTCTTGCCTCTCTCTCCAATTCATCGAACAGACTGGCTAGGGTCCCGACTTGACTCGAATGAGTCTGACCATAATATGCTACCTGCTCATGGGATAGAGGAGCCTGCAACAGTGTTCGTGTAACTTGATAAAAACAACGCCAATATTAGAAGCGCTCCGGTGCAGTGTTTCTTCAGCAAGGCTTTAACTGACATGCGTTTTCCCGGTGATTCCGGTCCTATCAATAACACTAAAGGTCTTGTGTCAATTGAGCAACCTAATTGTCAAACTTAACCAGACAATTCTGAGAGAAGGCCTGGCATTCAGGAAAAGCCCGTTTGTCTTAGACTGCGGAGCCGGTAATTGTTGGATGCTCAACAACGCCCAAGGAGCTGGTTTCTTAGTCGGGGTGGACCTACACTCACACAAGCATAACAGTGACTCCTCCTTTACGAAATTCATCAGAAAGGATAACTCGGCATTCGTTTACGCTGATGCGACGAAGCTGCCCTTCAGAGATCAAAGTTTCGATTTTGTTGTTTCTAATGAGTTTGTGTCTCATGTCTATGACCTAGACAGGACCCTAAGTGAACAGGTCAGGGTGATGAAGTTGGGAGCAGTGCTGATTGTTAGTGACGCACATTTTCTTAACCCAGCCGTGTTTTTGAATTGTTTTTGGAGGAACTGGATATCCTCAAGGGTCTCCAGTGTCAAGAGAGGCGGAATGCGCTGGCTTGTCCATCGCGGGGTTCCTTTTAGAGAGACGGTTCTGAGAGAAGGGCACTATTGTGATGTGTTCTGGGTTGACGAAAACGTCCACAGTATCCGATGGTGGAAGAAGAAGATTGGTTCCTTTGAGGAACTGCGATATATTTCAGCGGTCACTTTCTGGTCAAGAATGTTGCCTAGCAATGTAACCACGTTAGGCAATAAAGTTTGGATAGAAGCTAGAAAGTCAGGTTTGAATCAACAAACGTTTCAAAGGTGATCCAATTAATACAGAGTAAAGTTTTCAGGACACATTTCGTGTTTTTTGACGAAGGTCACTAACTTCGGAAACTCATTGCAATAGAATGAGACTGATCAAAACTCGCGTCGTCGGTGAAACCAATTGATTACCGTCTTCAGCCCAACTTCAAGAGTCACTTGGGGAAGGTAGCCTAGTAAGCGTTTCGCCTTCGCAATGTCGGCACAACTGCGCCTAATGTCTCCGGTCCGAGGTCCCGTTCTCACTAGTCCCGCACTATTACTTCCGGAAAGCCGTACTATCAATTTAGCAAGACTGTTTATCGATGTGGCTCTTCCTGTTCCGATATTCAGGGTCTCTCCGATCGCACCCTCGCTCTTAGAGGCAAGGATATTTGCTTTGACAGCATCTGACACAAAGGTGAAATCTCTTGCTTGTTTTCCATCCCCGAATATGATAGGCGGCTTTCCGGCCACTGCACGGCTGATGAAAGAGCTGATTACCGCGGCGTAAGGTCCAGGGACTTGCCTCGGTCCATAGACGTTGAAGTATCGCAGTGAAACTGTGGGCAACCCATATGTTAGATAGAAAGCCGTGGTATAGCTTTCGGCGGCCATCTTCGAAACGCCATATGGTGATATTGGTCTTGGAGTCATGTCTTCTCTCTTGAGTGGAGCGATATTTTCACCGTAGACCGATGAAGACGATGAATTTACAAACCTCGAGACGTGATTTTCAACCGCACACTTGAGTAGATTTAAAGTGCCATCTACGTTGACGAAGTTGGTGACCAAGGGGTTTTTGATCGAGCGAGGCACGCTTGGTCTTGCGGCAAGGTGAAAAATTGTCTTGGCGCGACGAGTCGCAGACTTCACCAGAGCGCGGTCGCGCACGTCACCCTGAATTATGGTCAGGTTTGCGTTTCCCTTCATATGCCGCAAATTCCTCGCCTTGCCACTGCTGAAATCGTCGATAACCACTACGGAATAGTCACGAATCAACACATCTACCAAATGGCTTCCTATGAAGCCTGCGCCGCCTGTGACAACAACTCTTTCTCTAATCGACGGTCGCCAGCCTTTGGCGATTAGACGCTGATTCCTTCAGCTGTGAGGGATTCTCCTGCGACGAACAGGGCAAGGGGATGTGGAGTTACGACAACCATGATGTTCATAACCGGGCTCTCAATTGGTCGCTCAGAATTATGTGTTGGTCCCGTAATAGGCATTTTAGAAGCAGGGTCAACTACTAAGGAATCTTCGTACGCTGAAAGCGAATCGAATTCAGCCTTCTCATTGTAGGTTGAAAGTCCCAGCCAACCGGATAAGCTACGACTGTCGGACATGTCGATTATTACGGTTCCGTTGACTAGGTACAGCGATCTACGCACCTTATGCCTCAACGCCACTGTTTGAATGCGATGTGGCAACATGTTGAAGCCGACGTAATTTGGCTATTTTTGCTCCAAGGAGACTGTCCCCGAACTTCAGATCAATGACATCTGTGGTTACGGTCAACAGGAGGGATGAAACGTTCCGTTCCCGCTATGTAGTTGAATGACTTGTGGACGTGAGCGATTCTCATCGAGTCTTTCTGAATGACTTGATTCGGTTAATTGTTCCATTTACAATCCAAGTTGATGACAAAGCCGCGAGGAACAAAGGACAAAGGAATGCCGCCAAGTATAAAGCCGGACTGAAAGCGGGAAGGGAGTTGATTGCTACGTTTGGTGAGTGGGTCAGAACCGAATCAGGGTCTACGACCAAAGAATCTGCATATACTGAAAAGTCTGCGAACGCTGCTTCTTGCTCATAGGTTGAGAGCCCGATACGACCGGACAGACTTTGCTGATCAAGAATGTCAATTATGACTGTTTCATTGAGAAGGATTGAGATGTGGGTACCATACGTCTCTATTTCCACGTTTTGGAAATGGTCAGTGGGTATTACCGGTCCAACGTAATTGGCGATAAGCGGACCCAGTAGGCTTTGGCCAACCTTCAAGTCAATAACAGTTGGAGTTATCGTCAGTGTGTACCCACTCGTCGCGTTGTCACCAGCGCGGAAGAGAATTCCGATCCGGCCCTCAGAGGTACCAAGAAAGGAAGCTTTCAATGTGATCGTACAGTTCGAGAAAGTTGAATCGTTGAGGAACATCCTTGACTCTTGATTCACTAAGGCGCTTTGGAAAAGCGTGCCACTGTAAGTCGACCAGTTCCCGGATTCGACGTTCCAAGCAGTGCCTAGAGAAGACGAATTGAAAGATCCCGTGAAGAGTGGATTTCTTGCTGTTCGATAGTTGCTCAAGAATTCGTATAGTTCAAAATACCTGAAGCTTTGAAGCCTCTGAAACTTCGGGCTATTTTGAACGAGGGAAAAAAGAGGGAATGTCGTCTGCATCCGTTGAAAGAGTCCATACTGTGAGTTTCCAGGTCTTGGAAGTAAGAAGTATCGAATGTTGTTTGTACCAAAGAATTGGAACATTGCGTCAGTGTCGTTCGTTTGCAAGATAGGAGCAAGTGTCGTCAGCCCAGTGGCAAAGCTTAATTCGATCACACTCCTATTGCCGAAGTAGCTCAACGCCCATCCATCAAAAGTCACGGTCGTATAGGAATCTCTAATGTGGGTCTGATAGTATTGTATCACGTTTGCGATTCCGTTCTGATACCCATTCCACTGAAATGTCGATGACCCAGATGGATTTTGAAGTGCTGAAGCCCATGTGTTAGCGACGGCCATTGAACAAGCCAACATGAATAGCAAGGTGACAATGGCGTACAAACGAAATGACGCGTTGCCTAGTCTCGGAAGGTTGAAGCTTCCAGCTCTACGCAGAGTCACGGGAACCAACAGAATCAATATGAGTAGGTCGGCGCCGAATAAGATGTCAAGGCCGCTCGTAGCCACGGAGTATATTCTCGGTGGGAATTCGTTCACGCTTACCGCGCCTATAACAGAAACGAGAAAATATGTCCATGTTCCAAGCACCAAGAGCGCCACGCTGAATTTCCAGTTAATGGTGACCGCGTAGCTCTGTCTAATTCGTTCGATTATTAAGAAGAATCCGTCCGCTGCCAGGATGCAGATGAAGGGAGCGAAGTAGAGCAGTCGTCTTAGCGAAGGCCCGGCAAGATCCCATTGGAACAAGAACGAAACCATGACTATGGTTGCTAAGACTGTGAACCACAGCATAATGAAGACGAAATTAGGGCCTGTCTTTCTCGAAAAGATTCTTGCGAATCTTGTCAGGGACGCACCTAGCGGAACAAGAAAGAACCCTCCCAAAAGAACTGAGACTACAGGAAGATACCATGCGAACTCGTTCAGGATGGATCCGGATGCTGTAGCAGGAACAACCAAGCTTTGTAGATGCCAAGTAGGCAGATACGCCGGGCCGAAAGACGCTGAAATAACCCCATCGAATACAAGGTTCAGAGAAGTGAATAGCGCGAAAGGCAACAGTCCAAATAACAATATTACTAGATATTTTGGAGAGAAAATCGAGTGAGGACGGATGTGTTTTTGCAGCCTAAGCAAGGGTAGGCCGACAAGGAACATAGCCAACACAACGGGATACGCCTTCAACGGAAATCCGGAGATAGGACTGGTTAGTTGATCCCAGAGTAAGATCAATAGGAAAGGCGATGCAAAGACAACTGAGGAAAGCAAGGACGCAAACCGCTTTCTATATGCAAAGAAAGGTGCGAGGATACCTGGAAGCACAAAAGGGGCCAACTCTTTAGTGAGGAGCAAGAGGCAGCTCGACATCCCAAGGAACGCGAGCCAAAACGGGCTAGGATTCCGGAATACCTTAACTGCGGCCCAGAGGGTAGTGACCAGCAAGAATGTGAAAGCTATGTCGAGATAGAGACTGAATGAAGATAACATCGCGAGGGTTATCGGCAACCCCAAGAAGATCATAGACGCTGCAAGAGCTCTCTGTTTGTCGAACGCTTCCTTCGCTAATAGATAGATTGCGATTGACGTCATTAACACAAGAATGAACGGTAGAGACTCGAGGAAGGATGAGGGGTCGATCCAGCTCATCCAGCCATATAGAATAGGGAGAGCAGGTGGAAAAGTTAAGGTCAGATGCGAGGGATTCCAGGGATTACTGAGAAGACCCCCCGTGGCAGTGAGAGCTTTCGCGATTGGAAGGTAGTAGAAGTATGCATCATACTCGTAGTAGATTGAGTGAAAGAAGGTCAAAACAGCCAATGTGGCTACGATCGGAATTAAGATTCCAAAATACCTGATTTCGCGAAGTATGTTCAAAGTCGTTCGCATTAGTGAATGCCGATGAGTGATTGCGGTTCTCACAACGGTAAAGAGACCTAGAGCCGATAGGATTGGAAAGACGTAGTAGCCTGCTGGAGGAAAATAAGACGCAAATAGCGTCAGGATGACTACGATGTAAAGCCAAACTACGAACCCCGTCAGTGCAAGCTCCGTCAACGTGAGTTCGATCCTCAATTTTTCTGAAACACGTCTTAGAATCAGAGGTCCCGGTAACAGTATCAGAACTACGGCCAGGATCGCAATGACAAACATGGGGAGTTCCTAGCTCAAGAGATCAGTTTTCTCAGTGTTGTGTCCAGCTTCTTTGCTTGTGCACCCCATGAATATTTTTCTTGAACGAGGTGCATGCCTTGGTAGGAGACTTTCGGCAGCTGTTGCGAATCAATGTGAAGCTCAGACAACGACTTAGCGAACTCTTTAGGATTCTCGCTGCTACTGAAATAGTGAATTCCTGCCTTAGCCTCGACGATTCCTCTCATACCTTCGATTGTTGAGAGTACCGGAAGGCCACAGGCCATGTATTCCAGCACCTTATTGCGGGCACCACCACATCTTGCATTGTTCGGATAGGGAGCTATAGCCATGTCCGATGCAGACAGGTAAGAACGAACATCCTTAACGAATCCAGCTGCTCTGACGTTCGAGGGAAGGGGGGCGTTTACTGCATCCGTACCAACTCCAACAATGCAAAACGTAATCCTGTCGCTCTCTTCTCCCAAGATCTTTGCAATCGCCAATGTTAAGTTGAGTGCAAGGAGGTTAGGTCTAAAGTTCAGTGGGCATACGGATACAACAACGAATTTTTCCTCGTAACCTAGGCTTCGCTTTGACGCGTAGTGCTCTACAGGTGTTGAAGGATGGAAAGCATTTAGGTTAACTCCGTTTGGAATGATGCTCATCTTGCTAGGAGCAAGCCCAGATCTCGAAAGTTGGAATTTGAGTTCATACGAAGCGACGATCACATGATCAGCCCATCCAGCGACTAACCTCTCGAATCCGGACAATCCGTATCCTATCATCGATGGATTATCGAGAGCAGACAAACTATGGAGATCGAACACAATCTTTGGTCTTTGTCGTTTGAAAACTCTTGAAATATTGTAAAGTAATCCATGCCTGAGATGACTCGCCAATACCACGTCGAAGTGATCTTCCATGCGGGCCAAGTCTAGAAGATATCGAATAGCGGTATCCGGGTGCAACAACAAACTTTGCCTGAGGTAGGGTCTCACAATCGAAGCAGCGTTTCCATCGTCCACACAGACATGAGTTACGTCCCATCCGGCATTACGGAGGCCAATTGCTAAATTAAACGGTCTATTGAAAGAACCGAATGGGTTCGAACGATCCGCGTTTGAGAGAAATAGAACGCTCGGCAACGACTAGTTCATCAATACGGTGTCGTACAAGCACATTGTCTTCTCTACAATACGATCCCAGTCGAAGTTTTCCTCAACCGAAAGACGAGCTCTCTTGCCCAGCCGATCTCTGAGCTCGGAATCATCTAAACACATTCGAATCTTATCCTTCAATGCTTCCGCATCCCCTGGCTGAACCAGCAACCCATCGACACCATCTGTGACCACATCTGGAATTCCTCCCACTCGAGCAGAAATGACAGGTTTCCCGCAAGACATTGCTTCCAGCAGGGTCAGAGGGAGTCCCTCGGTGAGGGAGGGAACAACCACTATCTTAGATGACCAAATCACATTTCTTAGCGAGTTTCCCTGCATCGCACCAAGAAAGTCCACACTTGATTCAATTCCTAGGGAAGGCACCATAAGCTTCAGGTCAACCAAGAAAGGGCCTTGACCGACGATCGCCAATTTGAGCCGGCGTCCTTCTCTCTTCAATCCAGCGACAGCAGTCAAGACAAATTGAATCCCCTTCTCTTTCTTGAGCCGACCGAAAAAGAGGAGATCGTACTGTCCACTGCCTGACGTGGGAATGAAAAAGGCGGTGTCCACTCCATTAGGGATATACTGAATCTTGTTAGGAGGGACTCCGAAGCGGCGCAATGCTTCTGCAATTGGCCTACTCACTCCAATCACTGCGTTTGTGTGACGAAGTCCGTATAACAACACTGGACCCAGCGACGATTTCATGAGATACCGGTTGACGTCCGAGCCGTGCGCGGTGGCTATGACTCGAGAGGAAAGCCCTCGGCACCGTGCCAAGAGTGCAAGGTAGGTTGGACA
>Ga0070708_100002887_pt1 | contig 13343 bp, 16 predicted proteins | sample KBSK5503metaG_FD_65469 | JGI IMG/M metagenome (GOLD analysis project Ga0070708, IMG submission 65469) | Corn, switchgrass and miscanthus rhizosphere microbial communities from Kellogg Biological Station, Michigan, USA - KBS K5-50-3 metaG | ecosystem: Host-associated > Plants > Roots >...
GTGATATCGGCGCTCAGTGCACGACGATCGGGCGCACCTCGACGTTGCCGCCCGGCCAGCTCTTCGCGATGGCGATCGCGGCGTCGAGGTCGGGTACCTCGATCATTCCGAAGCCACCGACGTGCTCCTTCGACTCGATGAACGGTCCTTCGGTGACTTTCATCGCCCCGTTCACGCGACGGACGGTCGTGGCCGTCCGCATGGGCTGCAGCTCCTCGCCGCCCTTGAGGATCCCCTTCTGCGACAGCTCCTCCCACCACTTGCCGATCGCGGCGTAGCCGGCCGCCTTCGCATCCTTGGGCTGGTCTTTCCAGCCCTCTTCTTCCAGGAACAAGAGAACGTACTGCGGCATCTCTATCTCTCACTTTCCTCAAGGAGCTGTCGGATCTCGACCCCGTGGCCCGGCCACGTCTTCGCGAGCGCGACCGCAGCCTCCTTGTTCGGCAGCTCGAAGATCGTGAACCCGCCCACCGATTCTTTCGCCTCGATGAACGGTCCGTCCACGACTGTCGCCTTGCCCGTCGTCTTGCGGATCGTCGTCGCCGTCCGCGTCGGCTGCAGCTCCGCGCCCCCGTCGACGATCTTCGGGCCGTTCGTCTCGAACCACTTGAAGATGTCGGCGTAGACCCTCTGCTGCTCCGGCGTGGGTGCTCCCTGATAGTCCACGCCGTCGTCGATGAAGAGGAATGCGTACTTGCTCATGCTCCTTTGGCCTCCTTGCCGTTATCGAGAAGACGACGAACGGCCTCCCCGCCGATCGACAGTTGCACTAGACGTTACCGCTGTGACGGCGGCCAGCCGCCGGCCGGTACCTGGCCCTCGCCGCGCTCGAGCGCGAGCAGCCGGCGCTTCGCCGGAAGCCCGCCGGAGTAGCCGCCAAGGCTCCCGTCGCTCGCCACGACGCGGTGGCACGGGACGACGATCGGGATCGGGTTTGAGCCAATCGCGCCACCGGCGGCCCGCGAGGCCTGCTCGTTTCCGGCCCGCCGCGCGACCTGCCGGTACGTGGTGAGCTCGCCGTACGGCACGAGCGCGGTGGCGGCGAGCACCCGCCGCTGGAAGGGCGTGAGCGGCGTGAGGTCGACGTCGAGATCGAACGAGCGGCGGCGGTGGGCGAAGTACTGGTCGAGCTCGGTCAGCACGCGGTCGCAGCTCCGCCGGTCGGGAAGGACGGCCGGACCGTACGCGCGCGAGATCCGCGCGAGGTCACGGGGATCGGGCTTCGCGCCGTAATGGATGGCGAGCACGCCGCGCGGACCCACCGCGATCCAGAGCGGGCCGAGCGGCGAGTCCATCACGTCATAACCGACCGAGACGAGCCCTTCACGTTTCGCTCGGGCGATCAGCCGTTCGCGGGCCTCGCTGACCAGTGGTTCGATCGTCATCGCACGGCCTCCTTCAGTTTCTTCATCGCTTCCGCGACGCGGGAACGCGCCGCCTCTTCGCTACAGCCCAGGACCTCCGCGACCTCCGCGTACGAATGGCCCTCGACCTTCCGCAGCACGAACGCCGCGCGCTGTCCGGTCGGAAGGGCCCGGACCGCGGTCCGAAGATCCATGAGGCTGACGCCGTCGCGCTCCGGTGCGGCAAGGCGCAGATCCGCGAGTGGGACCACGCGACGCGATCGCCGCGCTCGGTCGATCGCCTTGTTCGTCGCGATCCGGTACAGCCACGCGCGCTCGTTGCCCGCGCGCGGCGGCGGCCACGATCGGAACGCAGCGAAGAAGGTCTCCTGGTAGAGGTCGTCCGCGTCCAGTCGGTTTCCGGAGAGCCGCAGCACGTAGGCGAAGATCTCGCGCTCAAAGCGCTCAAGTAGCTCGCCGAAGGTCACGGCGCCGATCTCACGACGATAAAACGGTGGTGCTCTGCCGGATGTGAGATCTCAGGCGGTCAGCGTTTAGCGACGCAGCTCGAAGATGATCTCGCCGTCCACCACCTGACCCGTTCGAGCGAATCCGAGCTTGTCGTGAACGCGAAGGGACGGCGCGTTATCCGGTGTCGTGGACGAGATGAACCGCCGGATCCCGCGCTCGGTCGCTGCCCAGTTCATGAGGGCGCGTGCGGCCTCTGTGGCGTACCCCTTACGGCGATGATTCGGAAAGACGGTCCATCCGAGCTCGACGGCGTCGGGTGCCCCGATGTCGTTCGAGCCGGGTGGTCCGTGAAAGTTCACGAAGCCGACCATCCGGCGCGTGTCACGAAGGACGATCGCGCGCAGTAGCCACGGCGATCGTGACGGATCGTGGACGAGCTGCTCGCGCCGGAATCTGAGGAGGGCGAGGGCTCCAGCGGTCGGAAAGCTCGCCGGCACGCGGTAGTCCGTGAGCCGCTCGACCAGACCGCGATCCTGTGCGATGAACGCGTCGATCAGCGTTATTGGCATGAGCACGAGATCGAGCCGCTCGCTGCGTACGACCGCGTCGACGGTCTTCGCGGTGGCTAGTCCCGTCGGCTGATGGTCCGCTCGAAGAGCTCGTCAGAGAGACGGAGCGGCTTGCCCGAGCCGCCGTAGCGCTCCAGCGAGAGCTCGGCGAGCACCGAGAGCGCGATCTCCGCCGGCGTGCGTCCGCCAAGATCGAGGCCGATCGGCGCATGGACCGCGCGGATGCGCTCTTCGCTCACGCCCTCATCGCGAAGCATCTGCGCGATGAGGATCGTCTTCCGCTTGCTGCCGAGGAGACCAACGTAGCGCGCGTCCGTCTTGACCGCGGCGCGAAGGCAGTGCGAATCGAGCTTGTGGCCCCGCGTGCAGATGACGACGAAGGTGTTCCATCCGATCGGCATCGTCTCGAGGGCCTTGACCATGTCCATGTTCACGACCTCGCTCGCACCCGGAAAACGCTCGCGGGTCGCGAATTCGGCACGGTCGTCGATAACCGTCACGTCGTACTCGAGCTGCGCTCCGAGCTTCGCGATCGCCAGGCCGACGTGACCGCCCCCGACGAGGACCAGGCGTGGCTTCGCCATGACCGGTTCAACGAGCAGCTCCGTCTCGTCGTCCAGGGGGACGATGCGTGCGGTGCCCTGTCGGAGGGCATCCCTCGCCGCGGCGCGAGCACGCGCGTCGAGCGCCGCATCGCCGAGCGTCCCTCCGCCCTTGGCGTCGGTCTCGACGAAGAGCTTTCCCGCGGCGACCACGTCCTTACCGCGCTTGCGCATCAGCGTCGCGACCGCGACCGGCTTACCGCCGGCGGACGCTGCGAGGACGTCCCCGAGCAGGTCTCTGCCCGCGAAGCGCAGCACGCGCTCGCCTGGCTCGATCGAGATCCACATCGTTCCTCCGCAGACGAGGCCGGTGTCCCACGCGAGCTCCTCGGTGAGCTCGTACTCGCGGAGCGACGATTCATTTGTCTCGATGACCCGCTTCGCCTCGACGAAGGCGTCGCCCTCGACGCACCCGCCACCGAGCGTGCCGACGAGCCGGCCGAGGTCGTCGACGAGCAGCTTCGCGCCTACGACCTGCGGGGTGCTGCCTACGGTTCGCACGACGGTTGCCACCGCGAAGCGTCGTCCTTCGCGCTCGAGCTCGGCCATCCGGGCGAAGATCTCCCGCACGGACCCAGTATCCGCCGTCCGTCGAGGCGGCTAGATCGGCAGCAAGCTGTCGAAGCGTCCGGCCAGCTCGGCCGCGCCAAGTACGATCACGGTCTTCTTCGCGGCGATGATCGTCCTCACGAAGCGGACGATCGCGTCCTTATCCTCATCCGTTAGGCAACTCGCGGGCAGGGCCAGGATCGCAGCCTCCCAATCTGGGAGCGATTTCGTCTCGCCCGCATACCAGCGCGGGTCCGCGATGTGCCGTAGCGAGACTTCCAGAGCGTTCGCGAGCCGTTCGACCAGCTCGATGCCGGGATCGGCGATCTCGCCCGCCTCGAGCCGGCTGATATAGCCCTTATCCACCCCAGCGAGGTCGGCGAGGCCCTGCTGCGTGAGCTTGCGGTGCCTGCGAAAGCGCCGTACACGATCTCCGACGCCCTCGTCCATAACCGTGATGACGCCAAAGTCTGCCACCAGGCCGGACATTACCTCGCGCTCGATCGTCGACCAACGGGCAGTTGAGCAAGCCACAACCGAGTTGTCCGTTACCTCGCCCACGCGGGCGAGCGTCCCCCTTTTGCCCAGGCTGCTACTCTGGGCGCGCTTTCCGACCAGTAGCAAGGGGGTGAACCTATGGGGGAAGCGGGAGGACAAGACCCATCCCAGGCTGAGCAGAAATCGTTTGCCGAGCGCGCGAAGCTAACAGTCACCAGACGCGACTTCCTCATCGGAGCAGGCGCAGGCGCAGCAACAGCCGTTGTAGTCCTTGGTGGCGCAGCCGTCGCCACAAAAGCGATCTCCCCATCCACCACAGCGACGACCACGACGACGACCGCGGTCGGTCAAGGTCCGCTGCCCGCGACGATGCGCCGTGTGACGCTCAGTATCGATGGCGTCGGGCGCGACGTCGTTGTCGATAACCGCGAGAGCCTCTGGGAGACCATGAACTTCCAGCTCGGCCTCTCCAACTCCAATCTCGGGTGCGACCGAGCGCAATGCGGCGCCTGTGCCGTGCTGGTCGACGGCAAGTCGATGAACAGTTGCACGGTGCTGTCGGCGCGGCTCGGCCGCGGACAGAAGATCACGACGGTCGCCGGCCTGGCGACCGGACCCGGCGTCGCAGGTCTCCACCCGGTTCAGCGAGCTTTCTGGCTGGACGGTGGTTTCCAATGCGGCATCTGCACGCGCGGCTTCATCATGTCGACCGTCGCGCTCCTCGCCGCGGTCCCGAAGCCGACCGACGTTCAGATTGCAGAAGGCCTATCTGGAAACATCTGCCGCTGCGGCGCCTACAAGAAGGTCTTCACTTCCGTCCAGACCGCGGCCGCCGAGATGCGCGGCGAGAAAGTGACTCATCTGGCGGCACCGGTGACGGCGACCGTGACCGGGCCGGCGCAGGCACCGGCGGCCACGGGCACCTCTAAAGAGTTCACCTTCGCCAGCCCCTTCGCGACGATCGAGGACTTCGACACCTTCGTCGAGCCGCTCAAGAAGCGCGACGGGATCATCAACATCAGCGGCAGCGAGCGGACCATCACGGTCACGTGGGATCCAGGCAAGCTCACCGAGCAGCAGGTGCGCGATCTGCTCTCGAGCCTGGGCCACGCGGTCCGGTAGGGAGGGAGAAGACAGATGGCTCAGATAGAAGCTGTCCGCGTCGCGCAAGACGCGGCGTACGCCGCGAGCCTGACCGACGCCCAGTGGCAGCAGCTCGCTCAGGACCCTATCTGGCAGGAGCTCGTCGCCGAGCAGTCGGAAATGGTGGCTCCCGTCATTGCGGTCCACGGCCACAAGCTCCCGGGGGCCTCTCTCGCTGCCAGTAGCGCGACTCGTGAGACTGCCCTGCCCGCCGCCTTCAAGGTGGTCGGCACGGACGTCGCGCGCGTGCAGGGGATCGGCGTCGTCACCAACCTTGGCCAGTACGCCGAAAACTTACGCATGCCGGGGATGCTCTTCATGCGCACGCTGCGCAGCAAGTACCCGCACGCGAAGATCACCTCGCTCGACACATCCAAGGCCGAGAAGCTTCCGGGCGTGCGGAAGATCCTTCACCGCGGAAACCTGCCGGCGGAGTACGCCGACGTCTTCCTTGGTTCGGCTCAGCCCACGCGCTTCCTCTTCAACGAGGAAGTGTTCGAGGTGGGATCGCCCATCGCCGTCGTCGCGGCGGATAGCGAGCACATCGCCGACGAGGCTCTCCGCCTCATGGACGTGCAGTACCAGGTGCTCCCCGCGGTGCTCGACATGATCGAGGGCATGAAGACCACGACCGCGAAGCAGTTCCAGAGCACCGAGGCCGGGACGATCATCGCCGTCACCCCGCCGCTCGTCCGCGGTGACCCGAATAAGACAACGGCGGACGTGACCGTCGACGTCCTGGCGAAGAAGTCCACCGAGCAGCACGTCGCGCTCGAGCTGACGAACTCGCTGTCCTGGTGGGACAACGACAAGCTGAACATGTACTACACCGCGCAGCACTCGCACGGGACGCGCGCGAGCCTCTCGCAGGCGCTGAAGATCCCGCAGAACAAGATCCGCGTGGTCCAGCAGGGCTACATGGGGTCCGGCTACGGGTACCGCAGCAGCATCGACCTGTCCGAGGTGCACGCCGCCATCCTGTCAAAGCTGACCGGCCGTCCGATCAAGAACAACTACACGCGGTACGAAGACTTCGTCACCCGGACGCACCGGCCGCAGTTCCAGGACGAGATGAAGATGGGCGTCAACAAGGACGGGACCATCCAGTTCGGTCAATTCAAGGTCATCGCCAACGTCGGCGCGCAGCGCGCCGGCGCCGCCAACGGCTCGTGGGTCAACATGCAGGATCTGTACAAGATCCCGAACCTGCGGCTCGAAGCGGTCGACGTCATGACCAACAGCTACAAGTCCGGCCCGTACCGCTGCGTGAGCCACCCCAACGGCACCTTCGCACTTGAGGTCACGATGGAGAAGGCGGCGTACGCGATCGGCATGGACCCGGTCGAGTTCCGCCTCAAGAACCTGAACGAAGTCGGGAATCCCGACACCAAGAAGCCGTTCAGCAATCCCGGCAGCCGTGACGTCATCGTCGCGGCGCGGGACGGGATCGGCTGGAAGGACAAGTGGCACGCGCCAAAGGCGAATCAGGTTCGCCCCGGCGTCTACCACGGCATCGGCCTCGCGGCCCACACCTGCAGCCACGGCGCCGGCGGCAACCCGTCGACCGGCCAGCTCATCATCAACAACGACGGCAGCGTGCAGGCTGTCTCCGCCTCCAATGACGTGGGCGGCGGCCAGCGTACCGAGATGATCATGATCGCGGCCGAGTCACTGGGCGTGCCGCTCAACACGATGACGATCACCCCCTACGTCGACACGGACAACACCACGGACACCGGCACGACCGCTGGTAGCCAGCAGACCAACAATGGCGGGCGTGGCATGTACGAGGCCGGGCAGGACGCCAGGAAGCAAGTGCTGGACTGGGGCGCCCGGAAGTTCATCGACGACGCGAAAAAGAAGAGCCAGACGCTCAGCATCACGGCGGCGGACGTCGACATGCAGGACGGCGTGGTCTTCCTGAAGAGCAGCCCGTCGACGAAGTCGAACCTCGCAGACATCGTCCAGTTCAAGGGTGGGCCGATCCACGGCAAGTCCGAGTACATACAGGACACGATCTGGGAGCGTCTCGCCTGGGCGGCGCACGCCGCCGAGGTCGAGGTCGACACGGTCACCGGCACCGTGAAGATCACCAAGTACGTGGCCGCGCACGATCTCGGGAAGGCCATCAACCCATTCGCCGCGAGGCAGCAGATCGAAGGTGGCGTGGTCATGGCCACAGGAGCCGTGCTCACCGAGGAGCTCCTCGTCGACAAGGCCACCGGACTCCCTCTGAACCCGAATCTGCTCGACTACAAGCCGCTCAGCATCAAGGACGCGCCGCTCGCGGACGTGATCATCGTCGAGAAGCCGAAGGCCTACGGGGTCTTCGGCGCCCACGGCCTCGGCGAGCCGCCGATGTCACCACCGGCGCCGGCGATCGTCAACGCCGTCTACAACGCGGTCGGCGTGTGGGTGACCGAGATGCCGCTCACGCGTGACAAGCTGCTCGCCGCGATCAAGGCCGGTTAGGAGGGAGGAAGAAATGAGGGCATTTGAGCTCTACGACGCGACCACGGTGGCGCAGGCAGTGGACCTGCTTCGCCAGAACTCCAACCGGACCGTGAAGGTGGTGGGTGGCGGCAGCGATCTCATCGGCGGAATGATGAAGGACTGGGTCAGCGGCAAGGGGTTGCCGTTCCCGGACGTCCTCATCGACCTGACCACGATCAAGGACCTGACGAGCATTTCGGTCGGGGACACCACCAGCATCGGCGCGGCGGTCACATTGAGCGATGTCATCGACAACAAGGACCTCCAGGCCAAGTTCCCACTGCTCGTCGCGGCCGCCCAGACCGTGGCCTCGCCGCTCATCCGGAACTTCGGCACCCTGGGAGGCAACATCAACCAGCGTCCGCGCTGCTGGTTCTTCCGCGGCGAGGACTTCAACTGCTACAAGAAGGGCGGGGACTTCTGCTACGCGGTGACGGGTGACAACCGCTACCACGCCATCATCGGCGGGGAGCTCTGCTACATCGTGCACCCGTCGGACACAGCCACGGCGCTCCTCGCGCTCAACGCCAAGGCCAAGGTCGCCGGCGTCCCGGGGAACCGCGACGTCGCCTTCGACAGCTACTTCATCGGCCCGCGTGAAGACGTGCTCCGCGAAAACGTGCTCAAGCCGAACGAGTTCTTGACGCATGTCGAGATTCCGAGTCCGGCGGCGGGCACGAAGATGGCATGGAACAAGCTCAAGGATCGGCAGGTCTACGACTTCGCGCTCACGTCGGTCGCGGTGGCCTTCACGATGGACGGCAGCAACTGGAAGGATGGCCGCATCACGCTCGGCGGCGTCTCGCCGGTGCCATACCGCGCCAAAGTGGTCGAGGACGCCCTCAAGGGCAAGGACATCAAGGCCAACATCAAGCAAGCCGCGGCCCAGATCCGCACCGTCGCCCGCCCGATGAGCCTGAACGCATACAAGGTCGATGTCGCTCAGGGCCTCATCGAGCGAACGGTGCTCGACGCGCTCGGCAACTGATCCGGCGCTCGCAAAGCGACACGAGGGGCGGCAGCCGCGAGGCTGCCGCCTCTTTCATGTCTGCTGCGTCTGACGCGACTGCTCGATCAGGAACTTCAGGCCGCGCAGCGCCCACTGGTGCGAGGCCGGATTCGCCGCAAGGTAGCCGCCGTCGGAGTGCAGCCAGGGTCCGCCCTCCGCGTCGGTGATCAGCGCGCCGGCCTGCGCGAGGATCACGCACGCGGCGGCGACGTCCCACGGCTTCGCGTCGAGCGTCCAGTAGGCGTGCAGCCGCCCCGCGGCGACGTAACACAGACCGAGGGCCGGCGAGCCCATGACGTTCTGGGCGAGCGTCTCCTTGGCAAAGAGGTTGAACACGCGGAGCGCCTCTTCCCGCCGCGGGCCGCTGTGCGGCAGATCGGTGCCGACCCAGGCCTGCTCCCAGAACTCGGGCCCGAGCGCCGTGTTCAGAACGGTGATCGCGCGGTTGTTCAGCGTCGCGGGCTCGCCAAATCGCGCCGCGAACGTCTCGTCCCGCATAGGGTCGTACACGACGCCGACCCGAAGCTGCCCGCGTACGCGCAGCGCGATCGAGATGGCGAAGAAGGGGATGCCGTGAACGAAGTTCAGGCTTCCGCAGATCGGATCAACGATCCAGAGGCGCTCGGCGCCGACCGGGAGGGGGTCATCCTCAGGCCCTTCTTCGACCAGAATGGCATCACCCGCACACTCCTTCTGTAGCATCGACACGATGACGTCCTGCACTTCAAGCGAGGCTCCTGAAACGACGTCGCGATGGCCTTTCCATTGCAGGTAACCCGGGTTTCCCGCGCGTGCGAGCGCGAGCCTGCCGGCGCGGAACGCGGCCCTCGTGGCGATCTCCAGCGCTTGTCCGTCATCCATCACGCGGCCCTCGATGTCTCACTCTTGGCCGACGCTAATCACGGCCGGTAGGGCGGTCAAACATGACCACATCGCCTGGGACCGGAGCTCGGCTGGTGCGGACGGTCGTGTGCGCGTATGCGGAGGAGCTTCCCACGGCCTGGCTCCAGGTGTTCCGGCGTTTCGAGCGCGCGCTGGCTCGGGCGCGGCTGCGCGTACGCGTCCGACTTCTCCCGCTCGACGACCTGCCGGAGAGCTTCGAGGTTCTCGTCGTCTCGCCGGAGCTGCGCAAACAGGCGGAGGCGCTCGGGACAGGCGCACGCCTCGTCAGTGCGACGCGCGAGCTCGCCGGGGCCGCCGCGGACGACCTTGTCCGAGATCTCCGGAGCGGCCGGTCGATCTACGCGGACGAGGCCAAGCCGAATGATCCCAAGGTCGTCACCCTGAGGGGTACCGAGGAGCTGTGACGCAGGGTCGCCTCCTCGAGCGGCTCCGGCGGCTCGAGCAGCAGATCCGCGCGTTCAAGGAGCTGCATGCCAACGAGCTGCAGCTGATCCTCGACGAGCTCAGCGACATCGCGAGCGAGGTCGCCTCGACGGAGGAATCGACAGCGCAACAGGCCGAGAGCGCAGCGGATCCTGCGGCCGCTTCTCCCAAGCGTGCGAAGTGGCTGGCCGAACAGGAGCGCAAGACGCGGCCGATGTCGCGCCGCGAGCTGCTTCGCGGACGCGACGAAGGCTCTTAGGGCTTTCTTCGCGCTCGCGCGCGGCGGCGCGCGCGGACGATCGACTCGACGCCGACCACCGCGAACGCGAGCAGCCCGACGGCGAGGACGTATGGCTCCGCGGTATTGGGCAGGCTGAACCCTCGCTCCTGCGGTGTGCTCGCGGCCGAGGTCAGGTCGGGACTGATCCGCTCGGGTTTGGCCGCGAGCGCCGCCTTGCCGGCTGCATCCAGGGTCACCGAGTAGATCTCGAAGTTGCCCGAGCGTGGCGAAGCGAAGAGGAGCTGTCGCGCGTCCGCGCTGAACTCGAACGGGCCCTGCGCCTGGACTTGCGTCGCCAGCTCGTCGCGCGGCGCGCTGTTCGTCGGATCGACCGTCCAGAGGTCCGTCCAGCTCTGGTCGATCGTCACGTGTTCGGTGACGTAGACGATCCGACCGTCCGGGAGGTAGACCGGGAAGTGGCTGCGTTCGTCGGTGGGGGAGATCGGCGTCTGCGGTCCGCCGAGCGCCGAGATGATCACGACCCGCGAGGAGTCTCCATCCGAGAGCGCCATACGAGTGCTGTCCGGCGACCATGCCGGCGAGTGACACGCGAACGTGCACTGGTTGTTGCCTTCGCTCGCGAAGTCTTGCGTGAGCCGCGAAGGGGTTCCGCCCTCGGGACCGGCGAGCCAGAGGTCCATCGAACCGGCCTGGTAGAGATAGAAGCCGAGCTGCTTCCCGTCGGGACTCCAGCTCGGGAAGCTCGCGATCGCGCCGAGCTTGGTCACCTGCGTACGCCGCTTGGAAGAGACTTCGATCGTCCAGATCTCGCGCTTGCCGGTATCGCCGGAGTCGACCGCGAGGTACTTCCCATCGGGACTCCACGCGGGATGCCTGTCGTCCGAGTCGCCGTTCGTGAGCTGGCTGACGTTGCTGCCGTCCGAGTTCATCACGTAGATGTGATAGGGCCCGTCGCGGTTGCTCTGGAACGCGATCCGCTTTCCGTCGGGGCTCCACGCCGGCCGAAGGTTCGATGCCGTGGTGTTGGTCAGCTGCCGGATCGGTGACGCGGCCTCGCTCACATACGCGGTGACCAGGGCGAGGAACGCCGCGAGGTAGAGGGCTCGGAACACGACGAGCTTGTTCCTCGTCATCTCGACCCCTCGGTCGCGCCGGGAGCCCGAAGGATCTGGAGCGACTGCCACGCCAGCATGACCGCGAATATTCCGATGAGCGTCCCACCAAGCAAGAGCGCTGCCTGCGCCGGCAGGCCCTCCTTGATCGCCGTCTTCGCCACAAAGGCGTTCGTGATGAAGAGGTACGCGATCACGACGTTCACGGCGGCCCAGAGGAGCTCGAGGATCGCGACCAGGCGCTTCATCGCTCGCTCCCTCCGGCGACGCCGGCCGGCGCGCCTGCCGGCAGTGTGGGCTCGGCCTGCCGCGGTCCGGGTCGCGACGTGGTGTCGAGCACGCGACGAAGCGCGCTCTCGCTGACCCAGCCTCTGGTCATCGCGACCATGAACGGCCAGCGCGCGAGCGTGTACCGGAGGTGATCCAGGACTTTCAGGGTGAGCAGGACCATCGCCGCAACGTGCAGCGTTGAAGCCCAGTAGAGCACCGGACCGGGGACCGGATAGATGTAGCGCATCGCCTTCACGAGGCCGGTGATCGTGATGAGCACGAGAGCGAACGTCCACGTGGGAAAGGAGAACGCCGTCTCGTAGAACGTGAACCGTCGCGCTTGCGGCCGCTGGTCCAGATCGAGCCGGAGCCACGCGGCGAGACGGGCGCCCAGCGACGGAGGCAGCTCCTGCGCGAATCCGGCGAGGTGTCGCCGCCATTCACCGCGCGGTGGCCAGAGCGAGCGATCCCCATTGGCCCACCAGTACGCGGCAAAGGTCGCGACGGAGAAGAGGATCAGCGCGGCGCCGATGTAGTGGAGGCGGTAGAACCAATAGAGCGGGACCGCCTGGAAGAGGTCCAACAGCGCCTGCCCTCCCGGCGCGGGAACGTCCTGCGAGAGGATCCCGCCTAGGTACTGCCAGAGACCGGTCGGGAGCGCGAGGAGGAATCCGACCGTCACGATCCAATGCCCGAGGATCGTGCCGGTGCTGAAGCGGCGGACCTGGTCGCCGCGACGCATTGCCGCCGTCCGCGAGCCCGCACGGAAGAGGCCCACGACGACACCGAGCCCCACCACGAACGGCAAGACGCGCATGAAGACGAAGTTGTCCGAGAGCTCGGGGTCCCACGGTTGCGCGCCCGAGCCGGCCTGCGCGAAGCTGACGTACGCACCGGCCGCCAGGATCGCGAGCCCGGCGAGCACGAGGACCCACCGCGCCGCCGTGCCCATCCGCTAGGCCTTGCCCTTCGCGGGGCTCGAGCCGAACGTCTGGAATTCGCGCAGCCTCGCCCAGGTCTCGCGGCTGCCCGCCGGGGCTTCGAGGCAGAGGTGGTCGCTCTTGATGATCCCCTGACGGATGCGGACGTTGACCGGGCACCGCTCGACGCAGGCCGGACCACCGTTGCGCCAGTAGCAGAGGTCGCATTTGGCGAACGTATCGGCCTCGCTGTCGTACGAGATGCGCGAGCGCTGTCCGAGCTCCGGCTCCGGATGCGTCGCCTGCGACTCGTCGCTGATCGGGAAGGGGCACGCCTCCGCGCACCGCCCGCAGGAGACACACGTGTCCTCGCGGATGAAGCGCGCTCCGGTCCGAGGCTCCACCTGGAGCGCGTCGACGGGGCACACGTAGAGGCATTCGGCGGTCGGGCACTGGAGGCACGGCTCCTGATGGAACTGGCCCCGGTCCGGGTACGCATCCTTGATCACCTGCGCGACCTGCGTCGACGGGTCGTTGAAGATGCGGATGCGCGGCACGGCCGCGAGACCCTCGCGCTTGTGCTCCTGGGAGCAGATGACCTCGCAGGTGAGGCAGCCGATGCACAGGCTCGGGTCGGGGAAGATGACGCCGGTCGAAAGCTTCGTCTCTTTTGGTGCCGTACCGGTCGCCAGGCCCAGCCCGCCGATGGCTTCGAGGGCGATGAACGCTACGACAGGAGCGGCGCCACGGCGCAGGAAATCGCGGCGGGAGAGATCCGCCTGGTCCGTCGGTCGGTC
>Ga0070708_100002888_pt1 | contig 13343 bp, 24 predicted proteins | sample KBSK5503metaG_FD_65469 | JGI IMG/M metagenome (GOLD analysis project Ga0070708, IMG submission 65469) | Corn, switchgrass and miscanthus rhizosphere microbial communities from Kellogg Biological Station, Michigan, USA - KBS K5-50-3 metaG | ecosystem: Host-associated > Plants > Roots >...
CCCTCCGTGAAGAGTGCCGCTGATATTCCAGTCGGCAGAAAGGGCTGGCGAACGGGCGGAGCGAATGTGCGTTCGTCAACGGTCAGAGCTTGTCAATTAGGAAGAGCAGTGGGTAAAACTGGGTCTAACAAAGGCGGGTGCAATTGAGATCGATGAGGTTAGCGGAAAGATTGCCGAAGCTCCTGAACAAAAACGCAAGCGGCGAAGGTACAGAGTGCAGTAGGCAATCTTTGATTGCCGCCGGGGGGATGGCAGCGAACACAACCACAGGAGGCTGGGGGGTAGCTCGAGAGACGCGTGCTACTGTGGGCTGCAGGTCGAAATTAGGCGAGACGACAGCAACAACTACCCCCGCAATTAGCAGCACGCTGACGAGTTTGAGCCAGCGATTCACGGAAACCCAACCAAACTGATTATAGTCCAAAGCCCTCCCTTGATTGTCAAATAAGGGAACCGGTTCCCGGGGCACATGCTTCGCGCTGGGCCATCTCCTTGAGCAACGTCCTCGACAGCCATGTGGAAGTCACTACGATAAGCGGCGACGTGAATTTGCAGGACGTCAGCCGCTCATTTGTTTCAGCGCGCTCGGGAACAGGAAAAATCAAATACGATGGCGAGCCCGGTTCGGGTGTGTACGCGCTCACCAGTCACTCGGGCGACATCGAGGTTTCATTACCCACCAGTGCATCGGTACAAGTTAGGGCGAAGTCTTTGAAGGGCAGGATCGACAATGGGTTTCCGGTTCAGCCCAAGGCCTCAATCAGCTTTCCACCTGGACGCGAGAAGTCGTTCCTAGCAGGTCCCGCTTCGGCAGCGTCGTTGACAGTTCGTTCTTTCAGCGGAAACATCCGCCTAAGGAGTCGCTGAAACGAGGTGGGCATGGGATTGGCACAAACGAATGCTGCTCGAAAAACGCCCTCCCTGCCTTCGCAAGTCAGGGGCGGCGGGCGTGGCGTACTTCGCAGGCACATGGCAAACAGGAGGAGGATGCAGGCACAACGGATTTTTTTGCGTCTCCTGACAGATATTTGGTCCTGAGCATGCTCGCTATGGGCCATGACCTGGAGTGATCTGCTGTGATTCCTGGCGAGCACACCACGCCCAAGGGTGCGTTATCTGCGATGCTGCCTGTGCTCTGGGTTCTCCTCGTGCTGTTCGCCGCCGTAGTGCAGGCTAACCACGCACAAGGCAAGAAAATCGAAACTGCCGAGCCACGAGTGTTCTCTCTGCTGTCGTGCATTCGCGATCCCTTGTCGGGCAACCCAAATTGCGGTTCCGGGACGGGCTCACCGTTATTGCGAACAGAATTTTGCACAGCGATTCTCGATTCCCGCTTGACAGCAAAGCGCCCAGTGTTGATACTCGCCAAATATGCGCCGGGTGATTAAGATCACGATTGCGGTCGCCATTGTGGTGGCTGTGGTTGCTATTCTCATCCAGCCATATGTAGATGGTCTCAATTCCGTCGCTCGGAAACATCACTCACATCGTGTGGTTCTCGTCACGTTATTATTTTTCGCGGCGAACAAATCGGTTCCTGATTACAACAGCTTAGCAGCATCTGCTTCTCCTGTCGTTCAGAACGCGGGTCGGGACCTCCTCGCCCAGACCTGTACCCGCCTTTGCTGATCTCCACGAATTTTCCTGTTTAGCTTAACTGGACGCCTGATCTCCGGGCTGGGCACCGCCTACATTGTCCCGACATCCTCTAGGAGCAACGCGAGGAGGCACCTCCCCATTTCGAGTCTGCATGGTAGGCATCCTTGGGATTTGCAGGATGCGCGAATAGAAACCGCCGAACCGGTAGCCAGATGTTGGAGTTGGAATGCTCCAGTACGAAGTAAAAGCGGCCACGCACGCCAGCCTTGTCACCGGGTGGTTACTCACGATCGGAGGAATCATCGGCGTAGTGCTCCCGGTTTTGCCGGGCTTGCCCTTTCTCCTGCTCGGACTGTCGACTTTAAGCAAGCGCTACGGATGGGTGCGGCGGGTCACGACGTGGCTGCATTCATTTTTCATCGATCAAGGGACACCTCGAAAGACTGAACAAGGGACGGAGGACTTCCATGTTGCAGTTGGCAACCCAACATTCAGACGACGGCACAACTATTTGGTGTAAGGGTCGAATCGTCCTCGGAGACGATCTTCATCGCTTAAAAGTTGCGACATCGTCCCAGAACACGCCTGAAGTGATGCTGGATCTATCGAGCGTCAATCTGATCGATGCTGCAGGCCTCGGCGCTCTTGTTGACGTACATAAACGATTCCAATGTGCAGGTAAAGAGATGGAACTGATGGACCCTACACGCTTTGTGTCTCACGTTTTCAGAATTACACGCCTGGATACAGTGTTTCACATCGTACCTACTCGGCAGAGCGCGGTGGCTCGGACAAATCGTCGAAAGCGTTGGTCGGAGTTCGTTCAACTTTTCATGACCACTTTGGCCGTCACTGCGGGCGTTGTCGTGTCCAGTGCAGGGATTCTAATCGACCGAGCATTAGCTTCGCTTCGGAAGTCACGGTAGCATCAGCGTCGTCGATGACTTGGTCGCGGGAACCATGGCGGCCATTCTCGCATGGTTGCATTTTTGGTGGTAATCCGGACTGCTCCCAACGCGGCTGCTCCATAAGTAGCGGCCTGCGCTGGCTGAAGGCTGGTCGCCTGGGACGTTTCTTGAAGATTGAGTACATAGTGAAGGCTTCCATTGTGATCGGGTCGCTTGTTGGGCGGCTCCGAAGCGGGTAAAGGGCTCATATTCGTTGGAAATCCGAGCCAGTAGTCCGGCTCAACGAGTCTGAGCCCCCACAAAACAAAGCGGCACGAACCGTCCGGCGAGGTTTACTGCCGTGCGACTGTCGCTTATTCCGGAAGCCATAAAGGACATCAACCCGATCGTCCCGAAGCTGGCTTGGATCATGGTTTCAAGTAGCTGCACAACTTCGTCCCATGCTCGTCCTTGCGCTGGAGTGCCCAATCGGGAGTGATACGGTGCCTTAATACAGTCGGAAAAGTCTGGGCACCAGCCTTGCGTGTGCGCATAACGAACGAAGATTCTCAATGCCTGCATCGAAGATGACAGTGTTGCGGACGACCATCCGTCCCGCTGCTTTTGCGCTATGTACTTGTCAATATGGTGGATGGAGAGCTTCGATAGGCTTCCCTGTCGCAATGAATACCAGTTCAAGAAAGCTGAGGCGAGGGCCTCCCGCGCATCTTTCACGCGATGCATTCGGAGGATTCGTCTCAAACCGTAGCCCCAGCCTCCGGCAAGTCTGAGAGGTCTATGGTGTCCGGCCTTTGCCACTAGGCCTCCAACTATCGAAAATGCATCCCGTCCCAGGATCGATTCTGTCTCCCTGTATTCAGAAGAGCTAAGCGGGTATGTGACGAACACATTCGGAAGATCCAGAAAACCTCTGCTGAGAATCTCAGGACTTACGGCCGCGTCGCACAGGAGAATGACGGGTGCTTGTCGGTTCCCTTGGTCTGTTGTTTGGTCCTTAGCCTGTTGGTTGGGGTCTGGCGAAGGCAGAGAACTCATCCGATCATGAAGGACCGAAAAACCCACAGGAAGCGGTTGGCGAAGCCGTTTGCGGACTCTGTTGCGCTGAGATAGCGACGCAATTCGTCGCGTGTGATGTGTCCCACGATGCTGATGTGCGCGTCCTCAACGTGTAATGGGTCACACTTCACCAGCGTGCGGAGAGAGCCGGAGTCCCACGCCTCGCGAATCAATGGCGAGAGCGTGTTGCCCTCACGCGCCATCACCTTAAGCGTAGAGGCGAGTTCAGCCTGCAGGACGAACAGGCGCCGATCTGTAGCGGCTTTGTCGTGGTCCGCAACGGCAGCAATGAGACCCTCACCGCTACTCAGGCCGCTCTGGATGCGCTCTCGAGCCCAGGTGTCGTCAATCCTAGCGAGTACGTCTCGGACACGGTTCCAGGCCGTCCCTTTGCGACCTTTCGCGGTTTCGCCAACACAACCGAAAAAAATGTTGCTGTAGTGCCGCGTGCTCTCCACCTGGCAATAGGCGAAGCGACCAATTACGCTGCCGTAGGCGGCGAGAAAGTGCAGTCAACAGCGCGACCTTGTCGGCTTCAGAGTGAGGGAGAATGGTGTTGACGACCTTGGCGGCCAACCCATACATTGCGGCGTCGTTGAGGGTCAACCTGCGCGGCGCCTCGTCTTCAACTGCGGCTGATGCTTTGATCCCCGCGTCACCTTGTTGCGACAGACAAGCACTTGCCGAAGGGATAGCGTTCTGTTGACTCGCCCCATCATGGGTGGTTCGCAAAGCGCCGAAAACCGCGTTCTCCTTCATCCGGAGTGCCATGACAGGGTTCACCACCTGCGTATTTCTGTCTCGAAACCGCGTCTCCCCGAAAGAGGCGTTCGAAGGGCTTGAGCTGTGTGAGACGAAACTTCATGCACAGTTCTTAGAGGGCTGGACGGGAGCAATCCCGTCCGGCTACTCGGTCATCCACTCGCAATGCGATCGGCAAGGTTTCCAGCATGGTGAGCGCGTCGGCAGAAACAGTTGCTGGAATTTCGTCAGCCGCCAAGAGATGGAGAGGCTGCCTGGCGGGAAAATGCCTGCTGTGCATTGCGCTTGTCCACGACCCGTGTACGCCGGGACCGGGTCAGCCTATCGGAAGTTGTCCACAAGAATGACGTCACTACTTAGCGCATCCACTTGTGTGTATAGGATTGTTTCTTTGTCCGGAGCGACGGCCAATCCCGGTGCTTGTCTGGCTGGAAGGTCCTCCAGATCGAACACTCGCGCAGTGCGATGGGTCCTGGTGTTGAAGAAAGTGATCCCTGGCTTTGCCGTCGTGTCGAGGTAATAAATACCGTTCTCGACCACGGCCCAATAGCCGTAGTAGCCCGCTTCCAGAGAGCGTATGACTTCGATCTCTTCGCCACCGTTAGTCGGAACGCGCCACAATCCGGGAACAGCCAGACCTTTGGCATAGTACAAGAATCTACCGTCAGGCGATTCGAACGCGGCAAATCCGCCGTGACGCGTCATTTGCGTGGCCGGTCCGCCTGTCGACGACATCTTCCACACTTGCCAATCGCCGGTGCGCTCGGACGCGAAATACAGCCAACGCCCATCTCGTGACCAACTTGGCGTAACTTCGCCCGAGGGTTCACTAGTGAGCCTACGAGGCGAGCCCCCTTCGGAATCGATCACGTAAATGTCTGCATTGCCGGCAGCGCGAGAATCGAAAGCAATCTGTTTTCCGTCGGGCGACCAACGGGGAGTTCCAGTATGAGAGTTGAAGTGGGTTAGCTGAACGAGGCCACTGCCGTCGCTGCGGCACATCCAGATTTCATAAGCGCCGCTGCGGGTAGATTCGAACACAATTCTACTTCCATCAGGCGAGAATTGAGGACCACTTTCGAACCTGGTGGAAGATATGAACTTTTCGGGAGGACCGGCCGATAGCAACGAATTAAGCTTCCTCCTCCAGATGTTGAGATTCGCCAGCTGACGGACATATGCTAATCGGTTCCCTCGGATCACAGGTTGAACTCCCCCTTGACCGAACTGCAACCGTTCTGGCTCACCCCCGCGAAGGGATATCTTCCAAAGCCAACCATCCTCTGCGAGCCAACCCGCCCTTGCGAAAACAATGTCGCGACCATCGGGCGTCCACGCCAGGCCCCAGTTGTATGTACCGCCAGAGATAAGGCGCTGCTCCTCTCCTCCCGAAACCGGCACTGTGTAGATTGACTGGACTCCGTGCGAAACTCTGGCGAAGGCCAAGGTTTTACCATCGGGCGAGAATACAGGATTGAAATCACCCCTCGAACGCAGGCTGACAAAGGCCAATGCAGGGGAGGATGCAGGTTTGAAATCACCCTTGGAACGCAGCGGCGAAGTCAGTCTGTGACCTTCCAACGAATCGAGCGATAGCAGAAAGATAGAAAAAGCAGGTTCGTCAGGCGATGCACGGTCAGAAAACGCGAGTGACTCCCCATCGGGTGACCACGAAAGGCGACCTGCGGACCAGAAGGCTTCGTAGAACTCTTGTTCCTCCCAAAGAGTATTGCGCATTCTGCGCTCAGCGCCACCCAATGCGGGAATGACATAAATGCCCGTTGCACCTTTTTGAATGCGACAGAATGCGATGTAGCGGCCATCGGGCGACCACACCGGATTGAAGTCGATTGACGCCTGTTTGGTCAGTTGTAGCGATTCCTCAGTACCGGCGAGCTTCACATATAAATTGAAATGAGGGCCAGCTCCGCCGTTCCAGGCGAAGGCTAAGTGCTGGCCGTCTGGCGAAAGGCTTGGGGTAAATTTTTCGCCAATGTTGGTGACGGCAGGAGTCACAGCCGTTTGAACGGCTTTGGGTTTGATCGAATGGCGGTTGATTAGAAAAGACAGCGCAAGAGCACACACCGTTAATCCGAGTGCCGAAACGAAGGCGATGGCGAACCAGGAGCGGCGAAAAAATGATCTGCTTCGCTCCGGGGCGGCCGCCATTCCGATTCCGCTGGCAACGGAGCCACCGTCGACCGGAGCAATGAAGCGGTACCCTCGTCGAGCGACTGTCTCAACGAAGATGGGCGTCTCCGCCGATTCGCCCAGCGCATCGCGCAACCTCCGGATGGCGGCATTCAGGCTATGATCGAAGTCGACGAAGGTGTCCGCCGGCCAGAGTTTGCTGCGCAGTTCCTCTCGGGTGACAACTCCTCCCGGCCGTTCAAGCAGCGCGGCCAACACTTGAAAGGGCTGTTCCTGGAGCTTTACCTTTTGTCCCCGCTGGCGCAGTTCCCCGGAGTGGAGATCGACCTCGAACGTGCTGAAACGGATAATTCGGGATGAGGGATCGGCTGACACCGGAACTTCCGTGTGGCGGAAGTCTAGCACCTTTCAGGACTATTTCCGAAGCGTGATCGCCCGGTCAGAGTTCTGAGAACAATGAGTTCTTGGTCCTTATTTTCATTCGGACGACAGACCTCTGCAAAAACTTGAGTCATCTGGGGGAGAGACTCTACCGACTTGCGCGGCTCCTCCCGTGTGGTCGGCAACCCTTCCCTTATCGGATTATGGAATCGGGCCGGACTGCCCCAAGGATCAGTGGACAGCTTTATGCGACGGTTTCTTCTGCATCGGCAAGCTGACAAGCTGGATGGCCGCACTCACATGCAATTTCTACCTCGTCTGATCCCGCTTCCTCGCATGGTTGGCTGCAGTACTTTTGACCCGCCGGAACGATGCAAGCGCTCCTCGAGCAGGATCCGGCTTAAAGATTGGGAGGAGAGGCTCCTCAATATTACCGGTCTTAATTCCCATCCGAAACCCTTCAAGAGAATTCATCTCACCAAGGCGCTAAAGGACGCATATTTCAAGCAAAGAAGGTGAATTCTTCGATCACTAAGGAGCGATTCCACACCCACCTTTGCCATCCCACCTGCGGCTCACCCACAGCGATACATCTCACCCTAACCAAACGTACCCGTACGGTTTCCACGCGTATCCGTAAGGCGTATCCTCACCCAGGAAAGGGCGCGCGCATGGCAATTCGTTGGGACGAGTTTCCACACAAAGAAATCCGTCTGAAAATCTATCCCAGATTGGGCCAAAACGCGGTAGGACGCTCTGAAGAGGATTCAGTGCGCCACATCCTGCGTCGCCGGCTGTCATTACTTGACCCTGCCGGCTGTCATTACTTGACCCTGAAGATCATCGCCGATTCATCGAATTGGAAGCGCGGAACCTAGTAGAGCACCTGCGCTGCACACGGGATGTCTACAGAGAGTTTGTTGAGAAACACAATTATCTACCGATCTTAGAGGCGCAGTGGGTCGTTTTGCGTCACACCGTGTTTCCCACAGCGATTGCCATTCTTCAAGGGCAAGTAGTTAACTATGCGAGACTTACGCGGATTCCAGGGCGAGATCTGTCCATTCTGTTCGGGATTCCGACCCGAACCTGCTACCAAGACGCCGGTCAAGGGATTGCGCTGTTATCTGCGCCGTACCCTTGCTCGCCCCCGTTTCCGCCATGATCTGTGCCCAGGACCGCCCCTGAGCGCGAAGGGCGGCAATCCAAGGTGCGTCCACAACTACCGGCCTCGTATCCGGGTTTTATCCATCGGCCCGTATCTTTGCTCCACGCTTCCTTCAGACCCCACCTCGCGGTGACGCCCTTGCGCTTGGCTATCCTTCACCTCCATCAGGCTGGGGCGGGACTTGCACCCGCTAGCTGCCGAACATGCTCGGCGTACAAAGGAAAAGGCGCGCGGGAGCGCGCCTTTTTCATGCGAGCCTTAGGTAAGGTGCGCCGCTAGGCGGCTATTGGGCGAGCGGCTGCCACCTTCTCTTCCTCCTTATATAGCCATGCGCCCACCAGCGTAGCAACCACGATCTCGACGAGCGCTACAACAGTCGAGATTAGGAGCAACCGCGTGGGGAAAAGGCCCAAGGGATAGTTGCCGAGGTTGGGGAGAAACACGGCGATCGCCCAAGCGACCAGTCCAGCGCGGATTGCGGTATTCGGTCCTGAACCATAGCGTGGTCGGATGGCCGCGTATAGCCAGACGGCAGCGATCCCCAGCAGGAACCCCCAGACATTGAACATCACGATCGCGCCAGGGGAGAGCTCTGTTGGTTTGCCCAGCGCCTGCATCGCCCGGCCCCACCCTTCTCTCAGGACAACGCCATTTGTGACGTATTCGACGATATTGATCACCAGACCAGCGAGCAAACCACCCAAGATGACTCGGCCTCGTTTGGTGTGTGCCATAGCAGCCTCCTTTGGGTGCCACCAGTGCGGCAGCCGTTCCGGAATGAGGGCGCGCTCGCCAGCGCGGCTCCCGCTGTGGCTGGAAAACACAGAGCAATTATCAACCCTTCTGAGACGGTTGCCAACCACCGAGAAGCATTAGGTAGGTTTAAGAAAAGAAACGCCCTAGCTCTTGCTGCCGTGGATCTCGTCGAAATTCGTGCCCACGTCCTCCTTGATACGACTCATCGGCTCGAACGCCAATAACGTATTCTCTGCCGCTGCAAGCTCGATCAAGTAGAAGGGCGGAGGACGATATAACCACGCAGCTCGCGGATGTGTGTCCACCGAGGACAGGCAGCACGAACGTCCTAACAGGTCACGTGAAGGATCGCATTGGCTGTGGGGTCTTTCTCCAGTAACCGAATGGCTTCGATGGTCGGAAAAATGAGCAACTCAACGCTGCGGCGTTCTGCTTCACGTTTCACTTCTTTCATCACCGGTAATCTGCCGTATGTCCCGGTGCCGACGATGAGCTGGCTGCATTTCCAGGGTATGTCTTCTTTGACGGACAACGGCGTATGCCCGAAGTCGGCACGGAATTTCTTGGACGGCTTCTTCTTGCGTTTGCTGATCTTACCTCGGTCAATCACAACGTCGTGCTCATACGTCGTGCCATCGATTTGCAGAGAGCCGAAACAGAAATCTTTGAACTGCATCACGACCTCCGCTGACCTGCGTGAAAAAGACACGGATGCCTTCACGCGCTCTTCTTCGAGGTGATGACGGAGAAGGCGGACCAGCATTGTTCGACGCGGTGGCTGCCACAGTGCGGACAGGTTACTCGGCCTTCCTCATAGTCGACGAGAGCCAAAATCTTCACGAATGTTTTCTTGCAGGCGTGGCAGAAGAACTCGTAGTGAGGCATTGGGGCCTCCCAGACTCTTGAAAGTAATGATGTTCGAATTTTAGGCTTTTGGGTCATCCAGTTCAACAAAGGTTGAGAGTCGGATTCTGCGTGGTCAAGTCTCGGATTTTTCAGGCGGTGTGGGCTGTGGGTTCTGCATACTGTTTGAAGGACAACGCGCGTGGGAACGCGCCCAACCCCTCTTTGCTGCCCGGCATTCTGGTCAGGCTGCCGTCGTGCCAGTTCTTGCAGACGAAAACTTGAGCACCCTGGGCTTAACCAACCGCACGAAATCTTCCCACGAGAGTCGGATCAGCTCGCTGTGAGTGCCGGCGTTAAAAGCTATTTCTTTCTCCTTGGCTAGGCTCTCGTCGGAAAAAACCGGCATTCCGTAGAGATTTCCAAAGGGCGGCATTGCCCCAGTTTCGCAGCCGGGGAACTGATCTTTGAATTCTGTTTCGCCGGCGAGAGCAACCGTCTTTGCTCCTGTAGCAGCCTTCAATAGGGAAAGATCGACCTGGCCCGAGGCGGGAAGAACAACCATTGCGAGAGCATCATCGAGTTTCACAATCACGGTTTTTGCCAGCTCTTTCCCCGATATGTGAGTGAGCGCTGCGATCCCTTGAGCGGTGTAGGCGTTCGAGTGCGAGATGGCCACGTACTTAATGTTTTGACTATCGAGAAACTCCTTCAGTTTCCGTACCGGCATGGCAGGACTCCTTTGCTGCGAATCGGTTCATACATCACTCCAAGAATCTTGACGGCGTGTTTTCCGGCTGTCTTGGCAATCCTTTTGAATGTTAGCGACCAACGCCTCCAACGCCCCTTGACGAGCAGTGTATACTTAATAGTAACAGCGGACGAGTTGTTGGGGGCCCCCCTGTCAGTGGTCGTTTGCGAACCGTTCCAGCCAGGCTGTATCCTAGTCCCCCTCGCCACGTGGTTCCTTAATTTAGTTCAGGCGCTTTTCCTACAAACCGATCGTATGAACCTTGCTGCTGAAGGCAGGGGATCGTGTCCGACGGACGCGCATAGCAACATTGCAGCCGGGCTCACCTCTGCCCTCGGGAGGTGATTTATGCTTAGAAAATACTTGCTTGCGATTCTCATTGTATGCCTGATGGTTACCGCTGCGGCACAAGCTGCAGCAGATGAAGTCCTGCCGGCGGGAACGCTTCTGCAATGCACGTTAGACGAACCAAACTTCTCGTCGCGTACTGGGCAAATCGGTGACCCAGTGCTCTGCCATGTCGGTGCCATGGCGATTTTTGGGCATTCGTTGTTTCCCCGGGGCGCCTACCTGGCAGGTCGTTTCCGGGACTATCGCGATCCTGGACACTTCTTTGGCAAAGGGTGGATCGAGCTGGTGTTTGACCGTCTGGTCTTACCCGGTGCGGTGACGCTTCCCCTATCGGCCAAAGTGATTTCGCTTCCTCGACTCAGAGCGGACCGAGAAGGCAAGATCCAGGGTCGCGGTCATCCTAAGCGCGACGCGGTAGGTTGGGCGATTCCCGTTTTGTGGCCAGTCAAAATACTGACGCTGCCCGCGCGCGGGCCTCGTCCCACACTCAAAGGCGAAGTCCGAATCACTCTGCGGCTGTTAGAGGATGTGGAGGTTCCCGCTACAGTTATTGCGTCAAGAACCCCATCCTTGATGCCGGAGACCCAGCGGTTGACACCAAGCAGCAAAAGCATGTCCTTGCGGCAACCGTGGTATGCAGGTTCTATATCACCCTCGGAGAGAAGCCCAACGGCGGAGCCTGCGCTCGCGCACCAGCAGCCAGGGATTACGGGATCCAGTTCTTTCTTCGAAGATGTGTCAGTACCGCAGCTTACCTGGCTGATTCTTAAAAACGGTACCAGCTATCTTGCGAGGGATTACTGGCTCGAGGCCGGCAAGCTGGTGTGTGTAACCCTGGACTGGGACCGCCAGTTGATCCCACTGGCTAGGCTGGATCTGGATGAGACCATTCGCCTTAACCGGGAACGCAACGTCGAGTTTGTGATTCGTTCGCGCGATCATAGCGAGCCGTGAAGCTCTTTCTGGAGAGGTCTCATGTCGGATCGAGCATGTAAGTCCGATAGTCACAGAGGGTTTGAAGGAGCATGCCCGGGCGTAGCGTTGCCGTCATCTAACCTAGAAGGAACAACGGAAGGTGGGGTTCCAGGGCTAGGAGCCACGGAAAATAGCGCTACGGCAATCGCACGGGGGCGGGCAATTAAGCGGGTAAACGCCTGGACGGCAGTTTTGTGTGGTGGCTTGCCTGCGCCCGCGCTGGGTATCCTCTTTCCCACTAAGCTGCCGCAGTGGCTCGCAGGTTTTGGAGTAGGGCTCCTGTGGGCCAGCTGGTTTGAATACGCATACCACAGGTTTCTTCTGCACTTGCCTGGAACGTTCTTTGCGCGGCGGCACCTCGAACATCACGCCTCGGTGGGGACGCCTATTGAAGCGGAGCACGTTAATTTCGGCAGCTCGCCGATTTGGGTCGTCGTCCTTTTTGCGATTAACGGCGTACCGGTAATGATCGCGGACTTACTATTCGGCCTCGGCATGGCGCCGGGGATATTCCTCGCGTTTGCGCTCTACTTCATCACGGTTGAAGAGATGCATTGGCGCATTCACCTTGGGGAATGGTTACCGCCAGTGTTGAGAGCGTCGAGAGCGTACCATCTGGCACACCACGCTCGCCCGGACGCACGGTTCAACATTTTTTTGCCATTGTGGGATACGTTGCTGGGACCCGCGGGGAGGTAGTTTCCTATGGCCGACCCCTATTTCAAGCTGAGACAACAAGTTCATGTAGTTCGCAATCACTGCGCGTCGTGCAGCGAACTCGAATCGCAGATGCAGCACCCGATCAGGGTCAGAGCCATCATGGCCTATGGCCAAGGGTCTACGTATCGCATCGAAGACGCGAAGGGTGCATGCTTCAACATCAATGAAGCATGCCTGTGTAGCAGTGCTTCGGGCCACGAGTTGAATCCCTGCGTATTCTGCGGCCAGGGTGTCACCTGATCGGAGATTCCTGCGCTCGCCGGATCACGAACCGGGAGAACCAGGGCTTTGTGGTAGTGCCGCTACTTCATTCGCGGCCTGCTTAGCTTGACGCCTTGGTAGGCAAGGTAGCCCGCGATTGCAAGCCCTATCCAGCTAACCCAGAGAGGCACCACAACGTCCCCGAGCCGCGGAGAAGGCGCAACACGTGGAGGAGAGCGCTATCAATGAGAAAAGCGTCGTGGTGATGAGGGAAAAGACTCTTGGTGTCATTCCGACCTCTATCGATAAAGAATTGCAGGCGGTGAGGCCTTTAAATTCCCAAGACGCTTCTCGGGAGAACGCTTCAGGCAGCGGTTAGAAAGCGCTTTACCGTCTCGCCCCACTGTCCTCGCGAGACATCATCGACGGTGACTTCATCGGGCCAGGTACGCGACAGGTACTTTGGCGGGCCGAGAAGGAAGACGAAATGCTCCTGGGGACTCCGGTGCATTACCTCACCGTAGAATTCCAGCGCTTCCGCCGGGGAGTATCTGCGAACGTCGAGCATGAGGAGATCGTAGACATGGGGTCGCCACAGAAATCGCGCTGCGGAGATCTCTTCAGCTTCATGCACCTCAACTGCGTGAGTTCGCAGGACGGCGGCGCGCACCTCGCGAGTTGCTTGGCAGCGGTCGATGAGGAGAACTTTCTTGTCGGCAAG
>Ga0070708_100002889_pt1 | contig 13338 bp, 12 predicted proteins | sample KBSK5503metaG_FD_65469 | JGI IMG/M metagenome (GOLD analysis project Ga0070708, IMG submission 65469) | Corn, switchgrass and miscanthus rhizosphere microbial communities from Kellogg Biological Station, Michigan, USA - KBS K5-50-3 metaG | ecosystem: Host-associated > Plants > Roots >...
TTCGCCGCCGACCTGCTGCGCAGCCTGAGCATCCCCGCCGAGCTCGAGTTCGTGCGCGCTTCAAGCTATCCGACCGGAACATCGAGCAACGGTCGGTTGAAGCTGGCGCACATGGTGGAAGGCACACTTGTCGGCCGCCACGTGCTGCTGGTCGAGGACATCATCGACTCAGGCGTCACCGTGAACGCAGTCGCGCGACGGATTCGGCGGCTCGGCGCCGCCTCGGTGCGGCTGGCGGCGCTGCTCGACCGACCGGCGCGCCGCCAGGTCGAGGTCACGATCGACTTCACCGGCTTTGTCATCCCCGACCGTTTCGTGATCGGCTACGGCCTCGACTACGCCGGGCTGTATCGCGAGCTGCCTCACATCTACGCCCTGACATAGAGTCACGCTTCTTCGGCTGGAAGAAAGCCGAGCTGCACTCGCACCTGGATGGAGCGGTACGCCTGTCCACGGCGGAGGAGCTGGCCGGAAGGCAAGGCCTTCGGATGGTCGCGCCCGACGACTGCCACAGCCAGGCCGAGTACATCGCGTACTTCGACGACGCGATCGCGGTGATGCAAACGGAAGCCGCTCTCGAACGCATCGCGCGAGAGCTGTGCGAGGACTCCGCTGCCGAAAACGTCGACTACCTCGAGGTGCGGTGGGCACCGCGACTGCACCTGCGCGGCGGGCTGACCATGGAGCGGGTGATCCAAGCAGTGCTGACCGGCCTCGAGGCCGGACCGATCCAGGCGATGGCCATCGTCTGCGCGATGCGGCAGCACTCGCCCGACGAGAACGTCGAGCTGGCGCAGGTCGCCGGCCGCTTCGCCGGGAAAGTGGTGGGCTTCGACCTCGCGGGCGACGAGGTTCTCTACCCCGCGGCGCCTCACGCCGCGGCTTTCGCGGCCGCCCGCGCGGCCGGGCTCCATCTGACCTGCCACGCGGGTGAGGCGGGCGAACCCTCCAACGTCGAGGACGCCCTCAGGCTCGGCGTAGAGCGCATCGCCCACGGCGTGATCGGCGCGGGCGAACCGCGGATAGTCGAACGAATTCGCGACGAGGGCGTGGTGCTGGACATGTGCCCGACCGCGAATTGGAAATGCAAAGCAGTGCAGACGCTGGCCGAGCATCCGCTGCCTGCCCTTGTTCGTTCCGGCGTCCGCTGCACGATCAGCACCGACTCACGAACGGTGGCAGACACGACCCTGAGCCACGAGTACGACCTCATGTCGGAGGCCGGCATGACGGACCAAGAGCTCCGTCGCTGCAACGAAACCGCCTACGCCGCGAAATTCGGCTAGGGAGGGAAGAACTCTTCCCCACTCGTGGGGAAGTCCGGCCCGAAGGGCTGGGATGGGGCTGTTCTAGTTGCCCGTGCCGAACAAGCGGTCGCCGAAGTCGCCCAATCCAGGCACGATGTACGCCTTGTCGTTGAGGCGCTCATCCAGCGCCGCGGTGTAGACGTCGACTTCGGGGTGCCGCTCCTCGAGCACCTTCACCCCTTCCGGCGCGGCCACGATGCACACCATGCGCGTGTCGCGCCCGCCGGCCTCTTTGATCAGGTCGAGCGCCTGGGCCGCCGAACCGCCCGTGGCGAGCATCGGGTCGAGCAACAGCGGGATCTTGCCCTTGAGCTTCGGCAGCTTCTTGTAGTAGATGCGTGCGACCGCGGTCTCCTCGTCGCGCTCCAGGCCGATGTAGCCGACGCTGACCCGCGGCAGCAGCTCGAGCACTGGCGCGAGGAGTCCAAGACCCGCTCGCAGCACCGGGATCGCCACCACCTCGGCCGCGATCTCGATCGCGTCGGCCTCGGCGAGCGGCGTCCGCACCTTGCCGCGCCGCACCGGAAGGTCCGCCGTGGCTTCGTAGAGCAGCATGGTGATCACGTTGCGAGCTAGAGTCCGAAATTCCTCGGGCTCGGTGCTGCTGTCGCGCAGGCCTCGCAGACTGTCCGCGACGAGCGGGTGCTTACTGACGCTTAGCGGCACTTGCGTCGCGCTTGATCAGCCGCCGGATTGCGTCGACCGCGACCGCGAGCATGCGGTCCATATATGAAGGGTCGAGGTGATGGATCTCGCCCGCGCCAACCTCGTCCACGCACAGGCACACGGTGCCCGCCCGCATCTTGCGCAGCCGCGAAACGATCAACAGCGTGGAGGTTTCCATGTCATTGCCGATGATCCCGGCCTTCGTCCACATTTCCAGCTCGCCTCGCAGATCAGGCCGCGGCATCTGATCCGGCACCAGGTCCGAATACAGCGCGTCGACCGAGCGCATGAGTCCGACGTGGTACGGGACTCGCAAGGCCTCGGCTGACTCGATCAGCGCGTTCACCACATCAAGCGACGCTATCGCGGGGTATTCCTTCGGCACGTAGCCGTCCGGCGTCCCCTCGCTGCGCACTGCGCCGATTGCGATCACGAGATCGCCCATCTTGATCCCGGGCTGCAACGCTCCGCACGTGCCTACGCGCAAGAGCGTGTGCACGCCAAGCTCGTGCAGCTCCTCGACGCCGATCGCGACCGACGGCCCGCCCATTCCGGAGGACATCGCGGAGACGGGCACTCCCTCAACTCTGCCGGTGAACGTGCGGTACTCGCGGCTGAACGCGACCTCGTGCGCATCGTCGAAATGTTTCGCGATGAGCGGCGTCCGAAACGGATCGCCCGGCACCAGCACGTAATCGCCGACGTCGCCGGGGCCGAGACCGACGTGGTATTTCTTTTCCGTCACCGCCATCGGGCGAATACTAGTCGCCCTTGGTGATCCCGTTTTTATCGACCCGGGCCAGCACGTGAGGTGGCCGGCGCACAAGACTGTCGCTGAGTCTCCACGCACCGACCAGCCGTTTCGAAACGCGGTCGACGAGCGCTTGCGAACGCGCATGAACGGTCACCAGAGGGTCCCCCGCGGCGACTCGGGCTCCGACCTGAGCTTCGATCACGAAGCCCGCCGCAGGATCGACCTTGTCCTCCTTGCGGATCCGTCCCGCGCCGAGCTCGATCGCGGCGAGTCCAACCTCCAGGGCATCGATGGCTTCGACGTGGCCGTCGGATTCGGCCCTGACGGCGACCTGCACCGGCGCCACCGGCAGTCCGCGCTCCAGGTGCCCGTCCTGGGCCGCGAGCATTCGCTCGAAAGTCTGCCGCCCGGCCCCCGCCCGCAATACCTTCTCGGGATCGGCCGAGACTCCGGCGACCTCGCACATCTCACGAGTCACGCGCAGACAAACCTCGAGCAGCTCGTCGTCGCCCACGCCGGCGAGCGCGTCGAGGGCTTCCTGCACCTCCAGGGCGTTACCGACTGAGCGCCCGAGCGGGTTGTCCATCGCCGTCACCAGCGCCACCGTGCGGCGCCCCGCACCCTCTCCAAGCTCGACCATCTCGGCGGCCAGCTCCTCGGCCGAGGCGACGTCGGGCATGAACGCGCCCCGGCCGAACTTCACGTCCAGCACGATCGCATCGGCGCCGGCGGCGATCTTCTTCGACATCACGCTCGAAGCGATCAGCGGAATCGACGGCACGGTCGCGGTGACGTCGCGTAGCGCGTACAGCAGCTTGTCGGCCGGCACCATGCGTGGCGATTGGGATGCGACCGCGATTCCAACCTCTCGCACCTGCTTGATGAATCGATCTGGGTCCAGGTCAACCGTGAGACCGGGAACCGACTCGAGCTTGTCGAGGGTGCCGCCCGTGTGGGCGAGGGCGCGGCCGCTCAGCTTCGGCACCTTGACGCCACACGCCGCCGCCAGCGGCGCCGCGATCAGCGTCACCTTGTCGCCGACGCCTCCAGTCGAGTGCTTGTCGACCTTGATCCCCGGGATCGCTCTGAGGTCGAGCACCTCGCCGCTCGCCACCATCGTCTGGGTCAGCGCAAGCGTCTCCGCGGCGGTCATGCCCCGAATGCAAACCGCCATCAACCAGGCGGCCATCTGGTAGTCGGCGATCTCGCCCCGGATGTAGCCGGAGAGGAGAAACTCGATCTCTTCCGGCGAGTGCTCATGCCCGTCGCGCTTGCGGCCGATGACCTCCAGCGCCTGCATCAGCAGGCCTTACTGCTTCACGTATGGCTTGCCGTCGGCTGCAGGTGGCCGCGCCCGGCCGACGACGCCGGCGACCACGAGGATGGTTGCGATGTACGGTGCCATCAGCAGGAAATAGCTGGAGATCGGCACGTTGAGCACCGCCAAAAAGTTCTGAATCGCATCGGCGAATCCGAAGACGAGGGAGGCGCCCAGGCCGCCCAGCGGAGTCCAGCCACCCGAGATCATCGCGGCAAGCGAGATGAAGCCTCGCCCCGAGGTCATGTTCTTGGTGAATTGACCCACGGCTCCGATCGTGAAAAACGAACCCGCGAGCCCCGCCACAAGACCACCGAGGATCACGTTCATGTAGCGGGTGCGTAGTACATTGATGCCCGCCGTATCGGCTGCCCTCGGTTGCTCGCCCACCGCGCGCACTCGCAAACCCCATCGCGTGTGGAACAGTGTCACCTGAATCACGATGAGCAGCAAGAACATCAGATACACAAACACGTTTTGATCGAAGAAAAGTGGTCCGGCGACCGGTATTCGCGATAAGCCGGGAATCGCGACCGGCCGCAGCACCGCGGCGCTGTTGAGGGTCGTTGCGAACGGGATCATGAGCCGGTCGTATAGGAAGCCGGTTAAGCCCAGACAGAAGAGGTCCAGGACGATTCCAACGATCACCTGATCAACCTGGTAGCGGATTGCAAAGACCGCCAGGATGACGGCGATCACTCCGCCAAACAGCATCCCGGCGAGGATGCCGAGGGCAGCGTTGCCCGTAACGCTTGCCACCAACGCGGCGGAAAACGCTCCGGTCAGCATCTGACCTTCAATTGCGACGTTGATCACGCCGGCGCGCTCGCACAGCAGGCCCGCGAACGCACCCAGTGTGAGCGGCGCGGCCCGGACGAGGGTCCCCTGCAGCATCCCGATGAGACTCAGTGAGGATCCTCGTGCCGCCCAGGCAAGAAACGTGAATATGAAAATCGCAATCACGAGGGCCAGGATGTAATAGGCCCATCGGCCGAAGCCACGTATCAGCTGAACCGTGCCGAGAAACGCGGCGACAGCGGCCAGGCCAAATGCGGTGGCGCGCACCGGCACGACCACGTCAGGAACTGGTATCGCCTGAGCACTCTGCAGGTTCAGTACAAACCGCGCCTCGACCTCGCCCGAAACGCTGTATCCAAAAAATCCAGCCATTGCCGCCGCCAGGACCAGGAAGAAGATCCCCAGGGTGCGGCGACGGGCAACGCCTAGTCGAGCCCCCAGGGCGATTGCGCCGACCGCGGTCACGCAGCCATCTCTAGCCGCCCCAGCCCGGTGAGATGGCTGCCCTGGCAATGACACGCTCGGTCCGCAGGCGGAAGAGAGCCCTGATCAGCGCCGGTGCGGCCACGAACATGATCACCAGCGCCTCGATGACTTGAACCAGATCCACAGGAGTGGAGGTCGAGGCCTGCATTTGCACCGCTCCGGCCCTCAACCCCCCAAATAGAAGCGCGGCGGCGATGACACCCGCAGGGTTCCCTCGGCCGAGGAGGGCCACGGTGATCCCGTCGAAACCCACGCCTGATGAAAAGCCGGGCGTGACGCTGTACTGCACGCCCAGAATTACGTTGGCTCCGGCAAGCCCAGCCAACCCTCCCGCCATCGACATTGCAAGGACGACCACGCGACCCACGCCGATGCCGGCAGTCCGCGAAGCGTCTGGATTGGCACCGACTGCACGGAACTCGAAACCAACGACGGTGCGCCAAAGCAGGAAATAGACAGCAATAGCAACCAGGACGGCCAGGATGACGCCCGCGTGAACGCGAAGGTTCAGGCCCGCAAGATTTGGCAGCATCGCCCCAGAATCAACGGCCTTGCTGATGGGATCCGAACGGCCGGGCCGCTGAAAAATACGCGTGCCTAAAAAGTAGTAGGTCAGGTAGATCGCAACGTAGTTGAGCATGATCGTTGTGATTACCTCATGGGCGCCGGTCCGAGCTTTGAGGAGACCGGGCACAAAGCCCCAAAGCGCGCCCGCGGCGAAGCCGGCCAGAATGGCCAGGGGCAGCTCGATGAATCCGGGCCAACCATGCACCGAGAATCCGACCCATCCCGCGGCCAGCCCGCCGGCTATGACCTGGCCCTCGGCTCCGATGTTGAACAGGCCGGCCCGAAATCCGAGCGCGACCGCCAGGCCGGTGAAGACCAACGGAGCCGCTGCAACCAGCGTTTCCGACAGCGGGTAGAAAGCGTGGGCGAGTCCACTGGCTGTGCCGGTGGTCAGGTCGGAGCCGATCGTCGACGGATCACCGAGCGCGCCTGAAAGGAGAGAACCGTACGCGCCGGCAACATCCTGCCAGGCGTTGTAGAGCGCGATCGTGAAATCGGGCGCCTGAAAGACGGCTGGGTCCGAGGCGATGATGAAGACGGCACTGACAACCAGAGCCGTCACGAACGCGAGAACGACCACCAAGAGCGAACTCCAGGCGGACGATTCGGGGGCGATGATCTTTTGGATCACCGCACGAGCCGCACTGGCGCGATCGCGACCGGGCGCGTGGTCTGGCTCGGAGCTCACGGCCGGCCCTCGTCAGTCGGAACGGCGCCTTCGGCTTCAGTGCCGGCGCCCGCCATCATCAGGCCAATCCGCTCGCGAGTCAGGTCCGTCGCTTCGAACGGGCCCGCCATCCGGCCCTGGTACATGACGGCGATTCTGTCGCCTAGAGCAAGCACCTCGTCGAGGTCGCTCGAGACGATCAGCACTGCATCGCCTTTGTCACGGAGCTTCACGATCCTTTCGTGGATGTACTCGATGGAACCCACGTCCAGGCCGCGTGTTGGCTGCGAGGCGATCATCAATACGACAGGTCGAGAAAACTCCCGAGCCACGACCACGCGCTGCTGGTTACCGCCAGACAGGGTGCCGGCGGCCACGATCGGAGAAGGGGTTCGGATATCGAATTCTCGTATGCGCTCTTCCGCGGAGCGGCGGATCTCGGCTGGCTCGAGCACGGGGCCGTTCGCGAATGGGGGAACGTAGTAGATGTCCAAAACCAGGTTCTCACCGACCGAGAAATCCGCGATTAGACCATCCCTTTGGCGATCTTCAGGAACGTGGCCCACGCCTGCATCGAGCGTTTGCCGCGGCGATGCAGAGGTAAGATCTCGTCCCGCGACAGCGATGCGCCCCGTCGCAATCGGATCCAGGCCCATGAGCGCTCGCACAAGCTCCGTCTGCCCGTTGCCCTGGACCCCGGCAATCGTCACGATCTCGCCGGCCCGAACCTGAAATGTGACCTCGTTCACCGCCACCTGGCCGCGGGCGTCCCGGACTGAAAGATTCGCCACGTCGAGAACGACATTCGTCGGCTTGGCCGGAGGCCTGTCAACTCCGAGCCGTATAGCGTGGCCGACCATCATGGCGGCAAGCTGTGACTCGGTTGCCTTGGCCGGCACGGTCGATCCGACCACGCGGCCGCCGCGCAAGACAGTGATGCGGTCCGCTACCTGCTTGGCCTCCTTCAGCTTGTGCGTGATGAAAACAAGCGACCTACCAGCGCGCTTCAACGATTCCATCACGCGCAGAAGCTCATCAGTCTCTTGCGGCGTAAGCACCGCCGTCGGCTCGTCCAGGATCAACACGCCCGCGTGACGATAAAGCGCCTTGATGATCTCGACTCGCTGCTGCGCGCCTACCGACAGGGACGCGACTCGAGCGTCTGGGTCGACAGCGAGGCCGAACTGCGCACCCAGGCGCTGAACCTCCCTGCGAGCACGCCTGCGGTCGAGGAGTCCGAAAGATCGGGTCAGCTCCGAGCCGAGCATCACGTTCTCGGCAACTGTGAAGACGGGAATCAGCATGAAATGTTGATGCACCATTCCGATTCCGGTCCGGATGGCGTCGCTTGGGCTCTGGAACTTGACCGGCGTTCCGTTGACGAGGATCTCGCCTTCGTCCGGGTGATAAAGCCCGTAAAGGATGTTCATGAGCGTCGTCTTGCCGGCGCCGTTCTCGCCCAGCAGCACGTGAACCTCGCCCGGCTCGACCGTGAGATCGATGTGATCGTTGGCGAGTACCCCGGGAAAACGTTTGGTAATGCCTTTCAGCTCTAATCGAAGCGGCTTGGTCTCGACGGGCGACGAAGCGGCCGGGTTGGTTTTCACCGCCCGGCCGCCCGTCGATCAGCGCGAAATGTGCCTACTGCTCGCCGATCAGGAAGCTGCGTACTGAGCCCAGTCCTTGGGGCTGACTGAGATCGAACCGCTGATGATGCCTTGCTTGATCGTTTCGATCTCGCTCTTCAGCGAACTTGGGATCTTGCTGTCCCAATCGTGGTAGGGCGCCAGGGTGACCCCACCGTTCGCGAGGGTGCCCTCGTAGTTGCTGCCCTTGAAGCTGCCGTCCGCGGCTGCCTTAACGGAGTCCTCGACCGACTTCACGATGCCTTTGGTGACGGTGCTCAGGAACAGCGAACAGTACTTCGGTGCCCCGGACGGCTCGCAGCCATCGAAGTCGACCCACTCCATTTCGGCCTTGCCGTTTGCCTGCACCGCCGCCGCCGCGCCCAGGCCGACGTTGCCTGCAACGGGGAAGATCACGTCCGCGCCTTGCTGCATCTCGGCGTTTGCGATGTTCTGCCCTTTGTCCTGGCTCGTGAAGTCGCCCGAGAATGAGCCTGTCTGATTCGCGGGGTTCCAGCCTAAGACCTTCACTTTCGCGTTGTGCTGCTTGTTGTAGTAGTAGACGCCCGCGGCGTACCCATCCATGTAGATGGTCACGGTGGGAAGCTTGATGCCGCCGAAAGTGCCGACACCTCCCGTCTTGCTCATTCCGGCAGCCAGGTAGCCACCCAGGAACGCTGGTTGGTCAGTCCTGTAGGTGATTCCAAGAACGTTCGGGAGCGCGGGGCTGTAGCCGTAGTCAACTATCGCGAACTTCTGGTTGGGAGCGGCTGCGGACTTCGCCTTGGTGATGTCCCCCATCAGGAAGCCGACTGTGACGATGATTCCGCATTTCTGGTTCTCGAATGCGGTTATGTTCGGGTCGTAATCGTTTGTCGACGTGGAGGCCAGGTTCTTGATCTGAACCCCGAGGTCTTTCTTCGCACTCTGCAATCCGAGCCAGGCGCTCTGGTTGAAGGACTTGTCGTCGATGCCTCCGGTGTCGGTGACCATGCAGGCCAAGAAGTTTGGATATTGGCCGGCTGTGGTTCCTGGTGAAGGTGACCCGCAAGCCGCGATCAAAAGGGCGCCTGCAAGCACCATCGCTTGCGGCCAGCTCCTCTTCGCTTTCAACATTTCCCTCTCCTTTTTCGAGCCGAACGCGCTTAACGAAAACCTGGGCTCGCCCAAGATCCTAACACTCGTCCGATGGCTCGGAAAGTCGCGGGAGACCGTCGTTACTCCATCCTCTCCAGCACGGTCTGGACCTCGGCGATCGCCTCGATTCGATCCCATCCGACTCGCGGAAGCGATTCTTCTGGGACGTGCTCGTGGTGCCAAGTTACTGCGTACGGGATATGTATCGCATGGCCGCCAAGCTCCACCACCGGCACGACGTCCGAACGCAGCGAGTTGCCCACCATCACAAAGTCCTGCGGCTTGATGCCGCGCCGCGTCAACACCCCGCGATAGGTCTCCGCGTTCTTCTCGCTGAGGATCTCGACCCCGAGGAAGAGCTCGCCAAGACCCGATCGGGCGAGCTTGCTCTCTTGGTCGAAAAGGTCGCCCTTGGTGATCAGCAGCAGGTCATAGCGCCCGCTCAGCTCGCGAAGGGTCTCCTCGACGCCGTCGAGCAGCTCGGTCGGCTCCATCAACATCCGCTTGCCCCAGCCGAGGATCACCTCGAGGTCGGTGGCGGGGATGCTGGACTTGGTCAGCTCGATCGCGGTTTCGAGCATCGAGAGTGTGAACGACTTCACGCCGTAGCCATAGATGGCGAGGTTCTTCATCTCCATCTCGGCGAGGCGCGTATCAATGTCGGCGCCGGGCGCGTGACGCGCGAGCAGCTCGCGAAACTCAGCCTGGGTGACGTGAAATCGCGTCTCGCTGTGCCACAGCGTGTCGTCGCCGTCGAATCCCACCACCAGGACCGCCACGAAGCCGAATTATCCGGCCTGACTAAGTGCCTGGGGTCTTGATGTACTTCCAGTGGAGCCCGCCATCTTCGGTGCGCTGGATCGAGCCGCGGACGGTGGCGTAACCGACGGACGCGTCCCCGAAAACAACCTGCGGTGAGACCGGGGCGGCCTGGCCGTAGTCAGATGCATACGCGTGCCAGCTGCGGCCGGCATCGGTGGTCTCAACTGATTGACCAGGCAAGATGACTTGCAGCCACCGCGACTCGGTGACGAAGGCCACCGCGATCGCCGGGGAGGGGATCGTGGCTGTGTATGTCCAGCCGGCCCCGCCGTCGATCGACTTGAACACGTAACCCTTGCCGCCAGACTCCTGCATGCCGTAAGCGGTGACAAGGAGCACGTTTCCCAACCGGTACACGTCTTGAGCGCGCAACGTGAAACCACCGGTCCCGGACTGGAACCCGGGCGGGTCGGGCAGACGAGAGCTCTTCCAGGTCGCTCCACCGTCAATCGTCCGGTAGATCGTCGGAGGTGAGTTGTCATCCCACGCCGTCACAAACCCGCGGGCCTTGTCGACGAAGGAGATGAACTCCTTGCACTGCTCGGCGCGGATTCCGTTGCCGCCGGCGCGCTCGGGGGCGACCGATGTGATCAACCTCCACGTGTTGGCGCCGTCAGCGGTATGCCAGATTTGCGCGCCCTCCGCCTGGCATTGCGTCGCTGGACTGATAGCGAGCATCGCCCAGCCGTTGTCCGCGTCGGCAAATGTGAACACCAACCGACCGGTATCCACGCCCTGGGGCAACTGGCGCCGTTCCCAGGTTTGCCCGCTGTCTTGCGAGCGGAACAGAAGCCTGTAATCGACGAACGCCCACACGACGTCCCGCGACGGCGCGCTCAGATAGGCCTCGCTGGGCAGAACCACCGGCGACTCAGTCGGGCTGGTGGTCGGTGAGGCGGTTCGCGCTCCGCTCACCAGGCCACCATGGGGTGGGTGCGCGAGGTTGCGTGTCGCGAGCAGCACACCCACCGACGCCACCGTCAGGACGATCACAGTCGCGACCGCGATCGCGGGTATCCAGTTCGTCGCAGGACGGCCGCGGGCGAGCGCCTGATGAAGCCCGCCGCGAAATTCCGGTGAAGGCTCGCCGCTGCGTGCGTCCAGCGCACGCCTCAGCTCCGGATCCTCGGGAATCATCCATCCACCTCGATGGCCATCGCCGGACGGAGGGCGGCCAGCGCCCGATGGATGCGGACTCGCGCCGCGCCCTCTGAGCAATCCAGGACTCGCGCGACCTCTTCGATCGGCAGATCAAGGTGGTAGTAAAGCGACAGCGGGAGCAGATGTTTCGGCGCAAGGCGTTCGAGCGCCGTCGCGAGGTCGATGCGCTCTTCTAGGTTCACCACAGTTCCGGTCGATCTGACCTCTGGAAAGCGGAGCACCCTCCACCATCTCCCGCGCCGGGCCGAACGGCACTCGTTTGCGACGATGGCGAGAAACCACGGTCGCAACGGCGCGTCGGGACGTACGCGGTCGAGCTTCCGCCAGGCTTTGAATGCGGCGTCCTGCACCGCATCCTCCGCCGCCTCCCGGTCGTTCAGCATCGTCATCGCCAGTCGAAACGCGACCTCCAGCACAGGCGTGAGCAATTCTTCCAAGGCCTGGCCGTCGCCGGCCTTCGCGCGCTCGAGGAGTCGCGGCCCGTCGTCGCTCACGCGGCTAATGGTTCTACGCGCGGACCGAGTCTTCTGTTACATCCGGGGGTGGAACAAAATCGACGGGAACCTGGGTAGGAAAGTACCGAACATGAACCCACTGAACGGAATCCACCACATCAGCGCCATCACCGCCGACGCAACCAGGAACCTCGAGTTCTATGCCGGGGTCATGGGCTTGCGACTGGTCAAGAAGACGGTCAACCAGGACAACCCGGCCGTCTACCACCTCTTCTACGCGGACGAAGATGGCAGCCCTGGTGCGGACCTGACATTCTTCGAGTACCCGGGCCTCGTGCGCGGACGTGCGGGCGCGGGGATGATCCATCGGATCGGCTTTCGGGTCGGTTCCGAGGAAGCCCTCGAGTTCTGGGCGCGTCGCCTAAAGGCGGCCGGGTTGGAACCCACGATCGAAGACGACCGTCTCCGGTTCGAAGACCCGGAGGGTCTCGGTTTCGAGCTCATCGCCGGGACGACTCAAGATCAACCGCTCGTGGCGCGACATCCCGAGATTCCCGAGAAGTTCGCCCTGCAGGGGTTCGCCGGCGTGAGGGCTTTCGAACGCCGTCGTGGCGCAAGTCATGCGTTTTTGGCCGAGACGCTCGGTTTCCAAGGCACGGGTGATGACGCATACCAGTCCCGGGGGGATTCGCGCGGTTCTTTTTACGTCTATGACGCCGCTCCCGAGGCGCGCGGCCTCGGCGGGTCCGGGACCGTGCACCACGTCGCGTGGTCGTCGACGATGGAGGACCACGTCCCGTGGCGAGACCGTGTCATTGGGGGCGGCGGTGACCCGACGCCCGTGATCGACCGCTTCTACTTCCGGTCGATCTACTTCCGGGAGCCGAGTGGGGTTCTGTTCGAGATCGCGACCGTGGGCCCCGGCTTCTCATCCGACGAGCCGAAGGAGCACCTCGGCGAGCGCCTGTCGCTGCCGCCTGCGTTCGAGTACCTGCGCGCGCAGGTAGTGGCAAACCTGACGCCTCTGCCCAACCCAAGAGAGACCAAACCCCTCCCCATTCATCGCGAGGGGCGCCTCACTCGATAGACACCTTTGGCGCCAAAAGCGTGTATCCGGCGCAGGGGATAGACACCTTTGGCGCCAAAAGCGTGTATCCGGCGCAGGCGATAGACACCTTCGGCGCCAAAAGGGGCCGGACGTCGCGTAGGGGCTAGGCGGCCATCCTCAAGTAGTCAGGCAGTAGCTGCATCCGCGTTCCCTGAAGGGCTTCCAGCGCGTCGTCGACGGTGACCTGCCGGCGCCTGAAGTTGCGCAGCGCGAACCGGTCGCACGCGGTCTCGGCGCCCGACCGCCGACCCCGCACCTCGCGGAGGTACCAGTGCAGCCACTCGTGGCAGTAGACAAAGCGGAGCACCTCGCGCCGCGTCCGGAACCTGACCTTCTCCGCCACCCAGGCAAATCGCATCCCGGCGCCGCGCTTGCGCCGTGCGTTGAAGTAGACGAGCTCGTCGAACGGCCGGAAAGGCTCGGGTATGCGGACGATGATGCGGCCAACGTCGAACTCACAGAGGCCG
>Ga0070708_100002890_pt1 | contig 13337 bp, 15 predicted proteins | sample KBSK5503metaG_FD_65469 | JGI IMG/M metagenome (GOLD analysis project Ga0070708, IMG submission 65469) | Corn, switchgrass and miscanthus rhizosphere microbial communities from Kellogg Biological Station, Michigan, USA - KBS K5-50-3 metaG | ecosystem: Host-associated > Plants > Roots >...
GCTGGTCCACGGGGGATGTCTCCTGCCAGGGCATGGGCCAACCTCCTGTTGGCCCACGACCTTAGCGGTGTCACCCATGTTCCCGGTTTGATGTGTTACCTATGTACCCGGTTTGTACCATGCCGGAGATAACACCAAAAAAGAGCGACGGCGACCCGGTGCTCTGAGTCGCCGTCCAAAAAACCGCTCCAGTCCGGTCCAGTCCTGTCCTCTCCCGTCCGCTCCAATCCGCTCCGCTAAGGTCAGGTGCCGCTTGCCCTGCCGGGCTCCGTACCCTGGGCTGCCCGCGTCCCCGGGCTAGCTCACATCCTAGATAACAACTTTTTTCTTACTCGCCGGGCTTGCCGTCTTACTTGGTCCGCTTCGGCTTGATGGCCCGTACAGCTGCCGCCACCGAGCCCGCCTCGATGTCGAAGTCCCGGAGGCGGGTGCGCACGATCGAGGGCAGAGTGTCGGAGCAGTCCCAGAGTTGCCCGAGCAGCCAGTCCACCCCGAAGGACTCCTCGTCGTCTAGGTGCGCGACGTCGCCCTCCATGCCCTCGTCGATCCAGTCGTAGAGCGCTTCCCTCAGGTGTCCCGGCGCGTGCCCGCCTCGGGCCGGGTTGAAGCGCCGCCTCCGAGCCGGTTGAAGCGGAGCATCTCCGGCCTCTCCGACTTCACGCCGCGTAGCAGGTGCCGCTCGATGCCCTTGACCAGGCTGTCCAGGAAGATTTCGGGCGTCTCGGGCGTACCGTGGTGGAATCCATATCGCCCGAGCTGCTGCTCCGGGATCTCCGCCGCGAACCTGGCGGCCGGGTCTTGGTAGAAGAGGTCGAGCGCCTCGTTCAGGCGCTGCACGATCCGCCCATCTCTGTGCTCCATCACCCACGCGGCCAACGTCTCGAGCGCGATGGCGCAGCGCTGGTTGCCGTCGTCCTCCGGGTACTCCGCGGCCTTCTGCCCCCGCCACTCAGCTTGTCCGAGGATGTCCTCTACGAATCTGGTGATGCGGTCCTCTCGCGCCTGCTCCTTCACTGCGTCCATGGTCCTGGTCCCTCCTGGTTGGGCAGCCGCTCTGCCTGGCCGGCCGAGCCCCTCACCTGAGATAACACCAAGTCGGAGCAAACCGACTTCGGCCTGCGGCCAGGGAAGAACGCCAAGAACCACCTTCCCTTTGCGGCGCCCCTGCTCGTCGTCACGCTGCTCGTCACCCCTAAAGGGGGTGGGACGAGCTGACGAGCAGAAAGCCTTGACTTGCCTGTCACCTCGTCATTGCTCGTCAAGGAAGGCCATGACGAGCAGGAAGTCCTTTTCACGATTGATCTTTCTGCTGATACGGTTGGCGCTGCTTGTCAGCCGTCCCCGTCACGAACACGTGGCCGCTGTCCACCAAGCGCTCCAACGCCCGTCGGACGGTCGCTTCGGACTTGCCGAGCTTCTTGGCGATGGCCTTCCGGGACACCCCAGGCTTGCCCTCCAGCGCGGGATCAGGCTCGAGCGCGCCGACCGCCTGGAAGACCCGTTCGTCCGTTGTGCCGTGGATGCACATCCTGGCGGATGCGCAGCTGCCCGATCAGGTTTCTAAGATTTTAGTTGTTAAGTAAGGCATGCGGGACCGATCGAGGAGAGAACCCAGAAGATTAAGATGAACACGGAAGAACCCGGAAAATGCGCCCGCACGGTCAAGAGCCGCGCGGAATGGTGTTAGGTCTGGCAAGCTCCACCAGCACCAGCGACCCGATCCGGGGCCTGTGGAGGACGGTCATGCGGGACCGACTACCTCCGGGCCCAGTGTCGGGCCGCAGGGATCGCAGAGTGATCAGCGCCGCGGGAAATTCGCAGAGTGGAGAACCAGAAAAGTTTGGTGTTACTAGAGGTATGGGAATCACAGCGAAGCGCGGCGAGCCCAGAGAGGGCATGAAACCACCCACCTCACCCTCGCGCCGCCGCGCTTCGCTGTACACGTCGACAGGGAACAAGGAGGAGTGACCAGAAGAAAGCAAGATCGGCACGCACAATTGCGGTCTCCATGGTGTTCGAAACGCTCGGGCGGTGCGGCTGGCCAGCCCTGCCCGGGTGCCCCTCTTGGGGCGGGGCCGTGCGTCCATTCGGGACGCATCTCGACGTAGGAAGGGGCAACCATGGAGAGCGCTGCGAATGCGACCGTAGACCAGCAGGACGAGTATCTAGGCGACCAGCCGACGCCGGGGCCGACGCCTGAGTCCCAGGCGGAGCCGTGGCGGACCGACCCGCAGATCACCTATCCCGAGCGGTTCACCGATCTCCTGCCGCCCGAGGACTATCCGGCCGCCCCTGTCTTCCCTCCGCACTCGCGTCTTGGTTGTACCCCATCTTCGCATCACAAACAGGGGGCAATCAGGTCTCTGAGCCGCGAATTCCCCAGTTGTCTGCTCCCTGACCTGTCTGATGACCTGGGAGTGACGACACGGGATCAGTACGTGCTGGGGGTGAGAAGTCTGGCCCTCTGGGAGATCCCTCTGAGACCAGTCCGATATCCAGAGCATGACGGTCCCCGAGCTCGGAAGAAGAAGTACTGGTGTCCACCTGGCTGCTATGCGGCCGTTCTCGCCTCCCGCTACGACGTGCTGCCGTTTACCCACGCCATCGCCTTGACGGCTCCGCCCGGCTGCTTCGAGGACTGGTTTGTGCCGTGGGCCGAGGAGAGTTTCGAAGGCTGGTGGGCAGTAACCAAGGCCTTGTCGTTCCCGGATCAGGCGATCTGGCTGGGCGCCAAGGCCGATCGTCCAACGGCCAGAATCCCAGGATCCGGCGAGGACCCGCACGTCCATCTCGTGGTCGGCAATGTCCCGCTGGCGGACATCATGGCTGCCGTCGAGCGCTGGCCGTTGGGGCGGCCCTCGATCGAGCTCACTCCGCTCTACCACGTCTGGGGCAAGCTCCACTACATGCTGACGCAGTCGCCGGTCGACACCGAGTCCGATGAGCTCGGCATGGCGCGGAGAAAGTACGCCCACCATCGGAACCTGGACGCCCTCATCCTCCCACTGATCAAAAGCCCGACCTTGGAGCCCTACGCGCTCTTCATGAAGCATCGGCTCGCGGTCTACCGGTCCAAGCGGCGGAGCTCGGCCTGGGGGAGGCGGATGGCCCGGCGCCGATGGCAGCGCGCGGCCTGATGCTGATGAGAATGGTGTTAACGCATACAGGGAGGATCACATGAACACGGAGACGAAGACGACGATGACCAGCAGGGAGAGGACGTGATGGCCGAAAACGACCCCGAGAAGGCCCCAGGACGGGCCACAGTGAGCGAACGGCGGAACGATCGGCCCACCACCCGCCCCCTGACCCGCTGGGGCTCCCCGGCAGAGCAGGAGACGATCATCCGGTGGGACCGCGAGTCCGACACCGTGTCGCTGTTCACGGCCGACCCGACCATCGCCCGGCGGATCGAGGCGGACCTCGTGGTCACCCGCGAGTCGATCGTGGACGGCCAGCCGGTAGGCCGCTGGTACCGCGTGTCCAAGACCGCCTTCCGGTTCAAGGTCGGACGGCGAGCGCAGAAACCATGAGCGAAGGAGGAGTGAGATGAAGAACCACGAACTGATCACCGAGCTACTCCGCTACCCGGCGGGCGCCGAGATCGAGGTGCACCTCCTGGTCGACGAGGACGAGACCACCCTCACCGGCCGGATGTCGGACGTCGTCGTGGACCTCGACACCGGCGAGATCCGGCTGCGGGCGACCGAGAGGCCATGATCCGATGGACCTGGAGGAGCTGGTGATGGATGTGGAGGGAGGGCTGCATGCGTCCGGGAATCGCGTCCGTAGGCCGGCGCTGCGGTCCACATGGCGCTGGTGGGCTGATCGAAGAGCCCCGAGGCCGATCCCGACCTGATGCCGCCGAAGACCGGTAGTAAACTCAAGCGATGAGCCGAGACGACCGCGACGACGACGAGACCGAGCCCGAGATCTCCGCGGCGTGGTACGCCAAGCACGGCACGCTCGCGGTCCCACCCGAGCACGTCAAGCAAGGGTGGCGAGAAGGACGCACCGGGCTCGAACCTGACCGCCGCACGGTCGAGCGCGAGCACACCCGCCAGCAACGGATCGCCCAGAACGGCGCGAACCCGCAGACCGGTGGCTGGTGGCCATACTGGCGGCCCTGGAAGCCCAGCGGAGGCGCCGAGGCCTGGAAGCGCACCCTGTTCCGACCCGGCTCCGAACGGGCCAAGCGAGCCGGACGGAAACGGTCCTACTTCAAGATGCTCGCAGCCCGCCAGAACGGACGCCTCGGCGGTCGCGCCCGCTCCCCCCGAAAGACGCTCGCGGCCCGGATCAACGGGCGTCGCGGCGGTCTCGTCAGCTCCCTGCGCAAGGCCGAGTGTGCGCGGCGAAACGGGCTGCGTGGCGGCCGACCGCGTGCCGCGTAGCGCATCCGGCTCTGCGTGGTAACCGAAGCGAAGCCATCCGCCCCCGTCCCCCACACACACACGCGTCTGCTGCTACAACAAAGCAGAAACAGGGCATAGGCCCGCCGCGAAGGCCTAGCTGCTGGTAGCACGAGACCAGAATCACCAATGTTGACGCGGGTGTGCGGCGGCGCACAACTTCATCTCGAAGACCGAATGGAAGATGGAAAAAGCGGGACGGATGCTGGCTTATTGTTGACGGATCTGGGCGCTCGATCCGCGGACGATCGAGGCCGTCGTGGCCGCCGCAGGACGGCGACGAGCCCTAATGAGCCCGCCGCCCTCTGACCTGCCCTGGCTCAGAATCGGGTGATTGTGGACCACCGGATTTCCCCTCTCAGCCTCTCGCCTTGGCGCGCACTTGCGGAGCGCCCGCCGATAGGGTTTATGTGACAGCCCGGCTGAGCGTCATGCGGCTGACGCCGAGCAGCTTGGCCACCGCACGCATGGAGCGGCCCTCGGCCAGCAGCCGCCCAGCGCGAGCCAGGTCGAGCGACACGCGCGGCCGTCCAAGCCGCTGACCGTGCGCTCGAGCCCGCTTGAGGCCAGCCAGCACGCGATCGCGGATGAGATCCCGCTCGAACTCGCTGATAGCCGCCAGGACGTGGAACAAGAGCCGCCCGGCCGGGGTCGTGGTGTCGATCGCTTGGTCCAGCACCACCAGGTCCACGCCCAGGACCTCGAACTCCCGCACCATGGCCACCAGGTGGTGGACGCTGCGCGCAAGGCGATCGAGTTTCACACAGGCCACCACATCCACGTGGCGGACTCGCACAGCCCCGAGGAGCGCATCCAAGGCCGGCCGCTTCTCTCGAGCCCCGGACACGCCGTGATCGACGAACTCGGTGACGACCCAGCCGCGGGCCGCAGCGAAGGATCGCAGGGCGAGGATCTGGTTCTCGGCCGTCTGCCCCGTGGTGGACACTCGGCAGTAGAGGGCCGCTCGCGCGCCGGCAGGGCTCATGGCAGCCTCCCCAGCTGCGCGCTCGCCGCCTTCACCGCCGCTTTCGCCTCCCAGATCAAACTCCTGTAGCTGTGCATCTCGTGGCCGATCCCGGCGGCCGTTTCGTCGAGCAGCTGCTCGAGCTGGCGCTCGACCGCGCGGAGCACGACCTCGTGGCGCGCCCGGTCCATCACGCCACCTCCACTGATCGGGTCCACGTGCTCAACTTGCAGCGAGCGCAGGCGGAGACTGGTAGATTGGCGGCAGCTTGCATCGCAACCTCCTCAGTAGGTTGTGGTGTGGGTCAGGGGGTCGTCGGGGTTGCTGCCCCGGCGGCCTCCGCTTGTGGTTCCACCCTATCAGGGGACGATTTTCATCGCCAGCGCGCCCGATCCTGCCCACGAGCCTGTACGGCAAGACACGGTTGTGGTCGAGCCCGAGCCTTTAGTTGAATTTGTCGATCGAGATCACGTACGGGAACCCGAGGTCGAGCCGCCGGCCGAGTCTGAAGCTGCAGCCGAGCCGCGGGTCGAGCGCGGCCCGCTGATCGAGCGCGAGTGCTAAGGCTGCGGCGCCGGTTCAGCGCCCGGACCATGACGCGCCTGCAGGAGATCCGGTGCCGAAGGGGGGATTCGCTCGGGCCGCTCTTCGGCGCAGCAAGTCATGCGGGGGATTTTCGAGGATTCTTCTCGGTGCGTCCAGCACTTGCGCGGCTCAGGTTGTTGGCACTGGGTGATATGGAATGAGCCGGTTTGAGCCCAGCTGTACTCCCGATTTACTCCCGGCTGACCCGGATCTTCGGACAGGCCGGGGCGTCAGCGGTATGCTCGACGCCGGAGCCTCTCACACGCGATGCAGCTCGGCATCGACTTCGGGACCACGCGAGTGGTGGTGGCGGCGGTCGACCGCGGCAACTATCCGATTCTTTCGTTCGAAGCGCCCGAGGGGCCCATGGACTGGTTCCCGCCGGTGGTAGCCCTTCGGGACGAAGAGCGCCGGTACGGATGGGCGGCCTGGGCGACCCAGGCGGAACCCGCCTGGACCTGCATCCGATCGCTGAAGCGGACACTGGAGGACGCTGGCCCCCAGACCATGTTCGAGGTCGACGGGACGTGCCTCCCCCTCATGGAACTCCTGGTGGGGATGGTCGGCGAGTTGAAGCGCGCGCTGGGCCTCGAAGGGCCCCTCGAGGTCATGTTGGGCGTGCCGGCGAACGCCAACAGCAATCAGCGCTTCCTGACGGTCGAGGCCTTCCGGCGCGCCGGATTCCGGGTGCTTGGCTTGCTCAACGAGCCGTCGGCGGCGGCCATCGAGTTCGCCCACCGCCAGCAACTCATCGGTCGCCTCCTCGTCTATGACCTGGGCGGCGGGACCTTCGACGCGTCCCTGGTGGAGCTCGACGAGAAGACCCACACCGTGGTAGGGAGCGAGGGCGTCGCCACGCTCGGCGGGGACGATTTCGATCACGTGCTTGCGGAGATGGCGGTGGACGAGACGACGCTCGCCGAGCTTTCGGTTGGTGAGCGATTCCGGCTGTTGGAGGAATGTCGGCGGCAGAAGGAGGCGCTCCACCCCAACACGCGCAAGATCGTCGTCGACCTGGACCACGCTCGAGAGGGGTGGGGGCAGGTCACGATCCCCGCCGCGGCGTTCTACGAGCGTTGCCGTCCGATGGTCGAGGAGACGATCCGTGCCGTCGCTCGGCTGGTGGGCCACGATGCGATCGAGGCGCTCTATGTCACCGGCGGCGGCAGCGAGTTGCCGTTGGTGAGCCGCATGCTCCGCGACGCGTTCGGCCGCCGTGTTCGGCGGAGCGCCTACACTCGGTCGGCCACCGCCATCGGCCTCGCCATCCAGGCCGATGCCGCGTCGGGCTACACGCTCCAGGACATGTTCGCCCGCAACTTCGGGGTGTGGCGCGAGGCCGAGGGCGGACGGGTCATGGTATTCGACGTCATTTTCCCACGCGGGACTCGGCTGCCAGGCCCTGGTGAGCTCCCGCTCTCGGTCGAGCGCCACTACTATCCGATTCACAACGTGGGGCATTTCCGCTACCTCGAGGCCAGCCATGCGGACGGCGAGGGGAGGCCGCAGGGCGACCTAGCGGTGTGGGATGAGATCTGGTTCCCCTTCGACCCCGTGCTCGCCTCCCATCCCGACCTCCGGAAGGTTTCAGTGGGCCCCTCCGACACGGCGGCCCGTCAGGAGATCGAGGAGCAATACGCATGCTCTGCAGCCGGGACGGTGGCGGTGACAATCCGCAATGTCACCGCGCAGTTCCAGCGGGAGTACACCATCGGCCGTTGGGCACCGCCAGCGGCCCCGACGATCCTTCCCACCAAGAGCCGACGCCGTCGCTGATCTGCCGTTGTGGTCGTCCAAGCGCATATGGAGATCAGGAACGCGCCCGGGGATTTTCAGACCCGCCCGCATCCCCCGGCTCGGACACGTGATTTGTTGGTAGCCTTCGCGCATCCACCTCACAGGCTATGATTTGTCAACCTCGCCACAGCATCGACGACGGACCGCAGGGCATCCTCTGAACTTGTGTACCCGACAACCCTGAAGATTGTAGGTACGCCGAGCGCCATCAGAGAGACGTATCCCTCCCCAATCTGAAGAGTATGCTGAGACCGATCAGGGTTCTCGTATTCCACGGCGGCCGCTTGGTTTACAGCTGATCGTCGATAGCAAAGCACGATCGGCATGCCTCGCTGTTCTGCGATCTGAAGTTCTATGCCGACACCGATCGACGGGTAGGTTGCGTCCGCAACCACAGCATCCGCCCACTCCACCATCTCGCGGTCCCAGAGGTAGCAAAGCCGTGCTCTCTCACTTGTGGGCTTCACAGCCAGCTGGGGATCACTGTCCCTGAGCGCATACCGCACCTCCGCACCGTTCTCCTCGCATGACCGAGCAATCGCGTGGATCAGTCGAGCATACTCGTCAAACTCATGCCGTGGCACGTGCGTCAGTCCACAGGACACGTAGAGACGCATGGCGATGCTAGGTCGCAGGTCGCACATTCGGAATCATGAATTGATGGCCAGTGAGCTCGGAGGCGATCCCGTCCAAGAACTGCTCGGGAGACATAAGCACGAACTCATTGATCAGCCAGTTGCGCTGGCCACCTAGGAATGACGCGAGTTGCGAGGGCCGGTACCTGCAGATCTCACTCAGGCGATGCATCGCGGCCAGCGTGAGCGTTAGTGGTGACCGCTGCAGACGCCGAGGGCCGCGCACCATCGCCTTGACGTACCACAGTGTCTGCGTTCCGCTGATATGCTGAAGGTCCGGCCGTAGCTGCTGATTGAGTGTGGCGAGCCTCCCGAGATCATCCGCCGTTAATGTTGCTCTCCCGCTAGATATCGTTACTGAGGCAGCTGAGCGGACCGCGCCTGGTCCCTGTCCTGGAGGATCGGGGATGAAAGCTGGCGGTAGTCTACTCAAGTGTGTTCTCTCGGTGAACTCCTTCGACAGCTGAGCACTAAGATAGGACTGACTCGTTGCCGAGTCAAAGACGTATCGGCACTCGGTCAACGAAAAAAACAGATCCGACTGATTCTGATATGTGAGGCAGTAGGTTCTGTGAACGAACGGCAGATTGAAGAGCAGTTCCTTAAGCGTGTGAGTCGCCGCGGGTTCCGTATCGCCGAGGTACGTTGCGAGCGATGGCAGTATTCCGCTCGCTTCAATTTGGACACCTTCGTTCGCCAGTTCTATCCGCGTGGAGCCCGCACGGAGATTCGCCGAACGCACGCCATGTCGCTCGGCGAATGACACGCCCTTTGCCGCCAGTAGCGCCTTGGAAGCGTTCATGAACGAGTAGTAGTGCAGGAGCGGCGCGGACTCTACTGGCATTCCTACAGCCGCTCGCGCGAACTCTCTGGCCTGATTCCAGTAGAAGAGCGCGTCGGACTTCTTGTTGCGCGTCAGCCAAAGCGAGACGAACTCCCAAGGGCTCTTCGTCAGCACATTTCTCGCGTCGAGAAGCGGAGATACGGCCGCTTTGTGCGGCCGGAGCTCGCGACCGTTCACACGAACGGGGCTGACCATGGGAGTCTGCTCACAAGACTTGTGGCTGCGCCTGAGGCGCCTGGCAACCTAACGCACCGCTCGAGCGCCCGGGCCCGCGCTGTGGTCCCGGTCAGTAGTCCGACCGGGCATCCGGAGGCGTTTGCGGGAGCGGGCTTTGGGCACGCGGCTCATGGCTTCCTGCTGTCCGTCCAGTCTTACACAGGCCGGAATATTTCGATGGTGGTCGCCGAGGGGCTAACCGGGCAGAAGGGGCGCGCTCAGCGGCGGCTTGCTCGCTTAGGCCAGCGCTGCTGGTGTGGTTCTCGGTGGCCGGGCTCGACAACTCCTGGCCTCGGCGGTGTATTCCCGGGTAGTGACGCGCGGGAGGGGGCGGAGGACTTCCAATCCCGCGTGCGGCCTTTGAGCATGTTGTCCGAAGCTGTTTCAGCTATGGCTTCAGTACAAGAGCATCGTCGGATAACACCTTAGCTGCGATCTCGGTCATCGGGGTCGTCGCCTCCCGAGAAGCGCTGACCCCAAGGAGATCGGCCTGAAGGACTCGGCCCGCCCGGTCACGATCAGCGTCGGAGGTCGAGCGCTAGGCCCTCCGTGGAGAAGACGATCTCGCCCTCGTAGATCCGCCGGACGTCGCCGATGCCCTTTTCCATGACCGGATGACTGGCGAGATTGGGTCCGATGTGCGAGAGGATGAGCCGCTGCACGCCGGCCGCCTGGGCCATGCGGGCGGCGCCCTTGGTCCCGCATTGACCGCCGGCCTCGCCGTCGGCGTCCATTCTGTCCTGGTCGTCCCAGCACATGCACACGAGCGCGTCGGCGCCCCGCGCCAGGTCGACGACACTCTGGCAGGGCTGGGTGTCACCGGTGAAGACGACGCTGCCGGTCGGCGTCTCTACCCGGTAGGCGAGCGAATCGAGGAAGGGCTGCACGTGCTCGGCCGGCGCCGCCCGCACCTCCCAGTCGGAGCCGGCGAACACGAGGCCCGGGCCCACGTCCTTGGCCTCCACGCTCGGGCCCGGGCGGGGCAGCACCGTTCCTCCACGATTGAGGTACACCCGCTGACTGAGCGGATGGCCGACGCGGGCCTGCCAGTCGTGGGTGAACGCGCCGCGCTCGCCGATTAGCCGCTCGGTGATCAACTCGGTCAGCGTGGGCCCGAAGACCTGCAGCCGGTTCTCGCGGCCGATGCTCTGGTCCCAGCGGCAGAGCAGAAAGCAGGGATAGTCGACGTCGTGGTCGAAGTGGTGGTGCGTGAAGAAGAGGTGATCCACCTTCGTGGGCCACAGGCCGGCTTTGACGAGCTTGTGCGTGGCTGCCGGGCCGCAGTCGAACATCGCGAGCCGGCCGCCGCCGAGGTCGAGGACGTACGAGCTGCCGAAGCGATCGGCGGTCGGCGTCGGCGTGCCGGCGCCCAGGATATGCAGTCGAGCCATGAGTGTCTCCCGCACCGATGCTGTGCGGGCGGCCGCGCGGTTGTCAAGGGCAAGGCGGCTCCGGGTCGGACCGCTCGGTGGCGGCATCAGGCCCTGGCCGTTGTCGCGCGGACGAACATCCCCCAGCGTCGGCCACCGGCGCCGTGCATCGCCTCCACGCCCTCTTCATCGCTCCTCCGCTCCGCTCAGCAAGAGCCGCTCGATCCGCGCAAGGGCGGTATCCGCTCGTGACCGCACGGCCGCTTCGTCGAGGCTCCCGAAGGGGTGCGGCACGACCACGAACGGGTAGCCGGGCATGCCGTTCAGCTCGGCTAAGGCGGCCGCCGTCGGCGCGAACAGCTCGGTCTCCACGGCGACGGCGGGGATCCCCTGCTTCTCGAGGGTGATGGCGTCGAGCACACTGCCAGAGGAGCAGCTCCCTCAGTCGCCGATGGCGGTGACGACCGCCACGCACCGCGTGGCCAGCCGGGCGGTGTCCTCCAACTGGGCGGGGGCGCTCGGATTCGCCTTGGTGACGTGCACCAGTTCCCCCACGTCGTGGCGCGCGCGCAGGTGCTCGGCCACGCGCTCGAGGAAGAGCATGCCGTGGGTCTTGCCGTTGGCGAGGAGTCCGAGCGTCGCGCCGGCGAGGCGCGGCGGGCGGGGGGCGCGCGCCGCCGTCCGGGGCGGCACCGCGCGCACCGGCTGGATCGGGTGATCGCGTGTCCAGACAAGGGTCGGTGTGTCTAGCGGGTGCTACCCCCGCCGGGGCAAGAGCCAGACGCCTGGTAGCTTGGATGGCACGGGGGAAAGGAGACCGAGCCTCTGAAGCCCATCGACGAAGCCATCGGAAACCGCGGGTCCCGGAGAGATCCCGCTCGTCGCCCCGGGGTAGGACGGCGGGGACCCACCTCCCTTGACACGGGCGGAAGACGTCGCTATATAGTCGACCAACCCCGCTCCATCCTATCGGGCACCGTTGCGGAAGGAGAGCGCCAATGAGAAATGGATTGCGCGTCCTCGACTCCGACCTCCATGTGATCGAGCCCCGCGATCTCTACGAGCGGTACCTCGATCCCCGCTACCAGGCCCGGGCGCCCCGCCCGCTCGATGCCCGGCAGGCGTACGTGAGCAACTGGATCGTCGACGGCTACGGCTTCCCGCGGCCGATCGGCCGTGGCCGACCCGACGCCGAGGCGCGGGCCAACGCGGCGCTCAAGGAGTACGCGGCGGCGGCGTTCGACTCGGCCTCTCAGCTCAAGGCGATGGAGGTCGAGGGCCTCGACGTTGCGGTGCTTTTTCGAACGCTGCCCGTCGTGTGTGTCGACGTCTTCGAGCCGGAGTTTGCAATCGCCCTCTGCCGTGCCTGGAACGATTGGGCGGCGGACTTTGTCAAGCCCGCGCCCACTCGCATGAAGGCCGCCGCCCTGCTCACGCTCCACGACGCGACGCTGGCCGCTCAGGAGCTCCGCCGCGCCGTCACGCAGCTCGGCTTCGTGGCGGCCCAGCTGATGCCGAACCCGGTGAACGGCGTGAACCTCCACGACCCGAGGATGGACCCGCTCTGGGCAGAGGCCGAGCGGCTCGCGGTACCGATCTGCTTCCATCCGGCGCCGAACAACTACTCGGACACGCACTTCGTGAACCGCTTCCTCACCCGGCCGAGCGCAACGATGTCGGGCGGGCTCAACAACCCGGTGGAGCTCATGGCGGCCATCGCCTCCATGACCGCCGGCGGCGTCCTCGAGCGCTTTCCGAAGTTGAAGGTCGCCTTCCTTGAGGGCAACTGCTCGTGGCTGCCGTGGCTTCTCTGGCGGATCGACGAGTACTGGAAGATGTCGAAGAGCGGCGAGACGGCGAAGCTCCAGGGGCTACCGAGCGAGTACTTCCTGCGACAGTGCTTCATCAGCGTGGACGTCGACGAAGACCAGGTCGAGTGGGTCATCAAGAAGCTCGGCGACGAGACGCTGGTCTTCTCGACTGACTACCCGCATTCGGACTCGCACTTCCCCGAGGCGACCCACCTCTTCCTGAAGCTGCCGATGTCCGAGGAAAGCAAACGGAAGATCCTCTGGGACAACTGCGCGCGGCTCTACGGCTTCAACTGAGCCCGACGGCGCGGAGCGATGCCATGTTGAGCGCGCTGCGTCGAGTTGCCCTGTCGCTCCTGCTGATTGGCGTCCTCCCAGCTGCGGTCGCCCCGTCGGCGGCGACCGCGCCGACCGGAACCCTGACCGTCGCCTATGCCACTCTGTTCGACGAGAACCTGAACCCGCTCCTGGGTCCGGCGCCGTCCAAGGTGTTCTACGACGTCATGTACGAGTACCTCGTCTATAACGATCCGCAGACCTTGAAAGCCGAACCCGGCCTGGCCGAGCGCTGGTCGATGTCCCGGGACGGCAAGCGCTGGATCTTCTCCCTGCGCAAGGGGGTGACGTTCTCCGATGGGACGGAGCTCACCGCGGAGGACGTCAAGTTCTCGCTCGAACTCCTCGAGCGGAAGGAGTCGCGCTG
>Ga0070708_100002891_pt1 | contig 13336 bp, 12 predicted proteins | sample KBSK5503metaG_FD_65469 | JGI IMG/M metagenome (GOLD analysis project Ga0070708, IMG submission 65469) | Corn, switchgrass and miscanthus rhizosphere microbial communities from Kellogg Biological Station, Michigan, USA - KBS K5-50-3 metaG | ecosystem: Host-associated > Plants > Roots >...
TGGCGCAACCCAACGCCGGCGCAGCGCGAATGGGGCCTCGACGCCTACGTCGATGCGCTCTGCGACGCGACCGACGCGGCGCGCGAGATTACGGGCAGCGACCAGGTCAACCCGGTCGGGGTCTGCGCCGGCGGCATCACGACTTCTGTCCTGCTCGGACACCTCGCCGCGCGCGGGGACGAGCGGGTGGCCTCGGCGACTTTTCCGGTCACGGTGCTCGATACCTCGGTCGACTCGATCACTTTCCAGCTCGCTTCGGAGAAGACGGTTGCTGCCGCGCTCGCGCGCTCGCAGAAGGAGGGAATCATGTCGGGCCGCGAGATGGCGCGCGTCTTCTCCTGGCTACGCCCCAACGATCTCGTCTGGAACTACTGGGTGAGCAACTACCTCCTCGGCAACCAGCCTCCCGCCTTCGACATCCTCTACTGGAACAACGACTACACCAACCTCCCCGCGACGCTCCACGCCGAGTTCCTCGAAATCCTCCTCAAGAACTCGCTCTGCCAGCCCGGGGCGCTCGAGGTGCAGGGCACGCCGATCGATCTCGGCCGGGTGCGGGCCGACGTCTACGCGGTCGGGGCCCTCGGCGATCACATCACGCCGTGGGAGGCATGCTACCGGACCCCGGGCCTGTTCGGCGGACAGCGCACTTTCGTGATGAGCACCGGCGGGCACATCCAGGCGGTGGTCAATCCCGTGGGCAACGCGAAGATGGGCTACTTCGTCAATGACAACTACGAGTCGAATGCCCAGCTCTGGCTCAAGGGCGCGCGCGAGCACAAGGGCTCGTGGTGGCAACACTGGGCCGCTTGGTTGGCGACGCGCTCGGGGCCGGAACGCGCCGCCCCGCCCGCGTTGGGCAGCGCATTGCATTCTCCGCAAATGGCGGCGCCGGGGCGCTATGTTCTCCAGGAAGCGTGAGCGCAATCCAGGAAAAGACGGAATTCGTCGTGGTCGATGGCCTTCGCCTGCGCGTCTCGATCCGCGGCAGGGGCCGGCCGCTGCTGCTGCTCAATGGAATCGGAGCCTCGCTCGAGATCTTCGATCCGCTTCGGCGCGAGCTCCGGTCCACCGAGACGATCGCGGTCGACATGCCGGGCACCGGCAGCTCCCAGACTCCGCGGTTGCCGCGACCCCTCTGCCGCCTGGCCCGCCTGGCGACCCGGCTGCTCGACGTTCTCGGCTATCCCGACGCCATTGACGTGCTCGGGATCTCCTGGGGCGGCGCACTGGCCCAGGAGCTCGTGCTGTCCTATCCCCGGCGGGTGCGGCGGTTGGTGCTCGCCTCGACCAGCACCGGCTGGCTGGGCGTGCCCGGGGACCCGAAGGCCCTCTGGGTCCTGGCCACTCCGCGCCGGTACTACTCGCCCAGCTACTTCGAAAGGGTCGCGCCGACTCTCTACGGGGGCGCGGTGCGCGAGGACCCGGGGCTGCTCCGCAAGCAGGGACACCTGCGCTTCATCCATCCGCCCACGATGCGCGGCTACCTCTGGCAGCTCGCCGCCGGAATCGGCTGGACCAGCCTTCACCGTCTCTACCAGGTGGCGAGCCCGACGCTGGTGCTTGCCGCCGACGACGATCCGATCGCTCCGCTGGCCGGCTCGCGGCTGATGAACTGGCTGATGCCGCGCTCGCGGCTGCACGTCGTGCCCAGGGGCGGCCATCTGTTCCTGGTGACGCACCCGGCGGAGGTCGCCCCGGTGATCGAGGGCTTTCTCGGCGAGGGCGATGGGTCTTTTGCAGAACCCGCTGCCTGACTCGTCGCCGGGTCCCGGGCAGCTGGATGTGATGTTTTCACACTGCAAAGCGACGCCGCATTGCTGTTTCACACGTTGGCACGCCCGGGCGCTGCTCCTACGCTGACACCATTTCAATCAGGAGGAATCGATGCTCAGCACGATGCAGAATTATCAGCTCACGATCGGAAGCCTTCTCCGCTACGGGCGCGCCGTCTTTGGCCAGAGCAGGGTGGTCACATTGGAAGGCAACCGCACGCGGACGGCGACTTTCGCGCAGGTGGCCAAGCGCGCCGAAGAGCTGGCGCAGGCGCTTCGCGCGCTCGGCGTCAAACCCGGCGATCGAGTCGGCACCTTTTGCTGGAACACGCAAGAGCACCTCGAGGCCTATCTTGCCGTTCCGGCGATGGGCGCGGTGCTGCACACGCTCAACATCCGCCTCTTCCCCGAGCAGCTCGCGTACGTCATCAACCACGCCGCGGACAAGGTCATCCTGGTTGACGACTCGCTGGTCTCGCTACTGGCCGGCATCCTGCCGCAGCTGAAGAAGGTCGAGCACCTGATCGTGATCGGCCCTGGAGACGGCAGCGCGCTGGGCAATCCCCACCGCTACGAAGAGCTGCTCGCCGCGCAGGAGGGCGACTTCGAGTGGCCCGAGATCGACGAGAACAGCGCCGCGGCCATCTGCTACACCAGCGGTACCACCGGCAACCCGAAGGGCGTGGTCTACTCCCATCGAAGCAACTATCTGCACTCGGTCGCCATCACTACTCCGAACAACTTCGGGCTCGGGGAGCGCGATCGCGTGCTGGCAATCGTGCCGATGTTTCACGCCAATGCCTGGGGCATCCCCTATGCCTGCTGGGGCACCGGCGCGGACATGCTGATGCCCGGGCGATACCTCTCGCCCGAGCCGCTCTGTCGTTTTATCGCCCAGGAGAAGCCCACCTTCTCGGCCGGCGTACCGACGGTGTGGAACGCAATTCTACAGCACGCCGACACCAAAGAGGTCGATCTCAAATCGCTGCACATGGTGATCGTCGGTGGCTCGGCGGTGCCCAAGAGCCTGATCGAGGCGCTGCAGCTCCGCCACGGCGTGCGCATCGTGCAGGCGTGGGGAATGACGGAGATGAGCCCGTTGGGAGCGATCGGTCATCCCCCGCGCGATGTGAGCACGATGGAGGACGACATCCGCTGGCGGGCGAAAACGGGCCGCCTGGCGCTGGGCGTAGATCTGAGATTGGTCGACGACCAGGGCCGGCTGGTGCCCTGGGACGGCGAGTCGCTCGGCGAGATCCAGGTGCGCGGCCCCTGGATCACCGGCGCCTATTTGCTCGATCCGTCGGCGGAGAAATTCCATGACGGCTGGCTTCGCACCGGCGACGTCGGCTTCGTCGATCGGCGCGGCTACATCCAAATCACAGATCGTTCGAAGGACGTAATCAAATCAGGCGGGGAGTGGATCAGCTCGGTGGAGCTCGAGCTCGCCATCGCGGGCCACCCAGGCGTCGCCGAAGCCACCGTCATCTCCATTCCGGACGAGCGCTGGGCGGAGCGGCCCCTGGCGTGCGTGGTGGCGAAGCAGGGTCAGCGGCTCGACCCGAACGAGCTGCGCGAGTGGCTGCAGGGGAAGGTGGCGAAGTTCTGGCTGCCCGAGCGATGGGCGTTCATCCCGGAGGTTCCGAAGACGAGCGTGGGCAAGTTCGACAAGAAACAGCTTCGGGCGCAGTACGCCGAGGGAAAGCTCGAAGTCATCAGCTCGGGGGCGACTCCGGGTCCGCGGTGATTGCCGCCGCGGCGTCGCGCTATCCTGCTCGGCTTCCTCGACGAGCGTCGTGTTGCTCACACCGCGAACGCAGCATCGGGGATCCGCATCGCGCTCGTCTCCTCTCGGCTGAGGATCTCGCACTTGGCGGGGACCAGTGAGGTGATGCGGTTCACGAAGAACTTCGCGCCTTCGATCTTGCCCTGGTAGAAAAGTTGATCCGATTCGTTCTCGGCGTGGGCGAGGCCATTCTTCGCCGTCAAGGCCATCCAGAGATGGAGCCAGCCGCACAGCGTGTCCCCGAAGCAGTTGAGGAGATCGCAGGCGGCGAGAAGCGGGACGGAGGGGCTCGTCTTGGTCAGCTTGCCCAGCGCGGAGGCCGTGTCGGCGAGCGCGCGGACCGCGCCCTCAACCACCCGGGCCTCCTGCCGGAGGTCTTCGGTCTCCAAAGCGTCGGCGATGACGGGCTTCGTTTCGGCTAAGAGAGTGGAAAGCAGGTTGCCCCCGTTCATTCCCAATTTCCTGCCGACCAGGTCGAGCGCCTGGATGCCGTTCGTGCCCTCGTAGATGCTGTTGATCCTCTGATCCCGCTGCATCTGCTCGACCGGATAATCGCGGCAGTAGCCGTAGCCGCCATGGGTCTGAACGGCCAGGTGGTTCACGACCATTCCCATGTCTGTGCTGTAGGCCTTGACGATGGGGGTGAGGATTTCGATCAGCCGCTGGCATCTGGCTTTCTCGTCCTGCGTTTCGGCGCCCTTTGCCCTGTCCATCGTGTAATAGCAATACAGGCAGAGGAGTCGGATTCCCTCGACGACCGACTTCTGGGTGAGGAGCATCCGCCGGACGTCGGGGTGCTGGATGATGGGCACCTGGACCCCGGGGGTCCGGGCGGTGACGCTCGCGCCCTGCAGGCGATCCCGCGCATAGGCCAGGGCGTGCAGGTACGCCGAGCCGGCGATGCCCACGCCCATCAGCCCGATGTTCTGCCGCTCCTCGTTCATCAGATAGAACATGATCTTCATCCCGTCGCGTTCGCGGCCCATCAGATACCCGACGCATTTGCCGTTCTCGCCGAAGTTCAGCGTGCAGGTCGGGCTGCCGTGGATACCCATCTTGTGCTCGATGTTTCCCGTGCTCACGTCGTTGGGCTCGCCCAGACTGCCGTCGGGTTTGACGCGATGTTTGGGGATCACGAAGATGGAGATGCCCGGCGTTCCGGGGGGATCGCCCTCGATCCTCGCGAGGACGATGTGAACGATGTTCTCCGTCAGATCGTGGTCGCCCCCGGTGATGAAACACTTGGTGCCGGCGATAGAGAACGTTCCGTCCGGGTTCCTCTTCGCGGTTGTTTTCAGGGCCCCCACGTCGGAGCCGGCGACCGGCTCGGTGAGGCACATCGTCCCTGACCAGGTGCCGTCGAACATCTTCTTGAGGAGGATCGCCTTCAGCTCGTCGGAACAGAACTTCTCCACCAGCCGGGCGGCGCCGGCCGTCAATGACGGGATCAGGGAGAAAGCCTGATTGCACGCGTAGAAGAATTCATTGCAGGCGGCGGCCACGACCGTGGGCAGCCCCTGGCCACCGACTTCGGGGCTGTCGGAGATGCTCAGCCAGCCGCCTTCGGCGAAGGTCTTCCAGAGCTCCTTGTACGCCTCCGGTGCTCGGACGACATTGTCCTTGAACACCGCTTCGATGGGCTTGCCGTGCGCCTCGTCGGGATAGTGCGGCGCGAGCCGCCCCTCGGCGAATCTGGCGGCTGCGTCGACGACCATGTCGACCATCTCGGGGTCGATGTCCGTGAATGGAGCCCTGCCCAGGAACTCCTGGTCGATCTTCAAGACCTCGTGCAACAGGAATTTGCTGTCCCGCTCGTTGACCCACTGGCTGGCCATTTTGCCCTCCGAACCGGTTGAATAGTCCAAAGGGTAGGGGGAGCACCAACCGCGAACAACGTGAGGAGCGCACCCTATCCAGCGTTTTCTAGTGTCGGAAAGTCACATCCCATAGCCAACAAGTTACGACTGGAGCGTCCTTTCGCCGAGGCTCGGACAGCTCCATTGGCAGCCGTAGACTTTCCCGCTACGCGGTTACATAATCACTGTCAGTGATCCGGGTCTGGCCATTCGGATGCCCGGAACGTTGAAGGAGGATCGGCTCATGAAGGGCGCACGTCGAGGGACTCATTGGACCGTGTCGCTGTGCTTGTCGCTCGTTTGCTCCGCATGCGGAACGACCGCGAGTTTCATCCAAAGCGACCAAAGCTTCCGAGCCCGACCAAGGGCTGCTCCCCCGAAGATCGTCGACAAAGCTCCAGAGCCCGGCTTCGCTGCGGTAGGGGTTATCGAGGTACAGGGACCGGTGCTTGCGCCCAAAGAAGATTTCATCAAGGCGGCTGTTTCCGAGGGGGAAAAACTTGGTTGTGATGTCCTCGCTCATCAGGCCCTCTACGAACAGCGCAGGGGCATAGACCGGCGCCGCCGTCCCAATGGGGTTGCGACCTGGCTGCTCACTTGCGAAGTCTCGGATCCCACCAGGCCAACGGCGGAGTCCGCGAAACTGGCCGATGCTGCCGTGCAACGGATCGTGGAAACCGAGTTCGGCGAGCCCGTTTGTGAGGATGTAGACCCCACGGGATCGCACATCCCCAGCACCATCTGCAGGCTGTCCGGCCGCTATCGTAACTGGAACGATGGGGCGACCTGGGCCCCGGACGTCCGCTGGCCACCTTGAGAGCCGCTCGCCGCCTCCAAAGATGAAACGCGGCGGTCCTTTCCGAGTCACTAGGTTCATGATCGTGTAAGGCCGCGAGGCGCGCGCTTGGAGCGCACGCCGGCGCGGCAAACGTTCATTGAACGATTGGAGGCCACGTGGCGAAGGGCAAGAAGATCGCAAGTTTGGCCGGCGATGTTTCGCTGGCAGGGGAGCTGACGGTTCATCGTCTCGGTTTCGGGGCGATGCGCCTGACGGGCCCGGGCATCTGGGGCCCACCGCGAGATCGGAACCAGGCCCTGGCTGTTCTTCGTCGGGCCGTCGAGCTGGGGGTCAATTTCATCGATACCGCGGACTCGTACGGCCCGTCGGTAAGTGAGGAGCTGATCGCCGAAGCCCTGTTTCCCTATCCTTCGGATCTGGTGGTCGCGACCAAGGGCGGTTGGAATCGCCCGGGCCCCGATCAATGGACGCACGATGCGAGCCCAGCCCACCTTCGCCAGGCGGTGGAGGGAAGCCTCAAGCGGCTGCGGGTAGAGCAGCTGTCTCTCTACCAACTGCACATTCCCGATCCAGCTGTTTCATTTGACGCATCGGTGGAGACGCTGGCCGAGCTGAAAAACGAGGGAAAGATCCGGGTCATCGGCCTGTCCAACGTGACCCAGGAGCACATCGAGCGGGCCCGCAAAATCGTCCCGATCGCCTCCGTTCAGAATCGCTACAGCTTTGCCGATCGGGAGTGGGATTACCTGGTGGATTACTGCGAGCGCAATCAAATCGCCTTCATCCCCTGGTACCCGCTGGGCGCAGGCGGGGTTGCCGGCGAAGTCCTCAACCGGATCGCGCAGGCACACGATGCGATCCCGTTGCAGATCGCGCTCGCCTGGCTGTTGCGGAGATCTCCGATCATGCTGCCCATCCCGGGGACGTCCTCGGTCCAGCATCTCGAGCAGAACCTCGGCGCGGCTGCCCTGCAGCTGACCGATCGTGAGTACGAGCAGCTTGCCGCGGCTGCCGAGCCCGCTCGACGAAGAGGTGTTACGGCGACCGCCGCCCGGGGCGCCGATCGAAGGAGACCCGTATGAATCGGAGCTCAATCCTGGCCGCCTCCTTGATGGTCGCCGGCATTGCCCACGGGAAAAATCCGCCGGCGACGGCCCATGCCGACTTGATCAATTCGCAGGGCGAGAAGGTCGGTACGGCGACGGTCACCCAGAGGGGGAAGGGCGTAGAAATTGCCATCGACGCCTCCAAGCTTCCACCCGGCGTGCATGGTTTTCATTTCCACGCGGCGGGGAAATGCGATCCCCCGGACTTCAAAACGGCGGAGGGACACTTCAACCCCGAGGGGAAGAAGCACGGTCTCAAGAATCCGGACGGACCGCACGCCGGGGACATGAAGAACGTGATTGTTGGGGCGGACGGTACCCTGAAGGTCAAAGTCCTCGATCCCCACGTGACCCTCCGCGAGGGGAAGGACTCGGTATTTCAGCCCAACGGCACGGCGATCGTCATTCATGAAAAGATGGACGACGACATGACCGATCCGGCCGGGAACTCGGGCAACCGCATCGTCTGCGGAGTCATTTCGAAGACGAGCTAGCGACGGCCGGAAGCCTGCGCCCCGGGCGGTGCGCGGTTTGCGCAGGGCACTTGCATCGGTGCTCCCATCGCGAGAAACTCAGCGTTGCGGTGCGCCCGCGCGCAACCCTCTTCGGCCAGCCCATGCCTGGCCGGTCGTGAGGGCAAAGGGGAGCCTTCTCCTCGGGTGAGCGGTTCTCGCTTCCCTCCGCGATGTGGAGGCGCATGGGGCCGTCCGCATCGCGGCCTCGGCCCGGATGGAAGGCTCGTGGCCTTCGAATGGGGCGGACTCACCGTAGTGGCCGCCGTCTCTCTGCTCTGGCGCAAGCCCCTCTTGCAGGTCGGCCTGCTCGACGACGTGGTGGATTGGATGTTGCCGCCGATGGCGCTCATGGGGATCGGCCGATGAACGCGCTGCGCAGGTTCTAGCATCTAGCGGCAGGGCCACTGCGGTGGAACCGGGTCGGTTATCGACCGTCGTCCGCAGCCGTATTCGCAAGAGGTACTTCCGCACAGCCCTCTCGGCGGCTGGCAAAGCTTGGAGACGAACGCGGTTCCATCCGCGTTGCAGGTCACCTGAGCGCCGGCCGGAGCGCTGGTGCATCCCGGGCCGGTGCAGCCTCCACCCGGGAGAACGTGCCCGGTCACGGCGCACATCTCGCGCGACAGCTCCGGCGCCGCGGTGAGGGCGACGGGGATTTCGGTCGAGAGCGGCAGGTATTCTTGCGATGTGGTCGGTAGGCAGGTCGAATCTCCCGGAGGCGGATCGACCGCGGGGAGCTCTCGTCGCAGGTTGAAGCCAGGCTGGGCGCCGGAACCTCCGCGTCGAACGGCGGAGCCTTCGACGTAGAAGACCGAAAGGCGCTCGGGTGCGCCAAGCACGCGATCGACGGTCGTCTCGGCGTCGGTGCTGACCAGATCGAGGATGCCGTTTCCGTCGACGTCCTCGTAGACCAGCAACGTCCCCGTTGCGTATCGCCAGTTGGGATCGTACTGGCCATTGGAGAAGCGTTGGTTCAACGAGTCCGCCGGGGGCAGGGAGGTGATGTCCAGCCTGAACCGGACGGGAAACTGGGCGGACACCGCCAATTCCTGAGCGGCGCGAAGGAGGTTTCCTTCGGGATCGCGGTGCTTCCAGACGAGGGCGACGCGGACCTGCGTAGGCGTCGCGATCTCCGAGGAAGCGATCAGCCCGGCCAACGAAACGTAAGGGGAACGGTAGTCGGGGCCGGCGGCGCCTCCACAGGCCACCATCGACAGCACGGCTATCGCAACTACCGATCGACCTGCCACGCCGAGGAACGATCGCCTGTCCCTGCTAGAACGCATAGCCCACCGCCGCGCTGATGAAGGCTCCGGGGCGAAAAACGGTCCTTCGCGAGCCCGCGAGTCCCTCTTCCCGCCGGAACAGACCGATCGCAGAAATGCCGAGGCTTGCCGCCAGATCGTTACCGAGCGGGAGCGCCAACCGCACGCCCCCGCGCGGTCCGACCGAGCCAAAGGAGCGGCCCTCCGTCGCCAAGAATCCGGCTTGTTCCACGCGGAGGCGATCCAGCCGCTCCAGGTGCTGCCACGAGTAGCGAAGCTCGATCCCCAGGCTCGCCGAAAGGGTCCAGCGGCCGAAGAACTGGCGGAAGCCGACGCTCGGCCCCCCGGTGATGGCCTGCTCCAGCCCCTGCCAACCCGCGACCGAGGTCGCCCCGCCGAGGTAGGCGGCCTCGATCTCCCATTCGATGACACCTTGCGACAAGGCGATCGCCGCGCCGGCGCGGGCGGCGAAAGGCAGCTCGCTGCCCGGCCCAAACTCCACGCCGAGCCGGGGCTCGATTCGCCGGGCGCGCAGCTCGATCCGTCCGCCCCGCAGCGCCAGCTCCTCGCGAGAAATCGGTTGGAAGTCCTTTTCCGTCAGGCGCCGCTTCCCTCCCCAGGAGAGGTCCACGGTCGCAACCGCGGTCGCATTCCCCGAGTGGCGGGCGACCAGGAATCGGCCCGGAGGGAGCGCCAGTCGAGCCGTCTCGCCGCCGGTCAATTCCCCCATCACCGCCGCGCTGGGCGTGGCGAAGACGAGGTAGCGCTCGTCGCCGCGAGGTACCTCCAGGGTTGCAGAAGCCTGGGCGGGACGCGTGATCACGACCTCGCCCGACCCGGCCAGCTCTTCGGCGATGCTGGGGTGCTGGAGCGCCGGCCCGGTCCCCGATCGGAAGAGCGTTCTACGGTAGGCGTAGGCATAAATCTCCGCCAGGGTGATCCGCCCATCGCCATCCGCGTCCGCCGCGCCGCGCAGACCGGACAAGAGGAAATGGGTGAACACCGCCCCGGCCAGCTCTTCGGACTCCTGAGCCGCCTCGCCGCTCGACGAGGCGCGGATCTCGACCGTGCCCCGAGGCGAATCAGGAGCCACCGCCAGGTCGAAGTCCGGGCCGCGGCGAACGCCCTTGCTTCGTCCCGGTGCGCGGCAAGCGTCGAGAAAGGCGATCCGCAGATCGGCGGGAATGCGCCTCATCTCGGCGCGCAGCTCGGAGAGGGGAAGGGTGCCGCGCGGAAGATGGAGGCCGTCCTCGTCGCCGTGCCCGGAGTAGTAGAATAGGAGGACAACGCGCCGGCCGGAGCGCTGAATTTCCGCCGCCCGGCCTCGGGCCTCGATCAAGGCCTGCAGCAATTGCTCGGGACTTCCGCCGAGCGCGACGATGGCTCGATCGGGGCGGATGTCCCCCAACTCGACGAGGACATCCCGGAAGCGATTCGCGTCCGCCTCGGCGTAGCGGAGGGGCTCGTCCTCGGCGGAACCGAGGTTGGCGCCGGCGATCACGGCCAGGCGCTCCTCGGCCGCGGCCCCTGCGGCGGTAGAGAGCAGGGCGCAAGCCGTGGCGGCGGCTTTCCGCCAACTCATTCGCATCGCAGCGCTCGTACCACGGAACCGGTCGGAGCCCATCGCTCTCCGGGCGGAAGTCTGTCCAGCCGTGCCCGCTCGAACGACGACTCGAGCCGTTGTGCGGCGCCCGCTCCGGTGGCGACCACCAACCAGAGGTCGACGCAAGGCGACTCGACGACCGCGCTCCCCGGAAGTGGACGCTCTCCGCGCTCCAGGGCCGTGGAGCCCTCGGAGAGGAAGCGATCGATGCGGCCTTGCGCATCGACGAACCAGGCGGCGACCGGCTGGCGGCTCGGCAAGGTCAACACGACCCGTAGCGCGTCGGCCGCGCGAATGCCTTGCTCGGGTCCGAGCAGACGCACTTCGTCTCCGCGCTGGCGGTAGATCGACACGCCCGTTCCCTTGAGCCGAACCCGGTCTCCCGGCCCGAGGACAATGAGGGTCAATGCCGCAGCGACGAGCCCCAAGGCGCCGAAGCCGATCGTCGGCCGAAAGAGGAAGAAACGCCGAGGCTCTTTCCGGATGCGGGCGATCAGGGATTCGGGCGAGAACCGGCGCAGGTGGCTGTCGCGCTCATGCTCCAGCTCCTCGAGCCGGCGACGGCATTGATCGCAGGCCTGCAGATGGCCGCGGGTGGTTTCCCGCGCATCGGCAGGCAGATCGTCGACCGAGAATCGCTCCAGGTTGAGCCAGCTCAGGTGGTCGGTCATGGTTCGCTACCTCCCCAGAGCCTCACCCGGAGCGCCGTGGCCCGCTGGCGAAGGACGGCGAGCTTCTTGAAGATGGTCTGCCGCGACCATCCGGTGGCGGCGGCGATCTCCTCCTGGGTCATCTCGTCCAGGTAGTGCAGCACCGCGACCTTCTTCAAGCGGTCATCGAAGTGAGCCAAAAACCGCAATACCACGTCCCGGTCCTCGATCGCCTGCGCGCCGCCGCCGGCTGGCCCGAGGTCCTCGGCGGCCTCCCCGAGCGGCGCCTCCGCCCGGGTGTTGCGTCGAGCGAGGAGATCGAAGCAACAGCGATCGGCTACGCGATAGAGCCACAACACCTTGGACTCCGCTTTTTGAAACGCATGCCCGTAACGTATCAGGCGCACGAAGACCTCCTGCAGGGCGTCTTCGCCGGCGGCTCGGTCGCGAAGAATGCGGCGGCAGCGCCGCAACACCAGAAAGCCATATTGTCGGTAGGCTTGCGCTACCTCGTCCTCTGTCATTCCCCGTACTCTGCCGGCCCGACCCTGGCGATCGGTAAGACTGCTTGGCGCCGTCGAAATGTAAACAGCTCGCAACGCTGCTTCGCGTCATGGCGTTGCCAATGTGGGCTCAACCCGGGGGAATCACGGCCTGCAAAGCATCGATCAACACGGAGGAATCGTCGCGGACGTATTGGTGCTGCTCGATGTGCAGGAACAGCCCAGACGGCGTGGACGCGCTCATCGTGCAGGTCTCCGCCGACCCATTCGAGAGCCGCCCCTGGGCATTGGTGGTGCCACACAGGTTCGATGACGTCAGGTGATCGTCCCGGAAATTGCAACTCCGCACGTCGGCCGCCCGGGCGAGGAGCGCATTGCGGAGTTGGTTGACCAGGGGCGTGTCGTCTTGAAACAGCCGCGTTCCGTCCGAGATTTCGATGGCAAACGGCTCACTGTCGTTGCCATGGAGGTTGATGGCCAGCGCGGGAGGCGCGAGCTGGAGCGTCGCTCCGTGGGCGCCGTACATGAAGTTTCCGGGGAAGTGGGGCGCGTCGGAGATTCGCACCGGGATGCTGCCCCCGCACGAGTTCGTCGTACCCGAGCAACCCGACTCATCGAGTGGGTTCGCGCAGCGGTGGGTTCCAGCGATGAAGAGCGCCCGAGCGCCCAGCGCCTGAAACACCGCCACTCCCTCTTCCGGCGTGCGACAGTCCCAAAGGGGATGCGGCACCTCGATGGCGACGTTTCGCAGGTATTGGAGGTTGACGACGTAGGTGCCCTGCCCGCGAAATCCCTCCGATCGCTCTTGAGCTACCAGGTAGGAATGTCCGGAGGGATCGTCGAGCGTGAACAGGTCGTAGTTCAGCGGATCGAGAGCTGCCCGCGCACCCTCGACGTCGCCGGTCATCAGGGCGCCCAATGCGCTTCCGAACTGAGTCACCTCGCCATCGAAAGGCACGATGAAAGCGCCCGTGCCCATCCTCGGAATCCGGGCCTTCAAGTCCCGGACGAACGCATCCAGGGACGAGAGAGGTCCAGACTGCCGATTCGGCGTGATCCCGGGCGAGTCGCTGGGGCAGTCCGCGCGCGCACCTGTTGCGGAGACCGCTCCGAGAACAAATAGGACGGCAACTGCCAGACCGAGCTTCATGACGATCCCTCCCCTTGGGGGATGGCTATACCGGTCCGCCCGGTGGGGTCAACCGCCCGTGAGCCGAGTCCTGGCCGACCTTCGTCGACGTGGCCCGTTTCTACGGCCGGAGCACGATCTTGCCTGGCGTATGGCTCCCCTCGATGAGCGCGTGAGCGCGCGCAGCATCGGCGAGCGGCAGCGCGGCGGCGATCGCCACCGTGAGCTTCCCGCCGGCAGCGAGGTCGCCCATGGTTCGGAGCACGGCGACGTTGTACATCGCCGGTGTGCCGGCTGAGAAGGTGACGCCGAGCTTGGAGGCCGCGGGATCAGCGATGGTGACGATCCG
>Ga0070708_100002892_pt1 | contig 13334 bp, 12 predicted proteins | sample KBSK5503metaG_FD_65469 | JGI IMG/M metagenome (GOLD analysis project Ga0070708, IMG submission 65469) | Corn, switchgrass and miscanthus rhizosphere microbial communities from Kellogg Biological Station, Michigan, USA - KBS K5-50-3 metaG | ecosystem: Host-associated > Plants > Roots >...
GGTGAATCGTCTTCCGTCGTCACTGTGCTCGACGGCCATGCGATGGCCGAACGCGGCCGCGCGGGCTCGGCGCTCGCGATCGCCGCCCTCGGCTCCTTCTTCGCCGGCTGCGTGTCGACGCTGGTGATCGCCGCCCTGGCCAAGCCGCTGGTGAAGCTCGCGCTTCTCTTCGGCCCGGCGGAGTACTTCGCGCTGATGGTGATGGGCCTGGCGTTCGCCGTCGTGCTGGCGAGCGGCTCGGTGCCCAAGGCGCTGGCGATGATCCTCTTCGGCTTGCTCCTCTCCACGGTGGGGACGGATCTGGAGACGGGCGTCGAGCGCCTCACCTTCGGGATTCCGGCGCTGACCTCCGGGATCGATTTCGCCGTCCTGGCCATGGGCATCATCGGGTTTGCCGAGGTGCTCAAGAACCTGGAGGTGCCCGAGCAGCGCGACGTGGCCAAGCCCCCCATCGGCCGCCTCTTGCCGGGGCTCGAGGATCTCAGGGCGTCCATCGGTCCGATCGCACGCGGGACGCTGGTGGGAACCATCCTCGGGATCCTGCCCGGCAACGGCGCGGTGCTCGGACCTTACGCGTCCTATGCGATTGAAAAGAAGGTCGCCAAGGACCCGCGCCGCTTCGGGCGCGGAGCCATCGAGGGCGTGGCAGGGCCGGAATCGGCGAACAATGCCGGGGCGCAGAGCTCGTTCATCCCGCTCCTGACGCTCGGCATTCCGCCCAACGCGGTGATGGCGCTGATGGTGGGCGCGATGACCATCCACGGCATCGTCCCGGGTCCCTTGGTGATGAGCAAGAACGCGACGCTCTTCTGGGGAATGATCGCCAGCATGTGGATCGGCAACCTCATGTTGCTGGTGATCAACCTGCCGCTGGTCGGCATCTGGGTGAAGCTGCTCGACGTGCCCTACCGGCTGATGTACCCGGCCATCCTCGTCTTCTCCTGCATCGGCATCTACTCGGTGAACAACTCCCCGTCCGACGTGCTCCTGACCGGGATCTTCGCGTTGATCGGGTACGCGCTGCTGAAGCTCGGCTTCGAGACGGCGCCCCTCTTGCTCGGGTTCGTGCTCGGGCGGCTGATGGAGGAAAACCTGCGCCGGGCCTTGCTCATCTCCCGCGGCCGCCTCACCACGTTCCTGGAACGGCCGGTCAGCGCGGCGCTCCTCGGAGTCGCGGCGATCGTGCTCGTCGCGGCCATCCTGCCAGCGGTGCGCCAGAAGCGCGCCGAGGTCTTCACCGAATGACCGCCCGTGCGGCGGAGCCATGAACCATAGCCAAGGAGCCAGCCCATGATGAAGCGACTGTCGATGCTCACGGCCCTCTGCGCCTTCGCTTCCGGCGCGGCGCTCGCCGCGTACCCGGAACGGCCCGTCACCCTGATCGTCCCCTTCGCCGCCGGCGGGCCCACCGACGTGGTGGCGCGGATCGTGGGAGACCACATGTCGCGCACGCTCGGCCAGCAGATCGTGGTCGAGAACGTGACCGGCGCGGGCGGCACTACGGGCACCACCCGCGCGGCCCAGGCCGACCCGGACGGGTACACGATCATGATGGGGCACATGGGCACGCACGGCGCGGCGCCCGCCGTCTATCCCAACCTCAAGTACGACCCGCTCAAGGACTTCATGCCCATCGGGCTCGCCGCCGGGACGCCCATCCTGATCGTGGCGAAGAAGGACCTGCCTCCCAAGGACCTGAAGGAGTTCGTCGCGTACGCCAAGAAGAACTCCGACAAGCTGAACGAGGCGCACGCCGGGGTGGGGTCGGTCTCCTTCACCACCTGCTCGCTGCTCAACTCGATCCTCGGGATCAAGCCGACGAGGGTCCCGTACCAGGGCACCGGCCCCGCGCTGAACGACCTGGTCGGCGGCCAGGTCGATTACATGTGCGACCAGATCGTGAGCCTCACGCCGCAGATCCAGGCCGGCAGCATCAAGGCGTACGGCATCGGCACCGAGAAGCGGTCGCCCGCGCTGCCCGACGTGCCGACCACCAAGGAGGCCGGATTGCCGGAGTTCCAGGTCAGCGCCTGGAACGCGCTCTTCGCGCCCAAAGGGACGCCCAAGGAGGTCGTCACCAAGCTGAATGCGGCGTTGGTGAAGGCGCTGGAGGACGAGACCACCCGCAAGCGGCTCCTCGATCTGGGCGCGGAGATCGCCGACAAGTCCGGACGCACTCCGGAGGCGCTGGAGAAGCTGGTCAGGAGCGAGATCGCGCGCTGGAACAAGGTGCTGAAGGTCGCAGCGAAGTAGGGGCTCGGACGGAGGGCGCGTCGCCAGACCGGTCGAGCGGTGCTATCGTCCGATTCGCCTCGGACGCGAGCACCGGATGGCGACGCCCCGACCTCCCTCGCGAATTCCGCTCGACGAGCTGCTGCTCCGGCACGGCGCGATCACCCAGGAGCAGCTCGCGAAAGCGAAAGAGGAGCAGCGCACCATCGGCGGCGACCTCGGACGGGTGCTGGTCGATCTCGGCTTCATCAGCGAAGAGCTGCTGATTCGCGCCTGGGCGCACCAGCTCGGAATCGCGCGGGTCGCCCCGGAAGCGATGGAGATCGCCGCGGATCTGCTGCAGGCGATCCCGGTGCTGATCTGCGAGCGCTTCGGCATCCTGGCGGTGGGTCGCGACCCGCGGACGGAGGCGCTGTTGGTCGCGACCAGCGACCCGGCCAACCCGGAGCACCTGCGCGCCATCGGCCTGGCGGTAGGCAAGGACGTGGTTCCCGTGGCGGCCACCACCCAGTCGATCGAGCGGGGCATCCGCCGGCATTACTACGGGGAAGAGCCCAAGGCGCCCGGGGCGGAGGCCGCGGCCAAGGATCCGTTCGGCCGGCCCGACGCCCAGCCGCAGTTCGCCGCCCTCCTGGCCCGGCTGGAGCAGCTCGAGCAGCAGACGCACTCGCGGGAGGCCCAGATCCGGGCGGTGCTCCGGGCCATCGGCGACATCCTCGTCGAGCGCGGCCTGGTCTCGCGCGAGGAGTACCTGCGCCGCGCCCGCGCGCAGTGAGCGCGGTCAGGCTGTTCAGGCAGGTTCGGCGCCGAGCGCGGTGGCGCCCGGTGCCGGCTGCGATGGTTGCGCGCGCTGGTACCACTCGACCACTTTGTACCGGCGCGCCACGAGCGCGAGCCCGATAGCGGCCAGATAGGCGAAGCCGGCGTAATAGAAGAACAGCGCGGTGCCGCTGAAGAAGGCCAGCGCCGACGCCAACGCGACGGCCAGGTTGGCGGCGGCAGTGGTCAGGTTCCAGAAGCTTTGGATGACGCTCTTCATGGTCAGCGGGGCCTGCGTGTAGGCAAACTCGAGGCCGGTGACCGAGACGAGGATCTCCCCGACCGTGAGCACTACGTAGGGGATGACCTGCCAGAGGACGGAGATCTTCTCGCCTGCGGCGACGGGAAGGTTGAGGAGCCCGGCCAGGACGAAAGCGGTGGCGCCGAGCGCGATGCCGAGCGGCATGCGGCGGAGCGGCGTGAGCTCCCAGCCGAGCCGCTTGAAGAACGGGTAGACGACGCCGGTGGTGACGGGGATCAGCAGCATCACCAAGGCCGGGTTGACCAGCTGCATCTGGGCCGGCTCGAAGCTCCAGGAGCCGACGCGCAGGTCCATGGAGCGGGCCTGCACCACCCAGGTCGACGCCTTCTGATCGAAGAGCATCCAGAAGAAGGGCACGAAGGCGAAGATCGAGAGCACCCGGAAGACCGCCTTCACGCCTTCGACGGCCTCGTCAGGGTGCTCGGCGCGGGCGCGGTCGAGGAACGGTCCGCCTCGCGCCCGGTTCCGCCAGGCGCTGCCCAGGATGGCGAGGAAGGAGTGCGGATTGCGGCCGGTGGGCGGCACCTTCACGTACCTGTTGCGGCCCAGCCAGAAGACGAGGGTGGCGACCGCCATCAGCACGCCGGGGATTCCGAACGCCACCGCGGGACCCCAGAGCCGCAGCGTCTTGGGGATCAACATCGAAGCGAAGAAGGAGCCGAGGTTGATGCTCCAGTAGAAGATGGCGAAGACCTTGTTGACCAGGTGCTTGTTCTTCTCCGTGAACTGATCGCCGACCAGGGCGGAGACGCAAGGCTTGATGCCGCCCGACCCCAGCGCGATCAGCGCCAGCCCGGCGTAGAAGCCCCGCGGATCGTCGGGGAACGCTGCCAGGCAGGCGTGTCCCGCGCAGTAGAGGAGCGAGATGTAGAGGACGGTCCGGTACTTTCCCAGGAACCGGTCGGCGAGAAAGCCTCCCAACAGCGGAGTGAAGTAGACGCCGAAGACGAAGAGATGGAAGACCGCCTTGGCGCCCGCCTCTCGCTCTCCCTGATCGGGGACTTGCGTGCGCAAGAGCCAGTCGATGAGGAACACCGTGAGGATGTTCCGCATCCCGTAGAAACTGAACCGCTCGCACGCCTCGTTCCCGATGATGAACGGGATCTGCGGCGGCATCTTCGATCGGCGCGCCGGGCTGGACACGAGAGGGTTTTATCGCTGACCGGACGAGGCAGGAAGCGGCCTCCCCTCGCGGCGCGTCCGCGCGCTGCGGTAGGCTTCTGCGCCGGAGGTATCCCATGCCCTCGTTCCGCCTCGGCATCTACGTCTTCAAGGATGTGGAGATCGTCGACTTCGCCGCTCCACATGGCGTCTTTTCGGTCGCCCGGCGATTCAACCCGGAGCTTGACGCCTTCCTCATCGCCGATGCAATGCGGCCGGTCCAGGCGCAGGCCGGGTTCACCGTGCTCCCCAACTACTCCTTCATCGACGAACCGGCGATGGACGCGTTCCTGATCCCCGGGGGGTACGGCACGCGGCAGGAGCTGAACAACGGACGGCTGCACGAGTACGTGCGAGGCTTGCCGCAGTCCACTCTGCTGACCAGCGTCTGCACCGGCTCCTGGATCTACGGCAAGATGGGCCTGCTCGACGGCCTTCTGGCCACGAACCGCAAGGAGCCGGACAAGGTCGAGCAGACGCCGCCCGGGATGACGCCGATCGACCGGCTTGCCGCCATCGCCCCGAAGGCGAGGATCTCCCGCGCCCGCGTCGTCGATCAGGGCCGCATCATCACGGCGGGAGGGATCAGCTCGGGGATGGAGCTGGGCTTCCACCTGCTGCGCCGGGCCGGACACGACGAGAAGTTCATCGCGGAGGTGGCGCGCGTGATGGAGTACTCGGCCGCCTATGACGTGTACCGCAGCGACCGCGCCTGAAGGGTGAGCTGCCAGCCGGGCGGGAACCTTTGTGCTCCAACGAGCTCTCTTGGGAACAGGAGGTGTACCCCACATGCACATGCTTCTCGTGCTGCTCGCCGCCGCGTCGATGAACGACAACCAGATCGCCAACGTGGCCTTGACCGCGAATCAGATCGACATCGACCGGGGCAAGCTCGTCCTCAAGCACACGCACAACGATGAGGTGAAGCAGTTTGCGGAGCAGATGATCCACGATCACGGAGCGTCGAACGAGGAAGCGAAGGCGCTGGCGGGCCGGCTGGGCGTCAAACCGGAGCCGAGCGACACCTCGAAGTCCCTCCAGGCCGACGCCAAGAAGGTGACTGCCCGCCTGAAGAAGGAGAAGGGCGCCAAGTTCGACAAGGACTACATCGACACCGAAGTCGCCTACCACCAGGTGGTGATCGATGCGGTGAAGAACACCTTGGTGCCGGGCGCGCAGAACGCAGACCTGAAGAAACTGCTGGAGAACGCCGTTCCCACCTTCGAGGGCCATCTCCAGCACGCGAAGATGTTGCAGTCGCAACTCGGCACTCACGCCAGCAAGTAGCCCGCTGTTCTTGCAGCCATCCGTCCGCCGCGACCGGCGCCCGCTTGACAAGTGGCGCCGGTTGCGGTGCTCTTGGGCCGTGGGGCCTGCAAATTCCGCCAGCGCGCGACGTACCGGGGCAACCGGGTGCATCTGTTGCCCGAGCTGTTGTCGTCGCTAGCTCCGTCCGCAGCGCGGCGGATTTGCAACTGACTCGTCAACCCGACATCCAAGTAGCTCGTTTCGCGTCGAGGCAGCGTGCCCGACGCAGAGGTTCTCGTGAGGCAGGCCAGCACGATCATCGGCAGAAGGACGCTCCTCCGGGGAGGAGCCGCGCTCGCGGCGGCCGCCGTCGCACCCCGCGCATCCCGCGCGGCGGCCTCGGACAAGGTCCATATCCGGCTCGGCCATCTCCCGATCACCGATCACCTGACCGTCGTCGCCGCCGCCCGCACGCGGTTCGAAAAGCTCGAGCTGGAGCTGGTGAAGTTTCCCAGCTGGCCCGAGCTCGCCGAAGGGCTGAAGGGCGGGGCGCTGGAGGCGGCGTTCGCGCTGACCCCGATCAGCCTGGCGCTGCGTCAAAAAGGCGTCCCGATCAAGCTCGTCCTGCTCGGTCATCGCAACGGGAGCGTGCTGATCGGCGCGAACGACATCGCCAGCGTGACGGCCTTGCGGGGAAAGATCATCGCCATCCCCAGCCGCTTCTCGACCCACAACCTGCTGCTGCGAAGGCTCCTGGCCAAGGAAGGCATCGATGCGGATCGCGAGGTCCAGCTCACCGAGCTGCCGCCGCCCGACATGGTGCAGTCCTTGGCGCGGGGAGCCATCTCCGCCTTCATCGTCGCGGATCCGTTCGGCGCGCAGGCCGAGCTGCGCAAGGTGGGCAAGGTGCTCGCGCTCTCCAAGGACCTGTGGCCCAACCACATCTGCTGCGCCCTGAACGTGCGCGAGGACCTGATCGCGGCGAACGCTCCGGCGGTGCAGGAGCTGGCGAACGCGCTCACCGCCGCCGGGCGCTTCGCCACCGAGCACCCGCGGGAAGTCTCGGAGCTCTCCAAACCGTACCTCGGGCAGGATCCGGCCGTGGTGCTTCACGTCCTCACCCACCCGCCCGGACGCGTCACGTACGACGACCTGGTCCCCACGCTCGCCGACCTGTCCGCGACGCAGGACGACATGCTCAAGTACAAGGTGACCACCGCGCGCGTCGATCTGGAGAAGTTCCTCGACGACCGGTTCGCGCGCGCTGCCCGGTCCTCCCTCGCCGGGAGGACGCAATGAGCGCGCCGGGGTCGGTGGTCGCACGAGCGACGGCGGGGCTGGCGCCGCGAGAAGCTCGCGGATCGCGCGCGCGGCGTCCCGGTGCGGTCCTCTGGACCTGGCTGCGCAAGCTGCTCCCGCTGGCAGGCATCGCCGTCCTGCTCGCTCTCTGGCAACTCGTCGCCGCGAGCGGGATCTACACCGAGGACCAGCTACCTGGACCCCTCGTCGTGCTGCGCGCCGGGCGCGAGACCTGGGCGAGCGGCGCTCTGCTCGGACACGTCGGCGCCAGCCTGGGTCGATTTGGCGCCTCCTACCTGGCGGCCGTGGCGATCGCGATCCCCCTGGGTCTCCTCTTCGGTCTGCGCCCGGCGCTGTGGCGCGCCGTCGATCCCGTCGTCCAGCTGGTGCGCCCCATCTCGCCGGTCGCCTGGTTTCCGCTGGCGGTGCTCTGGCTCGGCATCGGCAACCTGCCGGCCATCGCCATCATCTTCCTGGCGGCGTTCTACCCCGCGCTGCTCGCCACGGTCAGCGCGGTCCGGCGCGTCGATCCGGTCTACGTGCGGGTGGCGAGGAACTTCGGGACCCGCGACCGCCAGCTCGTCCTCAAGATCATCGTCCCCGCCGCATTTCCCCAGATCGCGATGGGTCTGCGGCTGGCCATCGGCGCCGCCTGGGTCTACCTGGTGGCGGGGGAGATGCTCGGGGCGCGCTCCGGCTTGGGCTTTCTCATCATCGACGCCCGCAACTTCCTGCGGACGGATCTGATCCTCCTCGCCATGGCGCTGGTGGGCGCCTTGGGATTCGTCATCGATCGCACGGTCGCCTGGCTCGAGCGCAAGCTCGATGCGCGCTGGGGCGTCGTCCGGGAGGAGCTCTCGTGAGCGCCACCAGCATCCGGCTCGACCGGGTCACCCGCCGCTACAGCGACCGCGCCGGCAACGTCCGGGACGCGGTCAAGGACGTCAGCCTGGAGGTCCGGGCGGGAGAGTTTGTCTGCCTGCTGGGACCGAGCGGATGTGGAAAGACGACCTTGCTCAATTTCGTCGCCGGATTCGATCGCCCGACGGTGGGCCGCGTCCTGGTCGGCGAGCGGGAAGTGCAAGGCCCCGACCCGAGCCGGATCTGCATGTTCCAGAGCTACGCCCTCTATCCCTGGCGGACGGTCCTCGGCAACGTCGAGTACGGGCTCGAGATCCAGGGCCTCGCTCGCGGCGCGCGGCGCGCCATCGCCTCCGACTACCTGCGCCTGGTCGGTCTCGACGGTTACGCCGGCCACCATCCCAGCCAGCTCTCCGGCGGGATGCAGCAGCGCGTGGCGCTGGCGCGCGCACTCGCCGTCGACCCGCAGAGCCTCTTGATGGACGAGCCGTTCGGCGCTCTCGACTCGATGACCCGCATGCACCTCCAGGAAGAGATCGGCCGCATCGCGCTGACGCGCGCCAAGACCATCCTCTTCGTCACCCACGACGTGGAGGAAGCCGTGTACCTGGCCGACCGCATCGTGGTGATGGCGGCCGATCCCGGCCGGATCCAGCGGATCGTTCCCGTTCCGCTCCGCCGGCCCCGCTGCCGCACCAACGACGGATTCCTCGCCGTTCGCTCCGAGGTCCTGCGCGAGCTTGGCCTCGTGCACCACGCTCCCCACCCCTCAACCCTGCAGGAGACCGCAACGTGACCAGCAGAAAGCAGCTCGACCCCATCGACAAGGATCGCCTCGCCGCCCTGGGCGAGAAGGGCAAGTCGGACCCGACCCAGGTCCGGACCGTGAAGTGCCGCACGGTGACGGAGGCGCGCTTCCGCCAGCTCAACTTCGTCCGCACGCTGCCCGCGCACGTGATCGACGAGCCGCCGCAGCTCCTCGGCGACGACACGGCTCCCAACCCGTCGGAGGCGCTCCTGGCCGCGCTCGGCTCCTGCCTGGCCGTGGGGATCCACGCCAACGCTGTGGCGCGCGGGATCGAGCTCTCCAAGATCGAGCTGGAGCTGGAGGGCGACATCAACATCACCTCGGTCTGGGGCACCGGGGACACCGCGCCGAAGCCGGTGGGATTCACCGCCATCCGCGCACGCGCGTACCTGGACGCGAAGGCGGATCGCGAGGCGCTGGCCGCGCTGCTGTCGCACGCGGTGTCCTGGTCTCCGGTCGCCGGATCCGTCCGCAATCCCGTCCCGCTCGAAGTGCGCCTCGCTTGAACCGGAGAGATCCACGATGCCGTTGACGGCCCTCAGGGAAGTCTCCGCTCCGGCGCCGCAGGCGTCGCTGCTCGATCCGGTCGACCGGATCGCCGCCCGCGATCTCTCTCCGCTCGTCCAGCGCATCGACCGCGAAGGTCACTATCCCGAGGCCGTGTTGCGCCAGCTCGGGCAGGCGGGAGCGTTCGCGGCGCATCTGACTTCGTCCGGCGGTGAGCGGGGACGCCTGTTCGACGCCGTCGCCGCCATGGCCCGGGTCGGACAGGACTGCCTTTCGACCTCCTTCTGCATGTGGTGCCAGGACACGTTCGCCTGGTACCTGGAGAACACCGAGAACCAGCAGCTGAAGCGGGCGACCCTGCCGGGCGCGGCGTCCGGGAAGATCCTCGGCGGCACCGGGTTGTCGAATCCGATGAAGGCGCTGGCCCGGATCGAGCCGCTCCGCCTCGGCGCCGTGGAAACGTGCGACGGATTCGTCCTGAACGGGACGCTGCCCTGGGTCTCCAACCTGGGACCGGGGCATCTCTTTGGAACGGCATTTCCAGTGCAAGGAGACGGCCGCCTGGTGATGGCGCTCGTCGACTGCTCCCAGGAGGGAGTGCGCCTGGGCGACGGGGCGCGCTTCCTCGCGCTCGACGGCACTCGCACTTGCTCGGTGACGTTCCGCGACGCGCTGGTGCCGCGCTCCATGGTGCTCGCGGACGACGCGCTCCCGTTCATCGCCCGGATCAAGCCGGGTTTCATCCTCCTGCAGTGCGGGATGGCGTTGGGGTTGATCCGCGGCTGCGTCGAGCTGATGCGCAGGTGCGACGAGAGCGGATCCGACACCAATCGCTTTCTCCAGGACAGGCCCGAGACGTTCGACGAAGCGCTGGTTCGACTGACACGGGACGTCGCCGCGCTGTCCGAAACGCCGCTGGAGACTTCGCGCGAATACATGCGGCGCGTGCTGGAGACGCGGCTCGAGGCGAGCGAATGGTCGTTGCGCGCCGCGCAGGCGGCCATGCTCCACGCCGGCGCGAGAGGCTACGTGGCGGGCGCTCCGGCGCAGCGGCGGCTGCGCGAATCGTACTTCATCGCCATCGTCACGCCGGCGACCAAGCACTTGCGGCGTGAGCTCGCCTGCCTGCAGGCGCGAGGGCAGGAGCGTCCGGAGTGAAGCGCCGTTCACCCCTCGATCCGCGCTGGCGCTGCCGTATGCGCGGATCTAGGATCGCTGCGGCTCGATCCGAGCCGGGGAGTCAGAGATGGCCGACCAGATCCGTCGAGTGGACTACTTCTACGTGGAAGTCCCGGACAAGGCGGGCGAGGGCGTCCGCGTGCTCGCCGCACTGAAGGAAGCGGGCGTGAACCTCCTCAACTTCACCGCTTTCCCGGGCGCAGGCGGCAAGGCGCAGCTGGATCTCGTGGTGGAGGATGCCGGGGCGCTCACCAAGGCCGCCAAGAGCGCGGGGATCACGCTGTCCCCCAAGAAGCAGGCGTTCTTCATCCAGGGGCAGAACCGCGCCGGCGCGGCAGCCGAGGTGCTCCGCAAGCTCGCGGACGCCCGCATCAACGTGCGCGCCTCGAACGGGAGCGTCGGGCAGGGCGGCTTCGGGATGATCGTCTGGGTGGCGCCGTCGGATTACGCAGCGGCGGCGAAGGCGCTAGGGGTCTAGGCGCGGCCACCGGAGGTGGCTTAGCGCCTACGCTTGAGGGTGATCATTCTGCGGTCGGTCAGGAGATGTGTTCCAGACGCGGCCGCCGAAAGGGCCAGCATGGCAGAGGTGGTCCCGTTTCGAGGGCTGCTCTATGACTCCGCCCAGGCGGGGCCCCTCGACGCGCTGATCGCGCCGCCCTACGACGTGGTGTCCGAATCCGAGAGGGCGGCGCTTTCGGCAAAGAGTCCCTGGAACATCGTCCGCCTCGATCTCCCCCAGGGCGGCGCCGAGGAAAAGTATGTGAACGCCGGGCGTGAGCTCCGCCGCTGGGTCGACCGCGGCGTGCTCCGCCGCGACGCGACACCCGCGTTCTACCGCTACCACCAGGCGTTCTCGATCGCCGGCCGGGAGCACACCCGCAAGGGCTTCATCTGCCGCGTCCGGCTGCGCCGGTTCGACGAGGGCGTGGTGCTTCCCCACGAGCGGACGCTTTCGGGTCCGAGACTGGACCGATTGGCCCTGGCGCGGGCGACGAGGACGCATCTCTCCCAGGTCTTTGCGCTGTACTCCGATCGCTCGGGGGCGGTGGACGCCGCGTTCGCCGGGCTGGAATCGCGCGTCCCTGCGTTCGAAGGCGCGCTCGACGGCGTGTCGCACCGTCTCTGGAGGTTGACGGACCGCGCGGCCCAGGCGCGCATCGCGGCTGCCCTGGCGGACCGCAAGGTCTACATCGCCGATGGCCACCACCGGTACGAGACGATGCTGGCGCTGCGGGACGAGCTCCGCCCCCAGGCGACCTCGCCGCGATTGTCGATCGAGTACGGGTCGATGTTCCTCTGCGGGATGGAGGATCCGGGCCTGGTGATCCTTCCCACGCACCGGGTGGTGCACGGGCTGCAAGGGTTCGACCTTCCCCGGTTCATCGATCGGCTGCGCGCGCGGTTCGACGTGCGCGAGCTGGATGCATCGGCCGCGGAGAAGCTGCGCGCCCCTCCAGAGCAGCGCGAAGGGAGCTATCTCCTCGCCTCGCAAGGCCGCTTCTTTTCCCTCTCGCTCCGTCCCGGCGGCGCGGCTTCCGTCCCCGGACCCGACGTCCTGCGCCACGTCGACGTGCCCATACTGCACGCCCTGATCCTGGAGGAGGTCCTCGGGATCGATCGCTCGGCCCAGGAACGGCAGACGAACTTGCGCTACCTGAAGGACTCCAGGGCAGCCCTGGAGGAGTCCCGCCGCCCCGACGTGCAGGCCGTGTTCCTGCTCAATCCGACCCGCATCGAGCAGCTCCGGGCAGCGGCCGACGCCTCCGAGGTGATGCCGCAGAAGTCGACTTTCTTCTACCCCAAGCTCGCCTCCGGCCTGTTGCTCGATCCGCTCGACCCGCTCGAAGAGGCTTGAGCTGCTTGTCACGCCCGCGCACCCTCTGCTCCTCGGCGCGGCGATCGCGCTCGGCGCGGAGGCCGTCCGGGCAGCCGGGCATGCGCAGCCCCGCTGACGAAGCCGCGCCGAGGACCTACCTTCTCCCCGCGGCGGAGGTACGGGTTGTCCCAAGAGCTCGGTGGTGTTGCCCCTCTGGAGTCGGAGGGACGGCGGGTCCTGTCCCATGAACCGGCCAACGCCGAGGCTTCGCCCGATGCCCTCGCCCGGCTGATCACCCCTGCGGGGCAGCGCTTCCTCCGCTGTCATTTCCTGGTCCCGGAGCTGGGCGACGACCACGCCGTGCGGATCGAAGGCGCGGTCGTGCATCCCCGGGTGCTCACTGTCGAGCAATTGCGCGGATTGCCGGCGTCGGCGCAGACGATTTTGACGGAATGCGCCGGCAATGGACGCGCGAGCCTGCTGCCGCGGGTCGACGGAGAGCAATGGCATTCCCTTGCCCTCAGCGTGGCCCAGTGGACCGGAGTGCCGGTCCGGTCGGTGCTCGAGCTGAGGGAGACGGCGGTCGAGGTGCTCTTCACCGGGGCGGACGGAGGCGGGTACCAGCGCTCGCTTCCCCGCGAAGTGGCGATGGATCCGGGAACGCTGCTCGCGTACGAAATGAACGGTTCGCCGATTCCTCCCGAGTTCGGCGGCCCGGTCCGCCTGGTGGTTCCCGGCTGGTACGGGATGGCCAGCGTGAAATGGGTGGACCGGATCGAGGCGGTGGAAGAACCGTTCCAAGGGGAGTTCCAGTCGCAACGCTACGTCTATGCGCCGGGCGTGCCGGTCACGCGCATCCGCATCAAGTCCATGTTCACGGAAGCCCCCGAGGTGGTCCGGGCAGGCGTCCCGGTGCGCATCGCGGGGCTGGCCTGGGGCGGGGAGGGCATCGGACGCGTCGAGGTCGAGGTGGATGGGGAGCTCCTCGAGGCGCGCCTGGTCGGGCCCGTGCTGCCGCATGCCTGGCGCAGGTTCGAGCTGGAGTGGGCGCCGCGTTCCGTGGGCCCGCACGTCCTGGTTTGTCGGGCAACGGACATCCAGGGCCAATCGCAACCCGACGAGCCGGATTGGAACGAGCTCGG
>Ga0070708_100002893_pt1 | contig 13334 bp, 13 predicted proteins | sample KBSK5503metaG_FD_65469 | JGI IMG/M metagenome (GOLD analysis project Ga0070708, IMG submission 65469) | Corn, switchgrass and miscanthus rhizosphere microbial communities from Kellogg Biological Station, Michigan, USA - KBS K5-50-3 metaG | ecosystem: Host-associated > Plants > Roots >...
AGATGCGCGGGCGGGACGAAATGCCCCACCCGCGCAGGTCGGATTCGTCAGGGCGCCGGGAGCGCCGTGATGAAGTGGATGGACCCGATCACGGTCGCCTCGTCGGACGCCGAGACCTGGTCCCCGCGGTACCAGAAGAGCCACGCATCCGGACCGCGCTGGACGATCCAGACCGAAAGCGGTTGCGTGTTCCCCGGCGCCGTCGTCCAGCTCTGATCGGTGCCGAAGAAGACGCCGGTGTCGCCGGCGGCGCACGTGTATCCCGTGCGAGGGGTCCCCGTCAGATGCGTGGCCGGCAATCCGTCGATCGTCGCGGACACGGACTTGAACGTGAACTGCGGGAGGCTCTTGACGTACGTGACGACATTCGCGGCCGAGGTCAGCTGGGTGCCGGCCTGGAGTGGGGCGGCACAGGGCGCCTTGAACGGCGTCGGATCGTTGATCGCGAGGAACTCCGTGTACGGCGTGGAGTTGTACGCGGTGTCGTACGCGCCGTTCGCGAGCCCGCTGAGACCAAACCGCTGATGCGGCAGGGTGAGCTCGAGGTTGTCGCCGGGCAGGACCCCAAGTCCACCGTCGGTGACGGCGCTGAGGGTGTGGACCCAGGTCCTGGCGAACGTGGTCGACCGGGCCGTGCACGCGTCGGCGACAAGGGTCAGCGTGAGGAAGAGGCCGTCGCCCGGGCGAGTCCAGCCATAGGTGCCGATGTCGCCGGCGGCGCAGCCGTCGAGCGCCTGCTGCGACCGCAGCCGCAGCTGGCCGGCCGGGGCGGCCACGGAGTCGCTCGTGAAGACCTGCGTCCCCGTAACGAAGTTCGTCTGGACCCAGACGCCAGTTCCGCCGTCCCAGTTGACAGACAGCTGGATCCGAGGGCCCTGGTCCCGAAGGCCAAGGGCGCCCGGGTCGGCGACCCAGTCGCCCCAGAGCTGGGTCGCGGCGCCCGCGATCGGCAGCGGCGACGGCGACGTGGCGGGTGACGGACTGGGTGAAGGGCGGCCGGAGTTGGGCACGGTCGCCCGATTGAGGATGACGGCGCCACCGAGGACGATGGCCGCCAGCGCCGCCGCCATGGCGACGATCGAGATGCGGTTCATTGGGCGGAACCTCCGATGGGCGAGCAGAGCCGGGCGCTGCGCAGAGCGGGCGGTCTGCCGCAGGATGTCGTTCAGGTACTCGGGCTGGCGCGGCATCGCGATCTCTTCGAGGGCGTCGGCGATGCGTCGATCGAGCAGGTCGAACCGGTCGATGGCGCTCATCGTGTCGTCCCCTGTTCCGCGATCCGGAGCTCGATCGGATCCGTCATCAGGACGAGACGGAGCGCGGTCATGGCCCGGTGCAGCCGCGACTTCGCGGCAGGAAGTGAGAGCCCGAGGACCACGGCGGCGTCGGGCAGTGGATAGCCGAGGAAGTAGTGGAGGACGACCAGCGCCCGGTGCGGCGGGTCGAGGTGGGCCAGGGCCCGCTCGACCAGGTCGCGGTCGGCGAGACGATGGGTCTCGTCGACGGTCGGAGCGTCGATCGTCGTGACGTCCACCTCGATCGCGCGCCGCCGGCGCCGGCGGAACTCGTCGAGGCAGGCGTTGACGAGCAATCGGTGCAACCAGGCGTCAAACCGGTCGGGGTCACGAAGCCCCGGCACGTCGCGCCAGGCCCGCACGAGGGTGTTCTGGACCGCGTCGCGCGCGAGCTCACGGTCCCGGAGGATCGGACGTGCGGCGCCGTCGAGCCGCGAGGACGCCGCCGTCGCGAGAACGGCGAAGGCGTCGTGATCGCCTCGCCCCGCCCGCACGACGAGCTCCCGTTGGTCCACGGTCCCTCATCCTCCGTCCCGGCAGACGTTGCCGGGTTCGAAGGGTATGGCGTCGTCGGAGCGAGATTCGTTTCGGAGGAATCAAAACGCCGGCGGGCTCGATGGCGCCGCCGACGCTGGCGCTACGGGTTCACGGTCTCCTTCGGCGCTACCCGGGCAGTGTGTAGACGATGTCCGTTTGAGTGGTCAGGATGCGCGGAACGTTCACGGGCTGGCAGGCGGATCCAAACGGCCCTCGCCCCAGACCTCGGGGCCGCAGAAGTAGGCGTGATCACCGGGCCGAGGCAGCAGCGGCGTCGAGGGATCGGCATGCCAGGCGGCCGCGACCTCGCCGAGCCAGGCGTCGACCTCGCCGAGCTCGGTCCAGCGCCGGAACGGCCAGCCGTTCTCCTGGCACAGCCGGACGAGGGCCCGCTTGGCGAACACGAAGTCCGAGTAGCCGGCGGCGTAGCGGTCCGACTCGCCGTCGCCGACGAACACGACCGCTCGCCCGGCCGCTCGGTGGGCGAGGACGCGGGCCCGCTTGCAGGTGCCGCAGACGAAGCAGCTCGGGTGGCCGTTCGGGAAGGCGATCGATGGCCGCCCGTCGGGCCCGAAGGTCGTCTCAGCCGTGACGACCGGGACGTCGCCGACGCCCAGGGCCGCCAAGGCCCCGGGAATGAAGAAGCCGAAGCCGTCGCTGACGACCTCGATCGGCACGCCCGCCGCCCACGCCCGCCGGACCAGGGGCACGAACCCCAGGTCGTGCGGTTGGGCGGCGGCGATGGCGGTCAGCGATGCCGAATCGGTCGTGATGAGGCCGATCTCCCACTCCATCAACCGCCGCGAGCCGGCCAGGCCGGCGTCGTACTCGGCGGCGCGCGCCTCCCACTCCTCGGTCACGAACTCGGCCATCAACGTGTCCGAGACGTCCGTCTGGGCGATCGTGCCGTCGTAGTCGATGAGGATCGCCAGCGGCGGATCGCCCGCTCGAAGCGGAGGCGGCGGGGCGGCAGCCGCGGCGCCCGAGGGACCCGATCGCGCCGGCGTCATGTCGGCAGCCGCTCGCGGATCCAGCCGGCGAGATCGAGGCGACCGCCGACCCGCGCAAGCGCGACGCCGAGGACGATCACCGCGCCGCCGACGATCTGCTCCGGCCGGATCGCCTCGGCGAGGAACAGCCCGCTCAGCACGACCGCGACGAAGGGCACGAGGAACTGGAGGTTCGTGATCCGGGTCGGCCCGAGCAGTCGGATCGCGTTGAAGATGAGGACGTTCGACAGGCCGGCTGGGATGAGCGCCGAGTAGAGCAGCCCGCCCCACGCGGCGGCGTCAATCGCGCCCCAGTTCGCCGAGGCAGCCTCCCACAGGCCCGGCCCGGCGAGGACGAGGCAGCCCCCGACCATCGCCCACGCGGTCGTTCGGAGCGGCGAATGACGCCGCAGGATCGGCGAGCCGAACGCGGTGTAGATCGACCAGCAGGCCGCGGCACCGAGCGTGAGCAGGTCGCCGATGAGGATCACACCGGAGGCACCCGACGCGCCGCCGGCGCCGCCGAAGAGCGCGAGCCCCGGACCCGCGGCCACGACGATCCCGACGCCGGCGAACGAGACGAGACTCCCGCCGATCTTGGCCCGGGTCAGGACGTCCGAGCCGGCGACGACCGCGAGCAGCGCCGTCAATACGGGCGTGGTCGCGATGATCAGCGCCGAATCGCCGGCCGGGATCGAGTGGAGCGCGGTCGACCAGATGACCTGGTACACCCCGAACCCGATCGCCCCGAGGCCCATGACCGCGATGGCATCGGCGCGCGGGGGGCGGATCGAACCCTCACGCCAGCGCAGCGCGACGAGCAGGACGATCGCCGCGAGGGAGAAGCGCAGGAACGCGAACGTCACCGGCGGGATCTCCTGGATCGCCGACTTCACGACGATGAAGTTGGCCGCCCAGAAGACCATGACGAGGATCGCGCCGGCCTCGGCCACGCGCCGCTCGCCGGGAGTCGACGAGGCGTGGCTCGGCGGCGCGGCAACCGAAACGCCCGCCGGTTCGTCGGCGGGCGTCTGTGCTCGCGGGAGCGCGGGAGGGAGGTCGATCAGACGACGTCCTGGTCGAGCTCGAGAGCCTCCTCGTCCTCCTCTTCGGTGAGCTTGAGCCAGACGAAGAGCCCGGCCAGGACGATGAGCGGGATGACGAGGATGGCCCCGAGCGTGATCCCGAGGGCGACGGCGACGGTTTTCAGCGCGCGCATGGTTCGGACCTCCTGTGCGGCGTCAGCGCGACCGGTTTCGGCTCAGGGGCGGTTCATTTCGACGATCCGCGCCGGAGCGCGGGCGCCTTGGCGATGAGATCGACGATGTCGTCACGGGTGAACTCGACGAGCTCGTGGCGGATCCCCGTCTGGAGGACCCTGAGCAGGCGAAGGACGTACGACCCGTCCTGCTCGAAGAAGAAGATGTCGCGCGGACGCTGCTCATCAAGGTACCGCCCAATGACCCGGAGCGCTGATTCGTAGTGGTCCGGCGTCTCGCCGGCGTCGTTGCCGCGACGGGCCAGGGACTCGTCCATGAACGCGGCGACATCCTCGTCGAGGAGGGTCAGGGTCTCCTTGTACGCGTGGCCCATCGTGTCGCCCCAGGTGCTCGAGGTGCTCTGGATCACGAGGCCCTGGACGATGAACCCGGCGTCCGTCTCGGCGACCAGGACTTCCTTCATCCCCTTGTCGTCGAGGTAGGCCCCGATCGAGCGCAGGACCTCTTCGAAGTCCTGGCGCGGACTCCCTTCGTAGATCCGCATCGACTCTCCCTCTTCGGGGCGGGGGCCCCGGTTCCCGCGTCAGGACCCGGTCGTTCGATCCAGCAGCCCGCGGTCCTTCGCGCGCCGCAGGCTGAACCGGAACGCGACGGCAGCCGCGAGTGTAACGAGGGCCCCTGTGAGCAGCAATGCGACGAGGACCTCGGTGTTGCTCGGAATCAACTGGCCGGTGACGCCCTGGAACAACGATCCAGCCCCGCCGATCGCGGACGGATTCCCCGGATCGAAGGCCCGCCGGAACCCCTCGATCCACCAGCCGAGCGGAAACGCCAGGCCGAGGGCCTGGACGGGCATCGGCAGGATCGCCAGCGGGAACACGGCCCCCGACACGAGGAACAGCGCGCCCGCCACCGCATCCGGGTACTGCCACGATTCCTGCCGGGTCTGGAGGCACACCGCGGCCATCAACACGCCCAGCGCGACGACGGTGGCCAGCCCGATCGCGGTCGACGCGAGGAGGATCGGCCAGTCGATCCGCCCGGGATCGAAGTGGACACCGAGGGCGACGACGCCGATCGCGAGGGTGATGACGCCGCCTGCCGCGCCGACGCTCAGGCGAGCAACGCCACGCCCGAGCAGGACGACGAGGAACTCGCTCGGGCTCACGTAGACGTACTTGAGCATCCGGTAGTGCTCGCGATCCTCGAGGACGGCCTGGGCCAGCCCGGCGACCCCACTCGTCACGATGGCCCAGAGGGCCGTCCCGATCACGACGAAGCCGCGGTACTGCACGGTCGCCGATCCGCCGACGACCTGGAGCATGACGACGAGGATCAGCGCCGCGGCGACCGGCTTCGCGACCGAGTAGATGAAGAACAGGAGCGGATCCGTCCAGTTCGCCTCCATCTGCCAGCCCAGCCGCACGGCCGTCACGAACGACCGAAGCGTCTCGCCCCGCACGGCAACGGCCGCTCCCGGGTTGACCGTACCGATCGCGGTCATTGCCAGCGCACCGTGAGACGACCTTCGATCCGCGCTCGTCGCTCCATCGAGATGATCATCCAGCGGGCGGCGAGGGTCGCGACGACGGCCATGACGAGGAGAATGCCGAGCTCGACGGCCGGGGGTGGGGTCCCGACCGGGAACGGCGCCCCGCTGAACACGAGCTGGCGCATCGCGTCGAGCCCGGTTGCCAGCGGGATGAAGCCCACCGACAGCGCACCGAGGAGACCCAGCCGAGCGACCGGAAAGTTCAGGCCGGAGACGAAATAGACGGGTTCGAGGAAGAACTGGCCGAGGTGATAGGCCTCCCGACCCCAGACGAGGAACAGGCTCGCCAGCACCATCCCGACGCCATAGAGCGCGGCGAGCGTGGCGACGAAGACGGCGACGACGAGCAGCCACTGCTCGACCGCGAACGAGACACCGAACACGGTCGTCGCGATGACGAGGACGGCGAGCGCTCGCGTGGTGCTCATGAACATCCCACCGAGGGCCATCCCGAAGAGGATCGACATGAAATGCATCGGCGCGGCGAAGTAGAGCTCGAGGTTGCCCTGGCTCTTCTCCCAGTACAGCTGGTTGGCCATCATCCAGATGACGTTGATCCAGAACGCCGTCATCGCCCCGCCGACCACGACGAAGCCGACGTACTGCTCGGGTGCGTGGAGCGCTCGATAGACGAAGACGAACGCCGCCGTCGACAGGAACGGCAGCAGGATCTCGAAGAGGACCCACGACTTCTCGCGGAAGAGGCCCCGATAGCGCGGATAGGCCCGACCGCGGATCGCCCGCAGGTTCGTCAGGAGGATCTGCCGCCGATTCCAGTTCGAGGCGGTCCGGGGATCGGTCCCGGACCGGCCGACCAGGTCAAGCCCCGTGGCCATCTCGCTCCTCATCCTCGCCGAAGCCGCGCCCGACGAGCTCGACGAAGACGTCCTCGAGCGTCGGCTCCGATTTTCGCAGTCCCAGGATGGTCGCACCCTTGCCGCCGACCGCGCCGACCACGGCCCCGAGCGCCGAGTCGTCGGCGAGGACGAGGTTCACGGCCACGGTCTGGCGCTCGCTTTCGCCCTCGTCGGTGGCTGCGCTGGCGCTGACCACGCCTGGCAGATCGGCGAGGGCGGCCGGTCCGCCGTCGAGGCGATCGAGCTCCACCCGGAAGATGGACTCCCGCTGGACTCGCCGCTTGAGCTCCTCCGGCGTTCCGATCGCGAGGATCCGGCCGTGGTCGACGATGGCGATTCGATTGCACAGCTCGTCGGCCTCGGCCATGTAGTGGGTGGTGAGGAGGATCGTCCTTCCGGGGACCGCGGCCTTCCACTCGACGATGAGCTCGCGCAGCGAACGGGCCGCGGCCACGTCGAGACCGAGCGTCGGCTCGTCAAGGAAGAGGACCCACGGGTCGTTCATGAGGCCCCGGGCGAGGTTCATCTTCTGCCGCTCGCCGGTCGAGAGGGTGCTGACCCTTGCCAGCCGCTTGTCGGCGAGGCCGACCCGCTCGATGAGGGCATCGGTCCGAGTCCAGCCGTCCTTGTTCGGCAGGCCGTAGAACTGGCTGAACATCCAGAGCTGCTCGCGCACGGTGAGGATGCCGTAGCCCGACTGCTCGCCACCGGCCACCATGTTCATGATCCGGCGGATCCGCTTCGTCTCGGTCATGACATCGAAGCCGAAGATCCGGGCGCTGCCCGAGGTCGGGGCGAGGAGCGTCGTCAGGATCTTGATGAGGGTGGTCTTGCCGGCGCCGTTCGGCCCGAGGAGCCCGAACAGCTCACCCGACTCGACGTCGAGGTCGATCCCGTCGAGGGCCACGACCGGGCCGCCCTTGGCCGCGTAGACGCGCCGAAGCCCGCGCGCCTCGATGGCTCGCGGGGTGGCGGCGGCGTGGTCGACCCGGGACGCGGCGAACATGGGCACCCCAAACGAACGGGCGGTGATGGGGACCGCGAAGCATACGGCCTCGCGCGCGCGAAGGGAACTCCCCGTCTTGTCGGTTCGAGCTCGTCTCTACTTCGCGGCAGGCGCCAGGGATCTTGCGAGCCGTCCCGCGACGCCGGCGTTGTTCACGATCAGTGCCGTGTTCGCCCGGATGCTCTCGCCCTCGGTGAGCTCGCCGACGCGGACGAGGAGCCACGGGGTGAGATCCGGACCACGGATCCCGGCGGCCTCTGCTCCCGCCAGGGCGGCCTGGACCGCGGCGCGGGCGACATCGGGGTCGAGTGCATCAGCCTCCGGGACCGGCGCGCAGGCGAGGATGCCGCTGCCGAGCCGGAGGCCGAGATGGAGGGCCACCCGCCGGGCGAGCTGGGCCTCGTCGGCCACCGACGACGGTGACCGCAGGCCCGAGCTCCTGGAGAAGAAGCCGGGCAGATCCTCCTGGCCCAGCGTGACCACCGGCACGCCCCGGGTCTCGAGGTACTCGAGCGTCGGGCCGACGTCGAGGATCGCCTTCGGACCGGCACAGACGACCACGACCGGCGTCCGGGCGAGCTCCTCCAGATCGGACGAGATGTCGAGCGTCGGCGCGGTCGGGGGCTCGCCGGGCTCGCCGGTGGCGGACCCGAGGGCGCCCCGATGGACGCCACCGATGCCGCCGGTCGCGAAGACGCGGATCCCGGCGGCGTGGGCCGCGATCATCGTCGCCGAGACGGTCGTCGCCGCCCAGCCCGATCGATCGAGGGCCTCCGCGAGGTTCGGGCGGGCGGCCTTCAGCACCGTTCCCTGGGCGGCCGTGGCGAGCGCGAGGAGCTCCCGATCGTCCAGCCCGACCAGGACCTTGCCATCGTGGATGGCGATCGTGGCCGGGACGCCACCGGCCGCCCGGATCGCATCACCGGCGGCGATGGCGACCTCGAGATTGGCCGGATACGGCAGGCCGTGACTGATGAGCGTCGATTCGAGGGCGACGACGGGCGTCCCGTCGCGCAGCGCCGCGGCCACGATCGGCATGACCTCGAGGCGAGCGCCGATCGTCACGCGCGGATCATCCCGGCGGCAGCTCGATCCGTGGCCCGGTCAGCTGCCGCGCCGCCGTCCGATGGCCGCCGAGCGTGCCTCGATGGAGGGCGTCGGCGGCCGGCCGGCCGGACGCTCGCGCGGCGAGCCAGGCGGCGATGAAGCCGGCGTCGAACGCGTCCCCGGCGCCCGTCGTGTCCGACGCCGGGACCGTTGGCGTCGCGACCTCGAAGCGGAGGGGCGGCGGCACCTCGGATTCGGTCCCGGATCTCGCCGGATCGCGGGCGATGACGCTCGCGCCTCGGTTGCCGCGCTTGAGGACGACGACCGCGGCGAACTCGAGCAAGCCATCGGTGGCGTGGCCGCCCATGAGCGCGTCCGCCTCAGGCTCGGTGGCGAAGAGGACGTCGGGTGCGGCGCTCCGGACGAGCTCGCGGGCCGCGTGGCGGCCGCCCGCCAGCAGCGGCGCGATCGAGGCGAGATCGAGGGTCACGAGCGCGCCACGCTCCCGGGCCAAGGCGATCGCCCGATTGCCGGCGCGCCCGAGCGGCTCCCCGAGGAGCGAGTACGCGGGCAGGTGCAGGAGGTCGATCCGGTCGAACCACTCCGGGTGGAGGTCGTCCGGGTCGAGCCGATCGGCGGCGCGCCGATCGGCGACGAACGACCGCTCGCCGCCGGGGCCGACGAGGACGCCGATGCGCCCGGTCCGCTGGCCGGCGACCCGCGTCGCCCGTACCGTCACGCCGTCGCGGTCGAGCTGCTGGACGAGCGACCGGCCGGCGCCGTCCCGGCCGACGGCGCACACGAGCTGCGTCTTGATCCCGAGCCTGGCCAGCCATCGCGCCGTCGTGGCCGCCGAGCCGCCCTGCCGGATCTCGACCCGGCCGGGGACGTCCGTCGATCGTTCGATCGGCCGCGCGGCGGCGAGGACGACGTCGAGCACGAGGTCGCCGACGACGAGCACCCTGGCCGGGTCCGGGCGGGCGACGCTCGTGCCGCTGGCGGCGTTCACGCTGCCGATGGTAGCGAGGCGGCCGGATCGCGAACTGGCCGAGGCCGGCTCCGGGGCGCCTTGGTACGCTTCCGCGGTGACCGTCGAGCAGCTCGCGATCGACACGATCCGGACGCTGTCGATGGACGCAGTCCAGAAGGCGAACTCGGGGCACCCCGGCGCGCCGATGGGCGCGGCCCCCATGGCCCATGTCCTGTGGACCCGCTTCCTGCGCCACTCCCCCACCCATCCCGACTGGCCTGATCGCGACCGCTTCGTCCTGTCGGCGGGCCACGCCTCGATGCTCCTGTACTCGCTCCTCTACCTGACCGGCTATGGCCTGAGCCTCGAGGACCTCGAATCGTTCCGGCAGTGGGGCTCGCGGACGCCCGGCCACCCCGAGTACGGCCTGGCTCCCGGGATCGAGGCGACGACCGGACCCCTGGGCCAGGGGTTTGCGAACGCGGTCGGCATGGCGATCGCCGAGCGCCGCCTGGCGGCGGAGTTCAACCGGCCGGATCACCCGCTCATCGATCACCGGACCTACGCCCTTGCCTCGGATGGCGACCTCCAGGAGGGCATCGCGTCGGAGGCCGCGAGCCTGGCCGGCCACCTCCGGCTCGAGAAGCTGACGGTCCTCTACGACGACAACCACATCCAGCTCGACGGACCGACGGACATGGCCTGGTCCGAGGACGTCCTCGCCCGCTTCGCGGCGTATGGCTGGGGCGTCGCTCGGGTCACCGACGGCAACGACCTCGAGGCGATCGACGCGGCGATCCGGACGGCCAACGACGACGGCCTGCCATCGCTGATCGCCGTGCGGACTCATATCGGCTACGGGGCGCCGCACAAGCAGGACACCCAGAAGGCCCACGGCTCGCCGCTCGGCGAGGACGAGGTCCGCCTCGCCAAGGAGTTCTACGGCTGGGACCCGGACGCCCACTTCCTCGTCCCGGACGAGGCGCTCGCGTTCTATCGCGCTGCGGTGCCGGCCGGGGAGGCGTTCGTCGCCGACTTCCACGAGCGTTCGCAGCGGTACGGCGAGGCGTTCCCAGCCGACTTTGCCGAGCTGCGTCGCCGGATCCGGGGCGACCTCCGGCCGGATGCACTCGAGGGCCTCAAGACGTACGCGCCGGGCGAGGACTTCGCCACCCGACAGGCGAGCCAGCAGGCGATCGCGGCCCTCGCCGAGCCGGTCCCCGAGCTCTTCGGTGGGGCGGCCGACCTGTCCGAGTCGAACCTCACCGACGTCAAGGACGCCGGCAACTTCGAGGCCGGCACGCCCGGCCGGAACCTTCGCTTCGGGGTCCGCGAGCACGCCATGGGCGGCGTCGCCAACGGCATCGCCTACCACGGGGCGTTCATCCCGTACGCGGGGACGTTCCTCAACTTCAGCGACTACATGCGCGGTTCCGTGCGGCTCGCGGCGCTCGCCGGGCTGCACGTCATCTACGTCTGGACCCACGACTCGGTGGGTCTCGGCGAGGACGGCCCGACCCACCAGCCGATCGAGCATTACGCGGCGCTGCGGGCGATGCCGAACCTGTGGTTCGTCCGGCCCGGCGACGCGAACGAGGGCGCGGCGGCTTGGGCGCTGGCCCTCGAGCGCCGGGGCGGGCCGGTTGCGCTGTCGCTGACCCGCCAGAAGCTGCCGACGCTCGACGGCACCGCGGCACTCGCGCGGGAGGGGCTGCGTCGCGGCGGCTACGTCCTCCGGCCGGCCCCGAATGAGGCGAGCGGCGGTCGCCCGGACCTGCTCCTGATCGCCACGGGCTCGGAGCTCCAGCTGGCATTCGGCGCCGCCGTCACGCTCGAGGGCGAGGGCATCGCAGCCCGCGTCGTCTCGCTCCCGTGCTGGGAGGCCTTCGACGCCCAGGACGCGGCCTATCGCGACACGGTCATCCCCCCGGACGTTCGGCGCCGGGTGACGATCGAGGCGGGAACCACGCTCGGCTGGGAGCGCTACGCCGGCGACGATGGTGCGCTGATCGGGATCGAGCACTTCGGCGCGTCCGCCCCGGGCGCCACGATCTTCGAGCACTACGGCTTCACCACGGCGCGGGTCACGGAGATCGCGAGGCGGGTCGTCGCGGACGGGCTGCGGGGCCGGATCCCGACCCCCGACCCGGGCCATCAACCAGCGGGCCTGCGACCCGCCAAGAGCTGAACGGAGCGGAGATGCGCGTCGCATTCGCGGCGGATCACGCCGGAGCGGCCCTCAAGGGCGAGCTGATCCGGCGGCTCACGGGTGCCGAGCTCGGCCACGACCTGGTCGATCTCGGCGGCGACGGCTCCGACCCGAACGACGATTACCCGGATTTCGCGGCGCGCCTCGGGAGCGCGATTCGGAATGGATCCGCGGAACGCGGCATCCTGATCTGTGGTTCCGGCGTCGGGGCATCGATCGCCGCGAACAAGATCCGCGGCGTCCGCGCGGCCGTGTGCCACGACACGTATTCGGCGCATCAGGGCGTGGAGCACGACGACATGAACGTCCTCACCCTCGGCGCCCGAGTCGTCGGCCCGGAACCGGCGTTCGAGTGTGCGCTGGCATTCCTCGGGGCCCACTTCAGCGGCGAAACCCGCCATCGTCGGCGCCTGGACAAGGTCCTCGCGATCGAGCAGGAGGAGTTCCGCGGATGAGCGGCCGCTTCGGGATCCACCTCGGCGCGGAGGACCAGGCCCGCCTCGATGCGGTCATCGAGCATGCCCGCCGGGACCGCTGGGCCGAGCGGCTCATGGATCGGGACACGAGCCTGTGGTCCGATGATCCAGCCGTGCGCGCCGGTATCGCAGAGCGGCTCGGCTGGCTCGACGCCCCGGAGCATTTCACGCTCGAAATCCCGGCCATCGAGGGCTTCGGCGACGGCATCCGGGTCGCCGGCTTCACGACGGCGGTCGTGATGGGGATGGGCGGCTCGAGCCTCGCGCCTGACGTCCTCCACCGGATCTTCGGCTCGGCGGACGGCTACCCGGACCTGCGGATCCTCGACTCGACCGACCCCGCGGCGGTCGCGGCGGCCGTCGACGACCTCGATGCCCTCCAGACCCTCTGGATCGTCGCCAGCAAGTCCGGGACGACCACCGAACCGCTCGCGTTCATGGCCGATGCCTGGGCCCGCGTCGAAGCCGCCCTGGAGGCCGCCGGGTCCGACCAGCGACCGGGCGAGTTCTTCGTGGCGATCACCGATCCGGGCTCGAGCCTCCGAGCGATTCCGCATCACGAGGAGCTCCGGGAACGCTTCCTGAATCCACCGGACCTCGGCGGCCGGTACTCGGCTCTCACCTACGTGGGCCTCGTCCCGGCGTCGCTCATCGGGCTCGACCTCGATTCCCTCCTCTCCTCAGCGACCGCGATGCTGGCGGCCTGTCGGGAGCCCGATCCGGGTTCGAACCCGGGGCTCCTGCTCGGGCTCGCCCTCGGGTCGCTCGCTCGCGGCGGGCGCGACAAGGTGACCTTCCTGACCGAGCCGGCCCTGGCGCCGTTCGGGGCCTGGGCGGAGCAGCTGCTCGCCGAGTCGACCGGCAAGCACGGCACCGGCATCGTCCCGGTCGACCGGGAGCCCCCGGCCGCGGTGGGCGACTACGGGGCCGACCGGGTCTTCGTCGCGCTCTCGGTCGCCGACGGTGCCGGTGGCGGCGGGTCCGGCACGGAGGCAAGGGACCAGAACCGGCTGCTCGAGGCCCTCCAGGCGCGCGGCCACGCCGTCATCCGGATCGAGTTCGACGACCTCATCGACGTCGCCGGCGAGATGCTCTGCTGGGAGGTCGCGACCGCCTTCGCCGGCGCGGTCCTCGGGATCGACGCGTTCGACCAGCCGAACGTCGAGGAGGCCAAGG
>Ga0070708_100002894_pt1 | contig 13330 bp, 14 predicted proteins | sample KBSK5503metaG_FD_65469 | JGI IMG/M metagenome (GOLD analysis project Ga0070708, IMG submission 65469) | Corn, switchgrass and miscanthus rhizosphere microbial communities from Kellogg Biological Station, Michigan, USA - KBS K5-50-3 metaG | ecosystem: Host-associated > Plants > Roots >...
CTCCCCGAGCAGGCCGATCACGATCCCCGTCTTCTGGAGGTGATCGAACGTCGTCGCGGCGTCGAGCCCGAACCGCAGGGGCTCCTCCACCGGCTCGATCGCGACATCGGCGAATCCTGCCTCGGACAGGATCGCGCGCACGCGATCTGCGTCCGCCAGCGACAATGGTCCAGGGGCGTTCGCGGGCGGTTCGGGCAGCTTCCTCCCCGCGGCGAGTGCCTCGCGCATCGCGGTGATCCACTCATTGCGAGCGAGCTCGCGCCAGCAGAGGAACGCGAGCCGGCCGCCCCTCTTGATGGCGCGGCCGATGTTGGTGAACGCGCCGGCGGGATCGTCGAAGAACATGACGCCGAACCGACTGATCGCGACGTCGAACGACTCGGGCTCGAACGGATGGATCTGCGCGTCGCCGCGCTCGAAGCGGACGTTGTCGAGCGCTTCGGCGTTCGCGTGCTCGCGCGCTCGTTCGAGCATCCGCGTCGACAGGTCGATCCCGAGTGCGCTTCCCGCCTTCGCGGCGCGCGCCGCGTCACGGGTGGTCGCGCCGGTCCCGCATCCGACATCGAGAACTCGGTCGGCCGGCGCGATGGCCGCCCCCGCGAACAGATAAGGAGTGTGGCGACGAGAGGAGTTGGCGTAGAAGGCTTCGTTTTCGGTCCAGTTGTCGCCCTCGGGCCCGTCCCACCCCTTGATCATCTCGGCGTTCGGCGTCGGCTGATCGCCCATCAGGTGCCCCCTCGACGGTTGTCATCACATGTGTCATCACATGTGATGACACATTGTCTGACAAGCCTAGGGGAGCGTTACAAGTTCGGCCAGATCATCCGTCCAGTGGTGAAGGCGCCGAGCAGGGGAAGCCGCCCGGAACCCGGCAGTCGACCGGCGTCGTGTTCGAGATCGCGGCATCCGGCGTCACGACCGGGAGCTGCAGGAAACTCGGGTGATCGGCGTCGTGGTACACGGTGATGAGCGCCGGCTGGTGCGACGGCGTGTAGCCCCACAGGCCGTCGGTGACCGGCGGCGTGTGGATCTGGATCAGGATCTTGTGGCCCGGCCGGAAGATGTGGCCGAGCGGGAAGATCTCGATCGTGTACTTCTCGATCTCGGCCGGCACGACCGGCTGAGGGTTCGTGTGCGGCCGGTACGGCTGCACCAGCGTCGAGCCGTCGTAGTAGGAGCGGAGCGGATCGATCGCGCGGTGCGACGCCTTCAGCATCCCGCGCTGCAGGTACGAGATGCGACCGTCCGGATACACGTCCGAGATCGAAACGAAGAAGTCGGCGTCCGTCCCGACCATCGACGCGTAGAGGTCCATCAACAGCGGTCCGGCGACCACCTTCTGCTGCGTGAGCGCGGGGCTCTGGTAGGCGACGACGTCGGGCAGCGAGTGCGCGGTCGTGACGTTCTCGGTCACGCCGGTCACCGCGGGCGCAACCGGATCCGCGGTGCCGTCGTAGGCGTAGAAGAACCAGCCCTGGCGCGCGATACCGCTGAGGTACATGTCGGTCGCCTCGGCCGTGGGCGCGGCGTTGTTCAGCGCGGAGCCGTCGTGCAGATAGAGGCGCTCGTACGTCGTGTTCTCGAACGGCCACGCGTTGCCCGACTTCGTTCCGACCGCGTGCCCGTCGTTGTCGGTTTCGAAGTAGTTGACGATCTGGTGATCGGTCAGACCCTGGACGTCGGGCTTGTCGAGCAGCCAGATGTCGAACCACGCCCACCGGTCACGGCCGGCGAAGTTCCCGTAGCCGTGATCGCCGTTGGAAACGACGAAGTGCTTCGGGACGATCGTGCGCGACTGCCCGTCGGGGCCGACGATCGTGCGCGGCGTCAGGTGGATGTGGTTGAAGAGCACGACCGCGCGCGGGCCGACCTGCTCGTCCTGCCAGTTCTGCTGCTCGTAGTAGGGGATCTTGATGGAGTCGACATACGTGAGCGCCGCGTGCGCGTGGTACCAGTCGTCGTCGACCGACCGAAGCCCGGCCCAGACCGCCTCGTTCTCGGGCTGCGGGAGGTCGCCGACGGAGTAGCGCGCGATCTGCGCCTGCAGGCAGATCTCGTCTCGCAGGATCACCTGGGAGTCGATCGAGTCGATCGGCACGCGGTGCGGCCCGGCCACGACGCCGAGACCGTAGCTCCACAGCGACGGGAACAGGATGTTCTGCACGCCCCCCGGCATGAAGATGTCGCGGTAGATGTCGGAGTGGAGCAGATTTGCCGAGACCGCGGTGAGGTGAGGCGGCTTCGTGGTCGCGGTCCAGTACGCAGTCTGACCGGGATACGACGAGCCGAACATGCCGACGCGCGCGTTGGACCACGGCTGCGCCGCGATCCACTCGACGATGTGATGGCCGTCCCACGCGTGCCGGCGGTCGTAGAGGTTGAAGTTGCCCCACGAGCACTCGGTTCCGCGGATCGACGCCTGAACGAATGCGTAGTCCTTGCGCGGGCCTTCGCCGAAGAAGATGCGGAGCGCGATGAGCTCGCCGTCGTCCATGCGGAGGTAGGCGTTCGGGCCGTCGCCTCGCGTGGCGCCGGAGTAGCCCTCCATCGTGAAGACCGTGGGCCACGTGCCGTCGTACGGCCCGGCCGGGAACGCGAGATCCGTGCGCTTGTAGCCCCACGGGGTCGGCTCGAACAGCGAGCCCGGTTTGAGGACCGGCTCCCCGATAACCGGATACGCGCCGTGCGCGGAGAGCAGCGACGCAAGAACGACCGCGAGCAGGCTGAATGCGAGCGCACGCCTCATGGCATCCCCCTCAATGGATCGGCTCCTATCGGCGGGTACAAACTTCGCGCTTCGGGCGAAATTCCCTCCCGGCGTTTCTCACGACTGGCACAATCGAGCCATGAGCCGCTGGGGACCCGAGGGGCCGCCGGACAAGGCGTACTCGAGGGTGACGAACCCGGAGCGATACGCGCCGCTGCACGACATGGCGAGCGAGCTGCTGGACCGGCTCGAGTCGGAGTTCGACGTCGAGAGCGTTACGGGCTACGGCCTCGACCCCGAACTGGAGGATCGGCAACTCGCCCGTCCGAGCAGACGCTTGACGCCGCGCGCGCCGAACGCCGCGCCCGTAGTCGTGTCCTTCACGACCTTCCCGGGTGTCTCCGCGCGCTTCGGACGGTGGCATTCGGAGGCGTTCCCAGAGTGCGGCTGCGATGCCTGTGACGAGTCGGTTGCCGAGGCGTTCGAGCGACTCGAAGACTTTGTCGCGGGGGTCACGGCGGGCATGTTCCGAGAGTCGCTTCGGGGTGCTCGTCTCGGTGATGGATGGCTGTCCTACGAACTCATCGTGCCGAGGGGCGGGCGGCGCTCGGGCGAAGGGAGAATCGAGCGTACTCGCGCGAAGCGGATGCTCGCCGGAAGCGAAGCGGCGTCGTACGAATGGGTTCGGTGGCCCAAGAAGTAGCTCGCCGATCCCACCGGCGCGGTCGCGTGTTCCGTCTCGCTCCAGCGTCGGAACGTCCCAGCCGGATTAGAGGTGCCGGCAGTCGTCGGGACCGTTCGGCGCGTAACCGAGCTGGATGTTGACGTTGCCGCGCTGAATAACGACGCATGCCGCGGGTGCGGCGCTCGACGTGAGCGGCACCAACAGAGCAACGGCGCCGGCGACCGTCACGAGCATCAAAGCAAGCCTCTTGTTCATCTGGAGCCCCCTCGTTGTTTTCGTGACCATCATGGCGTATCGCCCGCCCGAAGTCATAGTGCATTTACCCTCTTTTACGGATCGTTCATGGAGGCCTTACTCGGAGGCAGTGCCGCGATCCGCTCGCTCAGCCCTTGGTAGGTCGAATCCTCCGCAAGGATCCTCTCGAGATCCTTCCGCGCCATGCCGAGCTTTCCGAGTGCCTCGTACGCTCGCGCGCGTTCCGAGCGCGCCAAGTGACGGATCTCGGGCGCTCGGGACTTGGAGCGCAGCGCTTGCTTGAACGACTCGATCGCCGCGTCGTGGTAACCGAGCTCGTTGAGCGCTTGACCGCGGAACACGCAGAGGAGAGCGCTGGAGTCGTCGACGTTCTCGACGCCGTTTGTCAGATCGACCACATCCTGGTGTCGTCCGGTGAGTACGTACAGCTCGGCGAGTGAAACCGCCGTGTGGTGACTCGGCTCGAGGTGCTCGACCGTGTCGATCGCTGCGGACAGCTCTCCGGAGGCTTGCTGAAGCTCCGCGAGCCCGAGGCCGACCGCGTCGCGATCGAGCGGAAGCGTCGTCGTGACGCCTCGCGCGATCCCGATCGTCACCCGGGTGCCGCCGACGTACTTCTGCGCGAACGCATCGGACCGAGGATCCTGACCGGACGTGAAGACGTCGAAGAGCAAGCGCCGAGCTTCGGTTGGGTTGGTTTGGAACGCCATAAAGCCGGCGAGCGCGTGCGCGAGAACGCGGTGCTCGGGAAACTCGTCGCCGGCGGCGGCGATCGCCGCGGGATCGTGATCCTCGATCGCCTTGTGAAGCGCCTTCTCGCCCTTCGGCGCGAACAAGCCGGGCTTGGGCAGTTGAACCGGCGTGGGGGGAGCAGGCGCGTTCGACCGTCCCCCGTGCGATCCGGCGCTGCGGGGAAGGGATCCCACTTTGTGCGTGACCTGATACCGCATGCCGCTGCCGGGGATGCCGACGGTCCCGGTCTCGCGGCCCGTCGAGTGGATCGAATACCGAAGGCCCGGCACGCCTACAGACATGCCGAGCCCGGTCTTAGACAGATTCAGCCGAACGCCCTTGGCGATCCTGAACGACTTCTGAAGTCGAAAACCCATCTGGTCTTCAGGATACGGCTGGGCTATCGCCGATCAGCAATACACGTAGCTTCCGCTCCCCGAGTAGCGGCAGTAATCTTGTGTTGTACCGGACGAGTTCTTCAGGTAAGCCGTGTCCCCGGTGTTGTTCCAGATGTAGTTGGACTGTCCCCAGTAACGGTGGGTGGAGTTGTTCGTTCCTTTGCCCGTGTGCAGGGTGACCGAGTATCCGGCTCGCAACGTGAAAGTCCCGAACCTGTAAACGTGCCCAGCCGCGTCGCGAACGGTCCAGCTGCCCAGACTCCGGTTACTGGTTCCCTTGTTCTTGATGACGACGTACTCGGCATTCAGGCTGCTGTTTGACCGTGTGTCTGATCCCGGAGAGTTGAAGTAGATCTTGTAGATCTGCACCGACCCAGTCGCCGATGCCGAGGGGATGAGCGTGCCGCTCAGCACCGCCAACATCGCAAGCACCAAACCAACCCGTACAAACTTTTGCATCGCGCTCTCCGATCGACCCGACTGACGAATGGGTCCGGATTATCGAAGTTGCGACGATCTGCCGCATGGCGCAGACGTATCATCTTCTCGTAGGACCGACGAACCTGTTTTGACCTGAACCGCCGTTACTCCGCGTTGCCGGCTCATCCGTGGGCGCAGGCGCTCCCAGAGTTGTCCGACACCTTGTACGACACATGTGATGACACCTTGTACGACACATGTGATGACACCTTGTATGACAACTCCGGGAGACCAGGGCTCCAGTGGGGGCTTAGGCGGCGTTCGGGTCGGTGCCGTCCCACTCTTCCAGCGGTCCTGAGTGCCAGACCCATTCGGGATCGAGACGAGCCCGCTCACCGAGTGCGGCGCGGCCGTTCGCCCAGCGAAGCGTCGCCCACGGCTCTGTATCGCGCGGTGCCCACGGGAACAGACGTGCGAGCACTGCCTCGCACACGTCCGGTGGGGGAGTAAACGAAGCGCCGAGCCCGGCCACGATGTCGTCGGTGTGCACGATCAACTCGTCGCATCCCATCGCGACGAAACCGTCGACGTCGGAGCGCCCGTACGAGTGTCCCCCTCGGGCGCCGGGCGGCGCAGCCGAGCAAACCGAGGCGAGGACGGCGGCACGACCTTCGAGAGCGTCGAGCAGGACGTCGATCGGCAGCGACTCGTTGGCCTGGCCGCCGCTGCGCTCGGTTTCCGACTGGGTCGCCAGGTTCACCGAGTAGTACTGCAGTGCGGACAACAGGTGAGCGAGCGTCGTGCGGCACGACCACTCGAGCTCGCCCGCGGGGACCGACCAATCGGCGTCAACGGCGAAGGGCTCCAGGACGGCCCGGCACAGCGACGCGACACGCAGCAGTTCGCCCGGCTCCACGCCGGGCATCGTACCGACGCTCGCTTACCGGGGCGCCGGATTTGGAACGGGGCGCGGCTTCAGCTTGGCGATGATCTGCTCTTTCGACGGCACCTTCACCGAGCCGATGACTCGGAACGCCTTCAGGGTGCGGATCACGTACCAGCCCACATCGATCTGCCAAAAACGAAGCCCGAGCCGTGCCGACCACGGGAACGCGTGGTGGTTGTTGTGCCACGACTCGCCGAACGACGACAGGGCGAGCGGCCACACATTCCGGCTCTCGTCCCGAGCTTGGTAGGCCTCTTTCCCGTAGAAGTGACAGATCGAATTGATGCTCCACGTCATGTGATGCAGCAAGAAGACTCGTACGACGCCACCCCACAGCAGTCCCGACAGGATCCCACCCCACGACATCGAGATCAGGCCGCCGGCGATGCCGGGAACCGTGAACGTCGCGAGCGTCAGCCAGCCGAAGGACCGGTCGACGCGAGCGATCGCGCTATCGGCTTCGAGGTCCGGCGCCCATTCCGACGAGTCCGAGCGCTCGGAGTCGAAGAGCCACCCGACGTGCGCGTGATACAGCCCGAGCAACACACCGCGGAGACCGGAAGCCTGAGCGAGGTGCGGCGAATGGGGGTCGCCGAAGTCGTCGGCGTACGCGTGGTGCCGCCGGTGCGTCGCAACCCACGAGATAACCGAGCCTTGCACGGCCATCGAGCCGGCGACCGCAAGTGCCAGGCGCAACGGCCACACGGCCTTGAAGCTGCGGTGGGTGAAGAGGCGGTGGAACCCGACCGTGATGCCGATACACGTGACGGAATAGAAGAAGAGCATGATGCCGAGATCGCGGCCCGAGATCGCGTGACCCCAGAACCAATAGATAGCGAACGCGACTGCGGCGGGGGGCAGCACAGTTAGCGTCAGTGTTATGCGGCGCTGCGCCCGGAGCTGCTTCGCATCCAGCCGGACGACCCCACGTGTTTGGGCGGCCGCCGGCCTTTCACGGAGCTGAACAGACATAGGAGCCTCCGAGCGGAATATGGAGTTGGAAAGGAAAGGACGAGAGGCCGCGCTGAGCGCGGCCTCCCAGATCCCTAGCTACGCAACGGGCCGGACGTTCGTGGCGTTCGGGCCCTTCTGGCCCTGAGTCACCTCGAACTCGACTTCCTGGCCTTCTTTCAGGGATTTGAATCCCTCACCAGAGATCCCTGTGTGATGGACGAAAACATCTTCGCCACCCTCACGGGAAATGAAGCCGAAACCCTTGTCGTCGCTGAACCATTTGACGGTTCCGCGCATGTGATACCTCCTTCCGTCGCCGCTCACACGGCGCAATAAGATCGACCCTTGAGTGGGCCGTGAGAAAAAGGCGCTCGGAAAAAGGATCGGCCGCGGTGGTGATGCCCCGCGGCCACATTTCTCGCAGAACCTCGAACTCGTCAGAGATGATAGCACGGAACATCGAAAGTCAATAGCGCCTACAATGACTCCATGCCCCGGCAGCCATATCGGACGAGACGTTGATCGAACCCGATGTGGTAACCCCCGAAGCGGCGCGGGAAGACCTGGACCTCGACGACGCGACGATCCTCGCGGACATAGCCGAGCAGAGCGACCCGCACGAGGCCGCGGAAGCGTTGCGACTCGCGGATCTCGAGCGACCCGCCGATCTCGACGCGCTCGGCTCGTACCTGAGAGGGATCGGCCGCTACCAGTTGCTCACCGCGGAACGAGAGGTCGAGCTCGCGAAGATGATCGAAGCGGGAGACCGCGCGGACAAGCGACTCACGAGCGCGAGGAAGCAGACCGCGACGAAGCGTCGCAACGATCAGCGCTTGCGCCGGCAGGGCGAAGTCGCCAGAGACGAGATGATCCAGTCGAACCTCCGTCTCGTCGTCGCGATGGCGCGCCGGTATCGCTGGACGGGTCTTCCGCTCCTGGACTTGATCCAAGAAGGAAACATCGGACTCATGCGCGGCGTCGGGAAGTTCGACTGGCGCAAGGGGTTCAAGTTCTCGACCTACGCGACGTGGTGGATCCGACAGGCGATCCAGCGCGGCGTCGCCGATCGCGGACGGATCATCCGGCTTCCCGTTCACATCCACGATCTCCTGCTCCAAGTCGGGCGCGCGCGGGTCACCCTCAAGGGGGAGCTCGGACGCGATCCCACCGACGAAGAGATCGCGGCGTCGACCTGGCTCCCGGTTGAGCGCGTGCGCGAACTGAACGGCGTGTCGGGGAACGTTCTCTCCCTCGAGACGCCGGTCGGATCGGAGGGCGACTCGACGCTCGGCGAGTACGTTCCGGACGCCAACGCCGGTCTGCGGTACGACGAAGTCCTGGCGGGGATAGGTCGAGACGAAGCGATGGCGGTCCTCGCAACGCTCAACGATCGGGAGCGCCGCATCATCGGCCTCCGCTTCGGACTGACCGGGGAAGAGCCGATGACGCTCGAAGAGGTCGGCAAGCTCTTCGGGCTCACGCGTGAACGCATCCGTCAGCTCGAAGCGAAAGCGCTCGCGAAACTGCGTCATCCGTCGCGGTCCGCCGCGCTTCGAGTCGATTTCTAGAAGGGAGGGACGCCATGGCAAAGCAGAAGCACGACAGCGGCCGCAAGAAGCAAGACCAGCGCCGCGCGAACAAGAAGTCGGAACAAAGCGGGAAGAAGAGCGGCCGCGGTTTCGGTGGCAAAGGCGGCGGAAAAGGCAAGCGATAACACCGGTTAGCCCCCAAACCCGTTGACGCGCCCCCCGGGGCGGCGGACACTGTTTCCGACAGGGAAATGGATGCCCGAACCGCACAAGGGGGAGCCATGAGTTTCGTTCTCCGGAAGTCTCTTCCGTCGCTCACGGGTTTGGTGGCGCTGCTGCTCGGCGTCGGGTTCCTCGCGGTTGTGTTCCTCAACGCTCCGGTGTGGTTCCCGATCGCGTTCGCGCTCGCCATCGTATTGCTGCAGTACGCGATCAACCCGCGCATCATCCAGTGGCTCGTTCCCGCCGTCGTCGTACCGATCGAGAACGGCCGCTTCGCGACCGAGCACCCGGTCGGCCGGCTCCTGGCCGAGCGGTGCCGGCAAGCGGGCGTGCCGTTGGTGAAGCTCGGTATCGTCGACGACGGAACTCCCAACGCCTTCACGTTCGGGCACACGCGCGGCGACGCGCGGATCTGGGTGACGCGCGGACTGCTCGAACGCCTCGACGAGCGCGAGCTCGACGCCGTCCTCGCCCACGAGGTGGGCCACGTCAAGAACCGCGACTTCATCGTGATGACGGTCGCCGCTGTCATCCCGATGATCCTGTACCTCGTGTATCTGACCACGCGTTCGAGCGGCCGGGATCAGGCCGGCGCGGTGGCGGTCGTCGCCTACGTGGGTTACCTGATCTCACAGTTCACGCTTCTCGCGCTCAGCCGTTCACGCGAGTACGCGGCCGACCATTGGTCCTGCACCGCCACAGGCGACGGGGACGCGCTCTGCTCGGCGCTCGTGAAGGTCGCCTACGGCATGGGGAGCGTCGACGCGGCGAAGAAGAACGAGACTCACGCGGCCGTCCAGGCGGTCAAGTCCCGCTGGAAGCGGAACGCGAAGCAGAACCAGGTCGACATGAAAGGCCTGCGGATGCAGTCGATGCGCGCGATGGGCATATTCGACCCGCGCGACGCCGTGGCGATGGAAACCGCGATAGCGCAAGGTGTCGAGCCCGAGCGCGCCATCGCCGCCCTGCGCTGGGACATGCTGAACCCGTGGGCGAAGGTGCTCGAGAAGATGTCGTCGCACCCGATCGTCGCGAACCGTTTCAAGGCGCTCGAGAACTCGAACCTGCCTGGAAAGCCGAAACGCTGGAGCGTGGTTCGCAGCCTCGCGACCGTCTCGCCCGAACAGCGGCTCGCCGCCCGCGCACGATTCGGCAAGGAGCTCTTCATCGCGGTCGCCCCGTGGGCGGTCATGATCCCGTTGGTTGCGTTCGGAGCGTTCCGCACGTCGACGCTGACGATCGGCGCAGCGATCGCCGGCGCGGGGATCCTGTTCTTGGTGAAGCAGGCGTATCGCTACCCGGGCGAATTCGCGCAGGCGCAGGGCGTTACATCGTTGCTCGAGCGGATGGACGCCGGGCCCATCGCCGGGATCGGCGTGACGCTTACGGGAACGATCGTCGGACGCGGGATGCCCGGCTACCTGTTGTCGCCCGATCTGGTGATCCAGGACGAGACCGGATTCGTGCCGGTGATCTACTCGAACCCCATCCCGCTGGCACGGAGCGGCTTCGGATTGCTGCGCGCCGGCAGATTCCTCGGCAAGCAGGCGACGGTTCGCGGCTGGTACCGGCGTTCGCCGGGCCCGGCGATCGACCTGCGCGAGATCCAGACGACCGACGGCCTCCGCGCGCGGGGCTGGGAGTGGATCCTGCGCTATGCGGTGTCCGCGCTCGTTGTGGTCATCGGCGTCGCCGTCGTCCTGGCCGGGAGCACCGTGAACTAACGCTCCGGCATTCTTCACTTTTCGCTCCGCCGTTCTTCGCGAACGGGGCCAAACCGGCTTCGCTTCCTTCAAGAATCGAGCACCTCCCGCCGAGGAGTGATTCGGGAGCCTCGGGTGACTTCCGGGGAATTGAGAGGTGCTTCGAGACAAGGCGCTCGGTCGTTTCGCGCGCACCGATGAGGGCGCGCTGCTCGCCGCTATCGTCTCGCTGCTGGTCGCGGCCGTCGTCGCCGCGATCCTGCTTCCACCGCAGGGACCGCACCGGTCGTTCCGCCGGGAGCGAGGCTCGCTCGTCGCGCCGCCGCTGGACTCGGAGTTCAACGACTTCCTCGCAGCACCGATAGACCCGCTCGCGCTCGCCGCATCCACGCCAGCCCGCACCACGCCCGAACCGTCGCCTCCGGGAACTCCGCGAAAGCCGGCGCCTCGCGTTCCGTCGCCGCCTCAGCCGCCCCCTCCGGACAACGGGTTCCTGCCCGACCTTCCGATCCTTCCTCCGCCTCCGCCGCCGCTGCGCGGGGTCGGACCTGCGATCGCGGCGCTGTTGCGAGGGCCGCGATGAAGGTCCGACCGATCCGCTGGGTCTCCGCCGTCGGGATGGCTTCGGCCGTGATTGCGGTGGGCGCCGTCGTGGCGGCCGGCGCGCCCGTCGCTCCGAGCTGCTTCGGCGCCGTCGTGACCGACGTCCGTCATGGGCGGCCCGTCTGCGTTCACGCATCCGAGCGGCCGCCGCCGGGCATCGACCTCCAACGCACGCCGTCCCTCGATCAGCTCGCCGAGCGTCGTTTCGGTTCCTTCAAGAAGGCGCCGGAGGTAACCGGCACCGAGGCGGGCCAGGCGAACGCGCCGACCGGAAGCTCGGTCGCGTGCATCGGAGACGGCGCCGATGGGAACCGGGTGCAGGCGATCTACGCGCACGCCTCCGACAAGGCGGACCGCTACTCGTCGGCCGTGTCGCTCATCCGCCAGTACGCGGCCGACGCCGACTATCAGGTCGACATCAGCGCGGGGCAGTCGGACCAGGGCCGGCGCGTTCGCTTCGTCACCGACTCGTGCACCCTGTCGGTGGCTTCTGTGACGTTGACATCCGCGGGCGACGACACCTTCTCCGCGACCCGATCGCAGCTCGAAGCGAAGGGATTCAACCGGTCCGATCGCAAGTACCTCGTGTGGGTCGACGCCTCGGTCGGGATCTGCGGGCTCGGCGAGCTGTTCCTCGACGACAGTCCTTCCCAGGACAACGCGAACAACTTCGGACCGATGTACGCGCGCGTCGACGCTCCCTGCTGGGGGTACGCGGAGGCGCACGAGCTCCTGCACACGCTCGGCGCGGTTCAGGGGTCGGCGCCGCATTCCACCGGCGCCGGGCACTGCGTCGATGAGAACGACACGATGTGTTACACGGACACCTCCGGCATGGCGATGAACGACTCGTGCCCTTCGTTCCCCTCGTGGCAAGTCGACTGCGAGCTGGACGATTACTTCAACGCGTCGCCGACGCCGGCGAGTTACCTGGCGACGCACTGGAACGTCGCGAGCTCGAGCTTCCTCGAGGGGGCGGCCCCGTTGCCGAAACCGCCCTCCGTGTCGCTGAGCGTGCCGTCGAGCTTCTACGCGGGGAACCCGATCTCGATCCGCGCGTACCCGTCGGTGCCGGCCGGCAGGACGTTCTCGATCCGGTGGTCGTCGAGCCGGTCGGACTGCAAGTTCTTCTCCGTCTCCGCGGCGGCAAACACCTTCTACTGTCCGGTGACCGCGGCGGGTTCCGGTCAGGTCACCGCACGGATAACGGACTCGCTCGGCATGTCGAGCTCGGTCTCGCGCACGTACAAGCTCACTACCCCGTCCCGTGCGCGGCGCACGCTTGCGACCGTGACATCGTCGGTCACCCGCATACGTTCGGGAGCGTCGACGACGCTGACCGGGAAGGTTCTCGATTACTACACGCGCAAGGCGGTCATCGGTATGAAGGTGACGATCTACTACCGGCGCGCCGGCGCGCGGTCCTGGTCGAAGCTCACGACTCGGACCACCGGCCGCACGGGGACGTTCTCCTTACGGGTGAGGCCGTCGCGCACGACGACGTACATGCTCGTTTCGTGGTCGACGCGGACGTGGGCGTCCGACCAGAGCAACACGCGTCGGATCAGCGTCGTCTAGGCGTTCATTCCTGCGCTTCGACGATCCTCCGGGCCGCCAGCAGCGACGCCCACAGGTTCCGAGCGAGCGTCCGTGCGGCGATCCGCTCGACGAGCCAGCCGACGGGCCCGCCGCCGATGTCGTAGTCGAGCTCGAACGTGAGCTCGGTCCCGCCGTCGACGGGTTGCAGGAGCCACCGCCCCGTCTGACGCACACCCTGCACGGCAGTCCACTCGATCACGACGTCGTCTTCCCAGCGGTTGATCTCGACGATGCCGCCGACCTCGACCGAGCCGATCTTCATCAGTACGCGGAACCGCGCGCCGACGCCTTGGGTCTGCTCGGTGACCGGTTTGAATGTCGTCGCGCCGGCGAGGAAGGTCGGGTGGCGCGTCGCGTCGCCGATCAGCTTGAAGACGTCGGCCGGAGGCCGATCGATGTGCACCTTCTGCGAGATGCGCATCACAGGAAGGGCGGGAGCACCCGCTCGGCCGCGAGCGCGGTCAGCGACTCTTGCATCCGCCCGGTCACGTAGCGGTACGCGGCGTCGTAGTCGTCGCCGAAGCGCGCCTCCACGTTGATCGGATCGAGGACTTCCATGCGGATCTTCGCCGGCAGC
>Ga0070708_100002896_pt1 | contig 13327 bp, 8 predicted proteins | sample KBSK5503metaG_FD_65469 | JGI IMG/M metagenome (GOLD analysis project Ga0070708, IMG submission 65469) | Corn, switchgrass and miscanthus rhizosphere microbial communities from Kellogg Biological Station, Michigan, USA - KBS K5-50-3 metaG | ecosystem: Host-associated > Plants > Roots >...
GGTTCTGACTTAGTACTTCATCAAAGCTGCTTGAGGAACTCGATGATCGCCTGCTGGTCGGCGGCGCTCAAGGCGCGGAAGCGCCGGATGACCTCGCGCGCCTCGCTGCGGTTCCGCCGGGAGAGGTCGCTTTCGTAGGGCGGGCAGATGTCGTTGGGCCCGGAGTAGCGGATCTCGCCGACGACGCGTCCCGGCGGCACCGGGCAGCCGCCACCCGACGGCGTGTTCGCGTCGTCCGGCGGCGGAAGGTCGTGCAGCTCGATGGCGGCGCGCAAGGCGTCATCGACCGTCCGCACCACGAGCGGCCCGTTCGTGACCGTCGCGTCCGAGTACACCGTGCCCAGCGGGAACGAGTCACGCGTGTCCTTGCTCAGGAAGACCCGCGCGTCGTGGAAGAACGGCGGGCCCACGCGCCCGATGCCCATCAGGGGCGGGGTACGGAACTCCTTGCCGTTGGCCACGCCCTGGTTCGGCAAGGCGTCGTCGGTGGTGTTGCGCTGCAGGTCCAGAGTCCGGAACCCGTTGCGCGTCATCGCCACCGGATAGCGCGGGGTGGACGCGATGCGCTCGGGGGTGACCTCGGGCCCTTCGTGCAGGAGGAGGTCGGAGAAGATCGGCGCCCACACGTTGCTCAGGTGGCGGCCGCCGATCTTCGACGGCGATACGCCGGTCGTCTGCACGGGAATGTGGCAGCCTGCGCAGTTGACGGCCACGTCGGCGCGGTTGATCGCGTACTTGTCGCGGCCGTCGCCGCCGCTGGGCATACGACCCGCGATCATGCGGTCGGCGAAGGCGACGAGGTCGATGCCGAAGAGCTGCGCGCCGCGCTGGACCAGCGCTTCCTGGCCGCTGCGGGGGGCGTTGGGATCGGAAGCGCGCAGCACGGCCAGGAGCGGGTCGCCGAACTCCGGAGGGGCGGTCAGGCGCACGAGCTGGCGGCAGGAGAGCACGGCCGTGATCGGGATCTCGGGCTCCGGCACCGTGTCCACGCACCCGGGCGTGGTCACGTTGCGGTTGTCGTTGATCTCGGTCGGCGTGATCTCGGTCGTGAAGCCCAGCTCGCCCTGGATGCCGCCGGTGATGAACTGCAGGATGGTCGGACCCGCGCCGCGCAGGCCGAAGCGCGCCACGCGCACGACCGGATCGCCGCCGATGAAGGCCTGGTTGGACGAATTCTCGTTGTGACGGCCGGAGATGCAGTCCCCCGGGCACTCCGGGAACCGCGGCACGAACGCTCGCATGGACGAGTTGCTGTCCCGCGCATCGGTCGGGTCGTCCTGCTGGATCAGCTCTTCGGCGGGGATCGCCTCCATCAGGCCGCGGCCGATGTAGGGCGGACCCGCGCGCTCGCCCACCGCCCGCCGGATGCCCAGGGGCGAGAGGCCGGTGACGGGGTCGATGCCGCCGCGCAGGAACGGGTCCACCTCCACGGGCAGGATGGGGTCGGGCAGGCACGACGGCAGCGAGGGGCGCGTGTGCTGCACGGTCCCCGAGAACCCGGTCAACGGCTCGAAGTTCCCGTTGGACGGGGAGAAGTCGCCGAAGATCGTGAAGGCGGCCGTCTTGCCCGTGTTGTTGAGGGCGTCGAGGTTGTCCGCCGCCCGGCCCCCGCCCGTGGCCGGGTCGAAGGCGGTGAAGCGGAAGTTCGTGGGCGTGGAGCGGGCGGCCCGCGTCACGTGCGAGCTGGTCGTGATGAAGCCGCCGAAGTTGTCGTCGCCGCTGAGGTGGCAGCCCATGCAGCGCTTCTGGTTGGCCACGGGGCCGAGCCCTTCCGCCGCCGTGTGCTCGGTCGTGAAGAAGGTCAGGCCTTCCAGCATCGACGCCCTCTCGTCCGCGTCCATGCTGGGATAGACGAAGGCGGGCTGGTCCCGCTCGCCCAGGGGCGCGGGGTTGACCACGCCGAACTGGCTGCGGGGCACGCGCTCCACCGGCCGGGGCTGCGCGTCGCCGGGAAGGGCGACGGCGGAGAGGTCGCGGCCGACGATCGTGCTGCGATCGTCGGTGAGGCTGCCGACCTGTCCGCATCCGGCAAGGAGGAGCAGGGTGGCCACACCCAGGCCGCCCGCCACCCGGACCCGATCGTCCCGTCGTTGCAAGCGCATTGCTCTCCTCATCAGAAGTCCCACACCACGCCGAAGAACAGCCGGTTGAACCGCGTACTGCGCAGCGGGGCCACCATCATGTGGAAGTAGGAGACGTAGGGCGCGAAGTTCTTGGTGAGCCGGTAGTCGGCCGAGATCTCGAAGCCCTTCACGTCGGTGCCGGCGCCGAGATCCGAGTCGGCGAAGGTGCCGAGCGCGGCGTCGGCGTCGACCTTCCGGTACGTCCCCCAGAGGGTGAACGGGTGCAGCTTCCGCTTGAGGTCGCCGCCGGTGATCCCGAGCGTCGCCCCCCAGCCGTTCTTCTGCTGCGGGACCGAGAAGTTGTGGGCGTACTGGCCGAGCACGAATGCCTCCGAGCGGCCCAGCCAGGGCAGGCCCACCGGCACGCTTCCCTGGGCGATGACCTCGCCGATGCGGAAGCGGTCGCTCACGAACTCGAACGCGTTCCCGCCGACCTCTACCTCCGCGTTCGTGTGCTGGGTGCCTGGTCGCAGAAGGAACGCGTTGGTGGCCGGGTAGAGCACCGCGCTCGAGCCCGGGATGAAGCTGGGAGCGCGCGCGCCCGAGTTGAGGTGCTCCCAGTCGTAGTAGCTCGCGGCGAGCGTCACGCGCTTCACCTTCAGCTTGAGCTGATCGGCGACCATCCAGGTGTCCGCCACCAGGCCGGCGAAGCGGTCCTGGCGGAACCACTCGACGATGAAGTAGCCGCCGACGTTGTCGAGGCTGACCGAGCTGTCGTCCTTGTGGTACAGGTTCAGGTTCACGACGCCGCCCACGGGGCTGACGTCGTCGTCCCACGTCATCTCCGCGCGCACCGTGCCCCGATCGCCGCGCCAGAACGGCAGCGGCATCTTGCCGAGCGTCAGGTAGAGCCGCGACTTGTCCTTGAGCGGCCGCACGTCCACGTAGAACTGGTCGAGGCCGAACGTGACGGGGCGGAAGGCGTCGCCCAGGCGCATGAAGGGCACGGTCGGGTTCGGCGTCTCCCCCGCGCTCACACGGATTCCGCCGCTCACCGTGGCCTTGGCGTCCTTGAACTCCATGCCGAAGCGAAGGCGGGTCAGGAGCCCGTCGATCCGGTTGGGGTCCAGGAGCGTATCCGCCTTGTCCTCCGGCCGCTGGTAGTCCTGCCTCAGGTTCACGTTCGCGTACATGCGGATGGGCAGGCTGGCCAGCACCGACGTCGTCGTGGCCGCGGGAGGCGGCGACGGGGGCGGAGTCGGGCTCGGCTGGGGGTCCTCGGCTCGTGCCGCCGCCGAACCGCAGAGAATCCCCACGGCGATCGACAGGACCGCCGCGGCTCGCTGAACTCTCACATGCACCTCCAACAAGGCCAGGGCGCCTCATGCGCGAGACGGAACGCCACGCCGACACCAGGAATTCCGGGAGGGAATGTTTGCGGTGCCAACGCTGAGTTGCTGCCCAAACGTTGAGGCTGACGCCCCAACGGCGAGCCTTGACTTAGCTCATCCGGGGGCCTCTCGTCAACGTCCGACAGAACCTCCGGGCACCTTGGGCTGCGGTTCGGCGTTCACGAGGACGCGCAGGGACATGGGCGGCAGGCCCACTTCGTCGAAGGCGCCGAGGAGGTCGGCCACGTCGACGGCCTCTCCCTTCGACTGGTAGCGCGCGTGGACGGTGACGGTGTGGCTCACGCGGTCCGTGGTCACGCTGTCGACCCAGCGCAACCGGTTGCGAGCGCGGTCGAGGGTGGGGATCCGGTCCGTCGCGTCCTTGCACATCCCGCAGCAGAGGTGCCGCACCTTCGCCTCCAGGCGGAAGTGCTCGGGTCCGCTCAGCTCCATGCGCGAAGCCACCATCCCCTTGTCGCGCAGGGCGCGGTCGATCTCGACGAAGTCGATGGCGGCCACGTTCGTGACGCCCACGTCCACCCAGCCGCCGTAATCCGAGGCCGGCGTCGGGTGCTCGTCCGCCTGCTCGCGGGAGACGACGTTCTGCCGCGGGTGGATCTGTTTGGCGTCGACCCAGGGCAGGGCGGCCAGCGCGTCGCGCACCTCGCCCAGGCAGCCCGTGCAGCAGAGGTGGTTCACCCAGAGGCTGAGGGCGGCCCCGGGCGCCTTCTCCGCCATGCGCTCCGCCGCCCGCAAGTGCGGGTTCTTCCAGTAGTCGAGGGCGACGAGGACGCCCAACCAGGCGATGGTCATCACGACCATCTGGGTACGGGTGGCCAGCTTGAACCTTGTCATGGTCTCAGCATCACGCGGTCGGAGAAGGTGAGGCCCCACAGGATGGGCAGGATCGCGACGACGGCGATGACGACCGAGGACACCGCCACCAGCGCGAACCTTCGCAGCGGACGGTGGCCGCGCATGGAGCGCTCCGTCTTCTGCACGATGTCGAACTCGGTGCGCAGGTCGTTGGAGGTGAGCACGGCCAGCAGCGCGCCGATGGGATAGATGTGCGGGATCTCGTCCCAACCGAAGTCGATGAGCATGAGCTTGGTGAAGACCCACAGCATCATGCAGGCCCAGAAGCGGGTGAAGATGCCGGTCATGAGCATGAAGCCGCTCATGATCTCGGCCATGCCGAAGGAGACGACCCAGGTCTCCCGGTGCAGCGCGGGATCGGTGCCCATGGCGAACATGTTCACCAGGGGGTCGTTCATGACGCCGGGATAGTTGTCGGCCACGCCCGCGGTGAGGTCGTGGTTGTAGACCTTCATCCACCCCAGCACGAGGAAGCCGAATCCCAGGATGATGCGCACCCAGCGCGCCTGCTCGGGATTGAGGCGCGTGATGGCCAGCTTGTGCGACTGCCAGGGCGCGGTGAGGTAGACGACGGCCACCGTGACCACGGGCAGGGCGTCCACGGCCACGAACGGGCCCCACCGGAAGAGGTAGAGCCAGGTGCCCACGATGAGCGCGCCGCAGAGGGGGAGCAGGGTCTGGGTCAGGATCAGGATCGCGAGCAGGGCCTGGATGAACTTGAAGTAGATCGCGGACGAGGGCTCGAGGGGGTAGCTCGGCATGACCAGCGAGTCGTTGGTGGCCGAGTACATGAGCACGAGGGCGGGTGCGCGCAGGAACATGATCACCGACCACTCACCCAGGGCGTAGAACCAGCCCACGCGCACGGGCTTGTCCGTGATGAAGGCGGCCAGGTTGTGGAGGGTGCGCTGAACGCCGCCGCGCAGCCGGGAGAGGACCTTGTAGCGGACCACCTCGTCCAGGGACTCGCGCAGGAACCAGATCGCGAGGAGGACGGCCAGCAGTCCCGTCACCAGGAGCCCGATGTGCAGCATGTTGGGGTTCATCCCGAACATGGCGCTTGGATCGCGGCCGAAGAACCAGTCCTGCATGCGGTGCTTCAGGTCGTGCCGGATGAACCGCTCGTGCGCGGACGCGAGCGAGGGCGCGAGCAGAAGGGCGAGGGCGGCGAGCGCGGTGCGGAGCCGGGTGCTCATGATTCCGCGGACGCGTATTCCAGGGCGCGCGTGAGGGCGCCCTGGTCGGGGACCACCCAGTTCGCGCCCTGCCGGCGCACGAGGCCCTCGCTCTCGTAACGGTCCAGCAGACGCCCCACCGTCTCCGTGTTCGACCCCACCATCGACGAGAGGTCGCGCACGGTGAGCGGCATGCGAATGCGCCAGCCGTCCGGCCCGCTCTCGCCGTGGCGGGTCACGAGCTGCGAGAGCAGGCGAAGCACGCGGTAGGGGACGTCCTTGAAGGAAAGGTCGAGGACGTCTTCGTTGATCTTCCGGACCCGCTCGCACATCGACTGGAGCAGCTTGTAGAGGAAGTCGGGATGCTCGCTGGCGAACCGCTCGAAGTCCTTGCGGGAGAGCGAGAGCAGCTCCGTCTCCTCCAGGGTCTGCACGGTGGCCGAGCGCGGCTGGCCCTCGATCATGGCCAGCTCGCCGAAGGCGTCGCCGGCGCGCAGGGTCGTCATGATCCGGTCGCGGCCGTCCTCGGAGGTGCGGAACACCTTGGCCGACCCGGAGAGCACGACGTAAAGCGAATCGGACGGGTCGTCCTGGAAGAAGACGGCGGTGCCGGACGGGAATCGCTTGCGGCTGGTCAGCTTCTCGAGCTTCTCGAGCTCGCTGGCGCTCAACCGCTCGAACAAGGGGACAAGGGCCAACTCGTGCACGCCACGCCTCCGTAATCCTCGGATCGGGCCCGCCCGGACCCGGATGATGGCCTGAGGGAGCGGCCGAGACTGTACCAGTGGTTCAGGGGAAGGGGCAACCCCTGTTTTTTTGAGGACGAACGGTACCGTTTGAGGTCGAACCTTCGCTGATCTCAGCGGCCCACGGGTACGGGATCGTCTTCTCGCGCCGGGGCCGTCCGGCGCGACGCCATCACCCGCTCGAAGCTCTCCCGCAGCTCGGGCAGGTTGGCGGCCAGGACCGTGAAGTCCCGCTTGGGCAGGCTCAGGGCGTCCATGGCCTCGACGCAGCGCACGGTGGCGCCGCGCGTCGTCTGGTTGAGGAGAGCCATCTCCCCGAACCAATCGCCCGGCCCCAGCCGGGCCAGCGGCTTCACGCGGCCGTCCGCCTTCCGCCACACCTCCGCCGCCCCGCTGAGGATGACGTAGACGCGGTCGCCCAGATCGCCCTGCCGGAAGACCTCCTGCCCGGGCTCGAAGTGCTCCTGGGTGACGCCTCCCGACCCCCCGAGCTTGAGCTGCACGAGCTCCGGGGGCAGGAGGAAGTCGAGGGCCCACGAGGAGGCGACCCGCACCTTGCGGCCCCAGCCCGGAAGCTTCATGAGGTAGACGCTGCGCCAGAAGAACCAGGCCAGGAAGCCGGAGATCCGGATCCCGCCGGGCAACTCGGCCACGGCGGAATGGCGGCCCAGGGAGCCCATCTTGCCCAGCCCCAGGAAATCGAACGTGCGCAGGGGCTGGCCGCGAAGGGTGGCCACGATGTTGTGCGCGACCACGGCCCCCTGACGGATCGCGTGCTGCGCCGTGGGCGGCGACGGCTTCCCGTCTTTCATGGGCAGGATGGCGCCGTCGCCGAGGGCCCATACGCTCGTCTGGCCCTCGACGTTTCCGTGCCGCGTGGAGAGCAGCTTGCCGTTGCCCGCCTTGGGCAGCGGCAGACCCTGCAGGAGCGGATGGGGGAAGGCGGGCACGGTCGAGACCAGGGTCTTGGTCGGGATGCGCTCGCCCCCCTTGAGGATCGCCTCCTCACCGGAGGCCGCCTCCAGCACGGTGTCGAACCGGATCTCGACGCCGCGCTTGATCAGGATCTTCTGCGCGAACAGGCCGAGGCTCTCCTCCACCTCGGGCAGGATGCGGTCCTGCGCGTGCAGGAGCACGATGCGGATCTCCTGCGGATCGAGGCCGGGGTAGTTGCGCGCGACCGCGCGCACGAAGTCGTTGAGCTCCGCCACCACCTCCACTCCCGAGAAGCCCCCGCCCGCCACCACGAAGGTGAGGAGCTGCTTGCGCAGGCGCTCGTCGTGACGCTCGATCGACGCCTCGTCCATCGCGCGAATGACGTGGTTGCGCAGGTCGAGGGCGTCGCCGAGGTTCTTGAACGGGAAGGCGTGCTCGGGGAGGCCGCGCATCCCCCGGAAGTCGGTGACGCTGCCCAGGGCGAGCACGAGGTGGTCGAAGGGCACCACGTGCGGCTGGGCGCGGAAGCCGGGGCTGCAGACCACGATCTTGCGCTCCAGGTCCACGGACTCCACCTCGCGCACGTGAAGGTCGGTGCGCGGGAGGAGGCGGCGGATCGGGCTCACCACGTCCAGCATCCCGATGGTGCCGGAGATCACCTCCGGCAGCATGGGCTGGAAGACGAAGTAGTTCTCCTTGTTGATGAGGACGACCTCGAAGTCGTCGCGCGCGTCCATGGCCTTCTCCAGCTCCATGGCGGTGTAGATGCCGGCGAATCCTCCCCCCAGCACCACGATGCGCGACCGGCGTCCTGCCTTCGGCTCTGTCATGGGGCCCTCCCGACGGGCCGTAGTATGTCAAAACCGGGGCGCAAGGGAAGAGAAATGTTTGAGCTCCAAAAGTCGGCGCTCCAACGGTCACGATCCGCGTCGCTGGCCGCCCACGCCCGCGGCGCCGCGCCGCCCCTCCATCACCCGCTCGAAGCTGCGGCGCAGATCGGGCAGGTTCGCGGCCAGGACGCTGAACTCGCTCTTGGGCAGGATGAGGGCGTCCATCGCTTTCGTGCAGCGCACGGTGGCGCCGCGCGTCGTCTCGTTGAGCAGCGCCATCTCCCCGAACCAGTCTCCGGGCTCGAGCTGGCCGAGACACTCCTCCACGCCGTCGACCGAGCGCCACACCTCCGCCTGGCCGCTCATCACGAGATAGACGCGATCGCCGAGATCGCCCTGGCGGAAGACGTCCTGGCCGGGCTCGAAGTGCTCCTGGCTGACGCCGCGCGAGCCGCCGAGCTTGAGCTGCACGAGCTCCGCCGGCAGCAGCAGGTCGAGGGTCCAGGCGGAGGCCACGCGCAGCCGCCGTCCCCAACCCGGCAGCTTCACCAGGTAGATGCTGCGCCAGATCCACCAGGCCAGGAAGCCGGAGACCTTGATCCCGCCCGGCAGCTCGGCGATGGCCGACCGATGTCCGAGCGCGCCCATCTTGCCCAGGCCCTTGAAATCGAAGGTGCGCAGCGCGCGCCCGTGCAACGTGGCCACGATGTTGTGGGCGGCGACGGCGGCCTGCCGGATGGCGTGCTGGGCCGTGGGCGGTGAGGGCGTGCCGTCCACCTGGGGGACGACCGCGCAGTCGCCGAGCGCCCAGACGTCCGTCCGGCCTTCCGCCTGGAGGTGCCGGTTGGCGAGCAGGCGCCGGTTCTTGCCCTTGGCCAGCGGCAGCGCTTCCAGGAGCGGATGGGGGAAGGACGGCACCGTCGAGACGAGCGTCTTGGTGGGGATGGTCTCGCCCCCGCGCAGGGTGGCCGCGTCTCCCGTGGCCGCCTCCAGGACGGTCTTGAACCGGATCTCGACGCCCCGGCGCATGAGGATGTCCTGCGCGAACAGGGCCAGGCTCTCCGCGACCTCGGGGAGGATCCGCTCCCCCGCGTGCAGGAGCACGATGCGGATCTCGCGCGGGTCGAGGCTCGGGTAGCTGCGCGCGACCTCGCGCACGAAGTCGTTGAGCTCGGCCACGACCTCGACCCCCGAGAACCCGCCCCCGGCGACCACGAAGGTGAGGAGCTGCTTGCGCAGGGTCTCGTCGTGGCGCTCGATCGACGCCTCGTCGAGGGCGCGAATGACGTGGTTGCGCAGGTTGAGGGCGTCGCCGAGGTTCTTGAACGGGAAGGCGTGCTCGGGCAGGCCGCGCAGGCCGCGGAAATCGGTGACGCTGCCCAGGGCCAGCACCAGGTGGTCGAAGGGAATGACGTGGGGATGCGGCCGGAAGCCGGGGCTCGTGATGACGACCTTCTTCTCGAGGTCGATCTCTTCCACGTCGCGGACGTGGAGGTCGGTGCGCGGCAGGAGACGCCGGATGGGACTGACCACGTCGAGGATCCCGATCGTCCCGGAGATCACCTCCGGCAGCATGGGCTGGAAGACGAAGTAGTTCTCCTTGTTGACGAGGACGATCTCGATGTCCTCGCCCCTGGCCACCGCCTTCTCCAGCTCCATGGCGGCGTAGATGCCGGCGAAGCCGCCGCCCAGGATCACGACACGCGGACGCTGCTTCATGCCCTCTTGGATGCCCACGGCGCAAGACCCTGCGCGCGCGCCGTGGCCTCCGTCTTCGCGCCCGGGGCCACCGTCGGCGCCCGGCGGCTGTCGTCGCCGAGCACGATGCGGTCGAGGCGCAGGGCCTCCCCCACCGACCAGGCCTGGAACGGGCAGCCGCGCGGCGCGTGCGGAGGGCTGCCGTCCACGATCTCGGACACGTGGCCGAGGCCGCCCTCGTCGAGGTGGCGCATCAGCGGCTCGAAGAAGCGCTGCCGCGCCTCACGCCGCGCCTCCAGCGTGTCGCCACGGACGCGCACCCAGGACTCGACGAAGGGACCGAGGAGCCAGGGCCACGCCGTGCCCTGGTGGTACGCGGAGTCGCGCTCGCTCACGGCGCCCTGGCAACGCGGGGCGTAGCCGGGCTCGTCCGCGGCCAGCGTGCGCAACCCCAGAGGCGTCCAGAGGCGCGCTTCCACCGCGTCCACGACCCGACGGGCCATCTCGGGCTCGAGCAGGGCGAAGGGCAGGCCGCCGACGGCGAGGATCTGGTTGGGCCGGAAGGTCGCGTCCACCGTGCCCGGGACGTGATCGGGATCGACGACGTCGTTGAGGGCCCGCGTCGCCGGGTTCCAGAACCGCTCGCGGAACGCGCGCACGCCGGCCGTGAGCGTCCGGGGCCAGCGCTCGGAAAACGCGGAGGCAATGGTGAGCGCGTTGAGCCAGAGCGCCTCCACCTCGACCGGCTTGCCCACGCGCGGGGTGACCGCCTGACCGCCGACGCGCGCGTCCATCCAGGTCAGCGGCACGCCGGGCACGCCCGCGGCGAGCAGGCCGTCGCCATCGAGCCGGATCCCATGGCGCGCGCCTGCCGCGTACCCGTCCACGATCGCCTCCACGGCGGACTGCAGCAGGCGACGATCGCCGGGGGGCGCGGGCCGCCCGCCCGCCGCCGCCGCGGCCAGGTACTCGTGGACGGCGATGACGAACCAGAGCGAGGCATCGACGGCGCCAAACTCGGGGGCGCCGCCGTGATCGGCGAAACGATTCGGCAGCATGCCGTCCGAGAGCGCGCCCGCCCATTCGAGCAGGATCGAGCGCGCGTCGTCGAGCCGTCGCGCGGCCAGGCAGATGCCGCGCATCGCGATGAAGGTGTCCCGGCCCCAATCCGTGAACCAGGGATAGCCGGCCACGATCGTCCGTCCCTCTCCACGCGTCACGACGTAGGCGTCCGCCGCCCGATGGAGAGGCGAGGCGAACGTGGATCGCCGCCGGCCCTCGGTGGCCCGCAGCTCCGCGACGACCGGCGCCGCCGTGCGTCCTTCGAGAGGCACGGGTGTGCCCGGCAGATGCGCGGCGAGGACGAGCTGCGCTTCCCCGGCCGCGAGGTCGAAGGTCAGGGTGCCGGGCGCGGCCAGGTCCTCCTCGAAATCGAGTCCCCGCCGCCGCTCCTCCTCGTAGACGAACCCGCGATACCAATGCGGCTCGTGGCGATACGTCCCGTTCGAAAGGGCGACCACGCCGGGAACGTCCGCGTAGGGGCGCCAGGTCACGCGCCCCTCCGCGCGTTCGGCCTCGAACCGGAAATCCCCGTTCTCGCGGTGGAGGGCGTGGTAGTCACGACCGGACAGGAACGGACGCACGGTGAGCCGCGTGCCGGCGGCGGCGCCGGCGACGCGCCAGGTGAGGACGGTCATCGCCGATCCCTTGGGCACGAACAGCTCGTGATCGACGCGCGTGCCGTCGTCGAGGACCACCGACCAGCGCGGCCAGGGCCGGATCGAGAAGGCCTCCAGGCGACGGCCGCCCGCGGGGGCGATCACTCCCGGCCGGTAGCGTTGCGACGTGATGTCGAACCGTCCGCGCGGCGTCTCCACCCAGGCGTCGAGGCCGCCGACCAGCGCCATCCGCTCGGCGGGCGGGCGGCGGGCAGCCAGGAGCAGGGCGTGGTAGCGCCGCGTGCGCACCCCGCCCACGGTCCCGGAAGCGAAACCGCCGAGGCCGTCGGGCTCGAGCCACTCCGCGTCCGCGTAAGGGAGGGCCAGCGACCGCTTCGTCATGGCGGCTCCTCTTCGGCCGAGGCCAGGCCCGCGAAGGCTGGATCCTGGTCGAGATCGGAAGTGCGCCGGTGGCGCAGGGCACGTGCCCGCGCGCGATCCTCGATGAAGCGCGCGGCCAGGGCCGTCCATCCGGTCTGATGGCTGGCGCCGACGCCGCGGCTGGAGTCGCCCGAGAAGTACTCGTAGAAGAGGACGAGGTCGCGCCAGTGCGGGTCGTCGGCGAACCGCCGGTCCGGGCCGTGGACCGGCCTCTGACCCTGCTCGTCCGGCAGGAAGATGCGCGCGAGCCGCGAGGAGATCTCCTCCGCGACCTCCTTCAGGGTGAGGAGCCGGCCCGATCCCGTCGGGCACTCCACGCGCAGGGTGTCGCCGTAGAAGTGGTGGTAGCGCTCGAGCGCCTCCACGATGAGGTAGTTCATCGGGAACCAGACCGGCCCGCGCCAGTTGGAGTTCCCGCCGAAGAGGCCGGTCGCGGACTCCGCGGGCGCGTACTCGACGCGGTGCTCCTGGCCGCCCACGCGCAGCACGTAGGGGTTCTCGCGGTGGTAGCGCGAGAGCGATCGGATCCCGCCGGGGGCGAGGAACTCCGACTCGTCGAGCATGTAGCGGACCACGCGCACCAGGCGCTCGCGCGAGGGAATGGCGAGCAGGCGGTGGCGATGCACGTCGCCGTCGTCGTCGTCGCGCGTCTGCATGCAGGAGATGTGGCGGGCGAGGTCCTCGCGGTTCTCGAGGAACCAGTCCAGCCGCTTCTTGAAGCCGGGGAGCCGCTGGATGACCTCGTCTTCGAGGATCTCGACCGCGAACAGCGGCACCAGGCCCACCAGCGAGCGCACGCGCAGAGGCAACTCCACCCCGTCCGCGTGCAGCCGGTCGTAGTAGAAGCCGTCCTGCTCGTCCCACAGGCCGGTGCCCCCGAGCGTGTTCATGGCATCCGCGATGGCCACGAAGTGCTCGAAGAACTTGCTGGCCATGTCTTCGTAGCAGACGTCCTCCCGGGCCAGCTCCAGCGCCATGGCCAGCATGGTCGCGGTGTAGAACGCCATCCAGGCCGTGCCGTCCGCCTGCTCGAGGTGGCCGCCCGTGGGCAGCGGCTTGCTGCGGTCGAACACTCCGATGTTGTCGAGACCGAGGAACCCGCCCGCGAAGAGGTTGTGCCCCCCCTCGTCCTTGCGGTTCACCCACCAGGTGAAGGTGAGCAGCAGCTTCTGGAAGCAGCGGGCCAGGAAGAGGCGATCGCGCCGGCCGGGCGGCCCCGACATCTTGTACACGCGCCAACAGGCCCAGGCGTGCACGGGCGGGTTCGCGTCGCCCAGCGCGAACTCGTAGGCGGGGAGCTGCCCGTTGGGGTGCATGTACCACTCGCGCAGGAACAACACGAGCTGGTCCTTGGCGAACTGCGGGTCGACGCGCGCGAACGCGACCATGTGGAAGGCGAGGTCCCAGGCCGCGTACCACGGGTACTCCCACTTGTCCGGCATCGAGATCACGTCGCGGTTGTAGAGATGCGGCCAATCGTGGTTGCGACCCTGGCGCCGCACCGCGGAAGGAG
>Ga0070708_100002897_pt1 | contig 13325 bp, 7 predicted proteins | sample KBSK5503metaG_FD_65469 | JGI IMG/M metagenome (GOLD analysis project Ga0070708, IMG submission 65469) | Corn, switchgrass and miscanthus rhizosphere microbial communities from Kellogg Biological Station, Michigan, USA - KBS K5-50-3 metaG | ecosystem: Host-associated > Plants > Roots >...
GATGTGGACGGGTGGATCGGCGCGCTCGGGTCACTGCCGCTGATGTGCCAGCCGGGTGAGCAGTGGCTCTACAACACATCGGCCCAGGTGCTCGGGGTCCTGCTGGCCCGGGCATGCGGCCAGGATCTGGAATCGGTGCTGCGTGCGCGCATCTTCGAGCCGCTCGGGATGACCGACACCGGGTTCACCGTCCCGGCCGGGCAGCTGAGCCGGCTCACCACCGCGTACGAGCCCGATGCTGAGACCGGCGAGCTGTCGGTCCTCGACGATGCCGCGGACAGCTGGTGGAGCACACCGCCCTCGTTCCCGGATGCGAGCGGGTGGCTCGTCTCCACCATCGACGACTACTGGTCGTTCGTCTCGATGGTGCTGGCGGGAGGCACCTGGCAGGGCGAACGCATCCTCCGGCCGGCCACGGTCGCCCGCATGACGACGGACCGGCTCACGTCCGCGCAACGGGACGCCGCCGCGATGTTCCTCGGCGAGCACCAGGGGTGGGGCCTGGGCCTGGCGGTGCCCGCCGCCGGCTCGCCGGACCAGCCGTTCCCCTGCGGCATCGGCTGGGACGGCGGCACCGGCACCACGTGGCGCTCCAGCCCGCGCAGCGGTGTCACAGGGATCCTGTTCACGCAGCGCGCGGCCATGTCCCCGGCGCCTCCTCCGGTGATCGAGGATTTCTGGGCCGGCCTGGGCGCCGCCACCGCGCACATATAGAAGCGGTGCACTCGGGCCGCCTGCCCTGGCAGGATGGCCGGGTGGGCCCGCTGATGCTGCTTGATAGTGCCTCGCTCTACTATCGCGCGTTCTACGGCATACCGGAGAATTCGATGACGGCCCGGGACGGGACGCCGGTCAACGCCGTCCGCGGACTGCTCGACATGATCGCCCGGCTGATCCGGGCGCGCCACCCGGGCAGACTTGTCGCCTGCATGGACGCGGACTGGCGGCCCGCCTTCCGGGTGGCGGCGATCCCGTCCTACAAGGCGCACCGGGCCAATCCGGATGGCACCGAGCAGGCGCCGGACGCGCTTACCGCGCAGATACCGGTGATCGAGCAGGTGCTCGCGGCCGCCGGGGTGTGCATGGCCGCGGCGGCCGGTTACGAGGCCGACGACGTGATCGGGACGCTGGCGGCGCGGGCGGACGGGCCGGTCGAGGTGGTCACCGGGGACAGGGACCTGTTCCAGCTGGTGGATGATGCCCGCGGGGTCCGGGTGATCTACACCGCGCGCGGCCTGTCCAAGCTCGACATCGTGGACGAGGCATGGGTAGCCGGCCGTTACGAGATCCCCGGCCGCGCGTATGCCGCATTCGCGGTGCTGCGGGGCGACCCGAGCGACGGGCTGCCCGGGGTGCCCGGAGTGGGGGACAAGACGGCGGCGGCGCTGGTGCGCGTCTTCGGCACCGTGCAGGCGATGCTGGCGGCGCTTGATAAGGGCCACGGGGGCTTCCCGATGGGCAGCCGGGCCAAGCTTGCCGCTGCCCGTGACTACCTGGCCGCCGCGGTCCCGGTCGTGCAGGTAGCCGTCGATGCCCCGCTGCCGCCGCCGGATGACGCACTGCCGACGGCGCCGGCCGATCCCGCCCTGCTCGCCGAGCTCGACGCGAGGTGGGAACTCGGCTCCTCGCTTGGCCGGATGTCCGCCGCCCTCGCCGCCCGGACCGACTGACCGCGGCCAGCCCGCTACTGAACCTGCAAGGCCAGCAGGCAGGTGTCGTCCTCCGGGTCGGTACAGGCGAGCGCGCCAAGGACGGCCGCGATGACCCGCTCTGGGTCGCCGATGCCGCGCGCCGCGCGGGCCAGCGTGGCCAGGCCGTCATCCAGCGATCGGTCCCTGCGCTCGACCAGCCCGTCGCTGTAGAGCAGCAGCAGGTCGCCGGCCCGCAACCGCACGGACGCGACGGCATAGCCATCCGTTCCGGCGCCGAGCAGGATGCCGGCCGGCGGGTCGAGCGGCGCCGCCCAGGCGCCCCGGACCAGCACCGGCGGCGGATGGCCTGCCTGCGCCCAGGTCAGCACCTGGGTAGCCGGGTCGAAGTAGCCGGCCGCCACCGACGCGGTGTGCTCGGGCGCGACATGCCGGACGAGATCGTTGAGCCAGCCGACCAGGCGGTCCGGGGCAGCGCCGGTGATCGCCAGCCCGGCCAGCGCGCCGCGCAGCCTGGCCATGCCCGCGGCCGCGGCCAGGCCGTGCCCGGCGACATCGCCGATCGCGATCAGGACCTGGCCGGTGGGCATCTCCGCGGTGATATACCAGTCGCCGCCCACCCGGCCGCGGGTGGCTGGCAGGTACCTGACCACGGCGCGCAGGCCGGGCAGGTCGAACGGCCCGTCGTGCAGCGGCAGGATCGCCCGCTGCAACTCCAGCGCCACATGCCGCTCCTGCTCAAGCTCCGCGGCGAGCCTGGCCTCGAGATCGCGCGGCTGCGCAGGCCTGGGCAGCCTGGGCGGGCCGTCCTGGCTGCCTGCCCGGACGGCTGCCGCCGCCGTGCCAGGGCGGCTAACCGGAACCTCAACAGTCTCAGAAGTCATCTTGTTTCACAGCTGGTATACCTTCGTGCACCTAGCGTGAGGCATCGGACTCTTTCCTGTCTAGACGCAATCCCCATTCAGCATGATGAGAGAATGCGCAGCAGGAAACGGTGGCAGCGCACGGGGCGGGAGGCCGCGATGGAAAATGACCAGGGTCAGGCCGCGCTCTATCCAGCGGATCGCCTGGACAGGGCGGCAATGGCAGCCAGGGAGGCCGGTTACGGCGCGCTGCTCCTTACTCCCGGGCCAGATTTGCGGTACGTAATTGGCTATGACGCCCCTCAACTGGAACGGCTGACCTGCCTGGCGGTGCCGGCCGGCCGGCCGCCTTTCCTGGTGGTGCCCCGGCTCGAGCGGCCGGCCGCGCTGGCGTCCCCGGCCGGCCATATCGGGCTCGACATCATTGCCTGGGACGAGACCGAGGATCCGTACTCGCTCGTCGCGCGCAGGCTCGGCGAGGTCAGCTCGGTCGGCCTCGCGGACCGGATGTGGGCGCTGATGACGCTCCGGCTGCGGGCCGTGCTGCCAGCCGCGCGGCAGGGCCTGGCTAGCGCCGCACTGCGCAGCCTGCGTATCCGCAAGAGTGCCGCCGAGATCGCCGCGCTCGGCGAGGCGGCCGCCGCCATCGACCGGGTGCACGCCCGGGTGCCCGGCTGGCTGCGGCCGGGCCGGACGGAGCGGGCAGTGGCCGCCGACATCGCGGACGCGATCATCGCCGAGGGGCATGCCCGCGCTGACTTCACGATCGTGGCCTCCGGGCCCAACGCCGCCAGCCCGCACCACGGCGCGTCCGGCCGCGTGCTCGCGCCCGGCGATGCCGTCGTGGTCGACATCGGCGGCACGATGCCGAGCGGCTACTGCTCGGACTGCACGCGCACCTACGCCATCGGCGCCCCGCCGCCCGGCTTCGCCGCGTACTACCAGGTGCTGAAGGACGCACAGGAGGCTGCCTGCGCCGCGGTCCGGCCCGGGGTCAGCGCCGAGGCGGTGGATGCCGCCGCGCGCGAGCCGATCACCGCGGCTGGCTACGGCGAGCATTTCATCCACCGGACCGGCCACGGCATCGGGCTGGAATGCCACGAAGACCCCTACATCGTGGCTGGCAACACGGAGCCGCTTGAGCAGGGGATGGCGTTCTCCATCGAGCCGGGGATCTACCCTGGCGGGCACGGCGCCAGAATCGAGGACATCGTGGTCTGCGGTGCGGACGGTTGCATCAGGCTGAACAACGGGACCCGCGAGCTCGTCGTGGTCGAGGCCTGATGGGCCTGGCGCAGCGGGTCTACGCGGACGACCAGACGAGAGAGCTCTTCGGGCTCGCCGCCGAACTGGCTGACAAGGAGCTGCGCCCGGCGGCCGCCGCGGCCGAGCGCGACGGGGCCTTTCCCCGTGAGCTGTTCCGCACGCTCGGCGGCACCGGCCTGCTCGCCCTGCCGTACCCGGAATGGGCAGGCGGCGGCGGCCAGTCCTACGAGGTGTACCTGCAGGTCGTCGAGGAACTCGCCGGCGCATGGCTCACCGTCGGCCTCGGGCTGAGCGTGCACACCCTGGCCTGCTTCCCGCTGGCCGTAGCTGGCAGCAGGCAGCAGCAGCAAAGCTGGCTTCCTGATCTGCTCGGCGGCCGCATGCTCGGCGCGTACTGCCTGTCCGAGCCGCAGAGCGGCTCGGACGCGGCCGCGATGCGGACCCGCGCCGTCGCGGATGGCGCGGACTACGTGATCGACGGCGTGAAGTCCTGGATCACGCACGCCGGGCAGGCCAATTTCTACACGCTGTTCGCCCGCACTTCCGGTGATCCCGACCAGCCCGGCGCGGGCCGCGGAATCAGCTGCCTGCACGTCCCGGCCGGAACGCCGGGAGTCTCGGCGGCCCCGGCGGAGCACAAGATGGGCATGCGGGCGTCGGTGACCGCTCAGATGATCTTCGAATCGGCCAGGGTGCCGGCCGGTCACCTGCTGGGCGAGGAAGGCGGCGGCTTCGGCCTCGCGCTCGCCGCGCTGGACGCCGGCCGGCTTGGCATCGCCGCCTGCGCCACTGGCCTTGCCCAGGCCGCGCTGGATGCGGCGGTCGGCTACGCGCGCGAAAGGCGCCAGTTCGGGCGGCGCATCGCCGATTTCCAGGGCGTATCCTTCCTGCTCGCGGACATGGCCACGGCCGTGGAGGCGGCCCGCGCCCTTTACCTCGCCGCGGCCAGGCGCAAGGATGCCGGGCTGCCGTACGGCCCGCAGGCCGCGATGGCCAAGCTGTTCGCCAGCGACGCGGCCATGCGGGTCAGCACCGACGCGGTGCAGGTGCTCGGCGGATACGGCTATGTCGAGGACTTCCCGGCCGAGCGGTACCTGCGCGAGGCCAAGGCCCTGCAGATCGTGGAGGGCACCAACCAGGTCCAGCGGATGGTGATCGGCCGGGCACTGACCCGGGAGCAAGCGGCGGCCGGCAGGTTACCTTGACGGGGTTGGAAGAGATCAACCGCAGGATTGTCGCCCTGCTGGCCCGGGACGGCAGGATGAGCTTCACCGAGCTGGCCAGGCAGACCGGACTGTCCGTATCGGCCGCCCAGCAGCGCGTCCGGCGGCTGGAGCAGCGCGGCGTGATCAGGGGATACGCCGCGCTGATCGATCCCGGTGACGCAGGCCTGCCGCTGACCGCGTTCGTCTCCATCAAGCCCTTCGATCCGGCCGCGCCGGATGACGCCCCGGCTCGGCTCGCGCACCTGCGGGCGATCGAGGCCTGCCACAGCGTAGCGGGCGAGGAGAACTACATACTCAAGGTGCGGGTCGCTTCGCCGGCCGCGCTGGAGGACCTGCTCCAGCAGATCCGCGCGGCGGCGAGCGTATCCACCCGCACCACGATCGTGCTCAGCACGCCCTATGAGAACCGCCCGCCCGACGTCGGGGCGTCAGGGGGCGACGGCGAGCACGCGCAGTGACCCGGCCGGGCCGGCGTCCCTGGAACTCGGCACGATCGCCACGGTCGCCTGCCAGGCCGCCACGGTAGCCGCCAGCGCGCCGACCGTCGCGGCCACCACCGTGGCGCCGCTGAGCAGCGCGTGGTCGAGCAGGGTCGCGTAGACCCGCCCGTCGCCCGCCGGCGGCGAGGCGACCACCACGTCCTGCTCGGTGATTTCCGCCAGCACGGCAAGCCTGTCAAGCTCGGCGGCCAGTTCCCGCTGGGTCAGCGCTACCGGGCTCAGCGTGCCGTCCGGCCGTCGCACATAGGGCAGCAGGGCCGGGTCGCTGCGGCGACCGCCGGCCGCCCGCAGGGAGCCGGATCGCAGCAGCGCCTCGAATGGCGTCGCGCCCGGCGCATCGGCGAACGAGATCACCTGGCGTACCCACGACCGGTCGGCGGCCGCAAGCGCCGCGGCGGCCAGCGGCGGGGCGGTGAGCAGCATCCGCGCCCCGCAGTCGGCGAGCTGCCCGGCCATCTCGGGGACGGTCAGCCCGGCGGCGACCGGCGAAGGCACGCCGCCGGCGGCCCGGATCGCATGGGTGGCAAGCGCATAGCAGACGGCGTCGGGGACGTGCACGCCGACCACGTCCCGCGGATGCAGCCCGCGCCACGCCAGCCCGGCCGCGGCCGCCTGGATCGCCTCGGCAAGCTCGCTGTAGCTGTAGGCCCGGTTCGCCGGGCCGGCCAGCGCCTGATGGCTGCCGCGGGCGGGCGCCAGGCCGAGCAGCCGCTGGGTCACGGCGACGTCAGGCAGGGGCATCCCGGTCATCGTCATCTGGCGGAACCTCTCTTAGCATGCGGACGGCCGGGCCGAACGCAGCCTGGCGGGCCCGGGAAAGAACCCGGACCCGCATGCCACCGGACGCCACGGGTCCGGGCATCCCCCTCAAATGTCCGGGCCCGCGAGCGTTACCGCCGCTCACGTGACTCGCCGCGCAGCCATGCACCGGAGTGCACACCATGACGTTAGGGATTCGCCGGCCAGTGCACATGCGCAGAATTAGCCATAGCCATATGCATTCCGCAGCTCAGGGACATGTGTATGCCCGCAGGGACAGGCCGGGACCGGCAGCCGGCCGCGGACCGGGTGCCCGGGCGTGGTTGGCTCAGCGCCCGTCGGCGGACGCGCGGCCGGCCGCCCAGGCTGCCACCTGGTTGCGCGAGCTGAACCCGAGCTTGGCGAAGATGTTCGCCACGTGCCGCGCCACGGTGGCCGGGCTGATGACAAGCTCATCGGCGATGGCCCGGTTGGAGAGTCCGCGGGCGATCAGGGCAGCGATCTCCCGCTCCCTGGCGGTCAGTACCGGTGACATGCCGCCGGCCGGCGGCTGCTGGCCTGCCGGGCCCGCGGCGCCGCCCGGCGGCACCGCATCTCGCCGCGGCGCCGAGCTCGCTGGCTCGGTGCCGTACCTGATGGCCTCGTCCCTGGTCATCGCCCTGCCCTCGGCCAGCAGGGCGGCCGCCGCAGTCTCGCCGAGACGCTCACGCGCGGCCCTGAACAAGGCGCCGATCTTGGTACTGGCCGAGCCAAGCGAAAATTGGCCCATCGCCTCGCGCAGCGCAAGCGCGGCGCCTTCGAGCCGGACTGCCCGGACCGGATCGCCCTCCGCGAGCGCCAGCACCCCGAGCGCCTCGATGCCGCGCGCGATCGCCAGCCGCTGCCCGGCGGCAAGGCTGAGCTGCATGCTCTCGGTCAGGCTCGCCCTGGCCAGCGCAAGGTCGCGCTGCGAAAGCGCCACCCAGCCAACTCCGGCCAGGCACCTGGCGATCTCCGGCCTGGCGTCAATGGCCCGGTACAGCGCAAGCGCCGCGCCGAAATGGCTAAGCGCGGCGGCGTGGTCGCGGCGCGCCCGCGCCAGCGCGCCGAGCCCGTACAGCGTCTGCGCCACGCCCCAGCCGTTGTTATCCCGCAGCACGTCCAGCGCGGTCTGGTAAGCGCGCTGCGCCTCGTCCAGGCTGCCCTGGCGGGCAAGCACGGCCGCCCTGGCGGCATGCGCGAGGCCTTCCTCCCACTCATCGCCGGCCGCCCTGGCCGCCGCCACGGCCGCCGCGGCACTGGCCAGCGCCTCGTCAAGCTGGCCGGACCGCAGGCTGACCAGCGCAAGCAGCCGGTGCCCTCCGGCCTCGCCAGTGCCACCGGATGACCGGCAGAACTCGATGCCCGCTGCGGCGCAGCTGGCAGCCGCCGGGTAGTCCTGCTGCTCGAAGGCAAGCTCGGCACGCAGCATCTGGGACCGGGCCCGGAGCGCCGGGCTGACCTGGCCGCCGGCGCCGAGGAAGCGATCAAACCAGGCGGCGCCCTCGGTCACGTCACCGTAGGCGACCCACGGGCTGCGCAGCGCGCAGCAGAGCCGCAGCCCGATCTCGGCCTCGCCGCGTTCCGCCGACAGGGCCAGCGCCGCGACGAGATTGGCCCGCTCGGCATGCACGCGCTGGTACATGACGACCCGCTCCGGCCACGGCGGGTCACCCCGCAGGAAGGCCCTGGCCACGATCGACTCCGTCAGGTTCAGCAGGTAGTCCCGGTGCCTGGCCCGGACGGCGGCCTCCTCGCCGGATGCGGTGAGGCGGACGGCCGCGTACTCCCTGATCATGTCGAGCAGCCGGTAACGGGCCTGGCCGGCCAGCTCGGCGTCCATCGTGACCAGCGACTTGTCGATCAGCGCGGCCAGCAGGTCGAGCACCATCGGCGCGGCGATCTCGCCGCCGGCGCAGACCTGCTCGGCCATGTCCAGATTCCAGCCGGAGAACACCGACAGCCTGCGCAGCAGCACCTGCTCGGGCCCGGTGAGCAGCTCATAGCTCCAGTCCACGGTGGCGCGCAGGGTTTGCTGGCGCGGCGGCGCGGTGCGGTCGCCGGAGGCGAGCAGCTGGAACCGGTCCAGCCGGGCCGCGATCTGCTGCACGGAAAGCGCCCGGACCCGGGCCGCGGCCAGCTCGATGGCCAGCGGGATCCCGTCCAGCATCCGGCACAGCCGGACGACGGCGCCGGCATTGCCGGCCGCGAGCGTGAACCCAGGCCGGACCGCCGCCGCCCGCTCGGTGAAAAGCCGGACCGCCTCGTGCTCGGCCAGGTCCTGGTCAGACAGCTCCGCGAGCTGACCGGGCAGCTCAAGCGGCGGGACCCGCCATGCGGTCTCGCCGCGTATCCGCAGCGGCTCCCGGCTGGTGGCGATGAGGCGCAGCGACGGGCAGCTCGCCAGCAGCTGCTGCACCAGCGCGGCGCAGGCGTCCACGACATGCTCGCAGGTGTCCAGGATCAGCACCATCCGGCGGGGCCTGAGCACATCGGCCAGCGTCTCGGTGAGCTGCCGGCCCGGCTCCTCCCGGATCCCGAGCGCGGCGGCAACCCGGAGCGGGACCAGGGCCGGATCCTCGGTATCGCCGAGCTCCACCAGCCAGGCGCCGTCGGGGAAGCCCGGCACGATCTCGCAAGCCAGCCGGAGCGCGAGCCGGGTCTTGCCGATGCCGCCCGGCCCGCACAGGGTCAGCGCGCGGACCTCGCCGAGCAGCAGGGCAAGCTCCGCCAGGTCTCGCGCGCGGCCGACGAAACTGTTCGGCTCCGCGGGGAGATTGCCCGTGCTGATCGCGATATCGGTAGTCATCGTCTTTCTGAGGTTGATTCCGGCACCTCAAGTGTCTCATCAGCTGACCCGGCCGCAACGGAGCAGGCAATCGCCTCGGTGTAGCGGACGCGGCCGAAATACATGATCTTGATCAGCGTCCACCACGCCTGACCTGGCCGCGAGGCCGGATCCGCGGTCACGCGGTAGCGCAGGGTGATGCGCTCGCCGGGCCGGACGGCGAAGCCGCGCGTCCACGGCCGGGCACTTCCCCAGCTGCCGGACGGCCACACTAGCTGCGCCTCGCCCCTGATCCAGGAAGCGGCATGATTGGCCAGCCGGACGGCGATCTCGGCTTCGCCGCCGGGCGGCAGGACCAGCTCAGCCGATTCCAGGCTGATCGCAAGCTCAGCGGCGGTCGCCTGCTGATCCGCCAGGTAACGCTCGACGAACTCGCCGACCGGCAGGCCGCGCGGCGGGGCGGCGGGCTCGCCAACGGTGACGAGCGCCGCGTCCTCGAGGAGCTGGCCGGCCTCGTCGCTGATCCGGGCGGCGAGGAAGTACCGGCCTGCCGCGCCGGGCAGCGCCCGCACCCGCAGCTCCCAGCTGGCGTGACCGCGCGGCGGCAGGTCGTAGCGCAGCGGGCCGGGCGGCTCGACGGCCAGCTGCGGCGGCACGTCAAGCTCGGCGACGCCGGCCGCGGGCTCGGGCCCGCAGGCCACCGTCAGCCGCAGCGCCGCCTGCTCGCCGCCCGGCCTGGCCAGCGCGATTCTCGCGGCGCCGCCGGCCGGGCCGCTGCCGGGTGAGCCGTCGGGATCCGCCGCGCTGGCGGAAAGGTGCACGGCCACCGGCAGGTTCCCGGCCGGAGCCGGTCCCTTGCCGTGCAGCCAGTAGCGAGTGAATACCGGCTGGGCGGGCTCCGGCAGCGCCGCACCGTGCTGGCGGGCCGCGACCGTGCCCGCGGCCGGCCATGGCCGCGGCACCAGCGCCAGCGTCACGACGCCGGCCGCGGGCAGCTCAGCCACTGCCGCGCCATCTCGCACCGGCAGTGCCTCGCCGCCCGGTTCCTCCGCCGGGCCGGTCAGGCTCGCCGCGGCCAGCCCGGCTGCCAGCCGCACCCGGGCCCGGCCCGGCCCGGCCCGGCCGGAGACGTCCCGCAACCGCGCGGTTACCCCGTCTTCGCGGCGGGGGGTGCCAGGCCGTCCTGCCGCCAGCGGGTTACCGCGCGGCTTGAGCGCGGCGAGCACGGCGCTTGCAGGCTCAGCAGAGGCCAGGCTGGCGACGGCCGGCAGCGGCCCGGCGTGCAGGCCGGTCTCGCAGCTGAGCAGGTCGTGGTTGTAATCAAGGCCGGCCAGCGGGAACCCGGCGGACCGCCAGTCGCCAGGCCCGGCGGCGAGCGCGTACTCGAACGTATGGCTCCAGTGCTGCCAGGCGAAGCTCGTGCCGTCCGGCGCGGTGCGCGCGTCGCCGTCGATCCAGACCCCGCAGGGCCAGCCGCTGCAGGACCGCAGCAGCGAGATGTGCAGGGTGCCGTCCGGCGTCACCAGGCTGCTCGGCGTGCCGCGATTGAGCAGCGCCACCGAATGGCCTGCCAGGTCGGGAACGGCCGGGCTGGCGGGCCCGCCGGCCGTCTCGGCTGGAACGGCCGAGGCGGCCTCGATCACCGCGTCGGCCAGGTCGGCGGTGACTGCGCCGATCGCGGCCGCCAGGTCGTGGCCGGCCACGATCAGCACCGGCAGGTCACGGGCGGCGCGGACGTCCGCGCCCGGGCCGAACGCCTGCTCCCGGCTGACCGCGGCCGGGATCCAGAGGCGGGCACTGCCGCTGGCGGTGAGCTGCGCCGCCAGTGCCGCGGCCGCGGCCGGGCCTGCCGCGGCGAGCGCCTCGGCGGTGAACGGGTTCTGCGCTGGCCCGCCAAGCGCGACGCGGACGTCGGGCAGGTTCGAGTCCAGGTCGATCGAGCCGTACCTGGGGCCGTCCGGCCGCGAGCAGGTCGCGGTGACTCCCTGGCTAGCCAGTGCGGCAAGCAGGGCACGGATAGCCGCGGTAGACCCGTCAGGAAACTGCGGGCAGATCACCTCCGCGACACCGACCGCAGTGGTCAGCCTGCGCCCGGCAGGCTCGGTCAGAGCCATCCTGACGGCGGAGGACAGGCCGAACCACTCGTGCGCTGGGTTGTCGAGGGTGTACCAGTGCCGCGCGACGTCGGCATCGGCGCTGCCGAACGGGCGCCCGATCACCGACAGCGCCGTCTGGTAGACCGGCAGCGCGCCGGGCACGCGGGCCGGGAAGCGGACCCGCAGCAGCCGGTCGCTGCCGATGGAGCCATCCAGATGGGTGCGGAACTCGACCCGCTGCGCGCTGTCCCAGAGCACGGTCTCCTGGGTGACCCGTAGCGCGCCGATGCGGAACTCGGCGACGAGCCTGGACCCGGCCGGGCAGCGCTCCGCCCGCACCCGGGCGGTCAGGCCGGCTGAGCCGGTACCCGGGCCCTTCGGCGAGAGCAGCCACGGGCCCTCGCCCCACCTCGGGTGGTAGTCGTATTCCTCCTGCAGCACGAGCTCGTTGGCCGGGCCGCGGAGCAGTTCGGTACCCGAGCGCTTGTCCAGGATCCGGCTCAGGGTGCCGCCGCTGCCCGGGTCGGCCTCGACGAGGAACGCGCCGTTCTCGATCACCGGGCGGCCGGCCGCCGCCCGGCCGGCCGGCGCCCAGCCACCAGGCTCGCGGTCGGCCGGCCAGCCGGGCGGCCGCGGGGCGGCGGTCACCCAGTAGGTCCGGTAGCCGAGTGCTGGCACGCCGTCCGCCCGGAAGGTCAGCGTCAGCCCGGCAAGCGTGCCGTCGTCACGGCGCCGGACGCGCTCGGCGAGGAACGCGACCGCGCCGCCGCCCTCGTCGGCCAGGCGTATCCACGGGGTTCCCGGCGCGGCGAAGTCCAGCGTGATCCTGGCCATGCCCGGCCTGGCGGCCGACAGCGTGTTGAACACCACGACGGCGCGGCCGCCCGCGGCCGCCCCGGCCGGCTCAGCACCGGTTCTCGTGTCGGCCAGGCCCGCCAGGTACTCCGCCGCGGCGCGGCGCGCGTCGTCGCCCCGCTGGTGCGCCTCCCGCCAGCCGGCCAGCAGGTCCAGGTAGACCTGGTCGCCCTCGGTACCGGTGATCGCGTCGTGGTGCGCGCCGAAGACCAGCTGCCGCCAGGCCTTGTCCAGGCTCTGCGCCGGGTAGCCCGCGCCGGCCAGCCAGGCCAGCGTGGCCAGCCGCTCGCCGTCCTGCACCGCGGTCTCGGCGGCCCGCTGAGCCTGCTTGGTATCGATGTAGGACACGTCCTTGCCGGGGTACACCGGGTTCATGTCCCTGGTCTGCGGGGTGATCCACACGTCGCGCCGCTCGGCATCCCTGCGCACGGCGCCGAAGAACTCGCTCGGCACCGCCGTCACGAACCTCGGCCAGACATAGCGGGCGTTCCAGTCCCGGTAGATCCTGGTGGCCCAGCGCGACGGGATCACGTGGTCGGTGCCGACCGGCAGCAGCACGTTGCGGGTCGCGGCCACCGGCGCGAGCAGGGCGAACTGGGCATAGGCGGCCCGCTCCGCCGCGGCGAGGTCCGGGGCGTCCTGAGTCACCCAGCCGGCCCCGTAATGGTTCGGCATGTACGCGGTCAGCAGGCCGCGGCCGTCCGGCGAGACCCACTCGAACTCGCTGGCGAACTGCATGCGGGTGTTGTCGCCGACGCTCTGGTTCGGCCCCCACTGGTGGAACGGGCCCCTGGCCCAGGCGGACTCGGTCAGGCCGGCCGCCGCCATCAGCCCCGGATAGCCGGGATCGTGCCCGAACGCGTCCAGCATCCAGGCCGTCTTCGGGTCGGCGCCGAGCACGTCGCGCTGATAGCCGAGCCCGTAGATCGCGTTGCGGATGGTGGACTCGGCGGAGGTCAGGTTGGTGTTCGGCTCGTTGTAGCTGCCGCCGACGATCTCGACCCGGCCGCTGGCGATGAACGCGAGCAGGTCCGCGCGGTCCTCCGGGTGCGCGTCGAAATGCGGCTTCAGGTAGTCGATCTCGGCGAGCACGAACTTGTAGTCCGGATCCCGCCTTGCCTCGTCCAGGTGCAGCCGGACGAGCTCGAACGCGGTCCTGGCATCCGGCAGCCGGCCTGCCTCGTCCGGCAGCAGCAGCCGGGACTCGGTGAACTGGCCCTGGGTGTTCCACCAGACCGGGTCGTAGTGGAAATGGCTGACCATCCACATGGTCCAGCCGGGCTCGGCGACGGTGATCTGGCCGGC
>Ga0070708_100002899_pt1 | contig 13323 bp, 11 predicted proteins | sample KBSK5503metaG_FD_65469 | JGI IMG/M metagenome (GOLD analysis project Ga0070708, IMG submission 65469) | Corn, switchgrass and miscanthus rhizosphere microbial communities from Kellogg Biological Station, Michigan, USA - KBS K5-50-3 metaG | ecosystem: Host-associated > Plants > Roots >...
TCGCCCGGCACGTCAGGTCCGGCGGCGGCCGAGCCGCCAGAAGCAGAACCCGGCCAGGGCGAGGGGCGGTGGTGACGTGGTCGACGGTGACCTCCGTCGCGAACTGAACCCCGTCGGCCACACTGAGACCATGGAATACATCGGCCGGGTGCCCGCCCCGCCGCTCGACCGGTTCATCGACGACATCTACTGCCTGACCGGGGTGCCGCGCTACCGTCGGATGAACGTCCCGCCGATGCCGTCGGCACACCTGTTCGTCAACCTGGGCGAACCCGCTCGCCTGTGGGATTCCGACCCTTCGGTGCCGCCGGCGGTGTTCACCGATGGGTGGTTCATGGGTGTATGGACCAGGCGTTTCCTCTACGAGTACCCGGCACGGGTGCGGCTCGTCGGGGTGCACTTCAAGCCCTGGGGGATTTCGCCGTTCGCCGGCATTCCGGCGACCGAGCTGCGGGACCGGTGGGTGCCGGTCGACGCCGTCTGGCAACGGTCTTTGGACCGGATCCGCAACCAGGTCGGCGACATCGCATCGGCCACCGGGACACTGCGGGTACTGGAGGAGGAGCTGCGATCGCGACTTGCCGGGGCACCGCCGCGCGGTCTGGACCTGGTCCGGCACGCAGGCGGGCGTCTGGAGGCTTCCCACGGAGCGGTCCCGGTCGGTGCGCTGGCCGACGCCGCCGGGGTGAGTGGCAATCACCTGGCCACGCAGTTCAAGTCTCATGTCGGGGTCACCCCGAAGCGGGTGGCGCGGATCTACCGCTTTGCGCGGCTGATCCTGTCCGTAGACGCCCTGCGTCCGGCCGACTGGGCCGAGCTCGCTCACACGGCGGGCTACTTCGACCAGGCCCACTTCAGCAGGGAGTTCAAGGACTTCACCGGCCACACCCCGACGCAATACCTGGCCCTGCGGCGCCGGTTCCCCGCCGAGCAGGGGTTCCCGCCCGACAGCGGTCCGATGCCTGCGGATTGATTTTTTACAAGCCAGTCGCCCCTAAGGCCGGCAAGATCAGGGGGGACTGCGCAAGGAGACCTGGGGAGAACTGTGGGCACAGTGATCATGCACAACGTGGTGTCGGTGGACGGCTTCATCGCCGACGAGAACGACGACGTCGGGCCACTCCACGACTGGTACTTCAGCGGGGACACCCCGATCACCGAAGGCGGCGGGCAGCAGTACGACCATTCCGGAGGTGGAAGCAGATTCAAGGTCTCACGTGCATCGGCGGACTACGTCCGGCCGATGTGGGAGTCCATCGGCACGATCGTGATGGGCCGCAACCTGTTCGACCTGGTGAACGGCTGGGAAGGTCAGCCGCCCGCGGGCGACCACGTGGTGGTGGTGTCCCACCGGCCCAAGCCCGGGGGCTGGCACCCCGAGGCGTCGTACCATTTCGTCGATGGCGTGACGGCTGCGATTGACAAGGCCCGGGAACTCGCCGGGGAGCGAACCGTCGCTGTGAACGCTGGCGACGTGGGCAGCCAGATCTTCGCGGCCGGCCTCGTGGATGAGGTGGCGATGGACGTGGTGCCGGTGGTGTTCGGGTCGGGCAAACGCTACTTCGGCAGCATCGACGGGCAGCATCTACTGGAGGATCCCCACGTGGTCATCCAGGGCGACCGGGTGCTGCACCTGAGGTTCAAGGTACGCCGCTGACTTAGTGCGCAGATCCCGCGTCTCACCAGAACAAATCTGCAGGTCAGAAGGCTAAGACCTGCGAAACTCCGTGAAGTTGATAAAAGTCGGGTTTACCCTCGCCCGGCACGTCAGGTCCGGCGGCGGCCGAGCCGCCAGAAGCAGAACCCGGCCAGGGCGAGGGCGAGGGCCAGGAAGATCCCGGTCTCGATCCACTGGAGGGGCCAGTAGCGGCTGGCGGGCTCGTAGGTGATGGCCTCCCGGAAGCCGCGGCTTTCCATGCAGGACCCTGGGGAGGAGGGCTTGAGGCCCGCCATCGCCGCCTGGCAGGCGGCGGGAAGATTGCTGACCGGCTGGCCCGCCGCGTTGACGGCTCCGCTGGAGAGGATCCAGGCGCCGGGCCGACCGGGGACGACGGTGGCGGTCAGGTTGCCGAAGTCCAGCCCGGCAGAGTCGATCGTGGCGATCGTCCGGTCGGGCGGGATGAGGTGCGGGCGGACCCACAGCGGCATGGCGAGCTGGGCGGCGGCGAAGATGGCCAGGGTGACGGCCATGACGGGCACGGTACGGCGGATGAGGGCGCCGGCTGCGGTTCCGAGGGCGAACGCGAACGCCGCGTAGCCGAGCGGGGTAATACCGGCGCTGGCGAAGATCACCGAGCTGAACCGGCCCCCGATGAACGGTTTGGCGAGCTCGCCGCTGGTGGCGAGGCCGCTGGCCTTGCTGATGGGATCGGCCCACCAGGCATAAATGAGGCTGAGCGCCTCGGTGACGGCCATCGCGGCCAGGCCGGTCAGCGTGAGCTTGACCACCAGCCACCGGGTGCGGGTGATGCTCTGGTTCCAGGCCAGGGTGAACGTCCGGGTCTCGATCTCGCGGGCGATCAGCGGGGCGCCCCAGAAGATGCCGATGATCGCGGGCGCGACGAGGATGAGCGCGATGCCAAGCAGGTACACGATCGGGTAGGGGCTGGTGACGGTCAGCCGGCTGAGAAACGTGTGGACCGCGCTCTGGCAGGCGGAGCCGTGGCAGCCGGGGATAGCGCTGGCGGCATACATGCTGGCCAGGTGCGGCCCGGTGGCCGCCAGCAGGATCGCGAACGCGGCCAGCGCCGCGGTCGCGGTGAGAGCCTGGACGCGGAACTGCCGCCAGGTCAGCCAGATCATTTCCGTACCTCCAGGTGGCGGCGGTTGTCGCGGCGGCGGCGTCCGGCGGCCTGGCTCATGTAGGCCAGCACCAGGTCCTCCAGGCCGACCTCGGACATCGTCCAGGCCGGGTCCATGATCGGGTCGCTGGTGCGCACCAGCAGCGTGGTCTGCACGTCGGTGTGGCTAGCGGAGATGACCTCCAGCCCGTCCGGCAGCTTGTCCGGATCGCGGCGCGGGCCGGTAAGCAGATGGTGGGCGGCCAGCAGCTCCTCCACCGGCCCGGCGACGCGCACCCGCGAGCCCACGAGCACGATCAGGTAATCGCAGACCCGTTCCAGGTCCGCGACCAGGTGCGAGGACAGCACTACGGACAGCTCCTGCTCGGCGACGGCCTCCATCAGGTCCTGCAGGAACTCCCGCCGGGCCAGCGGATCCAGGCTGGCCACCGGCTCGTCCAGGACCAGCAGCTCCGGTCGTTTGGCGACGGCCAGGGTCAGCGCGAGCTGGGCCCGCTGCCCGCCGGACAGGGTGCCGGCCTTCTGACCCGGGTCCAGGTCCAGCCGGTCGACCCGGCCGCGTGCCAGCCCCGCGTCCCAGCCCGGGTTGAGGCGTGCGCCCAGCTTCAGGTGATCGGCCACCGACAGCCCCGCGTAAACCGGTGAGTCCTGGGCGAGGAACCCGACCCGGGCGAGCTGCGCCGGGCCGGCCGCCGGCCGGCCGCCGAGCACCTCGATCGTGCCCGCGGTCGGCGCGAGCAGGCCGGTGGCCAGGCTCAGCAGGGTGGTCTTCCCAGCGCCGTTGGGGCCGACCAATCCCACGACGTGCCCGGCCGGGACCGACAGCGTGCAGTCAGTCAGTGCCCACCGCCGCCGGTACCGCTTGCCCAGCCCGTCGGTTTCAATGACGGCGCTCACGCTATGTCCTCCTCGCTAGCGGACCGAAACGTGCTGGCGAACAGCGCCTCGATCGACTCATCGTCCAGTCCGGCCCGGCGTGCCCTGGCCAGCCAGCGTGCCAGGTCGCGGCGCAGCGGCCCGTGCGCGGCCAGCGACCCGCCGTCCAGCGTCCCGGTCACGAACGTGCCGATCCCCGGGCGGGCCGCCGCCAGGCCCTCGTACTCCAGCTCCCGGTAGGCCTTGAGCACCGTGTTCGGGTTGATCGCCAGCCCGGCGACCACGTCCTTGACCTTCGGCAGCTGGTCGCCCTCGCGCAGCAGGCCCAGCCGCAGCGCGTGCCGGACCTGGTGGATCAGCTGCCGGTACGGCGCAACCCCGGAGCGGGCGTCCAGATGGAACTCGATCACCACGACCTCACTTCAACTAGGTACATAGCACTATAGCTTTTTACCTAGCTGGCATGTCAAAAGATCCGGATCGCTGGCCTACTGGCCAGCTCGGAGAGGGCCGCGGGGCTGACCGCCCGGCGCGCTCAATACAGCCGGGGTAGGAAACCGTGCCCTAGCGCGTCGCCGGACCTGCCGGATCGATGTCCTGTACGGTTGACCGTATGAGTGCGCAGGCGGCTGACCACCCGGAACCGGCCGAGCCGTACGAGATCATCCACCTCGGCGGCGAGGCCGCCGCCATCGTCCCGCTCGCCGAGCTGTGGCGGCTCCGTGCCGTGGAGCGGTACGCCTCTCCGGCGGCCCTAGAAGAGGCGGAGATCGAGGCCACCCTCGCCGCACACGACGAGTGGGTGGCCGCCGGGTGTCCCGGCGCGCGGTCGCACGAAGACGTCATGGCCGAGCTGCTCGGCAGCGACCAGTGAAAATCCGGTGGTCCCCGGCGGCGGCCGCGTTAGCGCGCCGTTACCTGCGAGACCAGGAAGGCATGCGCGCCATCGGCGCAGCCGTCGCCGACCTGGCTGATGACCCGTACCCGCCCGAGGCGTTTCACCGGGGCCGGTACCACCGGCTGCGCGTCGGCCAGTACCGCGTCATGTACGTCATTGACGGTGACGTGATCACAGTCGAGCGAGTCGATCGCGTGATCGGCGGCTAACCTGCTTTCGGCGTAGAGGTCGGAGTCGGGGTCGTCTTCGGCGACGCGTCTGAGGCCATGCTTCTGTCCCAGTAGGCGGACCACTGGGATGGTCCGGGGCAGACAGGAGACCCGCGTGGCGTCCGCGGCGGGGGCAGGATACTCATGCGTACCTCACCGGCCAAGCCTGGCCCAGGCAATGTGCCCGCAGGCGTCCCCGTCCACGTCAGGCGGGGTACTGGTCGTGACGGGCCCACACCTCGATCCATTCCTCTTCCGTCAGCTTGCGTCCGGCCGAACGGATCTCGGCGAGCTCGGTGAAGTACTTCTCGCGGGGCGGGCCGGGCGCGAATAGGATGAGCATCCGGGCTGGCGCACCGCTCTCGTTCGAGAAGGCATGGATCCCGCCCTGCGGAACGTAGAGGAAATCACCCTTCACCGCGTCGATCCAGGTCTCAGATCTCCGGCAAGGGCTGTGCGCCTGGGGTTAAATGCAGGGCTGCGGGGCGAGGTGGTAGGTGATGGGGCGGTTGTCGCCGGGCATGGCGGGCGGGGTGGCGTTGATTTCCTGGATCAGCAGTGCGAGGGCACGGGCGATGCGGGGGGCGCGGGGCTGCTCGAGGTAGACGGTGATCGCGGCAGGGGTCCAGGTGATGGTGCCGGCGAGGCCGCGGATGATGGTTTCGCGGGTGATGGCGCGGTATTCGTCGTCGTCGCGCAGGTAGGCGTTGAGCTGGTTCGATAGCCAGTGCTCGGCGTTGTGCGCGAGCAGCCGCAGCACCATCTGCAGGCCACGGCGGCCGGTGCGCAGCAGCGCGATTTTCGCGCCGGGATCGATGGCGCTGGCGGGAAGTTTCGCGGGGATGTCCTTGCGGGCTGCGGTGGCGGCGGCCACTGCCTGGCGGGCGCGGGTGATTTTCTTCTGCATGGCGGGGATGGCCGCGTTCTTGGCGGCGGGGGTGACGGCCGGGTCGGCGAGCAGCCCGGCCAGGGCACGTTCGGCGCTGGCGAGGGTCTTCTCCGCGTCGCGGACGGCGGCGGAGGCGGCCTTGCGGGCCGGGTTGTCCACGATCTTGGTGTTCGTCTCGATGCTGGCGAGGTAGTCGCAGATCTTGTCGATGCCGTAGTTCTGCGAGGCGTACTTCAGGAAGTTCTCCTCCCGCCACCGGGACTTCAGCCAGGCCAGGATCTCCGCCGGGCAGGCCCCGGAGTCCGAGGTCAGGATCTCCAGGGCGACCCTGCCGTGCTCGAACATGGTGATCTGCCGGGCTTGGCCGTAGTCCTTGACCTGCACGGTCTCCTCGGCCCAGGTGATCTGGCGGGTCCGCCCGCCGGCGGTAATCGTGGTGATGACCGGCAGCATGACCGGGACCGCCAGCGGTGCCCGCCGGTAGGTCACCCAGTGCACCTGCTGATCGCGGCAGTGCGTGAATACCTGCGGGTAGGCGCCGCCGCGGTCGAAGCCGAGCATGATCTTCGCGCCTGGCCCGGCGGCTTTCTTCAGCTCGGCCAGCGCCTTCGGCAGCGTGACGCTCAGCCCGGACGGTTCCCCGGTCACGAAGCACACCGCCCGCCCGTCGTGCGCGGTGACGTGGGTGTCCGCGCGGCCTCGTTCGGCCCGGCCCCGCTTGCTGTTCCACCCCTTGGCGACCGGCTTCGCGCCGGTATAGGGGACGAAGTGGTCATCGACGTAGTAGACGCCGGAGGCCACCGGGTCCGCGGCCAGCATCGCGGACGCGAACATCGCCTGCACCGCCACCGGGTCGGCCGCATCGGCGATCCGGGCCAGGTGAGACCGCAGGGTCCGCAGCCCCGGCAGCACTCCCAGCCCGGCCAGCGGCCCGGCATCGGCGGCGGCCAGGTGCTTGAACGCCTCGATCGTGTCCGCGCCGAGGGCGAAGCACATGCTGACCGCGGACAGCAGCGCCACATCCTCCGGCCGGCGGTCACCTGCGGCAGGCAGCACGCTGCCGGCGTCCGCCCGCGCGAAGAACGCATGCAGCAGCATCGCCCCGGCATACCGCGACGCGAACACGCCTTCCGCCGGCAGCGGCCAGGCCGGCAGCCCTCCGCCCGGCGGCGGGCCCGCACCAGCCTCAGCCTCATCAGGCCCGGCCTCAGGCTCAGGCTCAGTCCCGGAACCGGTGAACAGGGGCTCCGCAGCCGCCCAGCCGGGCTCGCCTTCCCGGGCCGGCGCCTGCCCGCGCGGCCCCAGGCCGCGGCCGATCGTGGTGTGCGCCACCCCCAGCCGCCGCCCGATCTCCGCGTCGCTGGCACCTTGCACCCGCCACGCCCTGGCCAGCTCCCACTGCGCCGCGGTCACCTTCCCCGGCTGGCCCCGGCGCGGCTGGCCGGTCAGCGCCGCCGACCCGTCGCGCAGCGCCGCGTTATGCAGCGTCGCGACGTACGCCTCCGACAAGCCCAGCACCGCCGCGACCACCCGGCCCCGGAACCCCAGCTGCCGCAGCGCCGCCAGTGCCATGTTCCGCATCACGATGTCACCAGCGTCATAACTGAACAGCACCACCGCGCCGGCCGTGATCACGCACCGGCCGTCCAGCTCGTGCATGCGAAGATCGCGAGGCTCTGGCATGCCCTCCAGGATCGCCGCAACCGCCGCTGACATGCCACTATCCTACCATTGTTTTGACAATTACGCACAGGTAAGCCCAGACAAAGCAGCATGTCACGGACCTGTCGCTGCCCTATTGCCGGAGATCCGGGACCTGATCAGTCCAAACGCCAGGCTCCTCCGTAATCAGGATGAAAAAGCTCAATCTTCAGGCAATGTCCGAAATATACCATTCCGGTCGCTAACGTCCACATTAACTGCTCCCTGCTAAAACAATTGTGCAAACAGGCGCTATCCTAATCCGTCTTCTTGTAGGGTAGATGCGCAGTGTGTCGCATACGGTCGCGCTGTCGAGATCATGTGCCGCGGCTTCGCCGTAGCAAGGGGAGGGACACAGCCGATGCAATCAGCGCACCACGCGGTGGCTTCAGTGCCGTCCAGCGCAACTCAACTGGCGCACCCGGTCTGGGCGCACTGCCGCTTAAGGGAACGTCTTCGAACCAGCATATTTATCGTCGGGCTTGCCAGATCCTCTTTAATGGACCAGTTAGCGGATCCGCACCCGACCATTACTTTTGGCAGGGAGCTGATTATATGGCGTGTAATCGCTGCTTCAATACCGGTGTAGTTACCATTGTCGGCGTACTGTTGTGCCACAGGTGACGTGGTTTCTGTGAAGAACTCGCCACGGAAGTGCGGTTATCGCAGGACTCAGATGGCGTTACGGTAAGTATTGGTTAGACCGATACCCCTTGCGCCACATTATAATTAGCCTCGATCTTTCACGACCGTGTCGGGGCGGCCCGAGGCTTTGGCCGTGTGCGTGTACGTATCCGGAAATAGTGTGGCTGGGAGCGGGCTGGACCGCGCCTACCAGGGCAAACGCGGACCGGACCACAGGACTTCCGAATAGTTACGTGTGCGTTAGTTCAGCTATCCGCGATGTTGCCGTTCCGGACAACTCAGCAGCGGCGCGGATTCTCGGGGCTACTTGTTCTAACCTCACCTTAAGCAGTCTTTAGGAACACGTTCGGTGAATTTGCTGTGTAATCGGCCTGCAGGCGGTCATACTGTTCGCCTGAATATCGGTGTCGCGCAGGCGTGAATCGCTGTCCTGCGACTCCCACTTGACCCCAATCGACCTTGGCGGCGCATTGTCCCTTACGAGAAGCAAACGCACATGACCCTTTGGCAGACGACCTTCTGGGATCTTCGTTACTACTTCGCATATGTCCCTCTTGGTTTCTTGGGCCTGATTCGCTGGACGTGCTGGCTGATCCGCCGCATCCCGGCAGCGCTTTACCGTCCTGCTACTGCTGACTTCAGGCTGCCGCTGAGCGTGGTGGTCCCGGTGTACCAAGAAGACCCGGTGATCTTCGCGCAGGCCATTGAGTCCTGGCTGGCGAACGAGGTCGACCAGATCGTTCTGGTGATCGACTCGACGGACAGCGTCTGCCAGCGTGTGGCGCGCCGCTACCCGGTCACCGTCATCGTCACCGAGGTGCCAGGTAAGCGAGATGCCCTCCGGAGAGGCTGGGAGGCTTGCTACACCGACCTCGTTGCGCTTGTCGACTCCGACACTATCTGGGCGCAGGACGTCGCAGCCGAGGTGTGCAAACCGTTCGCCGACCCTCGCGTGGGCGGAGTTGGAACACGCCAGAATGTCTACAACCCGCGAGGCTTTCTGCAGCGTGTCAACGACATGTACCTCGACTACCGCTACTTCGACGAGAACTCGGCGCAGACCGTAGTGGGCAGGGCGGTGTCCTGCCTGTCCGGCCGCACCGCGGTCTACCGCAGGAAACTGCTGCTTGAGGTTTCCCACGACTTCATGACCGAGACATTCCTCGGGGTTCCGTGCATGTCCGGTGATGACAAACGGCTGACGACGCTCATCCTCGAACGCGGTCACTTGACCTACCTGCAACGCACGGCCCGGGTGTGGTCCACGTTCCCGGGAACCGTGCCGGTCTTTTTTAAGCAGCGGTTGCGGTGGGCACGTAACACCTGGCGGTCGGATCTGCGTGCATTGTCGCGCCGATGGGTGTGGCGCCACCCGTTCCTCGCATACACGATGCTGGACAAGGCGGTCAGCAGCTTTACGCTGCTGATTTCACCGACCTTCATGTTGATCGCGCTCGTCGAGCGGAACTGGTTTTTCGTCTGGTGCCTAGCGGGGTGGTGGTGGGTCAGCCGATCCATGAAGATCCTCCCGCACCTGGTCCGCCGGCCTTCGTCGTTCTTCTTGGTCCCAGGATTCGTCCTCACCTCTTTCATGATGGCCCTCGTCAAGATCTGTGCCTTGCTCACGATCCGGAAGCAGCGCTGGCTGACCCGCCAGGTCCAAGTCAAGGACGGTGTCGTGGTTCGCACCCAGCAGACGCGATCGGAGGCGCCGGTATGAGAGTCCGCATCCGTGGGTCGCGGCTGGCAACGGTTGCGCGACTTGCCTCGGTAGCGGCGGCGGTGGCTTCGGCAACCGCGGTTGCCGCGGGTGGGGTCGCGGTTGTCTGGGCGGCTACGGCGGCTGCCGGTACAGCGGAAGTGGCCGCCACGGCCAAAGTGGCCGGCACAGTCGCCGCGCTGCCCACCCCCAGTCCGAGTTCGAGCCCGAGTCCGAGCAAGCCCGGTGGCCCGCCGAGCACGCCCGCCCAGCGAGCCCAGAATAACTTCCTGCGGACGTCCGAGCTGGATAAGGCGGCCTGGTCGCGGGTCGGCGAGCCTGACCGGCTCATCATCGTCCGTGCCATGTCGGTCGACGTGGTCCAGAACGGCACCCTGGTCACCCACACCCACCGGGCCGGGGGTACCGTGACGGTCTCGTGGCTGGCGGGGGCGCTCAGCGGCAACGAGCTGATCTCGATGCCGAGCCGGGACACCGCGGTGCTTTCAGCCGCGCTGCTGCTTACCTCAGGGACTAACATGCAGATCGGGCCGGGCGTGCGGCGGCTGCTGCTCATCGGCGGAACGTCCCCGGCTTCGGCGTCGTGGATCCGTTGTGAGCACGCCACCCTCACGATGAGCGGGGTCACACTGAGTTCGCTGCGAGCGGGTAACGATGCTCACTGGCGGCCCGTCCCTGCGTCGTGGGCGGGCCGCCCGTACGTGTACGCAGCTGCTGGCGGGCGCCTGGACGTGTTCGGAAGTACCATAAGCGATCTTGGCCGGCCGCGGCCGGCCGGGTTTCCGGGGTCGGCCACGCTGGCCCGATTGCTCTCGGTGTCGGGGGTGGCCGGGGTCACTTGGGGCAAAGGCAGCACCGGCTCAGCGGTCGACGCACGGTTCGAGCGCAACCTGGTCGGCCTTCTGCTGGACGAATCTGTCGGAGTCCGGCTCAGCCATGTGACCGTCGAGCACGCGGTCCTCGACGGCCTGTTGCTACGAGGGGACCGCGCGACGATGCTGAGGGATGTGGTCAGCCGGAGTAACGGCGGAAGCGGGGTGATCATCAGCGGCCCGGGCACACGCCACGTGGCTGGGCTGAGGGCTGCCGGCAACGCCGCCGCGGGGGTGAAGGCGGTCACACAGACTGGCTTGGTATTGACCGGCGTGAAGACGGCCGCGGACTTGGGCGGCGGGGTGCGCCTTGTCGGCTGTGTGCGCTGTACTGTGAACGGTCTGGAGGCTGTCGGTGACCACCGGACGGCGTTGACGATTTCAGGGGCCAGCCATGACGTGAGCGTGATCGGGGCCCACCTGGACGGCGGCCAGACCGGTATCGCCGTGACGGCGGGGACGAGGGCCGTGACGCTGCGCGGTGCCGTCGTGACCGGCTTTAGCCGGTCGGGCGCAGAGGTTGCCGCGACCGACGTGCGTCTCCTCTCGTCACGGATAAGCGGATCCCCGGTTGGAGTGCGCGTTTACGGCCCGGCGGCCCGGATTCAGTTGTCCGGCGTGACCGTCCGTGGCGGCCGGGACGGGGTTACCGTCACGCGCACCGCCGGCGCGGTGTCCTTGTCCGACGTCGCGGTCATCGGCGTCTCACACGATGGGGTGACATCCGCATCGGCGGCCCTGCGAATGTCCGGCGGGCAAATATCCGGCGGCCACATCGGGATCGCTCTGCTGGCCCCCGCCGCCATCGCCGGCGTGGATATCGACAGCGCCGTCATCGGGATCCATGTCGGGTCGGGAGTGAAGGCCAAAGTGTCGGGTGTCGATGTGGTGGCCGAGAGAGATGGAATCAAGGTCGAGGTCAGAGGGCGCGTTGACCTCTCCGGCTCCCTGATTCGGGCGCCCATCGCCCTCGCGGGAGCGGGATACATCAGCCGGGACAGCCTCACCGTGCTCAGCCTTCCACCGGTCCCCTGGCTCGGTTTCACTGCGATCGCAGCCGTGCTGTTGGCGATCATCCTGCAGACTGTCCATCAACTGCGGCACCGTAGTATCCCAGTGCCGCGGGTGGCCCGGCATGTCCGCAACACGGCATGACCGGGGCTTTCGACCAGAGTAGGGACTCTCGTGAGGCAAGCCGGAGATTCGTATGAATATGAAGATGCGCCGAAGAACCGCGGTCGCGGCATGGGCTTTCGGAGTTGGTTCTGCAAAACGGCGTTGCCCTGAATGCTCGAGGAGGTGGCTGAGATGCGGAGAGGACGGTGGATGGCCTCAGTCTTCTGCATGGCTGTGCTGGCGCTGATGACCGCGGCCTGCCAGGGTTCATCATCGGCGTCGCACTCGGCGGGGACTGGCTCCGCTGAGCCGTCGGTGGCGGTCGTGCCGCCGACGCACTCGGGTGAAGGCTCGTCGGCTACCGTACTCAGCGGCGCTACCCTCCCCAGCGACGCTCAGGAGATCTTCGGGGATGCCCTGGTTCCCGAGAAACACGGATCGTTCGGGCTGGATCGGACGCAGATAATGACCTCGGATGATCCCCGCTTTCCTCGGATCCTGCGGGTCTTCTATCCGGCGGGGTCCGCCAGCCAGCGCTCCGGCAACCTGTACCACAGCCCGTGGGGTGGCGCGCAGCTATACCTGCTGCTTCGCGTCGGCTCGACCGACCTCCTGCACTTTCGGTTCTACGTGCGTTTCCCTCCAGGGTTCGACTTCGTCAAGGGTGGCAAGCTGCCGGGATTGTTCGGCGGCACGGTCACCAGCGGACGCCACATCCCGAACGGATCGGACGGTTTCTCCACCCGTTACATGTGGCGCAAAGGCGGTGCCGCCGAGGTATACGCCTACCTACCGACATCGGTCGCGCACGGCACGTCGCTCGGCCGGGGGAACTGGACGTGGAAGCCGGGGGTGTGGACCTGTGTTGAGCAGGAGGTGCGGCTGAACACCCTGGGCGCCTCCGATGGAACGATCACGGTCTGGGTAAACGGTATCGAAGCGTATCGGGCGACTGGGCTTGCGTTCAGGACGACGAGCGACCTGAAGATTGACGGCGTGTTCTTCTCCACCTTCTTCGGTGGCGGCGATCCCACATGGGCAAGCCCGCGAAACCAGTACGTCGACTTCGCCGGCTTTGCCGTGTCCGATCACGCCATCGGACCGCTGCCCGGCACGTAGCGGGGACGAAGGTGCCCGGTAGCTTCGAGGTTCGGGTGTGACGCAGGGACAGGGACCTGAGCCGCGGGTGCAGAAGCGCCAGGTTTGCTGGCATCACCTGGTGCTAGGAGCCTGCTGAATTGGGCCGGTTCTGCGGCCGTCCATAGCGTGTCCTGGCGTCGTGTTCTGGCTGTGCCGGCCCTGGGGCCGTGGCGGGTTGCCTTGCCAGGCCGGGCACCGGGCGTCCGGCCGGGCGGTCCGGGAGCGTCCTGCAGAGCTGGCTTGGCCAGTGCGGGGCCTGGCCTTTGGTCAGGTGGCCAGCATCCAGGTGGCGTCGTGGCGGGTCAGGCCGCGGCCGAGCAGCTTACGCAGGTTCACCGCGGCGGTCCGGCGCTTGAGCCAGGCGTGGTTCCTGGCCTGTCCGCGGTAGCGGAGCTTGAGCCGGCGTCCGCGCCAGGTGGCGATCTGGGCGATGGCCCGCTCGACGTGGGGCCGGTG
>Ga0070708_100002900_pt1 | contig 13323 bp, 17 predicted proteins | sample KBSK5503metaG_FD_65469 | JGI IMG/M metagenome (GOLD analysis project Ga0070708, IMG submission 65469) | Corn, switchgrass and miscanthus rhizosphere microbial communities from Kellogg Biological Station, Michigan, USA - KBS K5-50-3 metaG | ecosystem: Host-associated > Plants > Roots >...
CATACCATCAGTTTAATGACAAATCACAAACAACCCGTGCGAGATGAAGAAGAACATCGGCTGCTTGCTATCTCAGAAAAGTGCCGCTCCGATGAGAGTGCAGCGACTAATGCAATAACAAACCCGCCTCAGAGCCTGTTGTATTCGGAATACCAACGACTCTTGGATGCACTCAGGGCCATACGGCTCAAGTGCCACCAAAGTCGGATAGCACTCCGGGCGCATCGTCACAGGATGCGAGATGAACGACAGGATGCACCACCACTTGAACTAGCACCTGCAACCAGATGACTAGGAGCATAGTGACTGGTTGCCGTAGAAGGCTCGAATCACAAAGTCGCGACGGCCGCAGCTAATAGACTAGATTAGCCCGCTCAAAGATAGGCATTCTAGGCTCGACACGTTCCGGCCAGAGCAGAGCTCGCCGGTGATGTCTATATTGCCCGGACACCCTTCAACGTAACCGACTTTACTTTCATGGCAGCAAAAAGAAGATACCGGGCGCAGTGGAGGGTCGCGAACGTCGGCTGACAAGTTGATGGCGCTCACCGACTGGAAAAAGCTATGAACAAGGCATCACCGCCAAGTTGAGGTCGTTGGTGAAATCGTTGGGATTCCGCACCCACGCTAAAGGTAACGTGGATTGACCTCGCCTTGCCGGAATACGATCCGAATAAATGAACCCAGATCACGGCAACTGCTTTATCGCGGTGCGGGCGCCTTTTACAATCACGGCGCGTAAACGTCCATATTGCCATTGTTCTCCTGCTTTGCAGCGGGGTATTCGGCCAACAAATAAAATCTGTCGGCGACAAAATGCCGTCGTTGTTCGCAGTCGTCCCCGGCGCAATCAACATCACTGAGTACGAGCTTGAGGGCGGTAGGAAGCAACTGTGCTATCGCGTTCGGGCTGAGTATCCGGCGCAGAGTGTTCTCGATACAATCAAATGGAGACTGAAGCAGCGAGGCTGGTCGCCGCTTCTAGAGGACGATTTCAATCCCAGCTTACCAAGTTCCCACGTTCAAGGATGGGATTATTACGAGGATCACGCGGCGAGACGATGATGGCCCGCGTCGACGCGAGAAAGGCCATCCTGCCATCATTCTGAGGCGACTTTCACCGACAAGGCATAATGGTGTTTCGCAGGGGATCACTGGAGCGAAGGCTCAAGTACCGCCGTTTTGCAGCCCGGGAGGATGTGACCCCTTTGCAGAGACCGCTCAAACAATCATTTGCGATTCGGAGCGCTACCCTTGCAGATTGCGCTGCGATCCTGGAATGTCTTCTGACAGCTTTCGCTCCTTATCGCGAGAGCTACACTCCTGAGGCGTTCTCGGATACCGTCTTGACCCCGGATACTTTTCGCCGTCGCCTATTAGATATGTCGGTCGTTGTGGCGACCAGCACTTGCGGAGAAGTCGTTGGGACCGTCGCTTACAAGGTTGTGGAGAGCGGCGAAGGACACCTTCGAGGTATGGCGGTCAACCCCGAATGGCGCGGATCGGGCTTGAGCACTGCTCTCCTTGAAACAGCCGAAGACGAACTCGGCAAGGCAGGATGTAAGACAATCACTCTCGACACAACCGAGCCGCTGAATAGGGCAATTCGCTTTTACGAAAAAAATGGGTTTCGACGTACCGGGAAAATCGGACTTTTTTTTGGGATGCCGCTCATTGAATTCAGCAAGCCCATCGGCCGTTAAGCGGAGGCGATTCCGAGCCTCTCTAAAACGCAGCTATGCGCTCCCAACCACGGGGATAAGCGGTCACGAGACCGAGATCATCGACCATGATCTCAGCCGAGAACCCGGTATCGCTTTCGTAGCGATAGATATTTTCCGCTGTGCGTACGTAGCGTTGGGAAAGGGGTTGAAGTTCAAGCTCAGGGAATTTGATCCAAGCGGCGGTGACCGACTCGCTGTTGCCGATACCGAGCTCAAGTCGCCTGATGGGGAGAGTGTTGGTTGCAGGCGTTACCGAGAGATCAACGTCGAGACAGCCACGCACTTCGGCGACCTCCTGCCCCGAACAGCACCACAGACCACTCTTCTCCACGCTTAGGCTGAGTGTCTTCGTGTCTTTTCCGATGGTGCGCTCCACGTGAACACGATGCGTGAGCCAGTTCTCACGGCAATGGACTTCGTAGTTCGCCAGCATTGGCCGCTGGTCTTTCAGGACCGCCACGGCCGTGCCTTTCAGTAGCCAGCCTTCGGCAGTGTGCCAGAGAGCACAATAGTCCGTGCCATTCATCGGGAGATTTTTCCAAGCAACCACGCGCTTTAGATCATCTGCCATTCTGCGACTCAAAAACGTCCACTTCTCACAGCTGTACGAGCTTGGCACGTCTGCGGTGAATGACCGATCATATCAAGTAGAAATCCTACAAAAATGCTTTCGTTTGCGGAGGAGGTCACGTGATCGCAAGAATCTGGCACGGGTATACGAAACCTGAGCACGCCGATGCCTATGAGGCCATGGCTTCCGCTGTAAAATCAAGAAGGCCATAACGTATTCCTGTGACGTCCACCAACCATCTGCCCGTGAAACATGCGGCAAAAGCGACGGTAGATTTTCTTGGGCTTGAGCGGCGCGGTCAGTAGCCTTAGGGACCACGCAAAGTACATCTTTGATAATCGTGTGAAGAATCGGAATGCCCGGTTTAAACACGTCCCGGCGGCCGACGGTCTTCCAATGCCGCCGCCGGATCTCGTCTATTTAGTCACGGGGCAATTCGACTTCGAAGCTTTTTACAACAATGGAGTTCTGGGAGCGGAATGTATCCAGAACGTTGTTCGTAGACATGGTCTGGCCTTCAACAGATTCGGCAAGGTCCTCGACTTTGGATGCGGTTGCGGCCGTATCATGCGCCAATGGCAGGATCTGACCGGATCAAAGCTGTATGGCGTGGATTCCAACCCGCGATTGGTGGAGTGGTGTCGCCGAAATTTGACGTTCGGCCAATTTGAAGTGAACACCTCGGCTGCGCCTTTAAATTTCGCAGACTCAACGGTTGACTTCATTTACTCAATCTCGGTCTTCACGCACCTAAGGGAAACGAACCAGCACTTTTGGATGGGCGAATTAATCCGCGTTCTCAAGCCGGGTGGCCATCTGCTGATTACGGTTCACGGGACGACTCGATTGCGCCACTTGACGCCAGAGCAGCGAGGAGCGTTCGAAACGGGCAAAGTCGTGATTATACATTCGCGCTATTCGGGTCAGAATTTGTGCGCTACATATCATCCCGAGCTGTACGTTCGCAATGTCTTGTGCCGGGCTTTGGTGTTTGTTGCCTTTGAAGCGGGAGGAGCAAAGGATGCGAACCAGGACGTTTTCCTTCTCCAGAAGCCTCTTTGATGGTTCGCGTTGCGTCTTGCCCACTCATCCGATTTTACCAACTGTTGCAATCAGGCGCTCATTGAGGGGTTGTGAGTGCTATCGCCTGGTTAGCGACAGCTACTCCCGGATTGCCCCGTCACTCGAGCCCGCTGCGCTGGCCTGCTCCTTCCATCGTTGAACGTTCACGCCGGTGACGAGGAGCCAGAGGGTCAGCGCGCCTTCCCGAGGATGCCGGGGGCTGTGATGTAGGGCCAAAGGTGGTCTGCGAGCGGCGGTGACAGAAAGGTCAGCCAACCCAAACCACCGATTGCCATCAGCGCGCCTAGAATTCGAGGCAGGAAGGTTGATCTGAAGATGAGGTACCCGATCAGGAGGCAATAGAATCCGAAAAATACAAAGCAGATGTTGAAGCCCTCACCATAGAATTCGAGAAACATGAACGCCAGCGCCCGCAACTGTTCCACCTTAAATACGCTCAATTAACGCTCAAATACTGCGAGGCTCCCAAGACGACCAAGGGGACGATATGAAAGAGGCAGATAAAAGCCTGAATAGCGCACCCCACCAGGCTGAAGAAGGCCGCGAGCAAGGAGAGGCCCCTGTTCACAGGCTTAAACAAGTCATAGATGAGAGCCGTAACCACGATATAGCACGCGACCACGCTGAGGTCGGCGGCGAAACCCAACCGAAATGGCTGGTGCGCCAGGATGTTGTTCGCTGTACCCCGCGGCGTCGCCTGATACAACAAGCCTGCCGCCAACGAAGGAGAAGATTCCTCCCGTCAGAAAGGTGAGCAAATAAAAGAGGCCGGCAATTCTGGCCTTGAAACGTGGCGACGCTTCTGCAATCCGCTCCTTCATTTCATAGCTTCCAGGAGGGGCCGCCAGATGAACGTGGCGATGCCGAATATTCCGATCCTCATAAGAACCTTGAGCACTGCGAGACTGCCCGCCATTCGTGAACCGCCCGCTGGGGTGGTCACAAGTTCATATTTCGTCTGGCGTGTGGGGGACTCCAGGGGTTGATGCTACTCGCCCTTTTGGGGAATGGCAAAATCGCCGCGCCGTTCGGGCTGATTAGAGATGTTGAAACGTTGCAATATCGCTCATTGACCTGGACGGGGATCATCCCAATTCTCAACTTGTGTGATGGCCCTGTTTGCACCAATTATGTGAGGGTCATTGGTTGTTGGCGTATGCCATCTTCTCCACTACCATTCGTTTGTGCAGCCCCAGCTTGTTGCGGAGGTTCTGATGCGCAGATTTGTGCTGGGATTTGTTGTAGGAATGCTAGCTCTTCCCGTCGCTGCATTCATTACGGCGTGGCAGGGTTATTTGCCGGCACTAGCAAACACCGATCCCCCCGGATGGGAAAGAGCTTTTTCCCAGATGGCTCTGAACGCTTATGTGGTGCGCCATGCGCCGCACCTTTCGAACCCGATGCAGCCAACCGACGAAAATCTGCTGGCGGGGTTGAACGTGTTTCGGGACGCTTGTGCGGGCTGCCACGGCGATCCCAATAGCAGGAACGATTACGGCGCCAGCTTCTATCCCCACGTGCCGCAGTTTACTTTCAACCCGCCACGTCTGCCGGACTGGCAGACATTCTGGATCGTGAAGAACTTGGGTGAGGTATTCGGGGATGTCTGCCTGGGACGGACCGTGGCATCACGACAAGGCAGTGTCGGATGACCGGATGTGGAAAGTGGTGACGTTCCTGAGCCGGCTGGAGTCCCTGCCACCGGCAGTCAATGCGGAGTGGCATAAGAAGCCCGCCTCCTAGATCGTTGAACATTGGGCTGTCGGGGGCTGTCGGCTGCCAGTTCTCAGCTCTCCGGCTGACCGTCAACTCTGGAAGTGGCCGAGGAAGCAGATGTAACGCCGCAAACGCGCATTTGATTACTTCGCACCCATGCCCTAAAGCGTGCGACCCGCACCACCAGAGATAACTGGCGAAACATCGGGTCACTCGTTGACGGGTCAATTTACACTCTGGCGAGTTAACAGCCTGTTTATAATAGTTGGTCTACGAAGCATCCTATTGAAGAGAACTATGAGCACCCCTCTACGATTTGTTTTCTATTTTGCGGTGAAGCCTGAAAAGCTTTGGGAGGGCCTGGTTTCACCGGAGTCGAACCGCATCATCTTTGCGGGGGCTGACTTTGAAGCGGACGTGAAACCCGGCGGTTCGATGAAGTGGATCGGGTCGGGAGCCGATGGCAAGCCCGCTACCTTGGTGAGGGGCGAGATCCTGCGCTCTGAACCGCCCAAGTTGCTTCAGTACACTTTTCAACTTGGGCAAAGTCCGTTGAAATCTCGAGTGACTATGGAACTTGAGCCAGAGACTGAAGCCACAAAGCTCACGATCAGCCACGATCAGTGGGATGAAGGGGATCCTGCCTACGCATTTTGCTCTGACGGATGGCCGCGCATCCTCTCCCGCTTGAAAACACTGCTTGAAACCGGCAAGACATTCAGACCGCACTGATCGACGCTCGGCGACGGGGCCGAATGGATTTGGAACCTTGCCGATTTACATTTCCCCGGCGCCATTCAGATCGTCGACCTCTACCACGCTCGTGAACATCTCTGGAAGTTAGCTCGCGCCATACATCCCAACCACCAGGTCCAACAGAAGCGCTGGATGATGTACCACCAGAATCGGCTGGACAAAGGCCGCATCGAAAAATTGGTAAACTCGCTGCGATCGATTGCGGTGCACGACCCAGAGCTGCGGGAGACAATCCGCATCGAAGCCAACTATTTTGGAAAAAATGCCGATCGGATGCGTTATCCCAAGTTCCGCCAACAACACCTCTTCGTCGGGTCGGGGGTTATTGAAGCTGGTTGCAAAACCATCATTGGCTCCCGTACCAAACAGTCAGGCATGTTTTGGACGATACGCGGAGCCAACGCCATCATCGCCCTGCGCTGCTGCCAGCTCAACGGCCGCTTTGAAGACTACTGGGAGACGCGGCGGGCATGATCTCCAACTTTCATGTCGCGCACCTCTAAATCGATAAATCGCGTGGGTGTTGAAAAAGTCCATTTCTCTCAAAACAGCGAAAATTTGGGGGATAGAAAATGTCTAGGAAAACTGAGAAAGTCGTTTGTAGGGCCAGACGCGATTTTATTTTTGCGAATTTCGCGGGAAAGAATTTTTCAACACTCACGCCTGTTCTCAACAGTTACCCATCATGCCTTGGCGTAAAATGCTGACGATCTCATCGTGGGAGTCGTCTGGTGGCGGCTGCCCGTCTGGCATTACCGGAATTGACCTCAACAGTCGCAGAAAGAGAGCACTGAAGGCAGTATTTTGCAAAGCCGGGTGAAGCCGAATGGGCTGCTGATATAGGGATTCGCTGCCCGTCGGAACTGCGAGATGAGTTCTGCCCCGTTCAGGCCCGTCAATCGTAATATACCAGTGCAAGAGGGTCCACGCTTATGACACGACCAACGACGCAGGCGATTTCACCGTTCTTCATCGTCAGCAACGTCAATCAAACCATCGCGTTTTACCGCGACAAACTTGGATTTGAGACGAAATTCCAGCAGCCGGATCGAAACCCTTTTTTCGCCATCGTCGGCCGCGACGGAGCGCAGATCTTCGTCAAATCTGATAAAGACACGTCGCCGCTGCCGAACCCCAAGCGTAATCCCTCCATGAGGTGGGATGCCTACGTCTATGCACCAGACCCCGATGCGCTCGCCGTCGAATTTGCCGATCATGGCGCAGCATTCAGCGTACCGCTGAAGGATACCCACGATGGTCTCCGCGGCTTCGAGATTTGCGACCCTGACGGCTACGTCTTGTTCTTCGGCCGACCAAGGTACACAGCGGCGCAGCGACCACTGGCGAAAAATCGCCACAGCACTCGATGACGAGGGTTTTGTGTGCATCTATGGCCTGGTTTCACCAGTTAACCTATCCGCGAATATGTTCCGCTTGCTGGAAAGGGATCTCAGTTGCGAGACTTTGCTCTATGGGCCATCAGGGCTGTGACATTCGACTTCAGCCATACGCTCATTGCCGAGCAAAGAGACGGGACTATTTCGCTCGAATCTCGACCTATTCAACTTATGCCAGGGGTGTTTGAGATATTGCCCCGCATCTCGATTCCGCTGGCAGTCTGGGCGAACACGCGTACAGCTAACGGAGCCGAGCTTCGGCGCTTTCTTGACAGAGCCGGGATCGGGCAGTTCTTTGCATGGGTAATCACGTCCGTGACGCCGGATTTCGAAAGCCCGCGCCAGAGTTCTTTGATTTTGCTTTATCGAAATGCGGGCTTTCCCGAGATGAAGTGGTTTTCGTCGGCGACCAACTGGACACTGATATTGCAGGTGACCAAGAGTTCGGAATCCGCGCTGGTTGGCTATGCGGAGGCGCTTATCACAGTACGGATGAAACGCTGTCTCCCCAAGATGTTCATCCAACCCACACAATCCACACTCTTCGCCAGCTGCCATCTCTACTTCAACGCATTTCGACGTGAAGTGACGACGTTGATCGCTCCCCGCGTTACTTCAGGATGACGATTTCGGCGCGTTGTTCAGGGCAATTCAACGTATAGCTTGTGATCGTTGAGAATAGAAATCAGCCTGGCACTGTTTCGCGGCGGTGAGTAATTGATTGAAATCAGGCGTACCGCGCAGAGGCGCGAACACGGAATCATTCTGCAGGCCGCTGTAAGCGCAAAAATGGCCGACGACGACGGAACTCTTGAGAAGTTTGAAGGCAAGTTCGCGGTGACGGCAGAACAGGAGGTCGGGCGCGACCTGGTATCGGACTTCCGGGTCGGGATCGGTCAGCCAAAGGGCTGTCAACTCTTGGGAGAGCTTGGCCGCATTGGCGGATGAGGGCGCGTCGATACACGCCATCAGCATCTCTCTGTAGGGTCTATTCGTCGCCTTCTGAATTTCCTCCCGGGCCTGCGCCAAATTTCCTTCGCGAATGTAATGCCGCATCACGTTCAAGACTGCCCATTCCGAGCCGGCGTCCAACTGGAGAAAATTCATTGCTCGCGCGTAGTTTCCCAGTTGGTCGAACGTAAACGCGCACGAGCGGAACTGATAATTGCCCGGGTCCAAAGATAGCGCAGTGTCGCACTCCTGCGCAGATTCTTCGGTTGCTCCCCCGTAGCGCAGAACATACGAAAGAGCAAAGTGTGCCAGAGCGTTCTCCGGATGCCGTTCCACTAGAGTCTTGGCGTCGACGTAGGCTCTTACAAGCTCTCCTCTTTCGACTCGATTCGTAATCAGCCCACGCGCTGCAGAGATGAAGTTAGGGTCGAGAGCGAGGGCTCGTTCAAATGCGGCGTCGGAGCGCTGTCGCACGGCCTCGCCCCCATTCGAATAAGCTGAGTCGTAAGCGTAGCGTTGCCCGAGAGAGTCCCATGCGGGCGCGTAGGCGGGATCCAGTCCTACAGCCCGCTCCAGCACGGAAATCGCTTCTTTGTTGGGTGCAGGGTCATGCGGCACTGAGATGCTACGTAGGTAAAGATTGTAAGCCTCTTCATTCTTAGGATGTGTGCCTGCTTCCCCGGAATCGATTCCGGCGCCAAGGGCGGGGACCAATCCTTGGCGAACCCTCGCCGTAATCTGGCTGCGCACCGCAATCATGTCCGCAGCGGCGATGGTCGTAGTGTCGCGCCAAAGAGCGCGATTGTCAGAGATGTCCACCGCTTCCAGCGTAATCTGAAGCTGGTCGCCTTGTTTCATGTAGTGTCCCGTGACGACATCAGTCACATGCATGGCCTTGCCGGCTTCCTGCAAGTCGAGGGTGGGAGAATCGTACTTGCTGGTGGTGGCGAACGGGCGAATTGATAGGGAGCGAACATAGCTTAGGGTTGTGGCGATTTCATCCGCCAGAGCGAGACGGAGAAAATCCACATCCTTATCGGAGCCCAGATTCTGTAACGGAAGCACTGCGACGGTTCTTTGACTGGCTTTGACTATCGCCGGTGCGCCACGCTGCCTGAAGAACCAAGAAACTGCGGCCAGCGCTATGAGCGCGGCGGCCACTACTCCGGCTATCTTCCAGTAGGGACGATTCTGTGCCGAAGGCGTATGTATCGTCTCTCCCGGTGCCGCGCTTGACAACGAAGATGAAGCGAGCGCGGGCAAGGAACCGGAGGCGGGCGACGGTGGCTGGGAAATGGCGGCGCCGCTTTCCTCCGCTGTTGCTACCGTGCCTGAACTGGCTAGGAGGCCATGCCGAGAATCTGTTTCGCGTTTCAGACGCTTCAGGTCGGCCCGCATGTCTGCCGCGTGTTGGTATCGCAGCTCGCGGTCCTTCTCGAGAGCCTTGTTGATGATCTCTTCCAGCTTTGGGGGAAGGTCGGGGTTCAGTCGAGTCGCGGGAACCGGATCACGGTCCAGAATTTCGCGGCAGATCACACCCGAGCTTTCTCCGCGGAAGGGCAACATCCCGGTTGCCATCTCATAGAGCACTGCTCCGAAGGAAAAAAGATCGCTTCGGGCATCCAGTTCCTTGGCGCGAACTTGCTCGGGCGACATATAAGCAACCGTGCCTAGAGCCGAACCGGGGCTGGTCAGATGACCTTCTTCGACGGCGGTCATGGTGTCGCCTGACGCAATCCCGCTTAGCGAACTTGCCGCGGGTGAAACCTTCGCCAGCCCGAAGTCAAGAATCTTGGCATGGCCGCGTTCGGTGACGAATAGATTGGCTGGTTTGATATCGCGGTGAACGATGCCTTTGGAATGAGCGGCGTCGAGTGCGTCGGCAATCTCAATTGCCAGACCCAGCAAGACTTCTGTTTCCAGCGCCTTCCCGGCAATGAGATGCTTCAGTGTTGCCCCCTCCAAAAACTCCATGGCAATGAACGCCTGTCCATCTTGCTCGCCGATGTCATAAACCGTGCAGATGTTGGCGTGGTTCAATGCGGACGCGGCTTGGGCTTCCCGTTGAAAACGCGCGAGTGCATGCGGGTCCCGGGCAACATCGGTGGGCAGGAACTTCAGGGCAATGAAGCGGTGCAGCCGCGTGTCCTCGGCCTTGTAGACTACCCCCATGCCTCCGCCACCGAGCTTCTCGATGATGCGGTAATGCGAGATGGTCTGGCCGATCACTGCCGCAAAATCTTACGTGGGAGAAACGGGCACGTCAATGAAAGCCATGAGTTGGCGGTGGCTCAAAAGGATAGTTGGCGATAAAGTGCGCCGTGAAAAGGCGCTGGACTTCAGCGGGTGCAACTCCCGCCCGGGAACTGGTTCGCTCCACCCGAGTCGGGGTCGACATGGGTCAACGGGCAACAGGAGGAACCCGATGGTCTCGGCGGAAGGCGCCAGCCTTCCACGGGTGGCACGAGCCGTGTGACCGGAGACGGTCAAGCACGGATCTGTGGGAGGCTTGGGGCGAAATCCCCCGGGCCTACTCAGCAACCGCTGGCTATAGTGGGCTTTGCAAGAGCCAGAGCCAGGCGTCCAGCCTTGGGTTCGCCTCGTCCCTAAAATGTATGTAATTTCCTTCGATCTGCAGCGTACTGCTTTATGGACGCCAAAAGGAACATGGCGAAAGAACCGCAGCCCAGCGAGGGCGAAACCAGGCAGATGGAGGGGCTCGGTTTGGAGAGCGTAATAGAGCGCGCCCAGGGCCACGATGCCGAGGCCCTGGGGGAGATTTATCGCCGCTATGTCCGGCGCGTATTCGGATTGTGTCGTTACATGCTGAACTCACGGGAGGGCGCAGAAGATGCCACCAGCGAAGTCTTCCTCAAGCTGCAGCGCTCCATCGAGAGCTACGACGGTTCGATACCGTTCCCCAGGTGGTTGCTGCGGGTGGCTGGCAACCAATGTATTGACGCTTTGCGGCGCCGGCAGCGTGGACTGAAGGTGTTTGTGGAAGTTGAAGACGGAGCCTCCGTCATCGAGGCGGCCAGTTCGGAGCCGTCGCCGCTGGGTGCTGTCATCAGCACCCAAGAGAGAGCACAGGTGCGGGATACCATCGCACGCCTCCCAGAGAACTATCGCCTGCCGCTGGTCCTGCGCTATTACGGCGAGCTGAGTTATGACGAAATCGCGCAGGAGTTGGGCCTGGAGAGGAACTACGTGGCGGCGCTGATATTTCGGGCCAAGCAGGAGCTGCGCCGGAGACTGGCCCATAGGAGCAAGTGATCATGGAATGTTATTCGGAACAGACCTGCGCCCTCGCCGTGGATGGCGAACTGTCGGTGGACGAGGCGCGGCGGCTGCGAGACCACCTAGCCACGTGCCGGCGCTGCCGGGAGCTAGTGGACGCATTGCGTGCTGAGAACCGTGTTCTGAGCGAAAGTCTGCACGAGCTTCCGGAAGAAGCAGCCAGCACGGCGAGCTTCTCCCCTCTGCGCTGGTCCTGGGTGTGGCGCGACATGGCGTTGATGGCCGCGCTGCTGGCGCTAGGTTCGATCATTTCCGTTTGGTTCGATGAGCTGAGTATTCCGGCAGCACTGGAATGGTTCAATCCGTTCAGCCCAAGCGGCTTCACGAACCTGATGTTCAACCTTTCCTACTACTTTGCACACGGAGGTACTGCCATGTTGACTGAGTATGCTGGTGTCGTTGGGGGTCTCTTTTTGCTATCGCTGTTGGGCGGCAGCGCACTGCTGCTGGCACGCCGCCGACGGCTACCCAAGCCTGGCTTGCGCCTGCTGATCGTGATGCTTATGTTGTCGTTGCCCAGCTTTGCCCTGGATCGGCGCCACGGGGAGTTCGTCACCGTACCGGCGAGCGAGACTGTGGACGATACCCTTTTGGCCACTGGCAACACGGTGCGCGTGGAAGGCGTGGTCAATGGGGACTTGCTGGCTTTTGGCCGGACCGTGGAAGTGCGTGGCACCGTCAAGGGCGACCTGGTGAGTTTTGCCAAGAGAACTGTGGTCAGCGGAACCGTGGAAGGCCGCATCTACAACTTTTCGCGGTCGCTCGACTTGGACGGGCAATTGGGTCACAGCATCTACGGCTTTGCGCAATCCTTGCGTGTGAATGACCGGGGCCACGTGGGTGACGGTATCGTGGTTGCCGCCGGCGACGTTAGCCTCGAGGGCGAGGTGAAGCGCAGTGTGGACATCTTGACTAGTGGCAATGCCGATGTAAGCGGCAGTATCGGCCGCGATCTGACCATGGCCGGAGTTAGTCTTACGCTGACGAACACAGCCCGGGTCGGCGGCAACCTGAGCGCTCGCGTGCACCAGCTGAAAGAGGTGCACATCGCCGACGGCGCGACCATTGCGGGCAAACGTGAAATCCAGGTGCAGGTGAGGAAGAGCCAGTTCACGCGCCCCAGATTCTACTTCCACCAAGCTGTCTGGTTCGCCGCCGCCATGCTAGTGGGATGGCTGGGCCTAGTTCTGTTTCCCGGCTTTTTCCGGGCCACGACTCAGGCGGTGGGCTCAGGCTGGCTCAGCTTCGGACTGGGGGTTGGGCTTCTGGCGGCTGTGCCGGTGGCCATGGTCGTGGCAGCCATCACGCTGATTGGCATCCCGATCTCGCTAATGTTGTTCGCGGTGTATCTGGCTGCGATCTACCTGGCGAAGGTTTGGGTTGGGGCCTTCCTGGGGCGGATACTTCTGAGTCCCTCGGGAGCCACGAAGGGCGATTGGTTGCTGGGGCTCCTTGTGGGCCTGTTGATCCTCACTATCGTTGGGTTCGTCCCGTACCTTGGCGGGCTGGTCCGCTTGGGGGTGGTTTGCCTGGGTTTGGGAGCTTTTGCCGGGCAGCTTTATCGGGCTTCACGACCGGTAATAACGGCCTGAAGAGACCTGCTGAAGGGCTGGTCGAGGCCAAGCGAAGTTCGGCAAAGGCAGCCTGGAAGCGAACTACTCGTGGTTTGTTGACGTGAAATCGCCATCTCTGACAAAGGTCTGCGGTGTCAAGCACTCTTCGAGCACACTAACGCGTGCACTCCGAAGAGCGCGCTGTCACTCAGCTCGCCCCGTGACATAAAACGTCCTGGCACTCTCCAGAGTGTTCCTTTCCAGTTGAGCTTCAA
>Ga0070708_100002901_pt1 | contig 13322 bp, 12 predicted proteins | sample KBSK5503metaG_FD_65469 | JGI IMG/M metagenome (GOLD analysis project Ga0070708, IMG submission 65469) | Corn, switchgrass and miscanthus rhizosphere microbial communities from Kellogg Biological Station, Michigan, USA - KBS K5-50-3 metaG | ecosystem: Host-associated > Plants > Roots >...
CGATGCGCTTCCCGAGACGCCGCGTCGCCCCGACCGGAAGCGTCGTCTCATAGATCACCGTCAAGCCGGGATGAGCACCGGATGCGACCGCTGCCGTAGCCGCGTCGAGCGCCGAGAAGTCGAGCCCGTCTCCTCCGACCGCGAAGAGAGGCACGATGACGACGGCGACGTCGGCGTCGCGAACAGCTGCGGCGGTGTCGGTGGTCGCGCGCAACCGGCCATCGGCCACGCTTCGCGCCACCGCCTCGTCGAGCCCAGCCTCCCCGGCGATCGGATTCCTGCCCGCGTTCACCTCTCCGACGCGCGCCTCCGAGATGTCGCACCCAACCACCTCGAGGCCGGCGAGTGAGTAGCAGGCGGCAAGCGGCAAACCGACCTTGCCGAGTCCAACCACCGTTACCTTCGGATCGGTCACGCGGTCTCCATCATCGCGTCGGCGAGCGTTTTCGCCACGGTAGCGCGTTCGCCGTCGGACAACCCCGGATAGACCGGGATCGACAGCACTTCCGAGGCGAGCCGCTCCGAGTTGGGCAGCGTGACATCGGTCGCGAAGGCGGGCTGACGGTGGACGGGGGTTGGGTAGTAGACCTCAGCGCCTACTCCGGCCTCGAGCAGCTTGGCCCGCACGTCGTCGCGTCGACCGTCCACTCGGAGCGTGTACTGATGCCAGACGTGCGCCCGGCCGGGCTGCTCGTCGGGGAGCGTCAGGCCGGGGATGCCCCGTAGTTCGGCGGCATAGAAGGCCGCGTTCTCCCGTCGCCGCGAGTTCCATTCCTCGAGGTGCCCGAGCTGGACCAGCCCGATCGCCGCAGCGATCTCGGTCATCTTCATGTTGAGACCGAACGACGTGTGGACGTACCGCTGGGTCATGCCGTGGTCACGAAGAAGGCGGATCCGTTCGGCAACGGCGTCGTCGTTCGTCGTCACCATCCCACCTTCTCCGGTCGTGATGTTTTTCGTGGCGTACAGCGAGAACGTGGCGGTCCCGAACGAGCCTGCGGGGAGGCCGTCGAAGGAGGCCCCGTGCGCCTGGCAGGCGTCCTCGATGATCGCCAGGTCGTGCAGGCGGGCGAAGATCCCGACGTCCTGCATGTTCGCCGTCTGCCCGTAGAGGTGTACCGGCATCACCGCCTTCGTCGAGCGTGTGAGCCGTTTCTCTGCGTCGGCGACATCGATGCAGAAATCGTCGAGGCCCACGTCGCAGAAGACGGGATTCGCGCCGCAAGCGATCACCGCGTTCGCCGTCGCGGCGAAGGTGAACCCGGGGATGATGACGTCGTCGCCGGGCCCGACGCCGTTCGCGAGGAGGGCGAGCTGCAGTGCGGCGGTTCCGTTGGTGCAGGCGAGCGCGTGCGCGGCTCCGGCCACGGGTGCGAAGGCGTACTCGAAGGCCTCTACCTCGGGCCCGGCCGCCAGGCGGCCCGAGCGCAACACCCGGATGACCGCTTCTTCTTCCTGCGGACCGAGGATCGGTCGCGAGATCGGTATCATCGGTTGCTCTTCAACTCGAATGTCCGCCCGCACCCCACACAGCGCCAGACGTCGCCGTCGCCCTCCCGCTCGAGGCGCCGGGCGCACGAGCAGACCCGTCCCACGTGACGGGCCGGATTGCCGACGACGAGTTCGTGCTCACCGACGTCGCGGGTCACGACGGAGCCCGCTCCGACCATCGCCCATCGGCCCACCCGCGTGTCGGGGACGATGATCGCCCCTGCGCCGATTGACGCGCCCTCTTCGACCTGAACCCGGCCGAGCGTCCAGTCGGCCGCGCTCTTCAGCTCGCCCTCCGGAGTGATCGCGCGCGGCAAGCGGTCGTTGGCCAGTTGCGCGCCCGGCCCGATGAAAACGCCGTCGGCTATCTCGCAGCCTTCGAACAGCATTGCGTGATTCTGGATCTTGCAACGATCTCCGACCGTCACGCCTGCCCCGACGTAAACGCCCCGGCCGACGATGCAGCGCTCACCGATGCGAGCCCCCGCTCGGACCTGAGACAGATGCCAGACCGTGGATCCCGCGCCGACGAACGCGCCGTCTTCGACGACGCTGGATGGGTGGATGAACGCTTCGGTCATCTCTGCGCGAACGTGCTGCAGATGTCGGCGATCCGCGCGGCGGCGCGTCCGTCGCCGAACAGCTCCGGGCCCGGCGCGGGATGCGCTCGCTCGACCCCCGCGGCGATCGCGTCCGCGTCGGCGTCGGCGAGGGTATTCCAGCCGGTATCGACGGTTTCGGGCCACTCGGTTTCGGCGCGCAGGGTGACGCAGGGCACGCCCAGCATGTACGCCTCCTTCTGCACCCCTCCGGAGTCGGTCAGAACGGCTCGCGCCTCCGACTCGAGTGCGAGGAACTCGAGGTATCCCGCGGGCGGGACAGGTCGAAGCGACCCATCGGCGCGGATTCCCGCCTTGTCCATCGCGGCGCGCGTACGTGGATGGATCGGGAACACCACGGGCGCGTCGAGCTTCGATACGGCGCGCAGGATCGCGTCGAGTCGCGAGGGGTCGTCTGTGTTCCCGGCCCGATGCAGCGTCAGCACGTAGTAGTCGTGGGGGCTCACCCCCGCATCAGTAAGCGCATCCGTTTTCCGGTGGGGGAGCGACATGCGTAGCACATCGGCCATCACGTCCCCGACGAGATGTACGCCCTCCGTGATGCCTTCGGCGCGCAGGTTGTCGACGGCGGTTGCCGTCGGGCAGAAGTGGAGCGAGGCGACGTGATCGGAGACGACGCGGTTGATCTCCTCCGGCATGGTGCGATTGAAGGACCTCATGCCCGCTTCGACGTGACCGATCGGTACGAGCATCTTCGCGCCGACCAGCGCTCCCGCGAGCGTCGAGTTCGTGTCGCCGTAGATCAACAGGAGATCGGTCGGGGACTCCATGACCACAGGTTCGAGCGCAACCATGATCCCGGCCGTCTGCACCGCGTGGGTTCCGCTGCCGACGCCGAGCGAACGGTCGGGCTGCGGCAGATGGAGTTCGGTGAAGAAAACGTCCGACATCTCCGTGTCGTAATGCTGACCGGTGTGAACGAGCACCTCGGAGATGTCCGGCCGCGAGCGGAGCGCGCCCGTGACGGCCGCCGCTTTCACGAACTGGGGGCGGGCCCCCACGACGCTTACGATCCTCACGGTCGGTGTGTCAGGGCTCCTCTGCGGATAGGGAGAGATGCTCCGCCGATGCTACCGACCGCGCATCCTCGCGGCAACGCGCTCAGGCTTTGCAACGGGGGTTTTCAGCCGGCTACGGTCCGGCGCGGCTTACGGTTTGCTACCCTCACCGACGTTCGGTGCTGCGCCCTGCGCCTCCGCGCGGCGCGACCAAAGGAGACCCCATCGTGAAGATCTGCCTCGTTGGAACCGGGTACGTCGGGCTCGTCACCGGCGCCTGCTTCGCCGACCTCGGCCACGACGTCGTATGTGTCGACGTCGTCGAAGAGAAGGTGCGCAAGCTGCGCGGAGGCGAGATCCCAATCCACGAACCCGGTTTGGAGGAGGTCGTCCAACGAGGTCTCGACGGGGGCCGGCTGCGCTTCACGACAGATCTCGGTGAGGGTGTCCGCCCGTCCCAGTTCGTGTTCATCTGCGTTCCCACCCCGCCGGCCGAGGACGGCAGCGCAGATCTCTCCCGCGTCGAGCGTGCCGCGATCGACATCGCGTCTCACATCGGCGACTACAAGGTGATCGTCAACAAGAGCACCGTCCCGATCGGGTCCTCGCGGATCGTCGAACGCATCATCCGCGAACGGTTGCCGGCTCAAATCGCGTTCGATGTCGCGTCGAATCCCGAGTTCCTTCGCGAAGGATCCGCAATCTTCGACTTCATGCATCCCGACCGCGTGGTGATCGGGACCGACAGCGAGCGAGCGGCCGGGCTTTTGACGGAGCTGTTCCGGCCGCTGGGCGCCCCGCTGATCGTCACCGACGCCGCGACGGCTGAGATGATCAAATACGCGGCCAACGCGTTCCTCGCGACGAAGATCTCTTTCATCAACGCGATCTCGAACATCTGTGACGCCGTCGGCGCCGATGTGAAAGACGTCGCGCTCGGGATGGGGTACGACGCTCGGATCGGCTTCGAGTTCCTGCGGCCGGGCCCGGGGTTCGGGGGGTCGTGTCTGCCGAAGGACTGTCGCGCCCTTATCAGCGTCGCCGAGCAGAACGGTTACGACTTCGGACTCCTGCGCGGGGTGCTCGAAGTGAACGACGCGCAGCGGCGCGTGATCTCCGAGAAGGTCTCGCGCCTCTTGGGCGGGCTCGAAGGGAAGAACATCGGCGTATGGGGGATCGCTTTCAAGCCGAACACCGACGACGTTCGCTACTCGCCGGCCTTGGCGGTGATCGAAGACCTCCGCTCGCGCGGCGCCCGCGTTCGCGCGTACGACCCGGCCGTCGATCCGGGAGCAAGTTTCGACGGCGTCGAGCGAGCGACGAGCCCTATCGAGGCGGCTGTGGGAGCCGACGCGTTGCTGCTCCTGACCGAATGGAACGAGTTCCGTTGGCTCGACTTCTCCCGCGTGGCCGCCGCGATGGCCCGGCCGATCGTCGTGGACGCAAGGAACTTCCTCGACCCCCACCTCCTTCGCCAGCTCGGCTTCACCTACGAAGGCGTCGGCCGGTAGGCATGCGCATCGTCGTCGCCGGGGGTGCCGGGTTCCTGGGATTCCACCTCTGCTCGCGCTTCCTTGCCGAAAGGAGCGAGGTCGTCTGCGTCGACAACCTGCTCACCGGGCGCCGCGCTCACGTCGACGAGCTATCGCAGAACGCGAGCTTCACCTTCATGGACCACAACATCTCGAAGCCGTTGCTGATCGACGGCGGAGTCGACGCCGTACTGAACTTCGCGAGCCCCGCGTCGCCGATCGATTACCTCCGGCACCCGATCCCGACGCTCAAGGTCGGGGCGCTCGGCACGTGGCACACGCTCGGGCTCGCGATGGCGAAAGGCGCGACCTTCTTCCTCGCGTCGACGTCCGAGGTCTATGGGGATCCCCAGATCCACCCGCAACCCGAGACCTACTGGGGCCACGTCAACCCGATCGGGCCCCGCGGCGTCTACGACGAAGCCAAGCGCTACGGCGAAGCGATGACGATGGCGTACCACCGCTATCACGATCTCGATACGCGCATCGTGAGGATCTTTAATACCTTTGGGCCGTTCATGCGACGGGAGGACGGCCGCGCCGTCACGACGTTCATCGTGCAGGCGCTCGAGGGCAAGCCCATGACGGTGCACGGCGACGGTTCGCAGACCCGGAGCTTCTGCTACGTCGACGACCTGATCGAAGGTATCGTGCGGCTGTTGCGTTCGGGGTACAACGAGCCGGTCAACATCGGAAACCCTGAGGAATACACGGTTCTCGAGCTCGCGCAGATGATCAAGGATCTCACCGGTTCCGATTCGGAGATCGTCTTCGAGCCGCGGCCGGTCGACGATCCTGCCGTGCGGAGGCCCGACATCTCGCGGGCGCGCGAGCTGCTCGGTTGGGAGCCTCGGGTCCCCCTGCGCGAAGGTCTGGCAAAGACGATCGAGTGGTTCGCAAGAGATACACGAGGAGCGTGACATGGATCGGAAGCTGCTGGATCAATTGGACGACGGTGACGCCATCTCGGTGGCGCTGCGGGGTGGGGCGGGCTGGATCAACGGGCAGGTCGTGTGGCGACGCGAAGACGTCATGCTTTTGAAGGTAACGGAAGGCTTGCCCGTGTCGACCCCATATGTCGTGGTTTTCCTGGGGGACATCTCTGCGATCGCGGTGCCGCGCGAGCTCGAGCCGCCGGGGCCGGAGCCCCGCAAAGCGGGCTTCTCGACCGCCGGGTGAGCCGGCGGAAACCTGCGATCTGGGACCGAAGTCCCGATTTCTCCGCCCTCTGAGACGTTCACGCCCGGCTTCATCCTGTTTCGCGTAGTTCCTCGTAGAGCTGAAAGTGCGCCTTAGCCGTGCGGTTTGATTCGCTCGCTCGTTTCTTTTGGTGCATGGATGGCCGCCGTGTGCGAGCGGCCCCGAAAGTCCCGAAGGAGGGCGAGATGACGAAGACTCCCTACACCAGCGGCACTCGCGAGCGTCTCATCGAGCGCCTCCGCCGTCAGGCGATGTCGGTCCAGAACGGTCACCGGCGCGACGACGCGCTGCTTACGACCGGCGAGGTCGCGATGCTGTTCCGCGTCAGCCACCGGGCGGTGCGCTGCTGGGCCGACGCAGGCAAGCTCCCGTACATCCGGACGCTCGGCGGTCACCGCCGGTTCCTCGCCTCCGCGGTGTGGGAAGCCCTGTCTGCGGTCCTGCCGGCGACCGAGCGTCAGCAGGTCCAAGCGGTTCCACCGATCGCACGTATGGCCTAGACGAACGACGAACGGAGGCTGCTCCAGAGCACGGCGATCCCGTCGCTCGAGCGGCCTCTCGTTTTTCTAACCCTCGCCATCTCGAAAGGCATCCGTCATGCGGATCGTGGTCGCGCGCGCGCCGGGCCGGGTCTCGCTCGCCGGCGGAGGGACCGACCTTCCCGCCTTCTACGAGCGTCACGGCGGGGCCGTCGTGTCCTTCGCGATCTCCTCCTCGGCGACCGCGACGGTATCCGAGCGCGCCGAAGGGCTCGATCTCGTAGCGGCCGACAACGGCGTCCACGAACTGATCTCGACGGATCGCTACGCCCGGCGCATGCGTTATCCGTTCCTCGCCCGCGAGTTCATCACGTTCCAGAAAGCGGTTGCCTGGCATTTCGGGCTCGACCGCGCGCGCGTTTCCACATCGAGTGAACTTCCGCCGGGAGGCGGGCTCGGCTCCTCGGCCGCCGTATGCGCGGCGCTCGTGACGGCTGCGTCGACCTACCTCGGCGAACGGCTGGATCGGTCGTCGATCGCCGCCACCGCTGCGCGGATCGAGATGTCGGTGCTGCGGCGCCCGTGCGGGAAGCAGGACCCCTACGCGTCGGCGTTCGGAGGACTGAACTTCCTCGAATTCCTTCGCGATGGGACCGTGGCAGTCACTCCGATCTCGGTGCCCACCGGAGTGCGCGTCGAACTCGAGCGGCATCTCGTCCTCTTCACGGACGGTTCCCGGCGGAACGCGGCGGGCCCGCTCGGCGAACTCCTCCGGCGCATCTCGACCGACAAACAGACGATGCATGCGCTTACCGAATTGAGAGAGACCGCCTTCCTCGTCCGAACGGCACTGGAGCGCGGTGACATACGCGCGCTCGGCTCACTGGTCGACCGGGGCTGGCGGGCCAAACGCAGACTTCACCCCCAGGCCTCGACGCCCGTGATCGATCGTCTCTACGAGATCGCCAAAGACGCAGGGGCATTGGGCGGCAAGCTCAGCGGCGCCGGACTCACAGGCGCATTGTTGTTCGTGTGCCCTCCCGAACGGCAGCAGCATGTGGCACAGGTCATGGCGACCCACGGGTGGCGGTCGCATTCGATCTCCGTGGACGACGACGGTGCGGCGCTCGTCGAGCCCCCAGACGCGGCAGCGACGACTGCGATCAGGGGTTTTTAGACCCCTGCCGGAGTTCCCGGGCGGTTCTGCTCAGGCCCGCCGTCCTTGAACCGTTTTTCGAACGCCGTGAGGAGGTCGGCGGTCTTGGCATTCGGGCTGTTGCACCCCTCGAGGTGGCCCCACGCGGTGAACGCGAGCTGGAAAGGCATCGAGGCGCGCGGCGCGATCAGCATCCACTGCGGGTCCGTCTTGACCACGTTGACGAGGGCAGCAAGAAGTGTCGTATCGAGCTCGGGCTTGTAGAAGACGACGATGTGCCCGTGTTCGAGGTTGTGGACGTATCCCTCGTTCACCACTTCTTGCGTGGAGACCCCGGTCGGGAGCGGCCCGAGGTTCTGGACGTTGTAGTGCGCGCCTGAGGTCGGCGGATCGGTGTTGTACGAGCCTTTTGCCGGGGGCGTTATGTGCGTGCCGGTGATGACGCTCGGATTCTGAAGTCTCTCGCATCCGGCGGCTACAGCGATCGTGTTGAAGGCCTTGTCTTTCTTTCCGGCGTTCGCGCGCGCGATGACGATCCACGTCGCCAAACCTGCCATCACCACGACGATCGTCGCGACCGAGTAGATCTTCCGCAGCCGCGTTCTACGCCGGCGCCGTTTGATCTCCTCGAGACGGCGTTTCTTCGCCTCGTCCCGGCGCTCGCGTTTGGTGCTCCTGCCGCCGTCGGCCATGACAGGGGGGGTTTATAGCATGCATCTCGCGGGGCGGCACGGCGTCCAGCGGGCCCGACCGCGTCGCCTCAGCGCACGTCGAGGAACGGTTTCGGGTCCACCGGGGCCCGCCGGTCCGGATCGGAGCGTGGGTATCCGGCGATCACGCAGCCGACGGCTTGCCATTCCGGGCCCAGCCCGAGCGCGTCGGCGGATTCTTCGTTGCAGAACAGGCTCGTGGAGAGCCAGCACGACCCGATCCCTTGCGCGACGAACGTGAGCATGAGGTTCTGGATGGAGGCGCCCGCAGCCGTCAGGAACATCTCTCGTTCCGCGAGAAGCCGCTCCGCATCGGAATACCGGTCGGCACCCGCAAGGCTGACGAAACACGCGATCAGAACGGGCGCGTCGCCGAGCATCGCGCGCGACTGGGAGATGCGCTGCTCGATGATGCCGAACGGCGTTCCGTCGGCGTCGAGGTCGCGCTTCCACGCTGCCTCGATCGCCTCGAGGAACCGGTTCCGCGGCGTCTGTGTCCGAAGCCACACGTATCTCCAGGGACGTCCGGTACGCGAGCCGTGCGGAGCGGGAGCGGTCGCCGCCGCGGGGACGGCCCGTTCGATGGCCTCGCGAGGGACCTCCCGATCGATGAACGCGCGGATCGACCGCCGCCCTTCGATTCCCTCGATCGTCCCCGAACGGAACAGATCCTCATCGGCGGGGCGAACCAGCTCTCCCGCGGATCCGGAGCCGAATGCTTCCGTCGGCAGTCCGCGCACCAACGCGACCGGGACGCCTTCGGTTTTGCCCATCACGAGCTCCGCGGCTCCCGCGATCTCGTCGGCGACCGCGATCAACGTCGCCTCCATGAGCGTTCCGAAAACGTCCTTCTCGCCACGATGGTCGCGCGCGGCGCGCAGCCCGGCCACGCCGATAGCCACGTTCGTCTGCCCGGCCCTCCAGGGGCGCCCGAAGGTGTCGCTGATGACGACCCCAACGTCCGCGCCGCGCGCCTTCAGGCCGTCGCGGAGCCGGGCGGCGCTATCGTCCGGATCGAGCGGGAGCAGCGCGAGACGATCGGGTGGCAGATTCGAGCCGTCGACCCCGGAGTTCGCGCAGACGAACCCGTGCGTGGTTTCGGTGATGATCAGATCGTCGCGCCGCGCGACGATGCGCCGGGCCTCCCGCTCGGCCCAGTCTCGGCGCGCAGCCTCCCGTCCCGTCGGATCGACCTCGACGATCCGGCCCTCGGCTTTCGACACCACCTTCGAGGTCACGACGACGACGTCGCCGTCGCGCACGGTAGAGCGATCTGCGATCAGCCCGGCGAGATCGGTGCCGGGCCCGATCTCGGGGAGGCTTTCGACGGAGAGGATCTCTAAACGCATGGTTCGAGTCTACGTCCGGTGTACGCTCGCAACGATGAACGATCGGCCCGTCCCGCCGGCCCTCCCGACCTCGGACGCCGCGGACCGGCTTGCGGAGGCGCTCCGCTTCCGGAGGATGTTCTTCGCAATCTCGTTCGCGGTGGGGGCGGTGCTGGAAACGCTGGCCGCCTCAGGCGTCCGCTAGCGAGCGCGCCAGCTCCATCGCGACCTTCGCCAGCCCGGCGGCATCCTCCACGGTGTGCATCATCGTCTGGGCGACCTCGACTCGCACGCCGAGCGCCTCGACCTCGCGCGCGAGTTGAGCGTCGACCAAGTCGATGACCCATCCGTCGAGGAAGTCTCGGTAAAGCGTGGCGGCGCCCACCGCGGTGACCTCCACCCCGACGGCCGGCATCAGCTTGTCCGCCATCCCGCGCACCGGCGCGCCCCCGACGATAGGAGAGACGCCGACAATCGGAGCAACCGTCGATGCGACGGCTTCGCGGATGCCGGGGATCGAAAGGATCGTGCCGATCGACACGACCGGGTTGGAAGGCGCCAGCAGGACGATTTCGGCTTGCGCGATCGCTTCGAGCACGCCCGGGCCCGGCCGCGCGCGCTCGGCGCCTTGCAGCCGAACCGACCGCACGTCATCCTGCGCGCGGCGCGCGACCCAGTACTCCTGGAAGTGGAGATCCAGTTCGCGGCCTTCCTCATCCGCGACCAAGACGTGCGTCGCGACGGGATCGTCGGTCATCGGTAATAGGCGGATCCCGGCGCCGAACCGCTCGACGATCTTCGCGGTGATCGACGACAGCGGCTCGCCTTTTGCCATCGCGAGCGAACGCGCGAGACATACCCCGTAGTCGCGATCGCCGAGGGTGAACCATGCGTCGGCACCCAGCGCGCGGAGCTCGGTGAGCATCTCGTGCGTGTCGCCGGCGAGGCCCCAGCCACGCTCGGAATCGATCACCCCTCCAAGCGTGTAGGTCACGATGTCGAGATCCGGCGAGACGTGGACGCCGTAGATCTCGATGTCGTCGCCGGTGTTGCCGATGACCGTCACCTCGGAAGGAGCTACGACCTTCACCACGCCGCGTAGGAATCGCGCGGCGCCGACCCCACCGGCCAGGACGACGATCACGCCAGGAGTATCTCCGCCGGAGGAGTAGCGCCGCCACCGGCCCACCCTGCGCGTGGTAGGCTCCGCGCGATGTCCGCCGGAGCGGCCCCGGCCACGGAACTGAAGCATCAGATCCGACGCGCGCTCCATCGCGCAGAGGACGGCAAGGTCATATCCGTTTCCGAAGCCGCCGCGCTTCTCGCGTGCCGCGGCGACGATCTGGAGCGACTCCTCGCCGTTGCCTGCCGCACACGGGACGCCGGCGTCGGTCGCGTCGTCACATACTCGCCGAAGGTCTTCATCCCGCTGACGCGGTTGTGCCGCGACCGGTGCGGCTACTGCACGTTCGCGACCACGCCCGACAAGGTCCCGGCGGCGTTCATGACGCCGGAAGAGGTCTTGGCTGTTGCCCGTGCGGGACGGGATGCCGGTTGCTACGAGGCGCTTTTCACCTTGGGCGACCGGCCCGAGGCCCGCTGGCCGGAAGCGCGCGAATGGCTCGCCGAGCGCGGATATCGCACCACACTCGAATACGTGCGAGCGATGGCGATCGCGGTGATCGAGGAGACCGGACTGCTGCCGCATCTCAACCCCGGCGTCATGTCATGGGAGGAGATGATGCGACTCAAGCCGGTGGCTCCGAGCATGGGGCTGATGCTCGAGACGGCATCGGAGCGCTTGTTCACCTCGCCCGGTGAAGCGCACTTCGGATCCCCGGACAAGAAGCCCTCGGTGCGGCTCCGTACGATCGAAGACGCCGGCCGGCTTTCGATCCCGTTCACGACGGGCATCCTCGTGGGGATCGGCGAGACGCTCGACGAGCGCGCGCAGTCGGTCTACGCGATCCGCGAACTGTCGCGGCGGTACGGACACGTGCAGGAGGTCATCGTCCAGAACTTCCGAGCCAAGCCGGAAACGCCGATGGCCGATCATGCCGACCCGGGCAAGGACGAGTTCCTCGCCGCGATCGCCGTCACCCGCATCGCACTCGGCGCTCGCGCGAACGTCCAGGCGCCGCCGAACCTGTCCGACGACGATTTCCCACGGCTGCTCGACGCAGGGATCAACGACTGGGGCGGCGTCTCGCCGGTCACACCGGATCATGTGAATCCCGAGAAGCCGTGGCCGCAGCTCGACCGGCTGCGCGCCGCAACCGAAGAACGCGGGTACCAACTGAGAGCGCGCCTGACCGTGTACCCCTCGTATGTCCTGCAGCCCGACCCGTGGCTGCACGGACGGATGCGAGCGCCCGTGCAAACGCTCTCCGGTCCCGACGGCTACCCGCGCCCCGCCGCGATCGCGAACGGGAGCGCGTGGCAAGACCCCGACGTGATCCCAATCGCGCCGATCGGCGAGGCGATCCGCTTGATAGAGGATGACACCGCGTCGCGATCCACGCTCACCCGGGGCCTCCGCGCCGACGCCTCGTCCGTCTACGGCGACTGGGACTCGCTCGAGGTCGACGCCTCGCGCGCGTGGGCCACGAGAGCGCCGCGAGCCCCGGCCGAGGTAAAGGCCGCACTGGCGAAGGCGGACGACGAGCAGCAGCTGACCGACGGCGAAGCGCTCGCGCTGTTCGACGCCCAGGGCGACGCGCTCGACGCGCTGTGCCGTATCGCGGACGATTACCGCCGCGACGCGGTCGGCGACGTCGTCACCTACGTGATCAATCGCAACATCAACTTCACCAACGTGTGCTACGTCGGCTGCCGCTTCTGCGCGTTCGCGCAGCGGCGTGACGACCCCGACGCGTATTTCCTCTCCCTCGACGAGGTCGCGCAACGTGCCGTCGAAGCCTGGGACTACGGCGCCACCGAGGTGTGCATCCAGGGCGGGATCCATCCCGACCTTCCCGGCGACCACTACTTCCAGATCCTGCGCGCGATCAAGGCGCGCGTGCCGGAGATGCACATCCACGCGTTCAGCCCGATGGAAGTCATGAACGGATCCGCCCGGCTCGGCATCTCGTTCCGCGAGTGGCTATCGGAAGCCAAGAGCGCCGGGCTCGGCTCCACGCCGGGCACGGCGGCGGAGATCCTCGACGACGACGTTCGCTGGGTGCTGACGAAAGGGAAGCTCCCGGCGGATACGTGGGAGGAGATCATCCGGACGGCGCACTCGCTCGGTATCCCGTCGACATCGACGATCATGTACGGACACGTCGACGCGCCGCCGCACTGGGTCGAGCATCTTCATCGCATCCGGCGTATCCAAGCCGACACCGGCGGCATCACCGAGTTCGTGCCGCTCCCGTTCATCCACCAGAACGCACCGATCTATCTCGCCGGCAAAGCGCGACCGGGTCCCACCGTCGATGAGAACCGTCGCATGCACGCGCTCGCGCGCATCCTGCTTCACGGCGCGATCCACAACATCCAGGTGTCCTGGGTCAAGCTCGGCACTTCCGGATCGCAGGTGATGCTTCGCGGCGGTTGCAACGATTTCGGCGGCACCTTGATGGAGGAGACGATCTCTCGCATGGCCGGCGCGTCCCACGGCATCCGGATGGAACCGCATCAGTTCGACGAAGCGATCCGCGCGATCGGTCGCATCCCCGCTCAACGCACCACGACATACGATCGGATCACGCCGGTGCACAGCAACGTGCCGGCGCGATCGAGCCCCCTTTAGAAAGGGGGCAGGGAGGGGCGGGGGGCCCCTCCCTGCGGGGGATGCGCTCGGGGG
>Ga0070708_100002903_pt1 | contig 13319 bp, 10 predicted proteins | sample KBSK5503metaG_FD_65469 | JGI IMG/M metagenome (GOLD analysis project Ga0070708, IMG submission 65469) | Corn, switchgrass and miscanthus rhizosphere microbial communities from Kellogg Biological Station, Michigan, USA - KBS K5-50-3 metaG | ecosystem: Host-associated > Plants > Roots >...
GGCAGAGGGCCTCCGCTACCCGCTGCTGAGCCATGTAGCTTACAGCACATTGTGGGACTTGCAGTTGTCGGATAACGGGCTAGTCGGAAACATTTCGGGTGAATCCTGCTCGCGACAGCCCGGCCTCACCACACCCGACAGGCGTTGACCGGCATCATGGGCTGTCCGGTCTTGCAGCCGAAGGCGTGGCCGAACTCTGGCATGTTTTGTACCACCCCGTTCGCCCGGAACTGCCGCGGCGAGTGAGGGTCGGTTTGCACTTGCAGCCGGAGTTGTTCGGGACGGGTGCTGCCACACCAACTCTGTCCGTGACCCAGAAAGAATTGCTGGATCGGCGTGTAGCCGTCCTGCTTTCTTGTCAGGTCGATGTTCTTTCTCTTCGCATCGGCCAGGAAGGCAATGTAGGCCAGACGCAGGCCACCATTGTCGGCCGTGTTCTCGCCCAAGGTCAGTTTGCCATTGAGCTTGACGTCATCAACCGCGACAAAGTTGCCGTACTCTTTCACTTCGCAGTCGGCTTTCTCGTCAAACTTTTTTCCGTCCTCGGACGTCCACCAGTCAGTGAGATTTCCGTTGGCATCGAATTGACGTCCTTGGTCGTCGAATCCGTGAGTAAGTTCGTGCCCCACGACGCCACCGACGTGGCCGTAGTTGGACGCATCGGACGCGTGACTGTCGTAGAGTGGGGGCTGAAGGATGCCGGCCGGGAAGTTAATATCGTTCATGCTGGGGTTGTAATAGGCATCGACCGTCGCGGGAGTGATCAGCCACTCTCCACGATCGACGGGCTTGCCGATCTTGGCCAACTGGCGGCGGCTCTCAAATTCTGTCGCACGCAGCGCGTTCCCGAAAGCATCGTCCCGTGCGATCGTGAGGTTGGAATAGTCCCGCCAATGATCCGGGTACCCGATCTTGTCGGCTACCGCGTGCAGCTTCTCCTTGGCACGAACCTTGGTTGCAGAACTCATCCAGACCAAGGTGTCGATGTCCTGATCCATCGCTGCTTCGATATCCTTCACCATTTGCTGCGTGGCTTGTTTGTTCGCGGGAGGAAATTCCTGGGTTACATACAACTGGCTCAGAGCTTCGCCTAATCCCTGGTCAGTTGCCTGCACGCAGCGCTTCCAGCGGGCTCGCTGCTCGGGCTGGCCCCTCAACTTGCGGCCGTAAAAGTCAAAGTGTTCATCATCGAAGGTCTTAGGCAACACATAGCCCGGGATTGAGTTAATCAGTTGCCAACGCAGATATGTCTTGATCGTTTCCATATCGGTGGAGGCGAGCAGGGCATTCAGTCACTTGAAAAATTCAGGATTGGTGACATTGAGTTCGGTAACCGGAGCAGCTCCGGATGCAGTCAGAAAGCGGCTCCATGCCACTGCTGGCGCCAGCGTTGCCAGGTCGGAAACCGGCATCAGGTGGTAGACCTTGTTCGGGTCGCGCTGCGAAGTGATGTCCATGGAAACTTTGGCGAGCGCGCTTTCCAGCTGCATGGTGGCTTGCGCTTCGCTGGCCGCTTTGGCTTCCGGATCGCCCATGAGTCTCAGCATGTTAGCGATGTGCTGCACATACTGGGTGCGGGTCTTCTCGGGCGCTTCACCAGTACGGAAATAGTAGTCGCGTTCGGGCAGACCCAGACCGCCTTGATCGACCACGGCAATCTGCTTCCGTGCATCCTTGAAATCCTGCTGTTGGCCGAAAGCGAGGAAGGCATTCACTCCGATCAGTTGGTAATGGGCAAGGAGCTCGGGCAATTCGTCCTTGCTCTTGAGTGCGGCGATGCGATCGAGTTCCGGCTGCAGCGGCTTCAATCCCTTCTGATTGATGGCGTCCACCTCCATGCAGGCGGCATAAGCGTCGCCAATCTTTTGCTTGTTCGGGTGCTCATTCGGGTTTCGCCCGGCGCCACCGGCGGCCGCTTTTTCCAGCATGGCGTGCAGAACGTACTGGGTATGCTCGGCAATCATGGCGCCGGTTCCGAAAGCCGAACGATCGTTTGGGATGGGATACAGCTTGGTAAAGTTACCACACGCATACTGGAAGAAATCGACGCACGGATCAGCGGTCGTGTCGATCAGACGTTTGTCCAGCCCGGGCAGGAGTGCGTAGGTTTTCTCTGAGTCGGCCACTCCGGCGCTGGGCGTCTGCGCTATTGACGTTGTGCACAGCGCCGACGCAGCCATGAACGCAATTGTCAAACTAGCTGCCATTCGTCTCATCATCGTTTTTCCTTTGCTCATTGCGCATGCTCTGCTCCCCATTCAGTACTGCGGTCTCAATCCATTTCGCGAAAAGCGCGCGTAGCAGTCGTGCCTGAAGCGCTTTGCCCTTGGTGTTGCTTCTTCCACTCGTCTTCGCTGGGTATCTGAATAGCTTCGAGCTTCTTTTTCTTCAGGGTGGCGTTGATTCCGGGCAGCTCCTTGGCGGTAAGTTTATGGAAGTCAATGACGATATCTTCCAGCTCGCGGGCAAGGGAGTCCGTGCGGTCCGCCTGGTAGTCAGTGGGTCGCCCTTCGTAACCGGTCACATCGCCATATAATTTCCCCAGAAGTTCGCGGACTCGCTCCTCACCGGTGATCATCCCGCCTTCCTTGGTGGCCACAATTTTGGAGCGCAGCGCGTCCGAATCCGCCGCCAGCTTCTGCAGACGAGCCCGAAGAGGGTCTTGGTCGCCGAGTTTGGCGGTGCGGGCGGTGGCGTCGTCGCGCACGCCCTGAATGGCAGCCGTGGCGTAGCTCATGTGTTCCAGCGAGCGGTACAGCTTCATGCTGAGATCGAATTGCGCCTTGCGATCGTCAAGACTGTAGTTGGCGCGCGGGTCGAGCACTACTTTCAGCGTTCCCGAGTAGGTCTGGTCGCCCTTGGTCAGCTTCACGGTGTAGGTACCAGGCAATACTCGTGGGCCTTGCGACGCCTCGAACAACACTGTCGCTGCCGGCGGGATCAGAGGTGGCTTGAGCCGCATTCCCCAGGTGGCCCGGTTGAGACCGCGATGCTTGCCGCCGGCGATGGTGTCCAACAACTTGCCGTTCGGGTCGAAGATCTCGATCTTCAGATCGCCGAAGATGTGCCGCTTCTTCTGGTAGTAGGTAATGAATGCGTCGGTGGGACGGCTGGGGCCGTTAAAGGTTTCGTCCCCTTCCGGCCAGCCGCCGTTCGCCTGGAAATATTGAATTGCTGGCGGACTCTCGATCACGGCCGCATCTTTCTCCATCAACTCTGGTTTTAGAAGGCGCAGTGGCGAAATGTCATCAATGATCCAGATGCCGCGTCCGTGCGTGGCTAGCACCAGGTCAGACTCACGCGGTTGTAGGACGATGTCTCGCACCGCTACCGCCGGGAAATCGCTTCCCTTATACTGCCCCCAGCGTTGTCCGCCATCGGTCGAGATCCACAGGCCGAATTCCGTGCCCAAAAAAAGCAGGTTCGAATCGAGGGTATCTTCGGTGATCACGTGGGCATAGCCGTGAACGTTATTCTCCCGCACCGGCAACGCATTCCAGGTTTTCCCGTAGTCCGTAGTTTTGTAGAGGTAGGGCTTGATGTCGCCAAACGTGTGACGGTCAAACGTCGCATACGCCGTACCTTCAGCGAAGCGGCTGGCCGCGACGGTAGAAACCCACGAGTATTTGGGCAGATCGGGAATATTGCCCACTACGTTGGTCCAGGTTTTGGCGCCATCGCGCGTGATCTGCAGATTGCCGTCGTCGGTGCCCACCCAGATAATCTGGCCATTTTTCGGCGATTCCGAGATGGAGTAGATCGAGGTGTGCATCTCGGCCGCGGAATTGTCAACCGTCACGCCACCGGATTCCTCCTGCTTCTGCTTTTCGGGATCGTTGGTGGTGAGATCGGGGGAGATACGCTCCCAGGACTGGCCGTGATCGCGGGAACGGAAAAGGAACTGCGCGCCGATGTAGATGGTTCCCTTTTCGTTGGGGCTCATGTGAATCGGCGTGTTCCAGTTGAAGTGTAACTTTTTCTCTCCATATTCCGGCAGGGGCTGGATCGGCCGATTATCGTGGGTATAGCGGTTAACACGTCCGATCTCACCGCCTTGCGCTTCCGCGTAGATGTAGGCAGAATCGGACGGATCTTCGAACATCCAGAAGCCATCGCCGCCGAACATATTTTCCCAGCGGGAGTTGGTCACGCCGCCGGGATACGATGAGTCCCCGATCCAGGCGCTGTTGTCCTGCAGACCGCCATAGACGTGATAGGGATGGGCATTATCTACGCTCACGTGATAGAACTGCGCGACCGGCAGGTTGAGCTGGTGCTTCCATCGAGTTCCGCCGTCTTCACTGCGCCAGAGACCGGCGTCATCAGTCGCATACACGACATTGGAATTGGCCGGGTCGATCCATACATCGTGAAAATCGCCGTGGGCGCTGCCGGAAACCACACTGAAACTGCGCCCGCCATTCACGCTGGTCAGCAGCGGCCCATCTGGTTTGAAGATTTTATTTTCGTCTTTCGGATCCACGATCAGGTTACCGAAGTAAAAAGGTCGCCAGATCACGAAGCGACTGGCATCGAGGCGGGTCCAGCGATTGCCGCCATCGTCGGAACGGTAGAGAGCGCTCTTCTTCGATTCGATGTTGGCGTAGACAACTTGCGGCTTGGAAGGCGCAACGGCGATCGCGACCCGGCCCCAAGGCTTCTCAGGAAGTCCCTTGCTGCTGCTTTCGTTGAGTTCAGTCCAGTGCTCGCCGCCATCGGTGGACCGGTAGAGGCCGCTACCCGGGCCGCCGGAGCGAAAGGTCCAACCTTGGCGGCGGAAGTCCCATAGTGAAGCGAAGATCGTCTTCGGTTCCTGAGGACTCATGGCGATAAATCCGCAGCCGGTCGATCCATTGGCACCGCCCAGCACTTTTTTCCAGGTCTGCCCCCCGTCGGAGGTCTTGTAAACCCCGCGCTCCTGGCTGTCGTCCCAGAGGTGGCCGGTGGCGCACGCGAAAACCGTATTGCCGTCCTTCGGATCGATGAGGATTTTTGCGATGTGCTCGGAATCGTGCAGCCCGACAGGGGTCCAGTTCTCGCCGCCGTCAGTGGATTTGTAAATGCCATCTCCGATCGAGACGCTGTTTCGCACCCACGACTCGCCCGTTCCCACCCAAACAATCTTGGGATTGGAATGATCAATCGCGACGGCGCCAATCGACTGCACCGGCTCGCGGTCAAATACAGGCTTGAAGGTGGTCCCCCCGTTGATCGACTTCCAGACACCTCCGCTGGCGGAGCCGACGAATACACTCAGGCGGCCATCTTCAGTCACAGCGTCCACGGCGGCGATGCGGCCGCTGATGGCGGCGGAGCCGATGTTGCGGGCCGGCAAGCCGGAAACTGTGGCAGCATCGAACTTGACCGCCTGCTGCGCCGACAGGGTTGAGGGAAGAAGGGAAAGTAGTGCGAGACAGAAAGTTGGCAGGCTGCAAGTACGGTGTGAGCGATCACTCATCTTCAAAAATCCTCTCAATCGTAGCGCCGGCATCCCGCCGGCTGTCGCGGGGGCATCCCGCCCCCGCCCTGGGACACAGAATCGCAAAAATGCAAGGGACTTAATTCCTGGCCGTTTCTTTTTTTGGGGCTTCCTTCAAGGACGCCGGAACCGCGAAATCGGAATCCTGCAGCGGCAGGTTGGCTTCGATTTTTTCATAGGTGATGCTCTGCCACTGCGTGGGATCATCTTTCGGCCCCCCGTTCACGGAAAAGGGAAACATCACGCCGGCGACGGGTTTGTAGGAACCGAGATCGGCAACGCTGTCGTGCACCGCGCCGCGGATGAATTCGCGCCGCTCGGTCCGAATTTCGAGAAGGGTATCGGGGTCGAGATAGTAGTAAATGATGTCGCCGTTTTTCAACGTAACCTTCAGCCGCAACGCGTCGTCGCCATCGACAATGTCATGGCCAAGATATTCGACCTGATTCCCTTTTTCCTTGTAATCCACGAGGGGTCCGTCAAGGTCGGAGTCGATGAGCAGGTCGCGCACGTCATCGTCACCCATCAACTGCGGATCTTTGCGTCCACCGAAGGGCCGTACCTCCCAGGCGGTTGAACCGTCATAAGCCTGCACCTGGGTCATTCCCTGGAGGGTAAAGGTCTCGCGCACGAGGTTGGGACGTTTGTTTTCTTGGCCGACGGCGGCGGTGAAACCGCCGCCCGCGTCCAGTTTGCCCGTCAGGCGCACCGTCTTGATGGCCTTAATTTTTTCCATCCCTCCCTTAGCCTCGATGTTCTTCTGGACCAACTCGTCGGCAGTCTGGGAAGAGGCCGTAAGGCTCAAGCTGGAAGCGGCAATCAGGATGATCAGATAGTTAGTCATTCAAACGTGCTCCTTTTGGGAAATCCAAACGTAGCTGGAAAGATGGAAGGCCCCGACGATTCGACGGGCTGGCCGCGCGTTCGTAAGCAAGCCTGCTCGGAAATATTGCATCCTGGGGAGAGCTTCAGCGCGTTGGTTTGCCGGACTACTTCCCTCCCATCACCAGCTTGGCGATGGTCGCCAACTGCATGTTCGATGTGCCTTCGTAGATTTTACCGATCTTGGAATCGCGCCAGTACTTCTCCACCGGATAATCCTTGGTGAATCCGTAGCCGCCGTAAATTTCTATGGCAAGGGAGGTCACTCGCTCCGCCACCTGCGAGCAAAACAATTTGGTCATAGCCGCTTCTTTGACGAAGGGCACTCCGGCGTCCTTCATCCGCGCCGCGTTATACACCATGAGCCGCGCGGCTTCGATTTCGGTGGCCATCTGCGCGATCTGGAACTGGATGCCCTGAAAATCGGCGATTGACTTGCCGAACTGCTTGCGCTCCTGCGCGTACTTGGCGGCGTATTCCCACGCGCCGCGGGCCACTCCTGCCATCTGGGCGCCGATTCCGATGCGGCCTTCGTTTAACGTCTCAATCGCGATCTTGTAGCCCTTGCCTACTTGGCCGAGGACATTTGACGTGGGCACGCGGCAGTCTTCGAGAATCAGTTCGCAGGTGGACGAAGCGCGGATCCCCAGCTTGTCTTCCTTCTTGCCCACCGTGAAGCCGGGAAAATTCTTCTCGATGAGGAAGGCCGTAATTCCCTTATAGCCCGCCGCCGGATCTACTGTGGCAAAAAGTACGAAAAGTCCGGCTTCCTTGCCATTGGTGATCCAAAGCTTGCGTCCATTGAGGACGTAGTCGCTGCCCTTCAGTATGGCTCGGGTCTGCAGGGCAAAAGCATCGGAGCCGGAACCGGCTTCGCTGAGCGCGTAGGCGCCGCAGGTATCGGCCGCCATGCGAGGGAGATATTGCCCTTTCTGCTCTTCGGTGCCCCAGCGCAGCAATGCATTGTTGACCAGCGTGTTCTGCACGTCCACCACAACCCCGGCGGAAGCGTCGACCCGTGACATTTCCTCCACCGCCAGAATCGCCTCAAAGAACTTGCCTCCGCCTCCGCCGTAGAGTTCCGGAATTTCAATGCCCATCAACCCGAGCTGGAAAAACTGGTGGATCAGGTCTTTATCGAAGACGCCCTTTTCGTCCATCTCCTTCACCAGCGGCCTGACTTTTTCGTCGGCAAACCGGCAGATGTTATCGCGAAACATGATCTCGTCTTCGGTAAAGGAGGTCAGGGGAGAAGGCGATGGGACTCGGATCGTGGTTTCCGGCATGGAAATACCTTCAGACTGGGGACGGCTAACTTTGGACTTGGCGAATCTGAACTTGATGAACCTTGGATTCTAGCACTGCGCCGTCGTCCCGGCGGCCCGATGGGCGTGCGAGACGCCGGTGCTACGGTTTCCTGAGGTGGAGGATCAGACCTGTTTGCCGCCGTATACCAGCTTCAGCCCGTCCGCCTGCAGGATGCGCTGGATCTGGTTGCGGGCATGCACAGACCAGGGGCCGGTCGCGTCCAGCTTCACATAGGCGCGCCAGTGCTTCAGGGCCTTGCGCGGCTCCTTAATCTTTTCGTAGGCGAGGGCCAAGTTGTAATGGGCGTCGGCGTAAGTGGGCGCGAGTTGCAACGCGGTGCCGTAGGTCTGGATGGCTTCGGCTACCCGCCCGGTCTCATCCAGTACGTTGCCCAGGTCGAAGTAGGCCAGGGCGTAGCGTGGATCCACCTCAATCGCACGGCGGTAATGTTTTTCCGCGAGCGCATATTCCTGCCGGTTGTAATTCAGCGTGCCCAGGTTGATATGGGCCGCGGCGTGGTCGGGATCGAGTTCCAGCACCTGCTCATACATCTCGACCGCCTGTGTCTGACAGTTGGGGTCTTCCTCGAACGCAATGCCGCGGGCGAAAAGCTCTGCCACGTCCGCTGCTGCCGGCTCAGCGCCGATGGAAACGGGGGCACTGCTTACAACCCGCGGGCCGGTGGAGAAGTCGAACATGAACTGCCCGGCTATGGGTTCGACCACTTTGCCTTGATGGCGGAAGGCGATCCGGTGGCCGGCGGAGAAAGCTCCGGCCTCGAGCAGCGGGTTCTCCATTCCCGCCACCTGCTTCTGCATGGCCTCGAGCGATTGCCGGATCACTGCCGGCCGCACCTTGCGAGCACACAGGTCACGCACTTTCTTGATTTGCAGAAGGTCGAAAAACGAATAGCTTTCGCCTGCGGCCACCAGTCCAGCTTTCTCCCAAGCTGTTAACTGACGCGCCGTGAGCCGAAGAATGCGAAGCAGGTCCGCTCGATGGTATCGGTACACGTTGATAGTAAGACTCTCTCCATATTATCGGAAAAGTTACTCCCTGTCGCAAGTGGAAAGTGACTGATAACGGAATCAAAGCAGGCAACTTGCAACCTCGGTGGTGCAGATGCGGTAGAAAACTGGAGCCGACGAGCGGACTTGAACCGCTGACCTGCCGATCAGCAAGCGAACTGTCAGGAGCCCGCTACGATCGGAATCACCAAGATGGCCTGTCTGGCCCGGGGTCAAATGGCGTCACTCGGCAGGAAAAAATGGGCCCGAATGTGGGCCAGTCCTTCGCGCCGATTCTCTTTCACTGCCACGTTTGGGCCGGCGGATCATTCGCGCTAGATATTCCCGATGAACACCCGGGTGTTCGGCGCCGTTGGGATCGGTGGGATGTTCCTGTCTGGGCTGATATCCACAACCCCCTTGCTGACAAAGTGTATTCTCACGCAGTCTCCCGAATGAAGAATCAACGTACCAAGTAACCGCTCAAATTTCATAGCAGCATCACTCGCTCGACCAGGCTGCGAAGGCAATCAGGGTGCGATTCGCCGATGGATTACGTACTTCCAGCAGCAGGAAAATACCAAGCGCGAAATAGAGGCCCCGGATTTTTCAGGAAATCTGGGTCACGGATTTTGCGTGTCGTTGTTGCCAAAAAGCCTGATGTGGTCGGGCTTTTTGCGCCATTGGTCGCTGGACTAGCCGATTCTTTCGGCCCACCATTGGGGGTGATAGGCTGGTAGCATGTCCGAGACTGAAACCATGTATCCCTGGCCGCAGATTTGCACAGTCGCATAATAGCCAGTGCCGCGGGCGTCTACTGTGTGACAAGGCCCACTTCCTCATTGACAAGGAATGTTAACCAAGCTTAGCATTGCGTGCGAATCGCCTAGCTGCGGCTCCAGTCCCCCCACTCCCTTTTGATCCTACTCAGCGAGGCGACAAATCAGCGCGGGGGAACGTTTCCCACGCTGCCAACGGGCCGAATCCAAGCTCAATGAATAAAAAGGAGGCGAGCAGTGTCGCTCAAAAATCTCCATACCCTACCTGATTCTTTCCTGCGAGGACAACCACGGTTTGCGGCTCAAGCATTCCATCCCATGAACCCGCGCGGCCATACGCATTTTGCTCAACGTGCTGCGCTTTCGCGGCGCGGATTTCTGGGAATGACTGCAGCTGCTTCTGGTCTCTGGTTCGGGGGTCTGGCCGCACCGTCAGTGGCGGAGGCGGCTCGGAAAGGTTCCAGCACCCCCAAGCCTATCTCGGGCGGCATTCAGCCTCTTGGCCCGGGAACAGAAATATTCCACGTTCACCTGCCAGCCCCCCGTTTCGAGCCCTCCACAATCACCGACTTTAACGGCGAGGTCGGGGTCGCCAACGTAGGAGGCATGGGCACGCAGACGGACACAAACACTAACACGTCCAAGCGACTGGCTTTCGATGTGGATGTGCGCTTCATGCGGGGTGTCTATGTCGGGGAAGACGGGCGAGTGCACCGAAACGCCTTTGCCTTTGTTTGACTCGATGTCTATGAGGGTCCGGTGGACCCCGCACATCAAATCCACGACTTTAATCCCGGCATTGCAGCAAACGGTCTTTTCTGGACGATTCCCCTTCCGGAGAGCAGCGTGGACGTGCATTTTGGAAAGGGAACTGGTTCCTTGCATGTCAGCGGGCTCGATGTAGAGGACTACCATGACATAGTCAATGCCTTGCAAGATGGACCTTCCGTAGAGGCTACGGTATCCTTCGACATCCACTGGTTGAGCGCAACCGACCGCTTCGAGTTGCGGGATGCGGCCAATCGTTTTGCCGGACACTACGTGCATACTCCAGCGACCATCGCATGGGCGGCAACTGAAAGCGGTATCCAGTTCGTCTCCGACCCGGCCGACACCACGGTCAATGAATTGTCGCTAATCGGGCACGAGCACAATGGGGTCTTCTTTACCGGCGAGTAAACTCGAACTGAGAACCCGATCCGCTATTTCAAGAAGGGCCGGGACCAATCCGGCCCTTTTTCCTGACTTGTTGACGATTTCCCGGGCACCGTCGAGGGAGAGACCTTGCGAGTTGAGGAGTTGAGCGGCAAAAGCGTCCTTTTCTCGTAGCAATCCAAGCAACAAGTGCTCAGTTCCGATATGTTTGTTCTGAAGGCGCTCCGCTTCCTCAGCCGCGGAAGCCAGCACACGTTTTGACTCATTGCTCAAGGGAAGATCGACCGAGGTCGATACCTTCTCTCGGAAGACGGTGTGGCCCTCGATCTGCTTGCGGATGGACTCGACCGAAGCATGGGAAGGCAGGAACCTGCTGGTCAGGGCTTGGTCTTCACGCAAAAGTCCCAGAAGCAGATGCTCCGTCTCAATATAAGGAGACCGGAACTATCTGGCCTCGTACCGCGCAAAGAAGATCGTGCGACAGCCTTTCTCAGTGTAACGCTCGAACATAAAAACACTCTTTCGAAGCGAGAATTATGGAAGGTTGCTGGGGCATCGACAGCGCAGGGGATAGCCCACGCAAGGCCGGATCAACTTCGAGAGCGAAAAAGTGGCACCGGGCTGATCGGTTCAGCCCAGTTCCACGAGAACCGCCACATCGAATTTCGAATAATACTTCTTCACATCGTTTGCCCCGTACTTCATTCGGAACTTCTCGACCACGGATTTCACCGTCTTGGCATCAGTGACGGGAACAGCACGCAACTTCGCCTCCACGCCTCGCGCATCAATCCGAATCAACGAACTCTTGAGCACGTTCTTGTACCACTGCGTGTCCGAGCCTTGCACTGGGAGGAGGTATAGCCTTTCGTCTTCCAGCACGAACCAGACTGGAACAGAGATCGTGCGCCCAGACTTCCTGCCAATCACGCTAAGCTTGATCTGGCGGTAGCGGGCCAGTCGTTCTTTAAGTTCACTCTCTGGAGTTGGCATTACTGAATCTCCGTCCTGAAGTGCCCTATCAGCGGAATGGGCGTTGGCGGAACAATCTGCACCATCCACGTCGATGAGTCAGAAAACTGGCATCACTGGATTACCGACGAGGAGACCGTGGTCAAGGGTCATCACCTGTGACACTTTGCCGCCGTTCATTTCGGCCACGAAAACAGGTTGCCAGCGCACCGAAGTGCCAAAAGGATGCTCCTGCGCAAGCCCGTCCTTAGGTCGCGAAAATACCAATTTCACTCCTCGGTCAGTGAGAGGCATGTTCCTAGCTCGTGGAGCCGTCATACCCGCATCAATCATCACATGAACAACCCGACGCTTTCCTTCCATCGCTTGCACGAGCATCCAACTGTCTCCTCCTCGCATTTGGTTTTGAACGTCTCCAGCAGCCTCCGCTGATCGGATAAGGTCTCGTAGCTGTCGGTCATCCCCCGATAGAAACGATACCGCCGCGATCTTGCGTTCCGGCAGGATCATATGTGTGGTCAGAGCAAAGCTGGCCCCGCGAAGCCCGAATGCCGCGCTGATCGTGACGGCCAGAGAGACGGTAAACATGACGATCAGTCTCACTCGGCGGTGGCGTATCCAGCCAAACAACCGCTCCTGCAAATGCCTGCCCGGTTCGCCCGGCAAAAACATCCAAGTTCGCCGCTCTTGCTCACGGTAAACCTCTCCGTAGCGGGACTCCATCCGACGCTCTTCGCTACTTGCCAGCAGGTAGTAGAACCAGAGCATGTTGATGTAAACGATCAGCAGGATAAAGCGCGGCCACACGATCAGCAGTCCGAGACCAGCGAATGCGAGAAACAGATATTGGGGATGGCGAATGCGCTTGTAAAAACCGCTTCCTACCACCCCTCGCCGTCTGAATTTGGCGTAGTAAAGTTGAACAGCACACAAGACGAAGCCGACCAAACCGAGCAAAAAGATCAAGCCCCCGATGCTTGGAAGAATTTCTGTCGAGAGGTGAGGCAGGAAAAAAGCTGGCAGCCATGCCGTAGCCGGAAGGCCGAAAGGCCCCGCAAGCAGCGGGCTGTAGACGGAGTAGTAGTAGAGAGCGAAGGGAGTGACCATGAAGAGCATTTCCAGCGTGATGAGCAAATAAGCTAGAAACCCGGCCGCTCTTGCGAACGACTTGAGCATTTCGTCCTCTCCTCAGCTTTGCTCCACCCTCGCTATTGTTTCACCTGCCGCTTGACTCTGGACTACACTCCAGATTGTATGATTTTGTCATGCGGACGAACCACGAAGCCGAGAGCGCGACCATGCAAATCGGATGGCATGAGGTCGCAGAACGAGCAACTCCGGTCGCAACCGTCGTAGCTGCACTTTCGACTCTCGCGTGCTGCTTGCCGCTCGGTTTCTTGGCGCGGTTGGATTGGCGGGGCTAAGCGTCTGGGCACAGAGTCTTCGTGGCTGGTTTCTCGCTAATCGTTTGTTTTAGGGTGGCGAACGCTTCGGCACGACGCTTGTCACTCGCCAGATACGCGATGTTCTCCCAGATGATTAAACCTCTCCAAAGGCGTAGTCCAAGTTCATGAGAGCAAGTTCTACAAGACAAGACTTGTGCCGCTCGGAGCCGCTTCCGAGCGCCCTGCCGGAATCGATCAACTGATGAAGAGATTGGGGTTATGGTGGAGCCGACGAGCGGACTTGAACCGCTGACCTGCCGATTACGAATCGGCTGCTCTACCAACTGAGCTA
>Ga0070708_100002904_pt1 | contig 13316 bp, 9 predicted proteins | sample KBSK5503metaG_FD_65469 | JGI IMG/M metagenome (GOLD analysis project Ga0070708, IMG submission 65469) | Corn, switchgrass and miscanthus rhizosphere microbial communities from Kellogg Biological Station, Michigan, USA - KBS K5-50-3 metaG | ecosystem: Host-associated > Plants > Roots >...
ACCGGGGGGACGCCGCTCAGGTACCCCTCGCTCCTGCTCGCCGCCTGGCGCGGCCGGGAGGCTGCCGCGCTCAGGGCGATCGAGGCCGGCATCCGGGACGCGGCCGCCAGGGGCCTGGGCCGGCCGGTCGGGCTCGCCCACTGGGCGACCGCGGTGCTGTACAACGGCCTGGGCCGGTATACCGACGCCCTGCCCGCCGCCCGGCGCGCCTACGGCAGCGAGCAGCTCGGCGTGTCTGGCTTCGCGCTGACCGAGCTCGTCGAGGCCGCGGCCCGCAGCCACGACCCCGAGGCCGCCTCGAACGCGCTGCGCCAGCTCGCCGACCGCACACGCGCCAGCGGCACCGACTGGGCGCTGGGGGTCGAGGCCCGCTCGCGGGCGCTGCTCGACGACTCCGGTGGCGCCGAGGGCCTGTACCGGGAGGCGATCGAGCGGCTGGAGCGCACCTGGGTGCAGGTCGAGCTGGCCCGCGCCCGGCTGCTGTACGGGGAGTGGCTGCGCCGCCAGCGCCGGCGTCTGGAGGCGCGCGACCAGCTGCGCGCCGCCCACCAGATGTTCACCAGGATGGGCGCCGAGGCGTTCGGCGCGCGCGCCGGACGCGAGCTGCTCGCCACGGGAGAGACGGCACGCAAGCGGACGATCCAGACCGCCGGCGAGCTCACCCCGCACGAGGCCCGGATCGCGCGGATGGCGCGCGACGGGCTCTCGAACCAGGAGATCGCCGGCCAGCTGTTCCTCACCCGCAAAACGGTGGAGTACCACCTGGGCAAGGTGTTCACCAAGCTGGGCGTCACCTCGCGCCATGAACTCGGCCGGGCCCTGCCGCCAGAGCCCACCGCGCTACCCCGACGGCTCGCCGATCATCTGGGCGGATAAGAACGGCGCCCCGAAGCTGATCGCGTCGAACTCACCGGACCCCGACGGCGCGATCGTGTTCCCGGTGACCGCGCACGGCACGCTCGGCGAGCCGAAGTTCCAGGACGGCGGCGGCGGCTCCCCGTGGTACTTCCCATCGCCGAAACCCGCCAGTACCTCGACGACGCCGAGGCACTGCTGCGGGAGAACAGCACCGCGCCCGGCTTCTTCAACGCCATGCTCGAGCGCTACCCGAACCGTCTCGGGCGGGACGCGGTCTGGAATACCGCCCGCGTCCTATACGGGGGTGACCACCAGAGGGCGAACTGACCTCGACCGGAGGGGCGTCCTGATGCCCACGGTTTACTGGGCTTGCTGCATGACGATGCGGGCGAGTTCGACGCGTGAGCCGATGTTGAGCTTGCGGAATATCTGGCGCATGTGGGACGCCACGGTGTGCACGCTGATGTACATCTGGTCGGCGACTTGCTGATTGTTCAGTCCCTGTGCGACGAGTTCCGACGCGGCGCGTTCAGTGTCTGTCAGGCTTTGCCATCCAGAGGCGGGCCTGTCAGCCGTTGGTGACCAGTGGCGACGCCGCACGCCGAGCTTGCGGAGTCGGCGGCGTATGCGGGCCGTGTCGGTGGTCGCGCCGACCTGCTGGTAACCGTGCATGGCCTGGGTGAGATGGTGGATCGCCTGGTCCTGGTCGGACTGCCGTGCGTGCAGGACGCCGAGGTCTTCGGCCGCTGACGCCTGAGCCCACGGGTCGGTGTGCTCCGCGGCGGCCTGGGCGAGGCGGGCGAGGTCCTGGCCGGCGAGGCCCAGGCTGTGAGCCGCGGCGGCGATGACGGCCGGGAAACGAGGATTGTCGGAGGCGAGGGCCCCGGCGGCGCGGGCGGCGGAGAATGCTAGCTCATCGTCGCCTGCGGCCAGGGCGGTGCGCACCACCCAGGCCGCAATGGCCGGGTCGCCGAGCAGCAGCCCTCGGCGCGCAGGCAGATCCGCGAAGATCTGGCGGATGTGGCCCATGGCGGCGGCCGGGCCGTCGCGGGCCTCGCTGATCTGGGCTTCGACCACGGCGTTCTCGACGCGTGCGTAGAGGCCGGGGAAGTGCGGCATCGAGACGGGACGGCTGGCGGTGTGGCCTGCCGCGGCCGCGATGTCGCCGCGGCGCAGCGCGATCACCGCGAGAACGCAGCGTGCGGCCGAGCCGTACCCGTGCGCCCCGAGGGTCTCGGCGGTGGCCAGGGCCGCCTGGCCCTGGGCGGCCGCGTCGGCGAGCCGCCCGCCGGCCAGGTGGATGCGCGCCCGCAGGATGGACAGCGCCGCCTGGGCCGGGATGCCATGCAGCGTGTGATTGTCCGCGGCCTGGAGGAGGTTCTCCGCCTGGTCAAGCTGGCGGAGGTCGATGAGGGCGGCGGCGAGCGCGAGCAGCGGCTGGGCAAGGCGGGCATCGGGGGAGATCCCGCCGCCGTGGCGCGCGGCGTCGCGGAGCAGCTCGAGCCCGTCGCCGATCTGGCCCTTGTCCCAGGCCATGACCGCACGGGTGATCAGGGCCGCCGCGACCGCATGGCTGTCATGCCGGCCAGGGGCGGCAAGGATGGCGTCGGCTGCGGGGCCGCCGAGCTTGTCCCGCATCCCGGCAAGGGCCTGCAGCTGCGCGGTCAGCGCCAGGTCGCGCAGATCCGCAGGCAGCTGCGGCTGGGCCAGCACCAACCTGGCCTCGGCGTGGGCGTCGCTGGCCTGGCCGCGGGCGCACAGGACCGAGGACAGGGCGCAGCGCAGCCTGGCCTCGGCTGCGGGCGGCAGCGGTTTGGCCAGCGTGTCACGGGCGATCCGGGCGGCCTGGTCGAGCCGGCCGGCCGCGGCCAGGGCCTCGGCGGCTGCCACCGAGCGGTCTAGCGCGCCCGGAGCGGCGGGAGGTGTCAGCTCCAGCGCGCGCAGCGCCAGGTCGGCCGCGGTCTGCGGAGCCGACCGCAGCGCCTGCGCCGCCGCGGTGTCAAGCTCGGCCAGCGACACGGGGTCGCCCGGATGCGCGGCTTGGAGCAGGTGACCGGCGGCCAGGACCGCCGATTCGTCCCGGCTCAGCAAGATCTGGCCGTACTGACGGTGCAGCGCGTTGCGCGCCGGCCGCGGGATCATGTCGCCGACAGCGCGGCGCAGCAGCTGGTGCCGGAACGAGAACGCATTCCCGGCGGCGGTCATGATCCCTGCGCCCATCGCCTCTTCGACCGTGGGCAGCAGCGCGGCTGGCGTTTCGCCGAGCATTTCGGCCGCGTCTTCCAGTCGGAACGAGGGACCCAGCACAGTCGCGGTCACCAGCAGGTGCCGGGCGCGTTCGCTGAGGCCGTCCAGCCTCTGCTGCCCGACACGATGTATCCGCCGCGGAAGCTGCGCGGAAACGAGCACGGCACGGCCCCCGGCGACGCGCACGGCGTTGTCGTCGCGCAGGCCGCGGATCAGCTCGGTCAGCAGCGCGGGATTCCCGGCGGCACCGCGCCCGAGGGCCAGCAGGGCCTGATCCGGCGGCGCGCCGAACGCGTCCGCCAGCCAGGCCGCCACCGCGTCATCACCGAGCGAGCCCAAGCTGATACGAGCGGCACCGTCCCTTTCCAGAAGATTGAACAGGTATTCGGTGTCGTGCTGCGGCGTGGTGGACCGGGCCAGCAGCCACGCGACCGGGTACCGCTTTAGCTCCCTGGGCAATGTCCGCAGTGCCGCCAGGGTCGCTGGGCTTGCCCACTGCAAGTCATCCAGGCACACCAGGACCGGATTTGCTTCAGACCGCTGTTCCAGGTGCGCTTGCGTCTTGCTGATCCACCACGCGGGCGCATCCGGCAGATCACGACCACGGCTGTCTGCGGTGGGCGTGGTAAACGGCAGGCCCAGGGCCGTGCGCAGCGCGAAGAACGGAATCGCCCGGCCGAGCTGGTCCGCTGCACCCGCCGCCAGCGAAAAACCCTCCCGTGCCGCCTCGTCGGTGGCCTCGCGGAGCAGCAGGGACTTACCGATGCCCGGCTCTCCCTCCACCAGCACCACGCCGCCGAGCCCCCGCTGGGCGCGGCGCAGCAGGCCACGGATCACCTGCCGCTCGGTGTTACCGCCCCGCATCACCTCGTCGCCAACCGAACGCACCTGCGACGGCACCTGGCCGCGCGCCCCTGGCGAGGAGTCACTGATCATCGCGGTCATTTGACTGCACAGCTCACTGTTGCCTTGGCAATGGATCGGCCTGCCAGGCATACCGCTTGATCAAGCCGCCCGGCGCCTGGTGAGCTGGCTGACTGATCAGCCGACAGCCGGGGACGGGGGCATGCCACCCGTTGGCATCTGCGAGTGAGCCGGGCTGAGGCGCTGATTTCGCGAATGCCGCTCCGGCCATGGCGCGGGCCCAGCGCATCCGGATCACTGCCGTCTCGGGATGATCGCCAAATTCCTGCGCCACCCGCGCGACGCAGCCCAAGTAGCCGAACTCGCGGATGGATGTGGCGACGGCCTGCCGGACCTGGTCAGCGTACGGTTCATCGCAGCGCTGCAGCTCCGACGCGAAGAGGGCGTCGGCCTGAAGCCCGCTGACGCTGAGATCGTGCCTAACTGGCCACATCATGTGCCTCCTCCACCATTTAGTCCCGCCCTTGCTCGCCGCCGGTGCGGACCGCGTCACCAGCGCGATCGGGGTGCCTCCGTGCCATGGTCAGCAGGGTCGCCGGACTAGGGCGGGCTTCGCATCCGGGAGCGCCCTAGCCCGGCGATCCTGGGGCGAACCGGCGGACGAGCAGATGGCCGCCGCACCGCTCATCGGCTCTCAAGGGGAGTGCCCATGCGTGTTTTCGTTACCGGCGCGACAGGCTTCACCGGCTCCGCCAGCGTCCAGGAAACTCTCGGCGCAGGCCACCAGGTCGTGGGCGTTGCCAGCTCCGACAAGGACGCCACCTCGCTGAGGACAGACGGCGCCGAGGTCCACCACGGCTCCCTGGAGAACACCGGCAGCCTATTCAGCTGCGGGACGGGCGGCTAACGTCCGCAGATTCCGAATGCCTGGGGGCATGGGGCTGGACCGCCGCGGCTGAGGATCACCGCGGCGGTGATCATGGCGATGGAGGTGAGAAGCCAGGTCAGGATCACGGCTGGCATGGACGGCCGGGAGGCGATGCTGCACGGCGAGTTCCACAACCAGCCCCTCGTCGTCCTCTCGGTCGGGTGAGATGGCGGTCTATACGTGGTCGGCGCCATCAACGGTGCGCGGCGGGTACTCCAGCCTTCAGGCTGGAAGTGAAGCCGCGCTCCCTCCCCTCGGCATGCTTACCCGGAAATGTCGGTCCGGGGCCGTAGGATCGGCGTGCCAGTGGCCCCGCCTGGCGGCAGCCTGCAGGGCCGCCCCCCCCGGACACACGGACCTGGTGCGAGTGAGACGAGCCTACAAGTTCCGCGCCTACCCGACCGTGCCCCAGCAGGGCCGCGCGGGGCGGCTGCTGACAGATCACTGCGACCTGTACAACGCCGCGCTGATGGAACGCCGCGAGGCATGGCGGATGCGGAACAAGACCATCTCCTACGGAGTCCAGTCCGCCCAGCTAAAGGAGATCCGCGCAGCCGACCCGGACGGTCAGGGGTGGCATTCGTTCACCGCCCAGCAGCAGACCCTGCGCAGGCTCCACACGGTGTTCGGCGCGTTCTATGACCGTTGTAAGGCCGGGCAGAAGGCCCCGGGCTACCCGCGGTTCAAGCCGTATCAGCGGTTCAGCCAGGTCTTGTTCGTGGCCGGGGACGGCGCGAAGTGGCAGCAGTGCAACGCCGGGACGTGGGCGTACGCCACCTTCCAGGCGGTCGGGTCGGTCAAGGTGCGCCAGCACCGCGAGGTTCGCGGCACCGTCAAGGCGCTGCAGCTCAAGCGCGAGCACCGCCGCTGGTATGTCATCGTGATCAGCGAGACTGAGCCGGTTCCGCTTCCTGCGGCCGGGCGCAGTGTGGGTGTGGACGTCGGTGTGGCCCGATTCCTGACCACCAGCGATGGCCAGATCGTCGCCAGCCCGTGGTTCGCTGCCGCTTCGGCGGAGGTGATCGCGGACCTGGAACGCCGCAAGGCCCGCGCCAGGCCAGGCTCAGGGAACCGCAAACGCATCAGGCGAGCGCTGGCCCGGGAGTGGCGCACGGTCCGCAACCGCCGCCGCGACTTCCACCACAAGACTGCGCGGGCGCTCGTCAGCTCGTGCGACGCGATCGCACTGGAAAAGCTGAACGCAGCCGGGATGACCCGCAGGCCCCAGCCAAAGCCTGACCCTGATCAACCCGGAGCGTTCCTTCCTAACCAAGCCGCCGCGAAGGCGGGGCTCAACAGGTCGATCCTCGACGCGGGCTGGGCACAGTTCGCGGGCATCCTCGCAGCCAAAGCGGTAGAAGCTGGGCGGCAAGTGGTGTTCGTGAACCCGGCCGGGACGAGCATCACCTGCCACCAGTGCGGACGCACGTGCATCCGGCCCCGGCAGGACACGGTCATCTGCCGCGTGCACGGCCCGATCGACGCCGACCTTAACGGGGCCAGGAACATTTTCACCAGGGCCGGGCTGGGCTCTGGTCAGGCTGCCGCGGCAGCTTGAGAAGCTGCCGCCTTCAGGCGGCAGAGCAGTCACGCTGGGAGGACTAGTGCACAACACAACGAGCAGAGGGAACAGTGATGGCAGGGACGCACGAGGCTGTTGCGGTGCTCGGCATTGGGGCTATGGGCCACGGGATGGCGGTCAGCGCGTTGCGCGCTGGCATCCCGGTGATCGTCTGGAACCGCACGATGGAAGCGACCCGGGACCTGGCTGAGCTCGGCGCGCAGGTCGCCGAGACCGCGGCCGCCGCGGCGCGGCGGGCCGCGATCGTGGTCACGATGGTGACCGATGCCGATGCCGTCATCTCGATCGCCCGGGATCAGGGGATGCTTGCTGCTTTGGCCCCGGGCGCGATCTGGGCCCAGATGAGCACCATCGGCGTGGCGGGGATCGACCGCGTCGCGGCTATGATCAGCGGGGAGCGTCCGGACGTGGCGCTCCTCGACGCGCCGGTATCGGGAAGCCGGGATCCGGCCGAGCGCGGCGAGCTGATTATCTTCGCGTCCGGGCCGGGCGAGGCGCGTTCGCGCATGGAACCGCTGTTCGGCGCGCTCGGGCAGCGCACGATCTGGGTCGGCGAGGTCGGGGCCGGGACACGGCTGAAGCTGGTGAACAACACGTGGCTCGCGTTCGCCACCGAAGCGGTTGCCGCCTCCGTGGCCCTTGCCCGCCTACTCGGCCTGGAGGCCGAGACGGTGGTGGACGCACTTGGCGGCGGCCCGCTCGTGTCGCCGTGGCAGGCGGCCAAGCTGCCACGGGTCGCCAGCGGCGAGTTCTCCGCCCAGTTCGCGCTGTCACTCGCACTCAAGGACGTCCACCTGGCCCTACAGGCAGCCGGTGACGGCCGGCTCCCCGTCCTCGCCTGCCTGGCCGACGAATGGCAGCAGGCCGTGGACCAAGGGCTTGGCGAGCAGGACCTGACCGTCGTCACCCGCGCGATCGAACAGCAGGCAGGAACGCCATGATCCTGTTCTTCCGGCAACTCGGCGTCTGGGAAGCGCCCGAAAAAGGTGACCCCCGATAAAGGACAAGACCATGACAACTCCTGTGCTGATGGTGGTCGACGAGGATGCGGGCGGCCTCGGGACACTCGATGCTGTGCTGCGCCGCCGGTACGGTCACGATTACCTGGTCCTCAGCGAAGCCTCCCCGGCAACGGCCCTCGCCGGCCTGCGGGAGCTGCGGGCCGCTGGCCACGAGGTGGCGGTGGTGATGGCCGCCTCCGCGATGACCGCGGCGCCCGCCGCCGAGTTCCTTGCGGAGGTCCGCATCATCGCTCCGGCCGCCAAGCGGGTGCTCGTGGTGCCGCGGGGCGGCCCGGCCGCGCCCAGCCTGCGTGTTCCGGTGCCGCTGGTGGCCGACCCGCAGGCGGCGATGCCCGTCCTGCGCGCGCTAGCGCACGGGATGATCGACGCCTACCTGCCAGCTCCCGGCGCTGGGCGGGACGAGGGGTTCCACCGAGGCGTCAGCGAACTGCTGGAGGAATGGGCGCACGACGCTGCACCCGCCCTGCCCGCTGTGCGGATCATCGATCAACAGCAGTCGGCGCGTGCGCATGAGCTGCGCGACGTGCTGGCCCGCAGCAGCATCCCGTATGTCTTCCACGCCGCCGGGTCCGCGGACGGCCAGTTGTGGCTGCAGCGGGCCGGGCAGGACGGCTCAGTGCTCCCGGTCCTGGTGACCTACACCGGGGAGGTCCTGGTTGACCCGCCGAGAGATCGGATCACTGCCGTCTTCGGCCTGGCGAGCCTGCCCGCCGGAACGGTTGATGTGGCCGTCGTCGGCGCCGGGCCGGCCGGCCTGTCGGCCGCGGTGTACGCGGCCTCCGAAGGCCTGTCCACGCTGCTGCTCGAACGCGAGGCCATCGGCGGGCAGGCCGACAGCAGCTCGCTGATCCGCAACTACCTGGGCTTCCCGCGCGGCATCAGCGGCGCGAGCCTAGCAACCAGGGCGTTCGAGCAGGCATGGTCGTTTGGCGCCATCCCGTCCCTGGCCGGCCCGGTCACCGGGCTTGAGCCCGCCGCGGGCGGTTTCACGCTGCGCCTGGCCGACGGCCGGGTCAGTCACGCCCGCACCGTCCTGATCACCACCGGCGTGTCCTACCGCAGGCTCGGCGCTCCCGGCCTGGACTCGCTGCTCGGCGCTGGCGTCTTCTACGGCGCGGCCGCATCAGAAAGCAGCGCCTTCGCCGGCGAGCACGTCTTCATCGCCGGCGGAGCCAATTCCGCCGGCCAGGCCGCGGTCAACCTGGCGCGGTACGCCCAGAAGGTGACGATCGTGGTCCGCGGCGGCTCCCTGGCCGCGCGGATGTCGCAATATCTGATCGACCAGATCAGCGCGACGCCCAACATCGACGTCCGCACCACCACACAGATCGCCGCCGCCGCAGGCACCGGCAAGCTGGAGTCCCTGACCTTGCAAGACACAAAGACCGGCAGCACCCAGACCGTTCCCGCCTCGGCGCTGGTAGTGCTCGGTGCCGTGCCGCACACCGACTGGCTCGCGCCCCACATTGGCCCCGACGCACACGGGTTCATCCCGACCGGAAGCGATCTCCCCCCGGACGGCAACCCCGCGGCCAGGTGGACCCTGCCGCGTCCGCCGCTCCCGCTAGAGACCAGCATGCCCGGCGTATTCGCTGCTGGCGACGTCCGCCACGGCTCGGTCAAACGCGTCGCCTCCGCGGTCGGCGAAGGCTCCATCGCAGCCACCCAGATGTATCGGTACCTGGACGAACAAACGCAGGGTTCTTAGGACCCAACGGTGGCTCATGGCCACAGCCCACTTGACCCAGGGCCGCCCAGGAAATCGCCAGGCTGGCGTATGAGCGCACTATCGCCGAGCCCTTCCGGGCTCACATAATGACCAGATCGGGAGTCACACTCACTGCTATTGCGCCAACTCCCGCCGACCGACCAGATAACGGCGGCTACGTGATGCGCGCATCAGAAAAGCACCGGGAAGGCGGGGTGGATTCAGGACTTGAGGCGACGGACGCAGGTCCCGGCCCTGACACCTGAGCCCGGGCCAGGCGGCTTCCGCTGTCGCCGGGGCCGGGAACCTCACCGGCGCAACCTGCGAACCACCGCTCGCGGCGCCGGCGGCCCGGCGGCCCGTCCGTGCCAGCGCCCGGCAGCCACCATCAAGGCTCCGTCCGGCACGATCGACAGGTCGCTGACGTCTGCCGCCTGGCCTGCGGTCCGCGACTTGATGCACTCAGAGCTGGAGACACCGCCGTCCGGCGGCGTGGCCCGGCCAGGTTGGCGGCGTTGATGACGGTTTTGGACTCGAACCCGGTCACGGCGCCGAGCACGTTAGCGATCAAGCCGCCGGGCACCGCAACCAGGACCGCCTCGGCACCGGAAACATCGCCCCCGCAGCGGCATGTGAGCGCGGTTTCCGCGGAAACATCACGGACGTGGCTGCTGACGCCCTGTCCGCGGCACCTATGAGGGCCATTGTCGTCAAGAGGGCGTACGGATGAGTGTCGTCGAAAGAAGACCCATCCGGGGCCAGTTCAGGTGATCACACTCATACGGATCTGGCCGGATGACTACGTGCTGCCGCCGGGCTGGCCTGACTGTTCTTCTGGATCTTCCTCGCAGCTGCCCCCGGGTGCGTGGGCGCGCCGTGCCGGGTATAGATCCAGGTCCCGGATCCGGGCCGGGACTCAGTGAAAGAGCGTGATCCATGCGGCAATAGCGCCACCAAGGCCTGCCGCAGTGACAATTAGCCATTGCCAATTGGCTGCAACGAAGCGGCGAGTGCCATAGGCTACGTCTACGCGTATGCGTATATCCCGCTCCAGGACTGGCACCGCAATGCGTCCGCCGGATGTCAGCCCAGAGTTAATCACGTCGACGCGCAGGCTGATGCACAGGGTAAGTGTCTGGTGTCCGGCCCGGCTGGGTGTCACATCGAATTCCCACCGCGCCAACGGAGCGACCAGCTGCTCGAGCGGACTGAGCGGGGTTATCTCAAACGCGGCACCCTTCAGGTCAACGCCCATGAAGGATGACGTGTCTACTTCCTCGAACTGTGGCTCGCCGCGCCCCCGGAGGCCGGCGCCCAGCGCCTGACGGAGTTCGGATGAACGCGCGATCCCGACCTCAACTCGTTCCTTCCGTCCCTGAATCATCTCCGCAGCGGGATTAAAGGCCAACAGCCCAGGTCGCACTACCTCTCGGACGGCACGGCTCACTGCATCATCAGCCTGATCAGGCTGCGGGCGCCGACGACCAGATGAGGATCGGGCGCCGGTCCGCCACGTTCGGGGCTGACGCAGGGGGATGCTTTCTACGGCGGTGCCTTGTACGGCGGGCAGTGCGCCGGACGGCCACAGCGCGGCCAGCAGCAGCGCCGCCTCGCCCAGGTGTGACCGACCGCGATCGTGCCAGTGCCGGCCGTACGCGCCTGTTGCGGCCGTGTTGAGTTCGGTGACGAAGGTGGTGGCGTCGGTCGGTCGGCGTGCGGGGTCCTTGGCCATCCCGGCGGCGACCAGCGGCCGCAGCGGTTCGGGCAGCGGCTCCAGTGGTACTGGCGCGGAGCGATGCTGGCGGAGCAGCATCTCGGCGGTGTCCCCGCTGAAGGGCGGGCGGCCGGTCAGGCATTCGTAGAAGGTGGCGGTGGCCGCGTAGATGTCGCTGGCCGGGCTGGCCGGCTCCCCGGCCATCTGCTCGGGGGCGGCGTACGGCAAGGTGCCCGCGGGGATGGCGTGGTCACCGGTGCGCGCCGCGATGCCGAAGTCGGTCAGCTTGCTGATGCCATCCCCGTTGACCAGCACGTTCTCGGGCTTGTAGTCCCGGTGCACGACACCGCGCCGGTGCGCTGCCGCCAGGCCCAGTAGCGAGCCCTGCAAGACCACCAGCGCTGCCTCCGGAGTGGTGGCACTCTGGTGGGCCAGGATCTCGCGGAGTGAGACGCCGTCGATGAGTTCCATGACGATGGCCGCGCCCGACGGCGCTTCGACGTATTCGTACAGGCGGACGACGTTCGGGTCATCCAGGGAGGCCAGCACTACCGCCTCGCCGCGGAACATCTCGGCGAATTCGGGGTCGGCCAGCAGGTAATGGCGCAGGTACTTGATCGCCACCAAGGTGCCTGATGCGTCGTGCCTGGCCAGCACCACATGACCATGCCCGCCTGCGCCGATCTCCCTCAGCTCGGTATACGCGGGAACCTCCCAGTCCGGCATGTTAATCGGCCCCTCCGAGATATCCGCCCGGTTCGTCAGGCCAGCCGCCGCGTTGGGTAGGTGCACCAGGGGCTGCTGCCCGCTAGAACCTAGCCACTTGGCCGCCATTGGACCTAATCAGTGAGCGGTCCGCCTGAACCCGATGACGATCGCCGCTCGTGATCTCGGCGTCCACCCCAGCGTAATCGAGGATGGCTCTGACTAACAGCACTAGGGTCGTGATAAAGCTCAAGATCAAGCAGCGCCAAGTTGAAGACACCCAAAGAGCGAACTGCGATTCGCTTCCAGCAGGCCCGAAGGAATTGGCGTCCGGAAAGTTAGATGTCGTCCAGTCAGGCCACACTGGCCGAGCACTCGCGTCTGACGCGCTCAGATTCAGAGAGATCCTGGCAGAAATTGCTCAGTGTCACTCCAGTTCGGATTCAGGGGCTGACCGCGGCCAGATTTTATCCATACGGCAAGGTGAGCAACCCTGGGTCAGGCTCGACCTCATCACCACGACCGAGCGTTCCCAAGGCCGCCAACTCCACTATTGTGAAGCTCCAAGTTGGAGCGACCTTATCGCAAAAATGCTGGCCAGAGAAACCTATTAGAAACCTGAGAAAAGCCCGCCCAAAAAGTCCTCGGCCGGGGTAAGGCTTACGCCACCCGCGGTTTCGTCTCGGCCGCTAACTGAAGATCCCGAGAGCCAGCATCATCGACACTATTGATGGTCAGCCTGTATTGACAGTCAGCCTGGCGAACACACTCACATCGGCATGTGGGTACGACGTCGGGCGCGGCGCCGCCGTTGGGAGAGCGGCGCGGCGCTCGATGCGCGGCGCGCGGTGGCTGCGGCCTGGCGGTCGTAGGTGCGGCGAGCCCGGGCGCTGCGGGCGCTGGCCCCGTACCTGCGCAGCATCTGCGGGGAGGACCAGCCGTTGAGTTCCATCAGGTCCCCTTCCGTCCCGCCGCGGTCCAGCCAGGTGTAGCTGAAGTGGTGCCGGAACCGGTGCGTCCAGGCGTCCACGCCGCACTGCCGGCCGCGCCGATCGTCGGTGAGGCGCTGCGCCAGGGCATCTCGCCCGAGCGCGACGGCCGGCCGATGCATCGCCGCGAAAGTGTCGTCATATGACCACTACTCACGGCCCCGCCTAGCGGGTTCCATTGAAGAATGCCCGGCACCGGGCACAGCCAAGCCGCGTGATGGACACTCACTGTGATGACTACCTCACTTTATTCGGAGAAGCCGATGACGACGGCGAAGTCCCTGCTGGGTCGTCAGCGGGAGCGCGCGGCGCTTAGCCAGCTGCTGTTCGACGTCCGGTCGGGCCGCAGCCGCGCCCTGGTCCTTCGGGGTGAGCCTGGCATCGGGAAGACGGCGCTGCTTGACGATCTGTGCACACGAGCTGATGACGTCGTGCTGGCCCGGGTGGCCGGGGTCGAGTCGGAGATGGAGCTGGCGTTCGCGGCCCTGCAGCAGTTGTGCGCGCCGATGCTGGACAAGCTGGCGGGCCTGCCGGACCCGCAGCGCGATGCGCTTGGCGTCGCGTTCGGCCTGAGTACAGGGCCGCCACCGGACCGGTTCCTGGTGGGGCTGGCCGCGCTCAGCCTGCTGTCCGAGGCGGCGGAGCAGCAGCCGCTGTTGTGCGTGATCGATGACGCGCAGTGGCTGGACCGGGCCTCGG
>Ga0070708_100002905_pt1 | contig 13316 bp, 9 predicted proteins | sample KBSK5503metaG_FD_65469 | JGI IMG/M metagenome (GOLD analysis project Ga0070708, IMG submission 65469) | Corn, switchgrass and miscanthus rhizosphere microbial communities from Kellogg Biological Station, Michigan, USA - KBS K5-50-3 metaG | ecosystem: Host-associated > Plants > Roots >...
TCGCCCTCCGTTGGACAGACGGCCTCGTCGAGTTGCGTTGACTCTCTCTCGGGAAGCGATGACCGGCCGTGCCTGATACCGCAGGACTGAGCGCGGCGGTGGCTGGGCGCTATCGAATCGACCGCGAGATCGGCCGCGGCGGGATGGCGACCGTGTATCTCGCCGATGACCTGCGGCATCGCCGCAAGGTCGCGATCAAACTCCTCGAACCCGAGTTGGCGCACGCCGTCGGCCCCGAGCGATTTCTCCGCGAGATCGAGATCGCCGCACAGCTCAATCATCCGCATATCGTGCCGCTCTATGACTCCGGCGACGCGAACGGATACCTGTTTTACGTGATGCCGTACATCGAGGGCGAGTCGCTGCGCCACCGAATCGACCGAGAGAAGCAATTGCCGATCGACGACGCACTGGCGATTACGAGGCATGTGGCGTCAGCACTGGACTACGCGCATGCGCGTGACGTCATCCACCGCGACATCAAGCCAGAGAACATCCTGTTGTTCGAGGGCGAGGCGATGGTAGCGGATTTCGGCATCGCGCTGGCGGTGAGCGCCGCGACCACGCGCAGAATCACCGGAACGGGACTCGTCGTCGGCACGCCGGAGTACATGAGTCCCGAGCAAGCGCTCGGCGAAGGAGCGGACGCTCGCAGCGATTTGTATAGCCTCGCGTGCGTGGTGTACGAGATGCTGGCCGGCGAGGCGCCGTACGCAGGGCCGACGCCGCACTCGATTATCGCGAAGCGCTTGTCGGATCCGGTTCCAGCCGTCCGGCGCCTGCGCGGTGCGGTCCCGATGGCCGTCGAGGACGCGTTGAAAAAAGCGTTGGCGAAGCTGCCCTCGGATCGATTTGCCTCGGTCACCGAATTCTCCGCGGCTCTCACCGCGCCCGCGGTCGCTCGTGCTCCGTCAGTCGCGGTACTGCCGTTTCTCAATCTCAGCGCGGATCCCGAGAACGAGTACTTCGCCGATGGGATCACGGAGGACGTCATCGCGCACCTGTCGAAGATTCGCGCCCTCAGAGTGATTTCGCGAACATCGGTAATGCCATTCAAGTCGCGCGAACGAAGCCTGAAAGAGATCGGTGCTACGCTCGGCGCCACGGCACTGCTCGAAGGCAGCCTTCGACGGTCGGGTGAGCGAGTCCGCGTCGTCGCGCAACTCATCGATGCTGAAACCGATCAGCACCTGTGGGCCGAGACGTACGACCGGCAGATGACCGACATTTTCTCGATCCAGACCGACGTTGCGCTGCACATCGCCACCGCCCTCAAAGCGGAACTGACCCGAGACGAGCAAACGCGCGTGCGGCGCGAACCAACGAACGACGTCCGGGCGTATCAGCTCTATCTGCAGGGCCGACAGTGGCTCATCCAGTGGACACCCGACGCCCTCGCGCATGCGATCGATTACTTCGGTCGCGCGATCGCGCGGGACCCCTCGTTCGCGCTCGCGTCGGCGAGCCTCGCATCGGCGTACACTGAATTGGCGGAGATCGGCGCGATGGCCCCTGAGCTCGCGTATGCGCGCGCCGTCGACGCGGCGGCGAACGCGCTGCGGCTCGACCCCGAGCTGAGCGCGGCGCACTGTACGATGGGCTACGTGAAGACCGTTCGCGAATTCGATTGGTCAGGCGCCGAACGGGAGTTCAAGCGCGCGCTCGAGCTCAGCCCGAGCAACGCCGACGCCTTCGATCTGTACGGGCGCTTGTGCTCGGCGCTTCAACGATTTGACGAGGCAATCGTCATGCTGCGACGCGCCCAAGAACTGGACCCACTTGCTCATCGGTCGGATGTCGTCACGGCTCTCTTGCGCGCCGGACGATACGAGGAGGCCGTCGAGGGCGGCGAGGAGGCTCTGGCGCTCGACTCGGGAAATGATCGCGTGCACGCGACGCTAGGTTGGGCGTATTTCCTCAGCGGGCGGCATGACGATGGCTTGGGAGAATTGGAGCGCGCGGCGTCCATCTCGCGGAGAAGCCCGTTGTGGCTGAGCCAACTAGGCGAGGCGTACGCGATGGCGGGAAAGACCGCGCAAGCGCGCGAGATCCTCGCGGAGCTCGAGCTTCGGGCATCGACCGAGTTCGTCTCCCCGTATCACTTCGCGTATATCTATACGGGCCTCGGCGACATCGACCAAGCACTCGACTGGTTGGAGCGCGCGGTCGCCAAACGCACAGGGTCGGCGTATGGGATCAAGGGGTCATTTCTGTTCGCTCCGCTGCGAACGCATCCGCGATTTCGCGCTTTGCTGCGGCAGATGAACCTAGAGTAGGTGTCGGTACGACGGTCTCGAGGACCCTTACGCTCGCGGCGCCACTAAGCCGAAACCCTCGCGGACGCGGGCGCGCGCGAGACGGGAGATCATTTCGTCGAATCCCTGAGGCCAGTCACGTCCATATATCCGACGAAGGCGTCGCTCGAGGTCCGCCCGCATTGTCTCAAATTGCGCTCGGCCATATGGATGTGTTCGTCGCTCGGTGATCTTTCGTTCGGTGGCCATATCGATAGTGTTGGGCAATCGACACGCCAACACCTCGACTAACGCTGGCGGCAGGGCGGATTTGGGCCATATTCGTTTCGAAACACAGGCACGCGCGAACGTCCCGCCGATCCAGCGCGCACAAGCTGCTGAGGACCCTGCCTTGACGTTCGAGCCACGGCTGCTCTTTCGCGCCGCCATTTTGCCCGGAGATCACCCGTGAACATACGGTTGTGGCCACGCGCGACGCTTCTCGCTACGCTGCTCGTTCTGCCATCGCTCGTTGTGGCGCAACGCGGTGCCCGGAGCCAAGCCGACAAGCGTACCGAGTTGTTCGACAAGGACTCTTCGTCGCGCCTGCCGCCGGTACTGCGCGTACGTGACGTCGAAGACCAGAGCCCGATCAAACTCTTGATCGACAAGCGCAGAGATCTGAAGTTGACCGAGGCTCAGCTATCGCAGCTCAAAGACAGCGAAAGCAAACTCAAAGAGAAGAACGCACCGCTGCTCAGGGCCGTCGATTCGCTCGCTCGCGATCTGCGATCCGGAATGGGTTCACAATCAGACGACGCTCGGTCGCGCGCACGCAACGCGCGGATGGGGCTGATGACGACGCTCAGCGAGGTCCGGGCGAACTACGACGCGTCTGCCAAAGACGCGGTCGCGACGTTCGACGCCGATCAGCAGATCAAAGCGACCGAGCTCGTCGATAAGCAGAAGCAAGAGGCCGAGAAGCTGCTTCAAGAACGAATCGGCGTTGGTGCTCGTGGCGGCGAACGGCCTTGACCGCACGCCTCGCCAATAAAACCATCAGCGGTAGCCGGCCGCCTGCATTCCGAACAGCTCGGCGTACAGTCCGGTTCCAGCTGCGAGCTCGGCGTGTCGCCCTTGCTCGACGATTTCGCCATTCTTGAGGACGATGATTCGGTCCGCCATTCGGACGGTCGAGAACCGGTGCGAGATGACGATCGCCATCCGTCCCGCCATCAGCTCGTTGAAGCGAAGAAAGACGTCGTACTCCGCGCGGGCGTCGAGCGCCGCCGTCGGCTCGTCGAGTATGAGTACTTGTGAATCGCGCATGTAGGCGCGCGCCAAGGCCACCTTCTGCCACTCGCCGCCCGAGAGGTCGACGCCCTCATCGAACCGACGACCGAGCATCTGTCGGTACGCGCCGGGCAGCCTCGGTAACAAACTCGAGGCGAGCGATTTATCGGCCGCTGTCGAGATGATCGGCGGCGGCGGCGCGGAGTTGCCGTTCGCCGACTCGGCGTCGAGATAGTCGCGGACCTGCTCCACTTCTCCCACGCCGACGTTCTCGTCGAACCGCATGTCGTAGCGAACGAAATCCTGGAAAATGACGCCGATCGCGCGACGCACGTCGGCGACATCATATTGGCGCAGGTCGATGCCGTCGAGTAGCACGCGGCCTTCGGTCGGATCGTAGAGCCGCGCGAGAAGTTTGGTCAACGTCGTTTTGCCAGCGCCGTTCTCACCGACCAGCGCGACACGTTCGCCCGGGAGCAAGGAAAAGCTCAAATGGCGAACCGCCCATCGTTCACTCCCCGGGTACTTGAACCCAACGTCCTCGAACACGAATCCCTGTCGGATCGGCCGCGGCACAGGCAGCGCGTTCGCGACGCTGTGGATCGTCGGCTGCATATCGAAGAACGCGAACAGGTCTTTGAGATATAGGCTTTGCTCGTAGATGTTGCTCGCCGACATGAGCAGACCCTGGATCAGGTCGCGACTCTGGCGGAACGACGCCGCCAGAAACGTCAGCATGCCGATCGTGATCGCACCTGTGATCGCGCGGATGAGGACGACGACGTACGCGCCGTAGTAGCCCAACGTGCCGATGATCGACAGACCGGAGCTCGCGAGCGCTTTGCGGATCGCCAGCGCGCGGCTCTCGCCGTAGAATCGATCGGACAACCCGCGATACCGCGAGATCAACCATGGCGCGAGACCGAAGAGTTGAACTTCCTTCGCCGTCTGATCGCTCGCGCCCACATAGCGCACGTAGTCGAGTTGCCGGCGTTGAGGCGTCCGGCGAAACGCCAGCGCGTATGTGAGCGCGGCGAAATGCGTCTCGCCAAGGAAGCTCGGGAACACCGCGACGACGAGCATCACGAGCAGCCACGGCGCTTGCGCGGCGAGTGCGACGCTGAGCGACGCGAGCGTCAGAATGCTCTGACCCATCGCGAGTAATTGCATGAGCAGCGCGACGCGACCGGTCGTCCCCTGCCGCGCGCGCTCGAGATGATCGTAGAACTTCGGATCCTCGAACTGGTGCAGGTCGAGCGTCGCGGCGTGCTCCATGATGCGAATGCTGATCCGGTTCGTGAACAGGTCGCCGAGCAATCCTTCGATCAACCCCGACGCCCGCGCCAACAGCTCGCCACCGACGACTGTCGCCATCTCGAGCGCGACGAGCATCCACAAATGGCGCGCCGACCCGCCGACTCGGGCCAGCTTCACCACTTCGTCGATGATGAGCTTCGCGACCCACAGATTCGTGACCGGAACGACCGAGCGCACGAACCGGAGCACGATCATCGCCGCCGTGTATCCCCGATGCGTCTCCCAGACGAGCCGAATGAGCCGCGGCACGAGCCGCAGCGCGGCGATACGTTCTTTGAGCGGCGGGCGCGGCACGTTGGGATCGCGCGCTCCGCGCCCCCCGAACATCATTACCGGATGAGCCATGACCCAAAGTTAGTTCAGGTGCGGCGCAGCCATCCGCGCGATCGGTATTTGATCATTCCGACCTGCTCGTAGAGCCAGTCGAAGAAGGCGTCGAAGCGGTCGATCGGGCCGGGGAGCGAGTGGACGGCGTAGCGCCGCTCGTCGCTCGGCATGCAGGTGACACGAAAGCCAAGGGCCTCGAACGTTGCGCAGGCGCGGCGCGTGTGCAACGGCGTCGTCACGACGGCGATCGACCGCGAGCTCGCCGGCGCGAGCAACTCGGCCGTGCGCAGGGCTTCGTCGTGCGTGGTGCGCGCCGGCGCGGCGATGCGCCACGCCGACGTATCGGCGGCGAGCTCGATGAGCGTGCGTTGGTCCGCGTCGGACGTGATGAGCCGGTTCGACGCTCGGTGTTCGACGCGCGTCGTGATGAGAAGTCGCGCATGATTCCGCCGCCAGACAGCGAGTCCTGAAAGCAGGCGTTCGGTGCCGCTGCCGTCGAGCACACCGTCGCCATTGACGCTCGACGAGAGCACGACAACGGCGTCGAGCGGCATCGGTGGCAGATTGTCGCGCCGGACCCACGACGATACGGCGCGATCGAAAACGGGCGTCAGCGTCAGCAAGGCGGCAATGATCGCGACGGCAACGCAGAGGTATGCGATGCGCCGTCCCCACTCGAGTTGTCCGGCGAGCGCGCCGAAGACCACGCCGGAGATCAGATATGCATCGGCATGGTTGCCCGGAATTCCAGGAAGCTCGGCGACGATGATCGCGATCGCCGCCAACAGCCCAATCGATGCGCCGACGATTGACGGGCGCCAACGCGGTTTCATGGCTGGCAACCTAGTCGTTCTGGTCGCAGATGCAGTGACGCATTTGTCGCAGGACTCTGGACTTAACGTTCGTTGCCTGATGGTCGCTGCCATCGCGACGCACGCGGCGAGCCCCAGCCGTAAGCTTTGAGCCTGAAGCAGGGAGCCGGGAGCCGGCTCACGGCGTACGGCTGGAGCTCACGGTCACCATCGCGATGCTCACTAGAATCGCAAGTTCAAGAAGGGAAACCAGAATCACTTGTGCGGACTCCGTCGCGACCGATACATTCCCGAGGCGTCGCATGACGACACCGCGTATCCCGTGGGGAGGTGGCCGAGAGGCTGAAGGCGGCGGTTTGCTAAACCGTTATACGGGCTAAAACCTGTATCGAGGGTTCGAATCCCTCCCTTCCCGTGACGAGAGCCCGCCCAGTCGGCGGGCTCTTGTCGTTTCCATTTCCCGATGGCTGATACCTTTCTCACATGTCCCACCCCCATCGCTTGAGGTTCGCGCCGTCCCCGACCGGGTATCTGCACGTCGGCGGCGCCCGCACCGCGCTCTTCAACTGGCTTTTCGTCAAACATTACGGCGGCCAGTTTCTGTTGCGCGTCGAGGACACGGACAAGGCTCGCAGCACCGAGGCAAGCACACGCGCGATCTTCGAGGGACTCGAGTGGCTTGGGCTTCTTTGGGATGAAGACGTGGTGCATCAAGGGGCAAACCTCGAGCGTCATCGAGCCGACGTGCAGCGCATGCTCGATGCGGGCAAAGCCTACCGCTGCTTCTGTACACCAGCCGAGATCGAGGAACAGCGGAAGGCCGCCGACGCACGTGGCGAGGCGTTCCGATACGATCGTCGCTGCGCGCGCCTCGCGGCCGGCGAGGTCGCGCGCCGCGTCGCGAGCGAAATGCCGTTCGTCGTTCGATTCTCAATGCCCGAGGGCGAGACGACGTGGACCGATCTCGTTCACGGTCCGATCACCTTTCCGAACAAAGACATCGGTGAGGGCGACTTCATCATCCTTCGGTCGGATGGAACGCCGATCTACAATCTGGCGGTCGTGTCGGACGACGTCGCCATGCGCATCACGCTCGTCATGCGCGGCGACGATCACATCTCCAACACGCCGAAGCAAATCCTGCTCTACGAGGCGCTCGGCGCCCCGCTGCCCGAGTTCGCGCATCTGCCGAACGTCAACGGTCCCGACGGAAAGAAGTTGAGCAAGCGCCACGGCGCGACCGCGGTCGGCGATTACCAGCACATGGGAATCCTGCCGCAGGCGATGGTGAATTTTCTCGCGCTCGTCGGCTGGTCGCCGGGAAACGACATCGAGGTGATGTCGGTGCCGGAGATCATCGAGCGGTTCTCGGTCGACGGGTTGTCGAAGAACGCCGCCGTATTCGACCTCAAGAAGCTCGAGTGGATGAACGGGCAGCATCTCAGCATGCTGTCGGCGACCGAGCTCGCCCCGCTCGTCACGCGCGAAATCGTGGCGGCCGGACTCGCGACCGAGGCGGAGCTCGCGACGCGCGCGATGTGGTACCACGCGCTGATCGATCTGCTCAAGGTGCGCGCGCGGACCGTCGATGACATGGTGCGTCAGGCCATCCCATACCTGAACGATCAGATCGAGTACGATCGAGACGCGGTGGCGAAGACCTGGAAGGACACCGTCGCGACGCGAAACACGCTGGACGCGACGCGCGACGCGCTCGCCGCCGCGCCGGCATGGGAAGCTCAGCCACTCGAGGAGTCGCTGCGCTCGCTTGCCGAGTCGCGAGGCACGGCGGCTGGAAAGATCTTCCAGCCACTGCGTCTGGCTTTGACCGGCGTGACGGCGAGTCCGGGTATCTTCGACGTCCTCGTCATGCTCGGTCGCGAGCAATCCCTCGCCAGGATCGATGCCGCGGTTCGGTTTCTCGGAGAGAATCGTGAGGCTCGGCGTTGACCCGCCGAGGAGGGCGAGCGTACATTAGCGTTGAACGAGCAACGCCGGGCCCTCGGCAAGTTGAGGACGCCCGGCGTCCTCATACGCTGTGACGAGGCCATGCCCGAGCCGCTCACCCAGTTGGAGCAGCGCGTCTATCACTATCTGATAGACTTTCTCGCGGCGAACACCTATCAGCCGAGCATTCGCGAGATCGCGCGCACGTTTCACATCAAGTCCACGAAGACGGTCTCGGACCTACTGCACGGGCTCGAAGCGAAGGGATACATCGAGCGAGACGAGTCGCGCTCGCGCGGCGTTCGCCTGCTGGGCTTTGCGGCGTCCGGAAGCACGCAGCCGATTCCCTATTACGGACGCATTCACGCCGGCGAGCCGGCGTTGCGACCAGAGAACCGCAAAGGGTTCATTACGATGGATCGCCGATTTATCCCCGGAGAAGACGCATTTTTTCTCAAGGTGCGCGGCGAGAGCATGAAAGACCGCGGGATTCTCGACGGGGATTACGTGATGCTCAGCCCATCGGCGCGACCGAAGGACGGCGACATCGTCGGCGCGCGCCTTGGCGAAGACGCGACGGTGAAGACGCTGACTCATCGCGGACCGACGGTGGTGCTCGAGCCGGCGAACGATGGCGAGCGAGCGATCGAGGTTGGGCCGGATGACGACTTCGCGATACTCGGCGTCGTCTGTGGTGTGTTTCGCCCGTTTTGGGAGCAGGATCCGCCGCCAACGCTCACGACGGACGACACGTCGATGGGGTGAGAGCGACGATCAGGGGATGATCGGGGTCGCTCTCTGTCCCTTCTCCTCTTGCTCCTTTCGCTCGCGCTCTTTGCGTTCGCGAATCCTGCGGACAGCGTCGCGGAAGTCGTCCTCGCTCATTCCCTGCGCGTGGGTGTAGATGTCGTTTTGAATCCACGCCGCGTTGCGCGCCTGGATGATGCGGCTGCCGTCGACGCCGCCGTAGTTGAATGGCAGCGCCGCGAGAATCGCCGAAGGAATCTTGAACTTCCCGAGATAAATCCAAGACGTGTCGAGGCCGTACTTCTGCCCGTTGCGCTCGAACGTCCAGTCGCGCGGATCGCGGCCCTTGTGTTCCTCAGCCAGCACCTCCGCTTCGCGGTACGCCATATAGATCGCCTTGACCGCGCTATCGTTCTTTTGCGCCATGCTGAGCGGCATCCTCAGCGCGTTCGGCCGTAGCTCGATGCGTGGATCGGGCAGCGCCGGCTCGACGCCGGTGGCAATGCCCGCGGGAGCAGCCCCCGCGCCGGTCGCGTTGCCCGTCGCGGCACCGCGCGCGACGACCGGCGGCGCCACAGGCGGCAACGTCGTCGGCGTCACCGTCGGCGCGAGGATTGGCGTCGGCGGCACGGCCTTTTTCGTTGGCTTCCGCCTGTCGGCGGCGCCGTCGCCAACCGCGCCCGGCGTTCCGCGCGCGGCGGGTTGCACTTGGACGTACTGAATTCGCTCGGTCGGCGCCGTGCGATCGCGGCTGAACAGCGCTCCGATCGGATACCGGAACGTGATCGAGGCGATGAGCGCGATTGCCACGGCGTGCACGGCGACTGACAGCGCGATCGATTCCTTCGAGGCGGGGCGCTGGCCCAACAGGCGCGCCTTCATGCGACTTCGGCCCCGAATGAGGCAAGGATGCGACCAGCCCGGCGCGCTGCTTCGGCAATTCGCTCGGGCGACACGATGAACGAAATGCGGAAGAACCCCTCACCACCGACGCCGAATCCCGATCCAGGCATGACGACGACGCCTTCCTCCTCGAGCAGACGCTCGGCGAACTGAGCGCTCGGCACCCCGTCGGGGAGTGGGATCCAGAGGTACATCGTGGCGCGCGGTGAGTCGCACGAGAAGCCGGCGGCGGTGAAGGCCTCGACCGCCGCGTCGCGGCGCGCCTTGAACGTCGCCACGTTGCGCGGCACGAACGACTCGTAGCTCTCGAGCGCGGCGACGCCGGCGGCTTGCACCGCCATGAACGCACCCGTATCGGTGAAGGACTTCACCTTGGTGAGCGCCGATGAGATCTCTGGCGACGCGACGGACCAGCCGCAGCGCCAGCCGGTCATGTTGTACGTCTTGGACAGCGAGTGAAACTCGATCGCCACCTCGCGCGCTCCGTCGATCTCGAAGATGCTCGGCGGGACGTATCCGTCGTAGGCGAGCTCGGAGTATGCGTTGTCGTACACGAGGAGAATGTCGAGCTCACGACAACGGGCGACGACACGCTCCAAGTAGTCCCGTGGTGCGATCGCCGCCGTCGGGTTGTTCGGATAGTTTAAATACAGAATCCTTGTCTGGCGGAGCGTCTCGTACGGGATATCGTCGAGATCGATCAGGAAGTTGGTGCGCGGACGGAGCGCGTATCGGTACGGCTGCCCGCTGGCCAGCATCGCCCCACCCTGATACGCGTTGTAGCCCGGCTCCGGGATGATCGCAATGCGCCCCGGCTCGAGGTACGCGAGCGCCAAGTGCGAGATTCCTTCCTTTGACCCGATGAGCGGCACGATCTCGGTGAGCGGATCAATTCGCAAGCCGAATCGCTTGAGCATCCACGTCGAGATGGCTTCGCGGTAGGCGACCAGTCCGAGCCCGAAACCGTAGCGGTTCATCGCCGGCGTGTGCGCGGCTTTGGCCAGCGCTTCGACCGCCGCCGGTGGAGGCGCAAGATCCGCATCGCCGGCGCCAAGATCGATCACGTCGACCCCGCGGGCGATCAACTCCCGCTTTTTCTGCGGGATCGTCGCGAGTGGATACTCGGGCAGGGTTCGGAATCGACCGGCGAATTGGGGCAACTAAGCGTCCATGGTCACAGGGTTCCGCACCCGGCTGAGGCCGAGCACCTCCACTTCTACCTCATCACCGGGCAAGAGTTTCCCTACGCCCGCCGGACTGCCGGTCAGGACGAGATCGCCAGGGTCCAACGTCATGATATGAGAGATATAGGCAAGCACGTCAGGAATCGAGAACACCATGTCCGCCGCCGATCCACGCTGGCGTTCGCTGCCATTCACCCGAGTCACGACCGTCAGGGTCGCCAGGTCGGCCGGCGGATCCACCGGCTGGCCCACGGGACAGAAGGTGTCGAAGCCCTTGGCGCGCGTCCATTGTGAGTCAGAACGTTGCAAATCGCGCGCGGTAACGTCGTTTACCGCCAAAATGCTCTGGATGCCGCCGCGAGCCTCTGTACTGTCTACGCGCCGGAGCCGCCGACCGATGATGATTCCGATCTCGCCCTCGTGCTCGACCTGCGCCGATTGCGGCGGAAGCACGATGGGTTCGCCATCGCCGATGACGCTCGACGGTGGCTTGAGGAAGATGAGCGGCTCTTTGGGAACGTCATTCCCCATCTCCTTGGCATGATCGCGATAGTTACGGCCAATGCAAACAATCTTTCCAGGGTGTTCCACGATAAAGCCGAGTTGAGGGTTGAGTGCAGAAATGGGGTCAGACTCCAATTCTTTCCTTCCCATAGAAGCGTTGAATCGTCGGAAGGAGTTCGGTCCAACGCCCCACGATTCGTCTGGCCGGTGGCAACCCCGCGAGCAACCCACGCCCGTAGTTCTTGGTGACGACACGTGGGTCGGCGATGACCACTACGCCCCGGTCCGCGTTCGTTCGAATCAAGCGTCCGAAGCCTTGCTTCAAGCGCAGCGCGGCGTGCGGAAGCATGTATTCGCTGAAGGCGTCTCCGCCGCGGGCAACAATCGCTTCGCAATGCGCGGCGGTGATCGGATCGGTGGGGACGCGAAATGGTAGCTTGGCGATGAGCAACGCTCGCAGCGCGTCACCTGGAACGTCGACGCCCTCCCAGAACGATGACGTGCCGAGCAACACCGCATGACCAGCATCGCGAAAGCGACCCAAGAGCACGTCGCGCGTTTCGTCTCCTTGAATGAGCAGCGGCCAACGGCGATCGGACCCGCGGGCGCGAAGTTCCGTGGCCATCGCTCGGACATCGCGGTGGCTCGTGAACAGCACGAACATTCCCCCGTTCGCGGCCGCGGCGAGATCGAGCGCGACCCGCGCCACCGCGCTGAAGTGCCCGCTCGCGTCGACGTTCGGCGCCGGTACGTCGCTCGGCACAGCGAGAATCGCCTGCTCTCTAAACCGAAATGGCGACGGATAAATTCCCGTACGCGGCTCGAGCTCGGGATCGTCCAGCCCCAAGCGCGACGTCAGGAAGTCGAATCGGCCGTCGGTCGCGAGCGTGGCGCTCGTCACCACGGTCGTCTGCGCGCGCCTGAACAGATCTTCGCGCAAGATCGGCGCGAGGTCGAGCGGCACGGTCGACACGCTCACCGCGCGATCACGACCGCGCGCCTCGATCCATCGCACGGTCGGCTCGCCGCGATCCGGATCGAGCGCGCGATGCAATCCGTCTCCGGCCAGTTGCAGGCGACGACTCACCGCGCCCATCTCGTTCAGCAACGGCGTCACCGCTTCGTCGCTCCGGCTGCCACTCTCCAATCGCTCGCGGACGAGTTGCAGACCTTGCGCGAGCAATTCGATTTCGCCGAGCGTGTCCTCGAGCGCGACGCGCAGTCCGGCGCGCCAAATCGGATGCGCGGCGAATTCGTCGGTCAGTCGTAGCACCGATTCGCCGCTCTCCTGCAAGAAGGTGTCGAGCAGATCGAACAACGTCCCACTTTTCTCGCGAACCGAATGAACCGAGGGCGCGAGGCGGGTGCTCACGAGATCGAGACTCGCCGTGCTGAGCAGATCGTCGGCCGACGCGAGACGCATGATGAGCGCGGACAACAAACCTTTGCCACGACGATCGAGTCGATTGAACAATCGCTGAAGCGAGCGGCGCGACACCGTCGTCCCAAGGTGGGCCGCCGCCGCGTCTTCGAGGTGATGTCCTTCGTCGATGACGAGTCGCGAATAGGCTGGAAGGACAGCGGCCTCGCCCCAATTGCCCGACGCGCGACGCACGGCGAGATCGGACAACAACAGGTGATGATTCACGACGATGACGTCGGCCTGTGCGGCTTCCTTCCGTGCCTTGAACAGAAAACACTTATCGTACACTGGACAGCGGGCGCGTTGACACAGATCCGGCTCCGCAGCGACTTCGTCCCACAGTTCCGGGCGCGGTGCGATCGTCAGGTCGCTCAGTGAGCCATCACGCGTCCGCTCGGACCATGCCTGAATCGCGTCGAGCTCCTCCTGCATCCCGTCCTCGAACAACGCGTTCCCCGACGATCGAGCCTGCTGCAGTCGAACGAGGCAGAGATAGTTTCGCCAGCCCTTGAGCAGCGCGAAACGAACCGGCTGATCGCTCAGCGCGCGACCGAGAAACGGCAAATCCTTTCCGACGAGCTGCTCTTGCAGGTTGATCGTGTTCGTCGAGACGACCGTGCGCTCG
>Ga0070708_100002906_pt1 | contig 13308 bp, 9 predicted proteins | sample KBSK5503metaG_FD_65469 | JGI IMG/M metagenome (GOLD analysis project Ga0070708, IMG submission 65469) | Corn, switchgrass and miscanthus rhizosphere microbial communities from Kellogg Biological Station, Michigan, USA - KBS K5-50-3 metaG | ecosystem: Host-associated > Plants > Roots >...
GCGCCCGATGGCGAGAAGCCGCCGCTGATCGTGCACTGCCACGGCGGTCCGACCGGCGCCGCCGGTCCGACCTATGCCTACGAGTATCAGTACTGGACGAGCCGCGGCTTCGCGCTCGTCGACGTCAACTACGGCGGCTCAGCCGGATACGGCCGCGCTTACCGCCAGCGCCTCAACGGCAGCTGGGGAGTGGTCGACGTCGACGACTGCATCAACGCCGCGACCTATCTCGCCAACCAGGCCCTTGTCGATCCGAGACGGATCTCGATCACGGGAGGCTCGGCGGGCGGCTTCACGGTCCTTCTCTCGCTGACGAAGCGAAAGTTCTATGACGCCGGCGCGAGCCACTACGGCATCGGCGACCTCGAGCTTTTCGTCAAGGAGACGCATAAGTTCGAGGCGCACTACTGCGACACGCTCGTGGGTCCTTACCCCGAGCGGGCTGACGCCTACCGCGACCGCTCCGCCCTCAGGTTTGCCGACCGCATGAGCGCGCCGGTGATCCTGTTCCAGGGTCTCGAGGACCGGATCGTGCCCCCCGACCAGGCGGAGGTCTTCGTGGCCTCGTGCCAGGAGAAGAAGCTGCCCTATGCGTACGTCGCGTTCGAAGGCGAGCAGCACGGCTTTCGCCAGGAGAAGAACATCCGCCGCGCGATCGAGGGCGAGCTCTACTTCCTTTCCAGGATCTTTGGATTCGAGCCGGCGGACCAGATCGAGCCGGTCCAGATCGAGAACTGGAGGCCTGGTGTCGGCGAGAGGATTTGAACCTCCACGCCCTTTCGGGCACCAGCTCCTAAGGCTGGCGCGTCTGCCATTCCGCCACGCCGACGCCGCCCAACGATAGGCTCAATCGTCGTTCTGCGGCCGAAATCGTGTTCGCCCCGCCGCGCCTCACGGGCGTCCGGTGGCCTAAAGTTCAGTTTTCGTGGGACAGGACGCCACCCACCAGAATGGCTCGCGGCCCAAAACTGAAGGCAACGGACACCAGAACGTAGGCGGGTATCGCCTTCTGCGCGAGCTCGACACGGACAGCCTCGGCTCGGTCTACGAGGCCGAGCACCCGCGCCTTCATCGCCGCGTCGCCCTCCGCACCATCGGCACCGGCGTCGCGCGCGACGTCAGCTTCTCGCGCCGCTTCTTGCTCGAGCTTCGCTCCTACACGGCGCTCGAGCACGAGGCCATCCCGCGCCTCTACGAGCTGGCGTACGACGGCGAGTCGCCCTACCTGGTGACAGAGCTGGTCGCGGGCAGCACTTTCGAGACGATGCTCGGCGACGGCCAGCGCTACGAGCCGCTCGGCGTCATCGACCTGCTGCGCCCGATCGCGGGCGCGCTCGACTACGCGCACTCGCGCGCCACCATCCACCGCGACGTGAAGCCGGCCAACATCCTGCTCGCCGACGATGGGCGCACGCTGCTGACCGGGTTCGGTTTGGGCACCGTCGCGTCGTTCAACAGCGGACCCGGCTCGAGCGGGGCGGTGGCGCCGGACTACGTGGCGCCGGAGCGACTGGTCGGCCGCGAGGTCGACGGCCGCGCCGACGTCTACTCGCTGGCCGCGGTCATCTTCGAGGCGACGACCGGACGGCGTCCGTTCTCGTCGAAGAGCTGGATCGAGACCTTGAGCCGGCGTATGTACGAGCCTCCACCGAACGTGCGCGAGGTCGCGCCCGACCTGCCGGCGGCGTTCGCCGCGGTGCTCCAGCAGGCGATGGACCGCGACCCGGCGCGACGGCCCGCCACCGCGGGCGAGATGCTGAACCGCCTCGAGGCCTCGATCACGTCGCGCAACCCCGCCGTCGCCGTGGCGAGGCAGTCCCTGCAGCTCGTCAAGCGGGCGCGCGGCATCGGCGTCGGCGCCGCGCTCCTGCTCATCGTCGGCATCGCCGAGGCCGTGTGGCTGATCCAGGGCTCGGGACTCACGCTGCTGCAGCACACGCTGCAGCGCTGGTTCGGGGCGGGCTAGAAGCTAGGCTCCGATCCGGCCGTCCACCATGAGGACGGAGTTGCACGTGAACAGGCGCTCGACCTTGAACCCGAGGTTGATGTTCGACGGGTCCTGGCCGATCGCCGTTGCGATCTGCTGCACGACCTGCTGCGCCGGCACGTTGACGCCGATCACGGTGCCGCTGATGGGGATCACATCGAGGGTGCCGGGCTTGGCGACGAGGACCACGGAGCCCGTCCAGCCCAGGCCGTTGTAGGTGCCCTTGCCGTCGATGATCGCTCCGTTGACGGAGTTCTCGCTGATGGTCAGGCTGAGGTTTGAAATCCCGGGCACGCCGCCCGAAGCCTGGAGCCCGTTGATCAGGTCCTGGGCGGTGTAGCCGCGGTGCACCGCGCCCAGCTGGACGACGTCCGCGCTCTTGCAGTCTTCGACTGAGGCCACGGCAAGGAACGGTTCCTCGCCCGGACTCCCCGCGCCGCCAAGGCCGCTCACGCCGTCGACGATGAACGTGTAGATGCCGCCTGGCGCGTTGTTCACGACGATCGTCGGCAGCTTGCCGGTCGCGAAGTACGACTGCCCGTCAGGCGCCTTGACGGTGAGCTTCATCGCGCTGCCCGGGTAAGCGAGAGACGCCTTGATCAGGTTGCCGCCGGCGTAGGCATAGGTGTACGTCTGCGACTCGCCGTTGTGGAGCGGGGCGCCGACGAAGTCTTGCTCGGTGCCCGGCGTCGTGCCCGCCGAGACCGCGTTCTGGGCGTCGATGGCGGGCCCGAACGGGTCGTCGGGGTCGGGCACGATGGGACCCGGCTGGCCGATGTTGCCGTCCGCGTCGATGGTGACCTGCTGGGGCGCGCTGAAGGTGATGCTGCCCTTGGCGGAGGTGATGGTGATGGTGCCCTCGAAGAGCTTCACGATCATCGTCCCGTCGGGCTTGATGTAGACCTCGAACTTGGTCCCCCGGACACTCGCGGTGGCGGACTTGCCCTGGACGTTGAAGCTCGCCCCCGAAACCAGGTGCTGCACGTTCGTGAACGTGCGCCCGATCTGCTGGCTGAAGGTGACGTCATGCAGGTTGCCCGTCTTGTTGAAATGGGCCGAATCGAGCTTGATGCTGGTATCGCCGGCGAGGCGGGTCAGCGTGCCGTCAGGCAGGCGGAGTCCGGCGCGGCCCTTGGGGTCGGTCTTGACCGTGTCACCGGGCTGGATCACGGTGCCCGTCGTCGCCGCGGTGAAGTCGGTGTCGTTGTGGGCGACCGACGCGGTGGGCTGGTAGACGGTCAGCGAGGCCGGGACGTTGACCTGGGCCTGGGCGGCGATGTTCAGCCAGACCACACCGCCGACGACGAGCACGACCAGTACCGCCAGCGCGATCAGGATGCGGCGGCCACCACGACGACGAGGTGGAGTCTTGGCGGCTACAGAGGCCATGTTGCCCGGGAAAGATAGCGCCTGATACCGGGTTCCAGTACCGCTTTAGCGGTGGCCTTCGATGACCATGATGTTGTCGCCGCCGGCGCCTGCGCACGAATACACCCTGTCCACCGTGAAGTCCTGTGGGATCGAGCTGATCGACTCCGCGCCGGCTGAACTGACGTACTTCAGGAGCTGCGTGGTCACGTTGACGCCCCGGATCGTGACCTGGGTGATCACCGCGCCGAGGTTGGGCGTGGCGGCGTAGAAGGTGATCGTCCAGGAGATCTCCGTGCCCCCGATGTTCGAGTAGTAGTAGAGGCGGGCCGAGTTCGACGAGGTGCCCTGAACCTTGAATGTGATGCCAGAGCCTTCGAGGCCCTGCTGCATCTGGGACGAGCTCAGCGTCTGGCGGACGAAGGGCCCGGTGTCGGTGCTGCCCTCAGGGGCGAGTGCGCACGGCGGGTCGGCGGCGAAGGCGACCACCCACGGCTCTGCCGGCGAGACGTTGACCGCGATGACGGTGGCGCGGTATGTACCAGCGGTTCCCTGGTGTTGGTGGCGGATCGGCGAGTCGCCATTGGGGAACCAGTAGGCGACGCCCTGCGGGTTGGTGACCCGGAGTTGCATGTAGCTGCCCGGGTAGCACAGGGCGGTCTTCGTGATGCCGCCAGGTGAGCTGTACTCGACGTTTGCGGTCTGGCCGGATGAGATCGGGCCGCCCTCCGTGACCTGGATCGTCCCCGGGTTCGAGCCCGTCGCCACCGCGCGCCGGCATGCGGCGACGAGCTGGTAGGGATCCTGGCGGTCGGTGCGGATCGGTCGCGGTGCCGACAGCGTGCCATTAGCGTCGGCGTCGATCTCCTGGCCGGCGGTCAGCGTCACGGTCGTCTTGCCCGCGACCGTCACCGTGCCGTCGAAGACCTTGATCAGGTTGGTGTTGTCCTCGCGGACCAGAACCTCGAACTCGGTGCCGCGGACCTGGGCGCTGACCGAGTGGCCGCCCACCTTGAACTGGGCGCCACCGACGAGGTGCTGGACGTTGACGAGCGTCCGTCCGGCCTTCTGCAGGACGTCGACCGACTGCAGGTTGCCCGTCTTCTGCAGCTGGACGGCCTTGATCTGGACCGTCGTGTTGGTCGACATCTTCACGTAGGAGCCGTCCGGGAACTGGATCGACGCGTGGCCCGCGGCCTGGGTCGCGACCTCGTTGCCTGCGTTGAGCGCCTGGCCAGAGGTGCCGGGTTTGCCGTCGACGGTGACGGGCTGGCTGAAGATGATCAGGTTGGCGGGAGCGTTCACGGCAGCGGATGCCTGGGCGACGAAGAAGTAGTACCCGCTGCCCGCGACAAGCAGCACCGCGAGGACGACGACGAGGAGGCAGCCGCCGCAGCCGAAACCGCAGCCGCGTCCGAGGCAGCCGGAGCTCTTCTGGGCGGTGGGTGGAGGCGCGGCTTGCTGGGTGACGACGACCGGCGGTGGCTGAACTGCCATTCGCCGGGGAAGGTTATCTCTAAGTCGTCTGCAAATCGACGACTAAGCGGGCCGGGTTGTTGAGCACGAAAACACGCATGCACGCGGGTCTGCTCAAGCCGAGGCCCCACGAAACGTAGCCCTCGAAGTCCTGGATCTGGCGCGCCTCCTGGAGGACCTGGAAGCCGTTGAACACGAGGTCGGTGGAGCCCGTGAACGTGGTGGCGCCCTTGGCCGAGTTGACGGTGATCAAAACGCCTGCGGTGCCACTCAGCGTCACGCTCTGGCCGCTCGCGCCGTTGGTGAAGACCGGTTTTGCCTGGCGTTTGACGGTATAGGCGGGGACGATCGGGTCGAGCTGAAGGACGAAACGGTCGTAGCCCGCCTGCTCGCTGCCACGGGCGGTGATCGTGTTGGCGACACCCGTCTTGCCGCCTTTGGCGTCCGCGCAAGCGAAGGGCGGGAGGTAGGTGCCGGGCGGCGTCGGGGGGTTCACGGGAGGCGGGGAGATGCGCGGCGCCGAGGCGTGGCCGGCGTCGGAGCCCTGCGGGCTGTAGTTCGCGCTGGGGTTCAGGTCAGGGCCACACGAGGCCAGAATTGAGATCAGAAGTACGGCCAGCCCCAGGCGCATCGGCCAATGGTATGGTCGTGACCCCTCTGGGAAGCGCCGAGGTGGCGGAACAGGCAGACGCGTCGGTCTCAAAAACCGATGTCCGCAAGGACGTGCGGGTTCGACTCCCGCTCTCGGCACCACGAAAACGAGTTCAACACCAACCGGCGAGCCTTCGCGACTCGAGGTTTTGGGTCAGGTTGAACGCTCGGTAATGCAACCGTTAATGCAATGGCCTGACAGCGCCCAGCCCCGAGTTAGCCGAACGCATGTTCTTGCCTGATACACTGTCCATGGCCCGCCAGAGCCAACGCGTTGCAGTAGGAGATCGTTTCAGCGGTGCCAGCGGGCGAACCTCGTTCGAGGGACTACCTCTTCATCAACTATGCCGTCGAGGACGAGGACCTCGCTAAATGGCTTGCCATCAAGCTCACGGTCTTCGGCTATCGGGTCTGGTTCGACCAATTCGAGTTGCTTGGCGGCGAGTCATTCTCCCGCGACATCGATGTTGCTATCAAAGCCCGAGCTTTTCGAATGCTCTCGGTCCTGTCGAAGGACAGCGCTAACAAGCCGAATCCCAGTAAGGAACGTCAGACCGCATTCAACGTCGGGAAGGCCGCAGGGATCGACGACTTTGTGATTCCAATCCGAGCTGCCGACTTGGCCCCCCTTGACCTCAACTGGCAAGTCAGCGACTTGAGCTGGATCGATTTCTCGAAAAACTGGGCTGACGGTTTTCGCAAACTCCTGAAGAAGCTCGAATCGATCGACGCGCCTCGCCACCGCGATGTCCCAACGGCCTTGGTGGAGCGCTGGTTCGAAGCACACGATCAGCTATTGAGCCGACGCCCCGAGCAGCTGATGAGCAACATCGTTGAGTTTCTCGACATGCCAGAGGTCATCTACCTCGTTCGAGCTGCCGGCGAATTGCCACTCGACTGGCCACCCGTTGGCCAAGGGTCGTTGAGGGACTGGACTCCTGGGTGTTTGAGGTCCCCAGCTTTGGTGAGATGGAGTTGCTCATGGTGCCTTACAGATGGCAGGAGGAGGGCTCGCCCAGGGGCACCGCCATAAGAAGACATGTCTCAAACCTTCTTCGTCAGTACGTCCTTCGCCGCGCGAGGGCCCGGGGCATGGTCGAGCGTGAAGACCATTCGGCGTACTTCCCATTTGGACTACTCGACAAAAACGAAATCAGGTTCACTGGATACCGAGGCAAACCCACGTATCGTGTAGTCGCCTCAGAACGCTCGTTCGGGCTAGGCAATGATCGACGAATCAACTTCTGGTCGATGCTCAGTTTCCAGCCGCGTATCGACCTGCGGAGCCTGCTAGGGCACCCATCAGTACGCCTCTCTCTTCAGCTATTTCTGACTCACCCTGCAGGCGGTCCGCTTAACGATCGGCAAGCGCACTCATACCGTCGGAGGATTTGCCGAAACTGGTACAACGACGACTGGTTAGACCGCGTCTTGGCGATTGCGTCATTTCTCGCTGACGGACAACCTGCCATCAACCTGGCAGCTGGCCCAGAAACGAGGCTTGTGCTCGCCGGCCGACCACTGTCAGTCAACAGTCCTTACGGGATCAACGAAAACGCGCTGAAGAAGGACCCAGTTGAAGTCTTGTCTGACTTGTCGGACGACGACGATGAGGGCGAGCTGGCATGATGACGGCGGTAACGATCCTTGACGAACCGAGGCTTGAGTTCGGTCATGGGCAGTCGCTAACCGAACCCCACGATGGGCTAACAGCGTTTGGACCTTGGGATGACGGTCACTCAACACAGCCGAAGGCAATCAACTACGCCGTGGTCGGCACATCCGAAGGCTTGAATCGCTATTTGAGCTTCTCCAAACGCCTTCGCGGTCCGATTCCGTCGTCTTCCCCTAAGCCACATCTGTGGCCGATGTACCCGGGTTTCGAGGCGGTCTTCAATAGTCGATGGCCGGAATCACCCGGCTGGAGTGCTTCGATCGATGCAGACAAACTGCTGAGCGCAGCTTCTCTCGCCGATCCAAATCGTCGCGTATTTGACGTGGTTGATCTCTACCTCAACGCGATGGCGCCAATGGCGCAGCGCGACGAAGTCTTCAGTCTCGTGGTCTGCGTTGTGCCCGATTACGTGTACAAGAATTGCCGGCCGCAATCCGTGGTCAGGGGAGCGACAGGCGACCCTATCACTGAGGTGCAGCTACGCGAGCGACGCGCGGGCCAGCTCGATCTGTTTGAAACGTGGAAGGCTGAGGTCTACGACTTTTCACGAGACTTTCGAAACCAGATCAAAGCCCGTGCCATGCAGTTCGGGATGCCGATCCAGATTGTGCTCGAGTCGACATTGCAGGTCGGCGCTCCAGAGAGTAGACGCGAGGCCCTGCTTACCCCTTTGGCCGACCGCGCTTGGAACCTATCGACAACTGCCTACTACAAGGCGGGTGGAAAGCCTTGGCGACTTACAGTTGCACGCAAAGGTGTCTGCTACGTAGGTTTGGCTTACAGACTGAGGGATGCTCAGCCTGGCAGCCGATCTGCATGCTGTGCGGCGCAGATGTTTTTGGATTCCGGTGACGGAATCGTTTTCCTGGGCGAGACCGGAGCATGGTATTCCCCAGAGCGCCGCCAGTTTCACCTTGACCCCGGGGCGGCGAATCGGTTGCTCCAAGGTTTGCTGCAGACCTACGAGCGACAGCATGGTCAGCCCTTGACCGAAATCTTCTTGCATTCCAATTCAGGAATCGACGAGACCGAGTTTGCGGGTTTCCTCGCAGCGTGCCCCCCTGGCGTCAAGCTGGTCGGCGTAAGGGTGCGGCGTGACTATGGTGGCGCGCTAAAGCTCTACAGACCTGGCGCGTGGCCTGTGGTTCGTGGGACTGTTTGGCAGCTCACTGACCGAACAGGCTATCTGTGGGGGTCGGGGTTCTCGGCAAGACTGCGAACGTATCCAGGAGCTGAAACGCCGGTGCCGCTACGCATTGAGATTCAGCGTGGTGAGGCTGACTTCAGTCAGGTAGCGGCGGACATCTTCTCTCTGACGAAGCTGAATTACAACGCCTGCAAACTCGGCGACGGTGAACCCGTGACGATCGGGTTTTCTAAGGAGGTGGGCGAAATTCTCGTAACCAACCCAACCATCAGGGAAGCACGACCTCAGTTCCGCTTCTATATCTGAGCGGCAGGAAGCTGCTTTTCAGACCGTCGCGCCGAAGAGCGATTCCATTTCGTGCGCGACCTGATCATGCATTGTCGGTGCAATGTGACTGTAGGTGTCAAGCGTCAACGAGATCGTGGAGTGGCCGAGGAGCTCCTAGACTACCTTCGCATGGACACCCCGCGCGAGCAAAAGACTGGCTGCAGTGTGGCGCAGGTCGTGAACGCGCACCCTGGGTAGACCGGCAACTGCTAGTGCGCGATCAAGTGCCTCGTTTGAGACATGGGGCTCCATCGGACCGCCCTTGAGACTGGTGAAGACTAATCCTGTGTCCTGCCACTCTGCGCCAAGGAGAAGTTGTTGGCGAGCTTGCCGGCGTCTGTGTTCAATCAGCGCGCTAACCGCCATCGGGGCGAGATGAACTAGGCGTCGGCTTTTCCGAGTCTTTAGTTCAGTCAAGACAAGCCCGCTTCCTCGCTGCCTCTGAAGCGCCCGCTGGACCACCATCTTTCGAGATGCAAGGTCGATGTCCGACCACTGCAGGCCGAGAGCCTCTCCAAGTCGAAGCCCTGTTGTGATCAAAAGAACCCACAACGCCGCGAGCCGGTCATCGGCTGTGGCATTGAACAGGCGCTGGACCTCTGCCTCGGTCAGAGTCTTCATTTCGCGGTGGTCTGGCCGTGGAACGGTGGCCGCATCACTTGGGGAGGAGACCCGTCCCCTACCAGCTCCCCCCGCCGCCTCCTCCGCCACCACCGCCTGAGAAGCCGCCGCCGCCGAATCCGCTCGAGCTTCCCGAGCTCGGAGGCGACGCCGAGATGCTCCTCGAGATGCTGTCGTTCATCGACTGCAGGCTGCTCGACAGCAGCGCGGCCTGGAAGGGCGCGTTGCCCACGTACCACGACGAGTTCGCCTGGCTGGTGTCGATGCCCTCGAACGCCTTGGCCCATCGGGACACGACGCCGAACACGATCGCGTAGGGGAGGAGCTGGGTGAAGATCTCGGCTTTCTCGGCGAACTGCTGCCGGTACTTCTCCGCCGTGTCCATGTAGAGACGAAAGCCGAGCGTCTTCAGCAGCAGCTCGCGCCCGGCAGCGCTGCGCTGCGACATGTTCATGGCGGTCGCGACCAGCACCCCGCCCACAAGCACGACCGCCAGCCCGACCAGACCCCAGCCGAGCGCGATCCCGAGGAAGTACGTGGCAACACCGCCCAGCAGCAGGACCCCGACGCCGAGGCATCCCCAGCCTCCGCGAGCGACGTTCGGATTGGCCGTGAAAAGCCGGCGCGACATCGCGTCCGAGACGACCTGGCTCTCGACCGACTGCAGGGTCGAGTGGAACTTGCCCTTGAGCTCCGAGACCTTGACCTCGTCGCGGCCCTCGAAGAGACCGTTGAGCAGGGTGTGCTCGTACGGGAGCAGCGCGTTCTCGTCGGCCTGCTTCTTGGTCAGAAGCCAATCGTGGGAGCCAAGGAAGCCCGGCTGGTCCGTGATCGTCAGGTAACCGCGGACCGCGAGGTCGACGATCGAGGCGGTCACGTCCTTCGGGTCGGCGTGCTCGTCGAGGATGAGTCCGAGCTGAGCGGGCTTCATGTTCTGCGGTGGACCGAACTCGACCACGACCGGCTCGTGCTTGAACAGCGGCTCAGGCTCCTCCGGCGTGCCGGCGGGGGCCTCGTAGTAACGAGTCAGATAGGCGCGGTCGCGGCCGTGCCGCCACCAGTTCCACGCCACGGCGGCGATGCCGGCAATCGCGACCAGCAGCGCCAGGCCGACCGTCAGGGGGTTGACGTCGAACGCATCCTGCGGGAACTCGCGCGCCTTGGCCGTGAGCATGGGCGGCGGCACATCGACGACCGCCGGGTCGAGCGAGACAGCGACGGAAATCTGCTCGTTCGAGGCGAGCTCGCGTGTGGAGTTGAAAAATGCTGAGTTACCTGAGGACGAGCTCCCGCAATTGTCGGTCGAGCCCTGCGGACCTTCGTAACAGGCGATCTGCCGGGCCGGGCCTGACGGCCACGTCACCGTGGCCGTTACTGACTCCTTGGTGACCGGCCAACTCGCTCCGTCGACGTTCCAGAAGAGCTCGTCGTGGTCCTGGAAACGGTTCATCGCGCCAGTCACGGTGTACCGGATGTTGTAGTTTTGCCGGCCACTGACGGTCCGATCAGGATCCCCGATCTTGATGACCTCGTCGAAGTTGCCTACTTGCACCTCGAACGGAACGGGGGCCCGGTTTTCAGTCACGCCGACTTCGTCGATTTCGTAGTAGCGGTCCTGCGTGGAGTTGTAGCGGTACTGGATCGGGATGGTCCGGAAGATGCCGTGCTTTTGGAGTGAGCCGAAGTCGACCTCGATCTCCTCTACGACGTGCAGGCGCGAGTCGGACTCAATCGTGATTTTGGAGTCGAATGAGGTGATGACCCAGCCCTCGTCGGCGTGCGCCGGGGTCGAGGCGAGAACCGTAAGCCACAACGCCGCCAGGACAGACAGCACCGGTCGTGGCCTGATCACCGCCCGTATATTGCCAAGTCCAGTGACCAACCTCCGTCACGACATCCGAAACGTGGCGATCATCGCCCACGTCGACCACGGCAAGACCACGCTGGTCGACGCGCTCCTGAAGCAGAGCCACACCTTCCGCGAGAACCAGGAGGTCGGGACCCTGATCATGGACACGAACGACCTCGAACGCGAGAAGGGGATCACGATCCTCGCCAAGAACACGTCGATCCGGCACGGCGACGTGACGATCAACATCATCGACACGCCGGGCCACGCCGACTTCGGCGGCGAGGTCGAGCGCGTGCTCAACATGGCCGACGGCTGCCTGCTGCTGGTCGACGCGGCGGAAGGCCCGATGCCCCAGACACGATTTGTCCTGCGCAAGGCGTTCGAGGTCGGACTGCGCATCGTGATCGTGATCAACAAGGTCGACCGCAGGAACGCCGACCCCGAACGAGCCCTCAATCGCGTGCACGACCTGTTCCTCGAGCTCGCGGAGGACGCCGACCAGCTCGAGGCGCCGGTCGTCTACGCGATCGCCAAGGAGGGCCGCGCGGGGCTCCGCCCGAACGATTTGGCCGCCGACCTCGAGCCGCTGTTCCAGACGATCGTCGCCAGCATACCGGCGCCGATCGCGGAGCAAGGCGGCTTTCAGATGCTGGTCGCCAATCGCGCCTACGACGACTACACAGGAACCATTTCGATCGGTCGCATCTCCCGAGGCCGCGTGGCGCCGGGCGATGTGATTTCGGTGCTTGGAGCGGATGGCGCGGCCCGCCAGGCTCGGGTGGTCCAGGTGCTGATGTATCGGGGCCTTGACCGCGTCGCCGTGTCCAGCGCCAGCGCCGGCGACATCGTCCTGCTCACAGGCCTCGAGGAGGTCGCCATCGGCGACACGCTCGCCGACCCCAACGCGCCTGACGCGCTGCCGAGGATCGCGATCGACGAACCGACCGTGCGCATGACGTTCGGGGTCAACACGTCGCCGTTCACGGGTCGCGAGGGCAGGTTCTCGACCACCCGCCAGCTGCGGGCACGGCTGTTCAAGGAGCTCGATACGAACCTGGGCTTGCACGTCGAGGACACCGGGGCCGCGGAGCGGTTCCTGGTCAGCGGCCGCGGCGAGCTGCACCTCGCGGTCTTGATCGAGACCATGCGCCGCGAGGGTTACGAGTTCGAGGTCTCACGACCGGAGGCGATCCTGAAGAGGATCAACGGCCAGCTCATGGAGCCGGTCGAGCACCTCACAGTCGACGTCCGCGAGGACAACCTCGGTCCGGTGACCGAGGCGCTGGGCAAGCGGCGCGGCGAGATGCTCGAGATCGTCTACGACCGCAAGGGCGGGGTCCGGCTCGAGTACATGATTCCGACCCGCGGGCTGATCGGGTTTCGCAACACCTTCCTGACCCTCACTGCCGGTACCGGCCTGATGGGGTCGATCGGTGTGGGATACCGGCCCTTCCTGGGCGAGTTTCGCGAGCAGCGCAACGGCGCGCTGACGGCCTCTTCCGCCGGCAAGACGCTGGCCTTCGGGCTGGCCGGCGCCCAGGAGCGAGGCACGACGTTCATCGAGCCCGGCGAGGAGGTCTACGAAGGGATGATCGTCGGCATCCAGAAGAGGCCCGGAGACATCCGGGTCAACGTATGCCGGGAGAAGAAGCAGTCGAACATCCGGTCGTCCACCTCGGACATCTCGGTCCGGCTGACCCCGGCGAGCCGGCAGAGCCTGGAGCAGTCGCTCGACTTCCTGGCGGACGACGAGCTGCTGGAGGTCACCCCCAAGCACCTCCGGCTCCGCAAGCGACACCTGACCGAGGTCGACCAGTCCCGGGCCCGGCGGCTGTCCGAGGCGGCTGTGCCCCACCCCTGACCCCTCCCCATGAATGGGCAGGGGCGTTGGCACCCCCTTTGGAATGGGTTCCTAGCTTTCTGGGTATACTCCTTGTAGCTGGCGAAGCGCCAGCGCTCACCGCAGGCTTCTATCTTCTCGAACGGGCCCGCTAGTTGAGTAGGCCCCGCCGTTCGAGAGATAGGAGATGGAAATGCCAACAGGCACCATCAAGAAGCTGGTTTCCGATCGCGGCTTTGGATTCATCAAGGCCGAGGACGGACAGGAATACTTCTTCCACCGCAGTGGCACCGAAGGCGACTTCGACGGCCTCCAGGGTGGCGAGAAGGTTTCGTTCGAAATCGAGTCGAGCCCCAAGGGCCCG